>ERZ1034984.220-NODE-220-length-64478-cov-42.070736_pt1 | contig 64478 bp, 100 predicted proteins | sample MGYA00520589_ERZ1034984 | MGnify/ENA primary metagenome ERZ1034984 (study PRJEB33766, sample SAMN09781790) | gut metagenome | biome: gut microbiome | host: Homo sapiens | place: Madagascar | study: EMG produced TPA metagenomics assembly of the PRJNA485056 data...
CCCCGGAAGCCCCCAAGGAAGCCCCACCGTCTGCAATCGCCAAGCCGATGCCCGTCATCGAGCTTGCAGACGCAAAGGCTCACGGGCAGATTCAGGGCCAGCTGGCGATGGTTTTCTAGGCCGTCTCCTCAAAAACCGGAATAAAACCGAGATTAAACCGAAACAAAAACGGAAAATACCGAAAAATACCGAGGTTTAACCGGAATAATACCGGGATTAAAACGAGACATAACCGAAAAAAACCAAGTAAAACCAAAGCCAAACGAGATTTACCAAACGGAACCGAAAAAAACCAATATAAAGAAGAAGAATATATATATACTGCTGTCGCAGTATATATAGCGCGTGCGCGCACGCGCGAGGGAAGCAGCCGCAGCAGCCGATATAGCTGCGGGAAGGGAGAGACTGTGAGGGTAAACCTGAAAATCAAAAGAAAAGCTGCTGGGATGACCCAGCAGCAGGTGGCTGACCATCTTGGCATCTGTTTGCGGTCTTACAAGGCGGTCGAGGCCGGGGCTATGGTTGGACGCTGTGCGATGTGGGACAAGCTGGAAGACCTGTTCCAGGTTCACCAGCGCGTCCTGCGAGAAAATCGTCCCGACCCAGCAGATAGTCAACGGACACGTTGAGCTTGTTTGCGATCCTGACAAGCGTTTCTAGCGACGGCTGGCTCACGCCGCTTTCGTAGTTGCGGTAGGTGCGGATGGTAACGCCCAGATAGTCAGCCATTGCCAGCGCCGTCAGGTGACGGGACTTTCTCACGGCATTCAGCCGCGTAGGGAAAAAAATCATGATATCCTCCTTGACAGTGCAAGAAACTTGCACTATAATCAAAGCGCCGGACGGTGCAAGAAAACTGCACCACAGGCAAGGCAGCAAAGTCTAGGGCATCAGCGACGAACGGGATCGTCTGATAGCCCCACGATATAATCCAGCGACACGTCGTAGTGGACGGACAGCTTGATTAAGCAGTCCACGCCGGGATTGATCTTGCCGTACTCGTAAGACTGCCAAAGGCGATCTACCACACCTGCCGCTTCGGCGGCTTGGTGCTGGGTAATACCTCGGTATTTGCGGAAACGTCTAAGGGCATCTGAAAGAGACATCAAAAATACCACCCCCAAAATTGCAAAAAGGCTTGACACGCTAAAAAAAGCGTGCTAGTATACAAGTACACGCTAAATAAAGCGTGAGCAACCGGAAAGGAGGAACCGTGAACATGGTACTCAAAGCGGCCCGTGAGAAGTCCGGGAAGACACAAGCACAGGTCGCGGGAGAGTCTGGCGTAGGCGTGAGGCTATACCAGTACTACGAAGCTGGCGAAAAGAAGCCGTCGGTTGATGCGGCGATTCGGATTGCCAGAACGCTGGGGACAACGGTTGAGCGGCTGTTCAGCGCCGGTACAGACCGTCAGTGACGGGTAGGATCCTCTGATCTACCCACGAGGTAGTCTAGACTGACGTTGTAAAAGTCAGCAAGCTTGACGAGCGTTGTGAGGCTGGGTTCGCGGTCGCCGCTCTCATAGCGGCTGTAAATGGTCTGCGTGCAGCCGATGATCTCGGCTACGTCGCGCTGGAGCATGTGGTGCTCCGTCCGAAGCTCTTTCAGCTTCAAAAAATTTCACCACACTTTCTGCGTATTCCATATTGACATATATGTCAAAATGGAATATACTAAGAATCGTAAGGAGGAACCCGATGAACGGGCTGAGAGCACGGCGAAAGGCGTTAGGATTTCGCCAGCAGGATGTAGCCAAGGAGGTCGGCATTACACAAGGGCAGCTCTCTAAGATTGAGCTGGGGACACAGGAGCCTCGCGTAATGACTGCTCTGCGGCTTGCTGAGGTACTGGGGACGACGGTTGAGCGGCTGTTCAGCGCCGGTACAGACCGTCAGTGCCGGGTAGGATCGTCTGACCTGCCCACGAGGTAGTCAAGGGATACGTCGAAGTAGTCGGCAAGTGCGATAAGCTGTTCAAAGGCCGGGGAGCGCCCGTACTCATAGCGTTGATATACGATCGGCGCTACATGGATTGCGGTGTATAAATCCTTCTGCGTAAGGTTACGCTCCGTGCGAAGCTGCTTGAGGCGCTCGGCAAAAGTCATGCGGCATCAACCTCCAAAAAAATTTTCGAAAGGGGGTTGACACTACAAAAAAGTAGTGCTAAAATGAATACACTACAAAAAAGTAGTTACAACCCAAGGGAAAGGAGACCATGAAGAACGCGTTAAGGAAAGCCCGCGAAGCGTCCGGGAAGACGCAAGCGGAGGTTGCCAGGGAGACTGGCGTAGCGGAGGTAATGTACCAGCGGTACGAGTACGGCTGGGCGCTCCCGAGGGCAGACAAAGCCATCCGCATTGCCAATGCTTTGGGGACAACGGTTGAGCGGCTGTTCTCCCCGAAAGAATTATAACACAAAGTTATCACGACGCGAAAGGGGGAAGGTAAATGCTTTGGGATCGCCAGTGCCAGACATGCCGACAGGTTTGCCGGGCCGCCGGGAAGTCCTGCGTCAACTGCGCATACTATGTCCGGCATTACATTCGGCTCCATGGTCGATTCTTCGTGCCAATCGAGCTAGGGCATTGCACCTTCCCACGCGTTAAGCCCCGCAAGTCCCGCGACCTGTGCGGCTGCTGGAAGCCGAGAAAGGAGGGCACGAAGGATGCACGCGATTAACTGGGGCGGGGTGCTGATCCTCGCCGTCAAGGTGCTTACCTTCGGCGCGGCGGCGGTGCTGCCGCTGGTCACGGCCTATGCGTGGCTGGTGGGGATGATTTAAGCAAGGGGGCGAACGGTTTGAGCATGAAAAATCTACTCTGGGTGAAAGAGGTCAGGACGGTAAAGCATTGCGGCCGCCTCCGGCATTGGCAGATGCGGAGGCGGGGATGGGAGGAGATTCACCGCGTTCGCGGATGGGGTAAGCTCCTCGGCATCAGGTATCAGTACCCGGTTGTGATGTTTGCGAGGGGAAAAGATCGTCCCAGTCAGGATTCGGATGTGGAGCGGGAGCCGATTTCGTCCATCCCAGCAGAACTTCGCTCCGTTCCGTGTTACAGGGTGGATCGAAATGGGTGCAGACGTTTAGGATAATCCATCCGGCCTTGATGTAAGCGTTCACAAGCTCAGCATCGCCCGTGATGGTTACTACCTCCCGGATGGACGGATAGACCGACCTGAAAGATTCGTCGGGCATGAAAAACTCCTTTCTCCGTTCGCCCGGTAGAGTATAGCACAAAAACCGCGAGAACAGGGAGGTGAACAGCATGGAAATCACGATCATGTACAACCACTACGGCGAGCCTGTGGTGTACGATACGCGACTTGTGGCGTACAAGTACACGGAGGACAAAATCCAGTACTTCCACGCGCCGGGGCGCGGCACCAAAACGGGACGAACGTTTCGCCTGGTCTTTACACAGGGGCCGGGCCAGAAGCGCAAGGGCCTGAAGAAGATCGAGAGGGGGATAGCATGTGAGTAGGTTTAAGGTTGGGGATAGCGTCCGGATCAGGGCAGACCTAACGCCCGGTGTCGTTATGGACCACTTATACTGCAATAACGACATGGCAAGCTGGGGCGGCCATCTGGATACAATCAAGAGCGCGGCCAAAAACGGGGTAGGTGAAGTCTACTACTCGCTCGATCATCACAGTTGCTATTGGAACGATGCCATGCTTGAGCCTGCTGGGTTACCTAAAGAGCGACTGGAAAAGCTAACTATCATCAGCAACGGCACGCTAACATGGGCAGTTCACCGGTCACCGACCGGGAGCGTAAAAAAGTCGCGGGTCCTGCGCGAACAGGGGATGGAGCGAGATTTTGGGCGTGATGCAAAACGCGCCGCACAAGAGGCGGGCGTGAGTATCGAAGCCAGGGGCGCGGACGAGTACCGCGTGGATATCGACATGGATAGGCTCTGCGATGCACTTAGGTCGTGCATTACGGTAAAGCCCAAGGGAGGGAAAAGCAATGGCTAAGTATACCGAAACGCCCTGCTACAAGCCGCAGGGGCTCCTGACCCGTCTCCGCTGCCGAATGGAGCGGCTGACCGCGCCACAGCGTGCGGAGGAGGGGCGCAAGCGGCTGATGCCGGGACAGTACCCGGTTGGGGCATGGAATCCCCCGGCGCTTCCGGGCGCAAAAAAAGAGCGCTGACGTGGTAAGCGTCAGCACTCAGCCGGTTTTTCTGTAACGCAAGGGAAGCATACAGGACAAAAACCGTGCATAGTATACCACAGAGCGTGTGACGTGTCAACTATCGACATTTTTCGCAAAAAGGAGTGATAGCCATGGAAATGGCGCTGGAACACATGACCCTTGAAAACTTCAAGGGGACGAAATTCCTTGAGGTACACTTCGGGCAGGAGACCTGCATCAGCGGTCGCAATGGATTGGGCAAGACCACCATTGCCGATGCCTTTTTCTGGGTGCTGCTGGGCCGTGATTCGCACGGTAACGCACCCGGCACAAACAATTTCCGCGAAAAGCCGCTGGATGCGGACGGAAGCGAGCTTCATAACCTCACGACCTCCGTGGAGCTGGCCTGTACGCTGGACGGAAAACCATTCACCCTCAAACGCGCACAAAGCGAAAACTGGGTCAAAAAGCGCGGGCAGGGCGAGGCGGTTTTTTCCGGCAACGTCAGCAATTACTGGATCAATGGCGTGGAGCAAAAGGCCGGGGATTTTAAGGCCGCCGTGGCCTCACTGTGCAGCGAGGAGGTCTTTGGTTATATCGCTTCTCTGTCGGCCTTTAACCGCGCCGACGTAAAGGAACGCCGCTCCGTGCTGGTGGGCATGAGCGATGCCAATGCGGCTTCGGGGCTGCTGGAACGTGAGGAGTACCGCTTTATCGCCGAGGAGACCGCCGCACGGAATATCCGTCCCGAGGACTTGAAAAAAGTCTTGCAGGATCAACTCAAGTTGCAGAACGCCGACCTCAAGCTGATTCCCGCACGTATCGACGAGGCCCGCCGCCTGATGCCCAGCTTTGAGGACTACGCCGTAGCCGATGCTAAGGAGCTTGTCTCCAAGGCGGACGCGCAGTTGGAGAGCATCGACCGCCAGATTGCCGCCGCCATGGCGGACGACGCGGGAGCAATGCTTGCCGAGCGGGTGCTGGATGCACAGCGCCGGGTAGAGGAGCGCCGAGGAGAAATCTCCGGGAAGCATCTCACCGCGCTTTGCGAGGCGCGGGGGCTGATTGCCCGCCGGGAGCAAGAGCTGGACGCGGCGCAGAAGGGGCTTGTTAATCGCCGCTTTGCAGTGCAGAAAGCCCAGCAACAGCTGGACACGCAAAAGCAACTTGCGGAACAGCTCCGCGCGAAGTGGAAAACTGTGCGTGACGAGGCATTCCAGCCGCCGGAGGTGGAAGAGGTCTGCCCCACCTGCCATCAAGCCATCCCCCCAGAGCAGCGTCAGCAGGTGCTTGATAATGCCCGCGCAGCCTTTACCGCCTCCCAGCGCAAGCGCTTGGAGGACATCTCCCGGCAGGGCAAGGAGGCCACGGCCTTTTCCGCCAGCCTTGAGCCGATGCTGACGGACGCGCAGAAGGAAGCGACGCGGCAGGAGGCTGCCGTGCAGGCCGCAGAAAAGGCCCTGCGGGACGCACAGGCGCAGCAGCTCCCCGCACAGCCGGACTACGACGGAGACGAGCGCCTGACGGCCCTGACCGCAGAATGGGAGACCCTGAAAAAGCAGCAGCAGGAAAGCGGCGGCGCGTCTGCGCTGACGGCACTCCGGCAGCAGCGGGCGGAGATCGTCCTCAGCACCGATAAGGCCAAGGAAATCCTTGCGGCATGGAAAGCCGCGCAGGACGCGAAGAAGCGCGTCGGTGAGCTGGAACAGCGCCAGCGTGCGCTGGGGGACAGTATTGCGGAGACCGAGCGCCGCGTCATGCTGGTGGAACGCTTTATGCGGGAACGCTGTGCGCTACTGGAGGAGAGCATCAACGGGCATTTCCCCACCGTCCGATGGAAGCTGTTCGATCAGCAGATCAACGGCGGAATGGCGGAAACGTGCATCTGCATGGTCCCCTGCGGCGGCTGCTACGTGCCCTATCCGACCGCCAACACCGCAAGCCAACTTACCGCCGATTTGGAGATCATCGACGCGCTGAGCAAGCGGTATGATACTCGGCTGCCCGTATTTTTCGATAATCGTGAGCGCGTCAACGTTCTGCCGCCCGTGGATGGGCAGCTCATTACGCTGGCTGTTACAACCGACGATCCCCTCAAGGTGGAAATCGTCAAGGCATAAAGGAGGAACCGAAAAATGGCACAAAACAGCATTGCCGTCATGAAGAACCTGATCAGCAAGGACACCTTGCAGGAGCGCGTGCAGAACACCCTGCACGAGGCTCCGGGAACCTTCCTAAGCTCCGTGTTGGAACTGTATTCCTCGGATGGTTACTTGATGCAGTGCGATCCGGCCAAAGTCATGGCGGAGGCGCTGAAGGCAGCGTCCCTGCGGCTTCCGATCAACAAGTCGCTGGGATTCGCGTACATCCTGCCCTACAAGGTTAAGGGGGTCATGACCCCGACGTTTATCCTGGGCTATCGCGGCATGATCCAGCTTGCGCAGCGCACGGGACAGTATCGCGCCATCAACGCCGATTGCGTGTACGAGGGTGAACACCCGGTTTTCAATCGCGTCACCGGATCGCTGACCATCGAGGGGGAGGCTACAAGCAGCAAGGCGGTAGGTTATTTTGCCTACTTCGAGCTGCTGAACGGATTCAAAAAGGCGATCTACTGGACGCGGGAGAAGGTCGCAGCGCACGGTCAGCGCTACTCTAAGGCCTTTGGCAACGGCCCGTGGCAGACGGATTTTGACGCCATGGCCTGTAAGACGGTGCTGCGGCAGCTCCTCAGCAAGTATGGCGTAATGACCGTCGAGTTTGCCAATATCATGGCGCAGGATCAGGATGAGCGCACGGAGGCGGAGGTCAGCGCCAATGCCAATGTCGAGCCGCTGATGCTGCCGGACAACCTGGAGCCTATCGAGGATCCTGCGGCGGTAAACGAGCCTGTGCAGGCCGAAGCGGAGAAAGCGGAGGATCTGGCAGAGGAGCCGGACTTCTGATGCGGCTGCGGGTGATCGGCACAGGCAGCGCCGGGAACGCCTACCTGCTGGAAACGGAAGGCAGGAACACGCTGCTGCTAGACGCGGGCGTTTCCCTCCGGGACATTACGGCGGCGCTGGAAAAGCCGTCGAGCCTGCAAGCGTGTCTGGTGACGCATGAGCATATGGATCACGCCAAAGCCGCCGGGAAACTGCTGGAAAGGGGAATACCTGTGTTGATGAGCAAAGGCACAGGGAAAGCCCTTGGGAATACGCTTGGCCCCACAGCGTTTGTGAGCGTATCCGCGAACCGGGCATATCGTATCGGCGATGTATTCACCATCCTGCCGTTTGCGGCAGAGCATGACGCTGCCGAGCCGCTGGGCTACCTCATCCGTGATGAGCAAACAGGGGAGGTGCTGCTGTACGCTACGGACACCTACTATCTGCGCAACACCTTCCCGCAGGTGCATTACTGGCTGATCGAGTGCAACTATTGCACGGAAACGCTGGATGCGCAGTTTACGGCGGGGACGCTCCCCTTGGCGATGCGCGGACGGCTGATTCAAAGCCATATGTCGCTGGATCGGCTGCTGGATGTGTTTAACGCAAACGATCTGCGCAGAGCGCGGAAGATCATCCTGTGCCACCTGTCTGACCAACGCAGCGACGAAAAGCGCATGGTGGAGGAGGTTCATGCGCTGACAGGCGTGGATACCATCGCCGCTCATGCGGGAGACGTAATCGACCTAAAAGAAACACCATTTTGAGAGGAGTGGGAAAACATGCTACACATTACCATCTTGGAGGACGGAAAAGTTATCTGCGATAAGGACTGCGATGGAGTAGTTGCCGCTGTGGTAAAGCGGATGCAGGAAAAACCGGGGATTATCATGCACGACGCAAGCGTGATCGTTTCGGGAAATAAGCTTGCTTGCACGATGGGCTATAAGGCGCTGAGAGATTATCCGCCGGAAGAACTCAAGGACGCGCTGCATAAGCGCGAGCTTATGGAGGCGCTGATTGGGGAGGAAGTCGATCAGGTGGTTGCGGGCGCGGCAGTTGAAAAGCACGAACCGCCAAAGAAGAACGGAGAGACGGACATCAAAGCGGCGTTGATGGAGCTGGCAGAGCTGTTTGAGAAGCTGTACGGCAAGGAGTAAATAAACGCCCCGCTCCGGCGCAAAACCACGTCGGAGCGGGGTAAGGAGATGGCAAAATGAATCATTGTATTTTCATCGGCAACCTGACCCGCGACCCGGAGACCCGGGTTGTAGGCGACGGGAAAACCGTGTGCAACTTCACCATTGCGGTCAACCGCCGGGGCGGCGGGCAGAACGACGTGGATTACATCCGCGTCGCCGCGTGGGGCAAAACGGGCGAAAATTGCCAGAAGTATCTGGCGAAGGGCCGCAAGGTGTGCGTCAGCGGAAGCGTATCCGCGCACGCCTATCAGGCCAACGACGGGACGACAAAGGCCAATCTAGAGTTAATGGCGCGGGACGTGGAGTTTTTGACCGCAAAGGGCGAGAGTGGAACGTCCGCTCCCACGCAGAATGCAGCGCCGCAAGCGCAGGAATATACCTCGGTAGTAGATGATGAACTCCCGTTTTGACGGGTAAGAGGAGGGCATGAGCATGATGCCATATGTGCAGCTCTTTGCTGATCTGGAGGAGCCTCTGGGGCTGTTGAGTGACGCTGAACGGGGTCGCCTGGTACTCGCAATGTTGCAGTACAACAGGACAGGCGAGAGCGGGCAGTTAACCGGTACCGAGAAGGTGATCTGGCCCATGATCCGTGAGAGACTGGACCGCTCGGCGCTTGCGTATGAACAGCGGAAGCAGGCGGGCGTACATGGCGGACGGCCCAAGGGCAGTAAAAATAAGCCCAAATCCCCTTTGGAGCCGGAGAAACTGCCGGAGATTCCCGCGGCGCAGGTTGCGCCTCCCGTGATGGGGAATGAGGAGTTTATCACCGAGGACGAGGCGCAGCGCATCGCGCAGGGACATCAGGAGGTCTACGACGCGGCGCAGAAAACGGGCCTTGTATCCAATGCGCGGCAGCTTGCAAAGCTAGAAAAGCTGCTGGGCGAATATCCCACAGAATGGATATTAAAGGCCATTGATGAGGCGGACGACCATAACGCAAATACTTTTGCGTATATAACCAAAATCTTACAGGCATGGAAAGCGGCGGACGGCCCGACGGAGGGCCGGAAGCCTGAGCCAAAGGCGGGAGGGGACGAGGATTGGAGCGCGATGAATTTCTTCTAAACCCGGCTGCCCCGGCAACTGCCGATAAGCTGAACGCGGAAGAAGCCGAGTGGGCGATTCTGGGGTGCTGCTTTCAGGATAGCGCCTGTGTCCTTCGACTATCAAGCGTCAATCCGGACTGCTTTACCAGCGCCGGAACGAAAGCCCTGTACCGCGCCATTTTGAGCCTTTCCAACGCAGCACAGGTAGATATTGTCACGGTGTCGGACAAACTTCGGCAGTCTGGCGTGGAGAACGCGGAGGAGTTAGCTATCAAGGCCGCGAGCATGGGCTTTCTCCCGAGCATGTTCGACGAGTATGCCGCGATCCTTGACCGTTTCCGTATCCGCCGGATGCTGTCGGCGCTGGGGTGGAAGCTATGGCAGGAGGCTCGCCGGGAGGACGCGGCGGTGGACTCGCTGGTGGCCGAGGCGGCGGAAACCCTCTCCGCTGGGGTAAAGTCCGGCGGCAAGCTCTGCGATACCCGCGAGGCGCTGATGGATTTTATGGACTGGGTGAGCCAGAAACCCAGCGCGAATGATATGCTCCCCTCCGGGATCCCTGATTTGGACAGAGTAATCGGCGGATTTCAGCCGGGACAGCTCATTGTGCTTGCTGCACGGCCTAAGGTCGGCAAGTCGGCGCTTGCTACCTTTATGGCCCAGCAAATCGCAAAGAGTGGCGGTGAGGTGCTGTTTGTCTCGCTGGAGATGGGGAAGCGGGAGATCATGCGGCGGCGCATCGCCATGGAAAGCGGTGTGGACTTGACAAAAATATCCCGCCGCACGCTGGACGTGGATGATTTCATCGCCATGGGCGACGCGTATGCGCGGGTAGATACGCAGCACATTACCTACGACGAGGGAGCCTATACGCCTAACCGAGTGGCGGCCTCCGCACGGGAGCTGCTGCCTAAGGGCTTAAAGCTGATCGTTATCGACTATTTACAGCTCATGGATGCGGATAGAAAGACGGGAAACCGCACCGAGGCTGTGTCCGCTGTTACGCGGGATTTGAAGCGGCTGGCGATGCAGCTAAAAGTCCCGATCCTGTGCATGAGCCAGTTCAACCGAGATTCGGAAAAAGGCGAAATGCATCGGATGCCGACGGTTGCGGAACTGCGAGAATCCGGCTCCATTGAGCAGGACGCAAATATGGTGCTGATCCTGCATGAGCCTAATGAACCGTCACAGGCTGCCGCACCGGAGCAATGGCAGCATTATCAACTCTGCAAGGCCAACGGCTGGGCCTATATGCTGTTAAAGCTTGCGGCGAGCCGAGAAACTGAAACAGGGATTATCCAGTTGGCTTACGATAAGCCGCATGTGCGGTTTATGTGCTTTGAGCACGGGGAGGAAAGCGCAGAATGAAAATCCTAGCGATTGATCCTGGGAACATCGAAAGCGCCTATGTGCTGGTGGAAACGGATGGACTGAGCATCCGCATTCTGCAAGCTGATAAGGTGCCGAACGAGGAAATGCTGAGCATTGTGCGCACCAGCTTTGCGGACGTGATGGTGTTGGAAATGGTGGCCTCCTATGGGATGCCCGTAGGCCGTGAGGTTTTTGACACATGCGTGTGGATCGGGCGATTCTGGCAGGTGGACGAGTATAAGCGGGTGGAGCTGATCTACCGCAAGGAAGAGAAGCTGAACCTCTGCCGCAATGCCGCCGCAAAGGATGCCAACGTTATGCGGGCGCTGATCGACCGCTTTGCCACCCACGACCTGCGGAGCGGAAAGGGGACGAAGAAATCCCCAGATTACTTTTATGGGTTTCGGAAGGATATGTGGGCCGCGTTCGCGGTCGCAGTAACCTGGATCGATAAGCAGAGAAGGGAGGCGTAGATGAATGCCGAGGATGACAACGGACAGCGCCAGCATCTTTAACGCTGGGCATTACGCTGACCCGACGGCAAAGAGCGCGTTGGATGCAATCGCTCAAGCGGATCATCAGAGCGCCGAAGCGGACGCAAAGGCGGCAATGCTGGTGCGCTGTGTAAAGGATATGCTGGCGCTTGCTGGTTTTCGTTTGGGCGAGCGTGTGGTGCTGGTACACGAGGATACCGGGCGCGTGTATCGCTGAGAAGGGGAACCTCGGATGATTCGGACGAGCGGGAAACGCGCAAGCGCGGTAGATCGACGCTATGCCGCCTGGGAGCGCCAGCAAGCCGCCTTGCGGAGGCTGGTGCTAGCAGGGGGAGGGTTAGACGCTCAAGCGCTGGAAACGCTAAAAGAATGGCAAAGGGGAGCATGTAATGAAAATCGAGCTGACGATTGCAAAGGAAGAAGACCGCATACAGGTCGCGGGGATTTTGATCAAAAACGGCTATCGCGTGCAGCAGATGAAGCGCAAGCGCACCGTTACGGCAAAGGCTTATGATTATCTGCTGATCGCGGAGAAGGCTGAAGACGAAAAGCCTGCGCTGTAAAGCGTAGGCGGCAAGGGAGGCACATCATGAAAATCAACTACCCCGCAACCTTGCGGGACGCACGAATGAGCAGGCAGCAGATGGCGGAGATCGACGAGCAGGATGGGCGTGAGCGCGTACCCGCCGCAGTGCTGGACAGCGCCATTGGTCTGATGGCGGCTCTGCGGCTGTTGGAGGATGACAATCGCCTGATCGAGCAGACGGCGCGGAAATTCGGATGCTGGACCGCGCTGCGGAGCGCGGAGGGAATGCTTGGAAAGGCGCTGAGCCAGTTTTTCAGCCGCCTGAGCATCCGACAGAGCGACACGGTGCTTGCGAACTGCCATAACGCAAAGGTCGCGGTCAGCGTGCGCCCGATGCCCCTGCGGCTGAACCTGCTGGCATCGGACGTGGATACGCTGATGAACTACGCGCTGCACTACTGCAATCACGAGTGCCTAAACACCGAGCATGAGGCGCGGAGGTGCCCGCTGCGGGACGTATACGGCGTGATTCCCGGCATGGAGGGCAGCGCGGATGCCATGGGGATGTGTCCATATATGGGACATGAAAGGGGGACGGAACAATGGGAGACGAAGTAAAAACGATTAAAGACCTTTTGGATTGGGCGATCGAACATAATGCGTTCAACTTGGCACTTAGTTTGCAATATCAGGATTACAGCGGGTATTATTCGGGACATACGCTTAGGGAGGGACTCGTGGTGCGTGTAAGTCTTGCCACCGATAACGAGAATAAGTTTGTGTTGTTATCTTAAAGGAGTGAGTAGTCTCTGCGGGGCGAAGATGGACGGAGGTGCGGACGGTGGCGAAGTATAAGATTATCACCTGCGACCTGTGCGGCGGCAGGATTTATAAAAATGGCATCTTTGAGGGGAATTTTGAAGGCTCGGTTAAAATTTCGGCAAGAGTGCTGAAAAAAGATTTTGAAGCCATGGACAAGGACGGAAGTGTTTTTTTGTATCCCAACTGGCGCAGACGGAAATATTACATTTGCGCAAAATGTGTGAATACGATCAAGGCTTATTGCACAAAGCAACGGGGGAGGTGCAGAACGATGACTGACAACAAGCGTACATTTTCCCAGCGAGGAGATGATTATCTGTTAGAGGCGCAGAGGTTGTGCGCGGAGGATAAGCCTGCTCCCCGCTGCCCATACTGCGGCACACCTATGGTTGGGGAAGAAAAAATCGAGGGGGCATACTGGTATGAGTGCTATAAGTGCGGTGCAACAGCACCAACAGAGGAAACGGAGCAAGCCGCCTATGAGGCCGCCATGCAGCGCTGGCAGGAGCCGAATCGAGTGCTGGCGATGGAAGAGGTTGAAGATGCTTGCGAACTAGATAATGAAATGGTACTTTTGTGGGTCGAGTTTTATTGCAAGGGGGTCTGTACTCTAGCGTACCAATATTGCACGATGGGAGAAACGATTGCAACGGTTTATCTGATCAAACCATACAACGAGGTAGAAACCGATTTTAGTAAAATGGACTATCGCAAGAAGTGGCGCTGCTGGCTTCGTAAGCCCACGCAGGAGGAAATGAAGGAAACTCCATGGGAAGGATGGCAACATGAAAAAGATTGACCTGATGCACGCTATATTCGGCTTCGACCCGCAATGCCGCCGCTGCAAAGACTGCCCCTGCTTAGTGCGAGTAATACCCACCAGCAGGACGTACTATAAATGCACAGTCTACGGCGAGAGCAGCGCTGAATCAACTGACTGGGCTGGCAAATGGATGGCCTGCGGGAGGTTTGGCAAGCCTCTAGAGCCGGGAGAGCGGACGGTGCTGTGGATGTCAAATGGCAGCAAGGACAAGCCCGGGGATGAGCAGCTTCCGGGGCAAATTAGGATGGAGGTGTGAGATTATGGCAGAAGGTAAACCTCGTTGTCCCTTGTGCGACGAGGAACTGCGCCTCAGCTATGCCTTTACGTCGGACGAGGCCGAGGGGCACAAACAGAAGTGGCATTACTACTGCAAGTGCGGGTTATGGTTCCCGCTGATGGATACCCCGGAGGCGGCGCTAGCCGTGGTAAAGCGCTTGCAATGGCCCGAACAGGAGGCGAAATCCAATGAAGAACGCAAGCCTTGATGATTTCTCCTTCCTCCGCTGGCTGGAAAAGCATCGCACCCGCACCAAAGCCCGATTAGAGAAAGGTGCTTTCTGTGATGCGGCAGCCGAGCGCGAAACGGCTTTTGAAAATCGCGCCTATGATCTGGCCTTCCGCTGTATGGCGGTGGAACGCGAATACCAAAAGAAACTTGATACAATCGTGGAAATCGCGGCGCGGGAGCTGGAACGTGGACAGCTCTCCCCTAGCTGCTATACGGCGGTCAGCGACATAGCGCACAGGGAACGATAAAGCATAGGAGGTGCCTTGTTATGCAGCCGGAAGAAGTAGACGCTATGCTGTCCGGATATCTTGAAAATCTTGGTAGATACCAGCATTTAGAGCAAGCCGTCAAAGGGCTTGAAAAGCGATTTAACGCGATACGGAACGCCGCGCTTGCGAACGAGGCGGGTCCCGGTGGACAGAGGCTGGACGGAATGCCGCACGCTTCCGGCGTTGGTAATCCCGTGGCTCGCGTGGCGTGCAGGTTTGCCGACGGAGATTATCCGGATTACGTCAAGCCCTACAAGGCGGAGCTGGATCGGGCGCTGGTGCAGAAGGACGCGGCAGAAAACCGCGTCAACTATGTAGATGCGTGGATGGGCGGACTGAACGATCTTGAGTCATGGGTAGTCAAAAATCAGGTGATCGGCGGACTGCCTTGGCAGGAAACCTTGAGAAAATATTCCGCAGACTTTGGCGTGGCGTGCAGCAAGGATCGTCTGAAGAGGATCAGGGACAAGGCGCTGGACAAGATTTACCGAATGGCGGAATAGCCCACCGCCCGGAAATGCTTCAAAAATGCCCCGGTTTTGCATCATTTTTGCCGCTTGACAAGGGAAAAGACCTGTGTTACAATTATCATGCGCGGAGTAGGGAATATGCTTGTGTGGTGTTAGGCGCATCCAACGCAGACGGTAAGCAGCGTACCATATTCCCGCTGGAGGTGCGGTTTATAGCGCCTTATAAGGACTGCGAAAAAAGGACGATTGTAATGATCGCCCTTTTTGTTTTACGCAAAAATCAACAAGGGAGGCAGACAATGGAAGTAAAGCTATGGAAAATCGGAGACGTAAAGCCGTATGAAAAGAACCCGCGAAGGAACGACAGCGCGGTTGATGCCGTTGCCGCCTCCATTCAGGAGTTCGGCTGGAAGCAACCTATTGTGGTGGACAAGGACGGCATTATTATTGCCGGGCATACGCGCTACAAGGCCGCGAAAAAGCTAAGGATGAAGGATGTTCCCGTTGTGGTGGCCGACGATCTGACGGAAGAGCAGGTCAAGGCGTACCGGCTGGCGGACAATAAGACCGCGGATTTGTCGGAATGGGATGAAGAACTGTTGGGGAGTGAACTTTTTGATTTATCGGACTTTGATATGGCGCAATTCGGCTTCATGGATGAAGAAAATGGGGGGGGCATGACCGTAAATGACATTGCAGAAGATGAGTACAATGGAACACCCCCTGAAAATCCGAAGTCAAAACTTGGGAATATATACGCGCTTGGAAAACATCGTCTGATGTGCGGGGATAGCACAAGCATTGCAGACGTAAAAAAGTTACTGTGTGGGCACCTGGCAGACCTTGTTGTCACAGATCCTCCGTATAATATGGGCTATGAAGGCGCTGGCAATTCGCGGAATCGCGAGGATAAGCGCCTTCTGAACGACAAAATGGCACCAGATCAGTTTCACAGTTTTCTGCGGGCCGTGTACGATAATTACTTCTGCTCTATGGCTGATGGTTCATCCATTTATGTTTTTTACAAGGAGCTTGGTACCGGGGTATTTATCACATCGCTAGTAGAGAGCGGATTTACCTATAAACAAGAGCTTGTGTGGGTTAAGAACCAGCTCGTTCTTGGAGGAAGCAAGTATCAGTCTATGTATGAGCCATTCCTGATGGGCTGCAAAGGGAAAAGCATCAAGACGTGGAATGGGAAACGTAAGGAACGGGCTGTAATCGAATCTATTGATATGATGGATGAAGATATGCTTCGCCAGGTGATCCGCGACCTTACAGAGGAGGGGCCAGTAGACATCCTCAGAGAAAATAAACCGCTGCACAATGATTTGCACCCCACAATGAAACCGGTGCGACTGATCGGCAGATTGATCCTCAACTCATCAAATGCAGGAGACACTGTGCTTGATCTTTTCGGCGGCAGCGGAACGACTTTGATTGCAGCGGAGCAAACAAATCGCTGCGCATACTTGATGGAGCTCGACCCAAGGTACGTCGATGTAATTGTGGATCGCTGGGAAACGCTAACTGGACAAAAGGCGGTGCTTCTGAATGGAAACGCTTGAGGTGGAGCGCAAAAAGCTTCGCCGCGCAAAAGAGATTATTGCCACCACGCAAAGCCCGTACTTAAAGCGCGATCTGCAAAAGTATGTCCGCAGGGCAGAGCGAAAGCTCAAGAAAATAAACTAAAAAATAACTTTCCCCTCCCAATTCCCTTGACAATGGTGTAACACTATGGTATAATAATACCATCAAGGAAGAAAGGAGGAAAGCCCGTGAGGCGAATGCAAAAACGCCGCGATGAGCAAGAACGAAACCTCAAACTCATCACGGCGCTAGTAACGCTGATTGCCGCGTTGGTGGAACTTGTGACAAAGCTCCTCGACAGGTAATCAGCCGAAGGGGACGGGGGCGAAAGCCCCCCTCCCTGTTGGATGTATTGTATCACATCCGTCTCATAGGCGCAAGGGGTATGGATTTTGAATTGGTGCTTGACATCGTGCAAGTGGTACTTTCTGCGGCGTTGTTTATCATGATCTACCGCGAAAACAAGGAGCGGAAGCAGAAATGATTTTGACGGCAAGGAAGCAGAAAGGCAAGTATGTTACGGCATACTTCGCAACAGTCGGAAGCCGCGAGGCGCGGGAAGCTGGCTTCATCCGCGAGGATGGTAAAAGCCGCATCCTGAAAAAAGAAGTAGACCCCGAAAAGGGCACGCTGACGTTCTCGGTGGATTGGGATGCGGAGAACTCAGCAAAGAAAGAGTAACCCCAAGGAAAGGGAGCGGAAAATAAACCGCTCCCTTTTGCATATGTTACAATAGTGTAAAGAATAAATTACAAACTACAATCCCCTATAAACTGTATTATTCAGTATATTATATATAATATATTGTGTAATATGGCTTATTACTATATGCCGAGCTAAGGCAAACAACGCGCTTCCCGGGGCCGATGACCTGCCGCACAATCGCCCCTCATGGCCTGAAGCAGTGAGGTGGTGGACATGCCGAGAGACGGGACAAAAAACCTCATCCCCATGGATAGACGAAGCAAAGACGAAGCCAAAGCAATGGGAACAAAAGGCGGCAAGAAGTCCGGGGAGACACGCCGCCGCCAGCGGGACGCACGGAAAGCCCTTGAGCAGGTGATGAAGGCTTGTCCGGAGATGACCCCTAAAGCTATTGCCATAATGCAGAAGATGGGCGTAAAGGGTAAAGGCCGCGGCAAGGACGTGTTTGACCTGATGACTATCTCCATGGCGGCGCTGGCGAACAAGTGCAGCAAGGGCGACGTACAGGCCATACGGCTGATGACGGAGATACTTGGACAGGATGCCCGAAGTACCCTGCTGCACGAACAGATGGAGCATGAGGAGCGGCTGGTGGAAATGCAGATGCAGCCCGCTCCCGTGGAGGAATCACCGGCCTACAACTCCTTTATGCAGGCCCTGAACGAAAAGGCGGGTGACACGTTTGACGCGGAAGTTCTGGAGGATGTCCCCGCCGGGCTCGACGACACGCCTAACGCGGAGGATGACGAGCTTTGAGTTTAAGCCTTTCTCCAAGCGACAGCTCAAGGTGCTGACGTGGTGGACGCAAGACAGCCCCTACCGAGACTGCAACGGAATCATTGCGGACGGCAGCATCCGCAGCGGTAAAACGCTTACCATGTCGCTGTCTTTTTGCATGTGGGCGATGGAGTGCTTTGACGAGCAGAACTTCGCCATTTGCGGTAAAACGATCAACTCCCTGCGGCGCAACGCCATCAAGGGCCTTATTCCCTTGCTGGGGGCGCTGGGCTACACGGTGCATGAGCGTCGGAACGAAAACATGATGACAATCGCCGTAGCAGGGCGTGAGAACTTCTTTTACCTCTTCGGCGGGAAGGATGAGGCAAGCCAAGACTTGATCCAAGGCATTACGCTGGCGGGTACGCTGCTGGACGAGGTGGCGCTGATGCCGGAGAGCTTTGTCAATCAGGCCACGGGCCGCTGTTCTGTACCAGGCTCAAAGTTCTGGTTCAACTGCAACCCCGCGGGGCGGCTGCATTGGTTCAAAACAAAGTGGATCAATCAGTATCTTGCAAAAAAATGCCTGTATATCCATTTTACCATGGAGGATAATCTTTCCCTCACCGAGGATGTAAAAGAACGCTATCGGAGCATGTACACGGGCGTTTTTTACAAGCGCTACATCGAGGGCTTATGGTGCGCCGCAGAGGGCGTGATCTACGACTGCTGGAACGAGGATAAGAACAGCTTCTCCGTACAGGATGGAGGGGCTTTCCCTTTTTCTGCGCGGCGATGCAGACACTATATCGGCATCGACTACGGCACGACAAACCCCACCGTGTTCCTCGACGCTTATGATGACGGGCATACGTTTTGGATCACGCAGGAGTATTACCACGACAGCCGAGCGCGTCAGCAGCAGAAAACGGCCGGAGAGTATGCGGACGACTTGGAAAAGTTTGTGCATGGAGATCACTCCATGCGCGTAATCGTTGACCCGTCCGCCGAGGCGTTCAAGTTGGAGCTTCGCAACCGCGGCTTTCGGCTAATGGATGCGGACAACGAGGTGCTGGAGGGCATCCGCTTTGTTTCTATCATGATGCACACGCGCCGCATCAAGGTAGAAAAACGCTGCATCAACATCCGCCGGGAGATTGATAGCTATGTTTGGGACGAGAAAGCCGCCCAGCGCGGCGAGGAGCGCCCGGTGAAGGAAAACGACCACGCTATGGACGCATTAAGATACATCATCAAGACGACGGTCAACCGAAGGAGGCTTGCGCAATGAAAAAGCAGTCAAGGGCGGCGCGGCGGCGGCAGTATGCAGCCGACAGAAAGCCAGCGTCCCGCCCGGTTCCGCAGCGTCCCTCGGAGACGCAGATCATGTCCCGGCTGATTATGGATTCGCTGGTCAACCCCGCTGCAAGGCTTGGGCCAGCGGATAACCTGCTCAGCCAAAACGCCTACATGTCCGAGCGCCTGACGCAGAACTTCGGCCTCATGGATAGCCTGTACCGTTCCGACTGGATTGCCGGAAAAGTCGTCAACACCATCCCGGAGGACATGACAAAAAACTGGATCAAGCTGACCTGCCAGGTAAATCCAGACCAAGAGGATGAGTTCAACCGCCAGCAGCGCAAGACGCACGTCAAGGCGCGGGTTCTGGAAGGTCTGCGCTGGGGACGCTTATACGGCGGCGCGGCGGGCGTGATGGTTGTCGCGGGGCAGGAGGACATGCTGGAAGAACCGCTTGATCTGGATATGGTGATGCCCGGAGCATTCCGCGGGCTTATCATCGCCGACCGCTGGAATGGCGTGTACCCCTCCACAGAGATCGTGACGGAGATGGACGACCCGGACTACGGCCTCCCCATGTATTACACCTTTGGCCTGGAAAATATGGGCATCGAGCAAGGGGTGCGTGTGCATCACAGCCGCGTCCTGCGCTTCACAGGCCGCGACCTTCCGTATAATGAGCGGATCTCGGAAAGCTATTGGGGAATGAGCGAGCTAGAACACGTTTACGAAGAGCTAAACAAGCGCAACACGGTTTCCGCCAACATCGCACAGCTTGTGTTTGCCGCGCATCTGCGTATTCTCAAAATGGAGGATTTGGGGCAGATGCTCGCCATGGCGGACGAAGCAAGTCAGCGCGATCTCTATAACACCCTCCGCGCTCAAAATATGTTGATGAATACCATGTCGCTGCAAGTGCTGTCCAAAGACGATGATTTCCAGACGTTTGACTATACGTTCAGCGGTCTATCCGACATCTATGAGCAGTTTATGATGGACATTGCGGGCGCGGCAGAAATCCCCGTAACGAAGCTATTTGGGCGCTCTCCTGCTGGACTGAACGCCACGGGCGAGGGCGACCTGCGAAATTACTACGATACCGTCAAGCAATGGCAGGAGGCCGTGCTTCGCCCGGTGTTGGAAAAGCTGCTGCCTGTGATGTGCATGAGCGCATGGGGCGCGGTGCCCGATGATCTCGACTTTGAGTTCAACCCCATCCGCGACACCAGCGACGAGGAACGTGCGGGGCTGATCCAGCAGACCGCCAGCGCCATTGTCAGCGTGTACCAAGCGGGGATTATCTCCCAGCAGACGGCCTTGAAGGAACTGCGGCAGTCCGGCAGCACCTACGGCATGTGGGGCCAGATCACAGACGAGGAAGTAGCTGCGGCATCCGATATGCCGCAGGGCGGCGAAGAAGGGCCGCCGGGCGGAGAAATGCCGGGAATGCCCGGGGTGCTCCCGGGACAGGCCAAAGAAACGCCGGAACAGCCAGCGCGACCCGAACGATAAAGGCAGGTGATCCGCATGACCCCCGGTCAACTTGCGGAAGCCAATCGGCGTATTGCGGAAAACAAGTACCGCCGCGCCTTAACTCGCATGATACGAGATATACGCCTTGCGATTACGGGACTGACGACACCGGAGGCTATTATTCGAGCCGTACAGGCTTATGCCGCATCTAAGGCTTTTGCCGACCTAATTGATCTTGCCGTAGGCCGCATGGTAACGGCTACGCAAGTAGGGCAAAAAGCCACTTGGCGGGCCGCTGCCGCAGCCTCTACGCGAGGGCGTGAAATCTATCAAGCCCTCGCACAGGAGCTCGCAGGAACGCCCGTAAGCGGTGTAATGGCGAGCATCATCACCCAGAACGCCAACCTCATTCAAACCGTTCCGCAGCAGCTCGCGGCGCGGTTTTCCGCTTATGCCGCCCAACAGGCAGTAAAGGGCGTGCGCCCTGCCGACATTGCCCGGCAGATGCAGAAGCAAGCCCCCTACCTGACGAACACGCAGGTGACACGCATCGCCCGCACGGAAAGCGCCAAGGCACAAAGCGCCTTGATGGAGGCGCGATGCCAAGCGCTGGATGTCCGCATGTACCAATGGTATACATGCCAAGACGAGCGCGTCCGCGATTCTCACCGCCTGATGCACGGCGTATATTGCCTCTGGGCTGATCCGCCAGACCCGGAAGCGCTCGCCGGAGAAAAGAGCAGCGGGCATCCCTACCACCCCGGCGGCATCTATAATTGCCGCTGTATCGCACTCCCTGTCATTTTTGAGGCAGATATAGCCTTCCCTGCGCGTGTGCATGTGGGGGGCAGGATTATAAGGGTCAGCAGTCTAAAGGCGCTGCATGAGGCCATTCCGGCTTAATAACGGCATACTGCTATCTGTGCTTTTCGATTGCCGGACAGGCAACCGGGCTTTTTGATGATTTTTGGAAAGGAGCTGGTGTATCCATGCTCGCCTATTATGGCTCACGCATCTCGGAGCACATGACGAAAACCCCAGAGGGGTTTCTTATCTGCCACGACGTTCCCATTGCACGCACCGGACGGCAGGATTACCTGCCCGCGGAGATCGGGCAGGAGGGAACGGAGCTTGTCCCGGTCTACCGCACCGAGGAAGAAGTCTTTTCCCCCGGCGCGATGGCCTCCTTTGAGGGCAAGCCCGTCACGGCAGACCATCCCCCTACGGCAGTAGTGCCGGATAATTTCGGAATGTATCTCAAGGGCCACGCGCAGAACGTCCGCCGAGGAAAAGATGCGGACGCTGATCTGCTGATGGCCGACCTGTTTATCGACGACCGCGACTTGATCCGGCAAATTGACGATGGCTTGCGGGAGGTATCCTGCGGTTATGAGTGCGATTACGTCCCGGACGAGCAAGGCCGTCTTATTCAACGCCGGATTCGCGGCAACCACGTTGCGATCGTAGAGGCCGGTCGCGCCGGGAGCCGCGTATCTATAAAGGATTCCGCGAACACGGAACCCATCCGGAAAGAAAAAGGAGGAAACAAAATGTCTCACAAGAATCAGCAGCCCTCTATGCTGGCACGGTTCTTCTCGGGATGGGCGAAGGACCGCGATCCCGAGGAAGTCGCCGCAGCGGTGGACGAAATGGTCACCGCGACCCCGGAGGAGGAAAAGCCCCTGCCCCAGGATAACACGCCCGCCCCCGCTCCTGCGCCCGTATCTATCCCCATGCAGCGCCCGGAGCAGGACGAAGCTCCCGGCGACCCTGAGCTTAAGATGCTGATTAAGCAGCTGATCGCCAAGCTCAGCGAGGAACCGGCGGAGGATGACGACCCCCTCGAAAGTCTCACCGCCGAACTGACCGAGGGTAAGAAACCCGAAGCCCCTGCCGACGATGGCGAGGAATCCGTCACCGTCCCCGCAGAGGAAATCAACGGCGAGGATGAAGAACCCGAAGAGCCGGAAAAGAAGCCCCAGCCCCAAACGGATACGGCAGGAACGCTTGCCGCGATTAAGGCATTGAAGCCTTATCTTGCCAAGCTCCCGTCCCGCGACCGCCGCGCCGCCTCTGACGCTGCCGCCGCTGCCGTCCGCAAGGCCATGGGAAAGCCCCAGCAGTCCACGGGCGACGATTACGCCGCCATTGCCAGATTCCAGGCGCAGAACGCCCGCAGCAAGCAGAAGCCCACCGTGGACGAATCCAAGCTGGGCAAGGATATCATGGCCCGCTACAACCCCCACTACAAGTCCCAGAAGTAAGGAGGAATCAACATGCCCGGAAAGGTTATTGGCGAAAAGCTGAATTACGGCTATGCGGGTACTCCGTCCCGGATGCCGGATTGCATCATTGTTCCCTACAAGTTTGATATTGCTCACGCTGGCCAGAAGATCAACTTCGGCGAGCCCGTGGCATTTGATGCCACCAACGGCGGCGTGCGTCCGCTGACCTCTACCGATACCGCAACCGCTGTTATCGGCTTTGCGGTGCGTCGCATCAGCCAGCCCAAGAGCGACGACGCAAACGGCTGGTACTATGCCCCCGGCGAGGTTGTGGACGTGCTGGTGCGTGGCTCTATGTCCGTCAAACTGGTGGATACGGAGAGCCTTGCGGCTCGCGGACAGGTGTACGTCACCAATGGCAAGTACGCCTCCCGCGCTGCTGGCGGCATTATGGCGAAGAACGACAGCACGAACGGCGATACACTGGCTGTTCCCGGTGCGATTTTCAGCCACGGGCAGGTGGACGGCGACAACGTTACCGAGATCACGCTGACCCAGCGCATCGTGTGATAAGGCCAAAAGAAAGGAGAATCCGACATGAACAAGATGACCTCTGATTATCCCATCCTGTCCCTGGATGCCGCGCCGGGCGGTGTGGCGACCTACGACGCGGGCGGCATGGCTTTTCTGGTCGGCGAGCTGGAAAAGCGTGACGAGAAGCTGCGCGAGCCGCTGTCCTCGGAGACTTGGCCCCGCGATATGCCCATCAAAACGGGCGGCGGTTTTGTGGACAGCATCGCCTCCTTCAACGTCTCCTACGGCTCTTCCGGCGGCTCTGCTGACGGCTTGATGGCCAATGATACCAACGAGCTTCCTGTTGTGCAGGCCGACATTGACAAGGATACCTACAAGGTGTTCTTGTGGGGCCATATCATCAAGGTTCCGATGATCGATCAGGAGAAGCTGCAAAAGATCGGCCGCTCCCTCGACCAGCTCTTTGATAAGGGCCTGCGCTTGAATCATGGCAAGAAGATGGACGAGAACGTCTACTACGGCTTCCCCAAGTACGGCTCCTACGGCCTTGTGAACAGCCCCAGCGTTACCTCTGTTGTGGCTGATCCCCATACCGCCAGCGGCACGGACACCCAGTGGAGCGCCAAGACTCCTGCGGAGATTCTGCGGGACATCAACCGCGCTCTGACCGCGACCATTACCGCGTCCGAGTATGATAACCGCGGCATGGCGAACCATATCCTGATTCCGTGGGATCAGTACACCTACATCATCACCACCGAGCTTTCCGACGGTTCCGGCATCTCCATCATTGACTTTTTGATGCAGAATAATATTGCATCTAAGCAGGGTATTGATCTCACGATTGTCCCCTGCCGTCAATGCAAGGGTGCTGGCACCAGCGGCAAGGATCGGCTTGTTGCCTACCGCAACGACGAGGATATGATCGGCATGGACGTGACCGTTCCCCTGCGCCGTATGTTTACCCAGCCCAGCGCGGAGCATTTGGCCTATCTGACTCCTTACGTTACTCAGTTTAGCCAAGTGCAATGGCATTATCTGACTCATGCGATCTATATCGACGGTATTTAAGGCCGACGATATATCTGCCTTACGCAGAGGCGGGAGTTTTCCCGTCTCCGCCATTTTTATGCATTGAGGTGATACGAGTATGGTAAATGTGTTTAACGCTTCCAATCCGCCCCGGCGTTTCCAGCTGCGGGACGCAGATAACCACACGATGGATATCATGCCCGGTCGGTTTTACGATGTCCCGGACAGCTTTACGGGGGACATTACCTTTAAGACGGCGCTGGCTTGCGGCGACCTAAAGCAGTTTGAGGGGAAATCCGGCGGCGATCTGCTGGAAAAAGAGGCAGCCGAGGGTGAAAAGCCTAAGACCCGCCGAGGGCGAGGCGCGTCTCTGCTGTCCGAGGAGGACTAAGCAATGGACGACTTCCGAGTGACTGTCGAACAGGCCGCGAACTTGAGAGCCAAGAGCGATGATGCAGTATCCCTTGAGGAGTTTTGGCAGGTGTATCCGCAGTTCAGCGCATTGGAGATCGACTCCGATGTGATGCAGCTGATGCTGGATAACGCCAATGCCGCCGTGCAGAAAAACCGCTGGCACTCCCGCTGGAAGTTAGGTGTCTGCCTCTATGCCGCACATCTCATCACGCTATATCTAAAAACGTATACGGCTCCTGAAAACAGCAATCCAGCATCCGTAAAGGCGGCAGGAGAGGCACGCGGCAACATGACGAGCAAGAGTGTAGGCGGCGTTTCCGTCGGCTATGGCTCAAGTGATGCTGTGCCTGATCTCACGGGCTACGGAAGTCTCAAGGATACGGTATACGGCCAGCAGTTTGCGTCTATGGCCCGGCTGGTAGGCCGCGGCATGATGGTGGTGCGGTAATGGGAAACGATTTGACGGTATCTGTTAAAACGGCCTACGACCAGATCAAGCGCTTGAACGAGGGCTTGAAATTTGTCCGTGAAACGGACGTGCTGGTCGGCGTGCCGCAGGAGACCAGCAGCCGCGAGGGGAGCATCTCCAACGCCGAGCTGATGTACATCCACACCAATGGCAGCCCAATCAATCGCATACCTCCCCGCCCCACCATCGAGCCCGCGATCCAAGAGCCGGAAACGCGTGCCAAGCTCCAACAGCTCCTGAAGGATGGCATTACACAGGCTTTGCAAGGTAACGTACAGGCGGCGGAAACTGCCTACAAAAAGGCGGGAATGTATGCCGTCAGCGCCGTGCAGAAAAAGTTTACCGACGGCAGTCTCGTCCCAAATGCTCCCAGTACGATTAGGCGCAAGCGCGATCACTCAACTATGCCTCTGATCGATACGGGAATCTTACGCCAAAGCATCACTTTTGTGGTGCGGAAGAAAGGCAGGTAAAAGCCCATGTTGCAGCCCGATGTGCAATTCCTGCTGGATGATCCCGATCTGGGCGGCGGCGTACCCTTTACTGTTACGCGCATTACGTGGGAACGCGTGTACGGCCACGAGAAGAAGAAAAAGCGTGAAGTATTTCGCGCCTCCGGAAACGTTCAGCCAGCCGGGAGCACCGACCTTCAAACCATGCCGGATGAAGACCGCCGCAACGGCGTGATCGTGATCCGCTCCACCTTTGGCTTCCAAACGGGGGAGGATCGCGGCGATACCTTTATCGGCGCGGACGAAGTCGCGGTGCAGGGGCATGTATGGCGTATTACGCGGGTGGAGCATTGGGACGCGTGGGGCTTTACAACGGCCTACGCCACGCTGAAAAAAGAAGGGGGCGTGGAGGATGGGATGGGTTGAAACCGCAGATCGGGCTGTTTTTGAGGCCTTGTGCGCGGTATTCGGTCTCTCCTCCGAATCTAAGGAGGCATCGCGCCGATTTCGCGCCGCCTACCTGCGCGAGGCAACAAATCCGCCCACAGACCGCACAAAGGATGTGTGTTATTACGCCATAAGCGAACAAACATCCGCAAATCTGGACAGCATTGAGATAAGCTATCAGGCAGACGCAGAGGGCATGAAAGCGGTGCTCCGCAAGGTTATCCCGGTGCAATGCCTTTTCTCCTTTTATGGCTCAAACGCGGACAATGACGCGGAAAGGCTATGGAGCCTGATGTACCTCGACTCCGGCCCGGACTGTGCGCGAAGCATCCTGCGCCGGGCAAATATGGTGCCTATCCCGCGCCCGAACAGGCCGCTCTCCGTGCCGGAGCTGGAAGGAAGCCTGTGGCGCAGACGGTGCGATCTAACGATTCTGTTTTCTCTGCTGGACGAAACGTCCGTTCCCGTGGCGCAGGTTAAAAGCGCCCCGGATATTAAAATCCAGATAAACCGATAAAGGCTGCTCCGTCAGCCGGAAAGGATGATCCTATATGCTTACGCTTGACCCCGTTGTAAAGGTAAACGTCATGGTCGGCGCTGCTGCGACGGCATCCAACGTCTATGACGTGGGGCTGATTTTGGGCAGCAGTACGACCATCGGCACCACGACTCGTGTAAAACGGTATAAGTCGCTGGCGGAAATGGCTACCGACGGCTTTGATACCAGCGACGCGGAATACATCGCCGCCGCCAAATACTTTGGCGTAAATCCCGCGCCTGTGGAAGTGCTGGTGGGCATGATCGACAGCGGCGAAACGACTGTGCAGGCCATTACCGCCGTGCTGGAAAAGACGAACGCCTTTTATGGCGTGTATGTTTGCGGCGCGGACACCTCGAAGATTACCGAGCTTGACACTTTCCTCACCTCCGAAGGGCATCACATGCAGTTTTACGGCGTGAAGGATACCGTCGCCAATGCTGTGATTGGAAGCGGCACTTTTGCCGCTATGAAAGCCAAGGACACGAATCGGGCTATCGGCTTGCTGTGCAAGGCGGATGCCAGCGAAGCCGCCGCCCTGATGGGCGTGGCCATGGGCTTGAGCCATACGCACACCAGCGACGCCTTTGCGCTGTGCTACAAGCGGCTTGCGGGCGTGGAAACCTACCCCATGACGCAGTCCGAGGTGGATTCCGTTAAGGAGCAGAACGGCAACGTGTATATCACCCGCGGCTATGGTCACGCGATGGTGGAGCCCGGAACAACCGCCTCCGGCTTACGCTTTGACGAGGTGATGTACATGGATATGCTTGCCAGTGACATGCAGGACGCATGCATTGCGCTGGTTGCAAATCGTGCGACAAAGCTTCCCCAGACGGATACCGCAACGGCGCTGATTATCAGCGCCCTTACGGGCGTGCTGGAACAGTATGTTTCCCGCGGCGTGGTCGCCCCCGGCGTGTGGCGCGGAGATGCCGTAGGCAACCTGAACACGGGAGACGCGCTTGAAAACGGCTATCTGCTCTATGCGGACAGCTACGACAACCAGACCGTCGCAGACCGTGAAGCGCATAAGGCCATGCCTGTAACCTGCTGTGTCTGCATGGCGGGAAGCATTGAGTCCGTCGAGCTGAACGTCTATGTGCAGCGGTAAGAAAGGAGTGAGAAGTCATGGCAAGTAAAAAGTTTGCGGTTTACTCGCTTGCGGATGTACGAGCAGTCATCAATAACCCCAGCGTTGGCCAATGTGTGCTTTCTGATGCTGGCGGCGGCAAGATCACCATCTCGTACACGGGCGATATGTCCAGCCATACCACCACCGCCAACGGATATGTTGTTATCAATAAGATGCGGGCGAAAAACGGCACGATCGCGCTGGAATTGCCGCAGAACAGCGATGCGGACATGTTCATGCGTCGCTGGACGGCGTATCTGGATAACGGCGCGGCTCAATCCTTTGCTGAAACGACGCTGACCGTTTTCGACAACGCTGCGGGACGCACTATTACGGCGGTCGGCGTGACCCCGCAGAAGCGCCCCGATATTAACTACGATCAGACCTCTGGCACGGTAGGCTACGCCCTGCTGGCGGCTGAAATCTCGGATACCTAATAAGCGGATAGCACCGGCGGCTGATGCGCAGAAAACGCGTCAGCCGCCGGTTTGTATATTCCAAAGGAGGGGAAACTATGGAGCGAGAGCTTGAAAAGATCATCGAGCTAAACGGCGAGAAATACCGCGTGCGGAAGATGGATGTGATCTCCGGCACGTATCTAATGAAATTCCTGATGCAGAAGCTGATGCCTATCTTTTCCCAGATGGACGAGCTTTTCGGCGAGAAAAAGGAGAAAAAGCCCACGAAGAAGCGCGGCGCAAAGGATGCACAGGACACCGGGGAGGACGCTTTTCTGGCCATGATTCCTAAGCTGCTGGACGAGATCACGGAAGAGGATCTGCATCGGCTGATTGTCAAGTGCCTGAATTACGCGGACAAGAGTCTCCCCGCTGGTTGGCAGCCGGTTATGGTGCGTGAGGAGTACGGCATCAAGGGCATTGAGTACGAGATGGACACCTGCCTGATGCTTTGTTATCACTGTATCGCGTTTAACTGCGGCGGTTTTTTCGACGGGGGCAGCTCCATTTTCGCCAAGATGGGCCAGATTACGAAGCTGCCCACCCCGTAAACATCGACGAACAATGCTTCGCTCCCGTTTCCGCGGGCGTGTGGCAACATCATGAATTATGGGATGGAACTTATTGTTTGGATGATCTCTGGGATATTTTAGAGATGCTGGCTGTCCGCAACGAGAATGAGCGAAGGGCGCGTGAAGCGGCGATGCAGCAGTAACGCAGGAGGTGCTTTTATATGGCGAACCTTGCTTCTCAGGCGCTCAACGCTGGCAAGGAGTACATGATAAGCCTTGGCGTAGACATGGATACGCAGGCATTAAACAAAATGCTCCAATTCCTGACCTCTGGCAAGCTGAAAGCCGTTGCGATGGCGGGAGCGTTTCAGGCTGCAAGCAAAGCGCTGTATAAATACCTGAAATCAAGCTATGATACCGAGCTTGAAATGCAGAAGATGGCAAAGACGCAGCACAAGTCCGTCGAAACCATCCGCGCCCAGCAAAACGCGCTGAAGGCCATGGGAAAGACCATGCAGGAGGTGTCCAAAGACCCCGCGCTAAAGGCCATGTATAACGATCTCGTGAAAGCTAATAAGGCCATGGCGCTCCCGGATATGCGCGGAGGTATTTCGCTTTTGCGCCAGCTTCAATCCTCGTTTTATGAGCTTCGGGCGGCGGTTCGCTACTCCATGCAATGGATCAACTATCATATGCTGGCAAACCTCAAGGAGCCGATCCAGCGCATCACAGCGTTTTTTAAGCAGGTTGCCGAGTTTATCCGCAAGGACATTAACGGCCTGACCGCCAAGCTGGCCTCATACCTTACGGCCTTTACCAAGGGCTTGCTGGGCATTGTGGAGATGTCCGTCAAAATCGCTGATTGGGTGCATAAGCTCCCGGACGGTATCAAGTCCGCAGGGCTGGCTATTTCGGCGGTTTTTGCGCTGCTGAAATCCGGCCCGATAGGGCAGATCATGGCGGTTATCACGGCTGTCGGCGGCCTGATCGACGACTATGAAAACTGGCAATGGAATAAAGCTAACCCGGACGCAGAACAGGTCGCAGTCGCGTTCCCGTCTATCTGGGAGCTGCTGGACAGCGATGATCCGGAAAAAATGTCCAAAATCTCCGGCATGGTTTTCGAAGCGCTTACAGGTGGAGCAAGTAATTTTGCGGAAAATCTGCCGCAATGGGTGGAGGATAACAAGGAAAGCATCGCTTCGGCTGGGAAACTTGCTGCATCCATTCTTTCAGATGCTATTAACCTTGCGTCCATGCTTGTTACTGCAATCATCAACGCGATTGTGGTGTTAGCAAGCGACCCGACGTTTTGGGATGCTTGTGCTAACCTTGGCGTGGCATTGATACAGGGGCTTATTTCCGGAGTACTAAAAGCCGGAGGGTCAGCGTTAGACCCTATCATAAAATCCCTTTTTGGCGAAGGATCCGCAGAGTATGCAGAGTATAAAAAATCTACGGATGCTATTATAAACGGGATCATTCATCCGGATAGTGCAGAAGCACAGCCCGGTATAACTGACGATGGGCAAATCTTCCAAGGGACCGTATTGACTTCCCTCGGTTACAGCGATGAAGAAGTTGCGGCAATGCAAGCACGCTATCAATCTAGCGCAAAATTCCGTGCGTATACGGGAGGAAAAGCAAAATCCAGCGGCCTAGACGCTGGTGTGCGGAGATACTCGCTGAATGGCGCTCCTAACTGGTCGAGCGAGGCTAAAGATTTTAATCAGCTTTACGGGATGCTGGACAATGCCAAAACAGACAGCGAAGCAGAGTATCTGCTGAGTGTTATCCAAAACTATGCAGATACATATAATGCGGGAAAAACCGGCTTCTTGGGACTTGGCGAGAATACCAATATATCCCAGCTTCAGCAGATGTACGCTTCGGCGGTCGAAAATCTGTCTAATGGGACAATCCCGGAAGTACAAATCCCGACAACAATCCCTGATAACGCAGGTGAAACGCTTGTTGATACGTTGCAAACTCAGGTAGATAATGCAGGGACAATTAATGTCGGCATATCCTTTACAAACGATGCAACCGGCACGCAAGTCTCCCCGCTCGGCACAAAGAAAAACGCATGGGGCGGGCGCTACGACCGCCCTATTACGACCGAAGTTGCCGAGGATGGCGGCACCGAGTACATTATCCCCCTAAGCAAACCTGCCCGTGCCTTTGCGCTCATCAAGCAAATGCTGGGGGAAATGGGCAGCGCCGCCACCCAGCGGCTCATGACGGATATGGGGCTGGGGATGGCCGGGACTAACGGCGCGAACGCCGCCACGATCTCCTCCGCCGCTTCCGGCGCGACCATCAATAACAACTATAACATTTCCGCACCCGTAACCATTCAGGTCACGGCCTCCGGCGCGGATGCCAAGGAGATCGGCACGACCGCCTATAATGCCGCAGAACGGCAGCTTATCCGCAGTCTGAAAGGGGTGCTTGCCTGATGCAGATCAGTCAACAACCGGCCTATATCTATGACGTGGATAAGCGCAAGACCTATGTTTTTGACGGCGTTATCAAAATCCAGCACGCGCAGACGCTGAAAATCGAGGACGACCCCAGCGCGAAAAAAGGGAAAAACTACGTTAACAACGCACAGAATGAGCCGGATGAGATCACGCTGGACGTTGCCATGTCGAATGTTTTTTCCGGCCAGAGCGACATCACCGCGCAGAACAGCGACCGTGCGAAGGGTGCGCTCGCTACCCTGATGGATCTGAAAAAGGCCCGCCGCAAAGTGCAGGTTGTGACGTACTACGCCACTTACAATAACATGCTGCTCAAGAGCATCTCTGTGGTGCAGGACGAGACTAATCAATATGGCTGGACGGGGCAGGTAACGTTTCACGAGGCCGTCGCGGCGAAGGGCAGCGGCGGCAGCGCTGGAACTACCGTCAGCAGCGTAACCGACGCTAGCGGCGGGCGCACCCCATCCATATTAGTGCAATGGTTCGGTGCGAACGCGATCTAAGCCTGCAGAAAGGGGGACAAGCCTATGGAGCCAGTTGCCGTCCCGCTGAATGCGGAGGCCGAAACGCAGATCATTAACCTTAGCATAGCTCCCAACGGGAACGCCGTTTCCCTGCGGCTGGAAATTCGCTGGCTGGATAACGCCGGGAAATGGTATCTCACCGTTTACGATGCCACTACAAACGTATGTTTGGTGAGCTTGCTTCCGCTGATCGCCTCCGGGAACAAGCTGAACGATCTGCTGGGACAGTTTGGCCACCTGCGCATTGGCAGCGCGGCCCTCGTGCCTATTTCCTCCGATACGCCCAGCGCCGACCCCGGACAGAATAATCTCGAAGATTTTGAGCTGCTGTGGGGGGATTGCATTGCCTACAACGAGTGAGCTTAGGCCTATGGCCTTGTACGCGGACGGCGTGCAGATCGCAGACGGCGCAAGACTGCACCTGCAAGGCCGCGCCACCATGTCCTGTTCCGCAGATCGCTGGACGCTGACGCTTACAGGCTATAACGATGCCGATCTCTCCGCCCTTCGCCGTGCGGCGCTTGTGACCGTAACGGCAGAGGAGCAAAGCGCCGTAGCACAGGGCGCGGTAGAAGACCTTATGACAGAGGCGCGGAACGGGATAGGGACTTGTACCGTAGTGCTTGCGGACGGAGCGGCCTTTTGCCGGGGATTTTGCAGCGTCGCCATCCGCAAGGGGACAACGCTGGATGAATCGCTTCACACCCTGCTTGCGCATTGCGACGCGCCGCTCCCGCTGGTAACGCCGATGATCGCAGGAAGCCGGTTCACACGTGGCCAAGCGTTTTTCGGGCGCACCGTCCATGCCGTGCGTGAGCTTGCGAAAAGCGCGGGTTATCGGGCGTATGTGACGCACGGCGGCCTGTACTTGGCAAAGCGCGGCTTATCTCCGGCAGTACTGCGCATCAGCGAGAACATGCTGCTGGATACGCCCACGCGGCTAGACGGCGTGACCATCCTCAAAACTGCCGTCACAGGCTTCCAGCCGGGCCATTGCCTGATCCTGCCCGGTGAAAGCAACGGCGCAACCTATCGCGTTATTGCACAAGCCATTGATGCGGACAGCTACTCCGGCGCGTGGGCGTGCGAGACGGTGCTGCTGGATGAGGATGCCATGGCCGCCGGACAAAAGAACGACTGGGAGGGGGAAACGTGATATGGAGCATACCAGCATTGATGAGCTTGTACAGGCCCCCGGCGCGGCGCTGGAAGCACTAAAGAGCGCCTTACGGCAGGAAATGCATTGTGCGCTCCCTGCCGTAGTGGAAAGCTACGATAAGGCCGCGCAAACCGTTACCGTCAAACCGGCGCTTCGGGAGCGGCTTTCAGGCGGTACTTATGTCGAGCTCCCGCTCTTGTCGGATATTCCCGTTTTCTTCCCCGGCGGCGCGTCCTCCGGAATTACGTTCCCCGTGCAAAAAGGTGATGAATGCCTTGTCATTTTTGCAGATAGATGCATAGATGCATGGTTTCAGTATGGCGGCATCCAAAACCCCGTTTCTCTGCGGAGGCATGATCTCTCGGACGGGTTTGCTTTTGTCGGCTTTAGAAGCCAACATAACGCATTGACAGACATCTCGGATACGCCGTCTTTTTTTGGTGTAACCAAAGATGAATATGATAGTGTATGCACACGTCTGAAAGCTGTTGAGGATGCTCTGAATAAAATAAAAGCATCGATCAAAGATAAAGGAGCGTGATGGCTATGGAGTTGTCTTGGAGCGAAAAAAGTGAATACATCGGCATTGTTGGGCGAAGGGGCGAAAACGAAACACGCATCCTTACCTTTGACTGCACATCTGCCTTGAAGGAGCATCCGGAGGCTGAAATCTTGTGCATTATGCAGCGCCCCGGAGATGCGCAGCCCTATACGCATGACTATACGCAGGATGGGGACACCATTACCGTCGCGCTGACCGCCGCCGATATGTGCCGCGTTGGCACGCTTAAACTTGAGATACGGCTGATGCAGAACGAAAAAATCCTGAAATCTGCTATTTACCGCGGCGGTATCGCGCTTAGTCTGCACTATGGGGAGCCGGAGTGCGGGGAGGCTGTCGATCTGCTGAACCGGATCGACAAGACCCTAAAGGATGCAACGGAAACCGCCGCAAGGCTTGAAACCTCACTAGATGGTGTGGATGATGCCATTGATCGGCTGGACGCGGCAACGGGCGGCGCTACCGCAACCGATAAGCAGGCACAGGAGAACGAGAAAACCAGAGGCGAAGCCGAAAAGGAGCGCGTTGAAGCGGAAAACGGCAGAATTTTGGCCGAAAACTCCCGACAGCAGCAGGAAAATGAACGCGCCGATGCTGAATTTATTCGCTCCCAAAACGAACGGTCTCGTTATGGAAACGAAAATCAACGCATCATCAATGAATCCGAACGTACTCGAGCCGAAACTGCGCGAAATACAGCGGAATCTAGCCGGGTTGCGTCGGAAAACACCCGCGTTCAGGCAGAAAGCGAACGCGTAAAGGCGGAAACGTCCCGCGCTGAAGCCGAACAATCGAGGCTATCGGCAGAAGAAGCGCGTGTTTCCGCAGAGAAAGCCCGCACCGCTGCCGAAGACCTCCGCGTGCAGCAAGAGCAGCGCCGCGAGACGGCGGAGACCTCCCGCACAGAGGCGGAGCGCCAGCGGGAATCTATGGAAACCTCGCGTCAGACCGCCGAGACTGCGCGGAACGCCGCCGAGAACGGACGTGCGAAGGCGGAAAAGACCAGAGAAACGGCTGAATCCCAGCGCCAGCAAGCCGAGACGGCCAGAGCGGATGCCGAGAGCAAGCGCGTACAGGCGGAGCAGGGACGCGTGACCGCAGAACAGGGACGCGTGAAAGCCGAAGCCCAGCGTGAAGAAGCCATGGCACAGCACGCGGAGAAGATCGCGGAGCTGAAAACGGAGGTGGCGAAAAAAGCGGAGATCGACGATGTAACGGTCTCTGGTTCCGAGGCGTGGAGCAGTCAGCATATCGTTGATATGCTCTGCCCGCCACTAGAAGCAAGCGGGAACCCGGTCGTGTGCTATCCTGTGGCGGGGAGCAAGCTGGGGGTAACGGCAAGCTGGGAGCCTTATCAGGAAGGCGAAGGAACGCCGTATCCGGCGGGGGGAGGGCCTAACCTGCTGGATATGTCGCAATGTACACCTGCTGTCCCCGGCTCTATGTATGACTTGACAGCAACGATTAGCGAGGACATTATCAGGCTAAGTGGCATACCGTCTGTTAATAGTGCGGGTAGTTACTCATTTGCTGTGGCTTATAGTTCGCAAACCGAACTGCAAGGCAAGGGATATAAAGTCGCAGCGTTTACCATAAAAGGAACTGTTATCAGTGCGTGGGGACTACGAACAGAGCATGAAAACAGCCTTGCTATATCTGTCAAGCTGACACCCGACGTGAATACCGACATACAGCTTAGGCTGATGGTATCCAAGGATACACCCAGCGCCTACGCTCCCTACGCCAACATCCGCCCCATCCACGGACGCACGGCAATCAGCGTGGAGCGGTGCGGGGAGAACCTGCTGAATATCGCTCCGTTTACCAAGCTGACAAAATCCGGGGTTACTTATGAGTATGTAGCCAATGGTGGCGTGCGCATCTCCGGCACCGCAACGGCTAATGTAGATAGTCCCACATTTGCCGTTGGACACCTGCCACCCGGTAAGTATTACGGACTTGATATGGGCACAGGCATTGCAGCGTCTATTGTAGTGCAGCGTAACGGGAGCAACTTGTGGTTAAACGCCAAAGGCCAGTTTGAAATCCTGGCCGGGGACGTAATAAGATACTGGTACATGATAGCGAATAACGGTACAACGCTTGATAAAACCGTATATCCGTATATTGTACCCGGCACTACCGCTCCCGCCACCTACGCTCCCTACATCGGCTCCACTACCACGCTCGCCCTCCCCTCAACCATTTACGGCGGCGAGGTAGGGGCGGAGGGAGAAGGGCAGGAAACGTGGAAGCTGCTGACGCTGGATGGAACGGAGCGATGGACTAGCAACACAAACGCATACCGCACCTACTACTGGTTTAATGTAGATGCGCTTGTCGTATCCTCAGAAAGTAGTATCAACTGGCGTTGTAGTCATTTCCTCCCTAAGGCTTACAGTTATGCGCTAATCGGCAATCAGAACAACACAATAGCGTTTACGAGTCAACGTAATACGCTTGTGATTTGCTATGATGGGACTTTGGATGAGCTTAAAGCCTACCTTGCCGCCCAGTACGCCGCTGGCACGCCCGTCCAAATCGCCTACAAGCTAGTCACCCCTATCCCCTTTACCGCCACGGGCGGCGACACTATCAAGGCTCTGAGCGGTACCAACACCATCCTCACGGACGCGGACGCGCTGACCGTCAAAGGCCGTGCTGACCCGATCCACATTATTCAGCAGTTACAAGCCGCTTCCGCTGCGTCGACGCAAGCCCTCGCAGACGTAGAACGCGCTGTAACCGATATATAATCATAAGGAGTGGAGATCATGAATGAAGCAACCCATACCCCAAAATACAAGGTAATCCACAACCGTCTGACGGGCGGTATCCCCTTTGCGGCAAGCACCGCGATTGACCGCATTACCGCCCTTGCTGACGCGCTTGAAATCACGCAGGACGAGGCCGCCGAGCTGACTGCCATTGCGCAGGAGCGCGGAACGACGGGCGCGACCGTCGAAGATCGGTTGGCGGCGGTCGAAGCGCACCAGCTGGAGCTGGACGAGGCGGTAATGGAGCTGGCGGGAATGTGCGACAGCCTAACGGATGCCACGAGCGCGGAGGTGTGAGCATGGCGAAGATTTATAAGCGCTGGATCGACGCGGGACGCATGACCATCGACGAGGTGCCGGAGCGCTGGCGTGAGCAGGTGCGGAAGCTGCTGGACGCGGAAGCGGAGAAAGCGTGAGAAACTTGCAACCAACTTGCAACCAACTTGCTGGTAACTTGCGGATAAATGGAGGTGGTGTGTATGACGATCGTCCTAGGTGCGCTTATTCTGCTGGCGTGGTGCGGCGCGGCGCTTGGGCTTGGCTATCTACTGGGGACGCTGCTGCATAGGCTGGGGAGGGATGATGATGGCAACAGTAACCGCGAAATCTGATAGCGTTTCCCTTACTTCTCGGCGATCCGGAAGCACGTGGTCTACCGCGACTTGGGCGGTAAATCTTGCGTTTTCAGCCGCAATTCCGGCAAACGCAAACATTACGTCCTCCGTGCTGACGGTGCATGTGTCTACGCTTCCAGTTGCCGGTAACTATCTGTATGTAGATGGCCAGAAGCTCCGCGCAAGACAAAATACGCAGATGACAAGCATTTCTATTTCTCCCGGCACATCCAGCCGGGATATTGCCGTTTCTTTTCAGGCAAGCGGAACTAGTTATAGCACCAGTATTATTGTATTTGATCTATCCCTATCTATCAGTTATGAGATCGCCGTTTCCTCCGCAATCGCTCCTACGACGGTAAAAGTATCCTCCACCGTAGCCGAGGGCGCTGTCACCCTTTCGTGGTCCGGTGCTTCGGGCGGCACGCAAAATGCGATCACCGGATACCAAATCCATTATAATAATAGCAGCGATGGCGTAAATTGGGGGGATTGGGTTCCGGCAGCGACCGTTGCGACCTCCGCCGGTTCCGGCTCTGTTTCCATGGCCGTAAATGATACACGCGGCGCTTATCGTCAATGGCGCATCCGCACCTGCGGTGCCGCCGGAGAAAGCTACTATTCCGGTTGGGCTTACTCTTCCACCGTGAGAACTAATACCGCCCCAAGCGCACCGTCTAACTTGTCGGCAACGCCGTCGGTGCTTGAAAGCGGCGCAATCTCCTTGAGCTGGGCGGCATCCACCGATGCGACTGACGCAATCTCTTACTATCATATCCGCTCAAGGCTGTCTACCGACGGGGGAAATAGCTGGTCTGGCTGGGCGGATGTGGGAAATGTAAATGGGCTATCTGTCTCCTATTCCCCGACGCTAAACCGCGGTGCAAAAATCCAGTACAGTATCTATGCTGTGGATTCTTTTGGCGTTGCGTCCGCGTCCGCGACTTTCCCCGCCGTTACGCGCAACTCCCTTCCCTCCGCGCCTAAAAATATAACGGCGGCTCCTGCCCTGTATGAAAGCGGAGAGATCACGATCACATGGGAAGCAAGCACGGATGCAGATAAGCAAAACATTAGCTACCAGGTGTATCGCGGTATTATGCAAGCTTCCGGCAACTTTGGAGATACCGTTCTTTTAGGGGAAACTACATCTACCTCCTATAAGGATAGCCCAAGCTTGCAAAGAGGCGCAAAGATCAACTATTCCGTTTTTGCGGTGGACACGCTTGGCGCATCATCTGGCGCGGTAAGCAATGTTGTTACGCGCAACTCCTCCCCCTCTGCGCCGAAAAATGTTACGGCAACGCCCGCACTTTACGAAAGCGGCGGCATTACGCTGACGTGGACGGCCTCAACCGACCCGGACGGCAATCTTGCGGGCTACTATGTGCAGCGGCAACTTTCCGCTGATGGAGCAACCTATGGAGATTGGTCGGACGTAGAGACCGTGCAAAGCCCACCGGTGCAGCTTTCACCCAGTATGAGCCGGGGGACATTTATACGCTATCGCGTACAATCCTACGATGCTCTCGGCGCTGCCTCCGGGCTGACGGAATCTAACCCCGTGCGCCGCAATCGTGTTCCGGCGACTCCTGCGCTGTATGGCACAAGCGGGCTGATAAACCTACCTTTTAGGCCATGCTTTGCCATCTCTGCGCCCTCGGAGCCGGACGGAGAGGGGATGCAGGTACAGGCGGCTCTTTTCTCGGAGGCTTCCGAGGTTGTTGGCGCAAATTGGAGTCGCCATGCTATCTATCTTTCCGGCCCTAACGCAGGAATGGAAACAGCGTCCAATAATCGCATCTCTGATTTAACGTTTTATGAGGCGGATCAATATCTGCTGAATATCTCGCCTAATAGTCAGGTTAAATATACGGTTTTCAGTTATGATGCCGATAAAGCCTTTTTGAAATGGGATAAATGGTATCAGGATAGCGATTATACGCTGGACGAAAATGCCGTATACTTCCGCGTGGAGGTGGCCTTTGCGAATGATCAGGACATTACGGATGAAAACATTCCGCTCCTTGAAGCCGTTGTAAAGGTGTGCCGCAAGGGAGAAACGCAGATCATGGCCTATACGCAGGTTTCGACGCTCCCGGCAAACGGAGGCTTTGCAGCCTTCCGCCTCCCGCAGACCGTGGAAACGGGACGTTATCGCGTACTGCTTAGGCTGGTTGATGCCAGCGGCGGGGCGGGCGAGGCCCTTTCCATAGCCTTTTCCGTCGGTACCCCTTCGTGGGCGCGAAGCATTGCCTCTGGAACCGTCATTGCCTCGGAGACGATCAGCCACCAGGCGGAGTTAACGGAGATGCTTTCCCACGTCAACGCCGCCCGGGCCCGCTTTGGCCTTGCAGATATGGCGCTGCCGGGCCGCCTCGGTTACTTTGCCGACTGGCTGACGCAAATGCAAGCGCTGGCGCAGGGAGCGGCGGATTGCTATATCCTGCTTGGAGAAAACGCTGCGATACCGCAGCAAGCAACCAACTACCCCAGCGCCGCGACAGTTGCCGCCGTGCGTGCGCTAGCGGAAGGAGTGTGATGCCTATGCTATGCCGCCCCTTGGATATGGACGACGACATGCAGCCCGTGGGAAGCCAAAGACAGATGCTCTCCGGCAAGGAGGCTGTGCTGGAAGCCGTTAAATCTCGGCTTCACCTGCTGCTGGGCGAATGGTGGGAGGACGAAAGCCTCGGCTTTGTCATCCCGCGCCTGATTTATGAGGGCATCCGCACGGGAGAAGGGCGTACTATGCTGGTGAATTATATCACCGCCTATATCGCACAAACGTCCGGCGTAGTCGCCGTGCGGGATGTTGCCGGAGCAGTAGATGGCCGAGCCCTAACCTATACATGCACAATCGTCACGGAGTATGGAGAGATTGAGGGGAGCGTGAGCAGCGATGCCTTATACGTCGCCGTATCTTGATGCAGCGGGAATGCACATCCCATCCTATGAGGATCGTATGGAATATCTGCTGGTGGGCTATAAGCAGATTTTTGGCGCGGATGTATACTTGGAGCCCGACTCTAAGGATTACCAGCTTTTATCCCTCTTTGCCCGTGCGGCGGACGACCTGACGGCCAGCATTACAGCCAGCTATAACGCACACGATCCCAATCTTGCCAGCGGAAACGCCCTTGATCTGCTGCTCCCGCTGAACGGGATCCGCCGTTTGAACGCCACCTATGGCGCGGTAACGCTTGAGCTTACCGGCGCACCCGGCGCGACGCTCCCCGCAGGGATGCAGGCGCGGGATGAACAAGGGTATTTGTGGCGCATCTCAGGTGAGGTAACCTTCGGGAGCGACGGGAAAGCTATTTCCGAGGCCACCTGCCTGACGGCTGGCGCTGTCCTTGCTCCGGCTGGAACAATCACGCAAATACACACGCCTACCAGCACGTGGAACACCGTGACGAACCCTTCCGCTTCCTCTCCCGGACGCGATGTAGAAACGGACGCGGCGGTGCGTGAGCGGCGCTCTCTATCCGTCTCTCTTCCAAGCCGCAGCATTCTGGGCGGCATCCGTGCCGCGCTGGCAAATCTATCCGGGGTGCAGTCCGTATCCGTACTGGAAAACGATACCGCAGCGGAGAATGCGGACGGCCTCCCTGCGCATAGCATCTGCGCGGTAGTTGAAGGCGGTGATGATGCTTCAATCGCCCGTGTGCTGTGGCTGAAAAAGTCTCCTGGCGTGGCGACATTCGGCACCTCCACCGCGATCTACACAGACGAGTGGGGCGGCGAGAATACCATGCGCTTCACCCGCCCGATGGCAGTACCTGTCAGCGTTTCCGTGCGGTTGAAAAAGCTCCCGGGCTGGGACGGCAGCACCGAGAGTGCGCTAAAAAATGCCATTGCAGACTATATCAGCGGCTTAGATATTGGCGAGTCGCTGGTGGTATCCACTCTGTATGGCGTAGCCTTCGGCGCTTTCTCCGGCGCGTCTCCGGCATTTTCCATCACCGCGCTAACCGCCAGCACCGCTGGGCAGACCGCAACATCGGACACCATCGCCGCCGCGTATAGCCAGCGCCTTTCCGGCAGCGCGTCGGCAGTCAGCATCGAGGTGGTGAGCTGATATGCGCGACTATGAGGCACTTGCTCCGGGGTGGAATCGAGGCAAGCCAAAGTGGCTTGCTTTCCTTCGGCTGATCCTTTCACAGCCCGTGCAGATGATGGAGATGCTGGACAGCTACACGGAGACGTTTTCCATCGACACCGCCGTAGGCCGGCAGCTTGATATGCTGGGCGAAATGGTGGGCGCAAGCCGCGTTCTTCCCTTCGCCCCCGCAACAGCGCCGCGCCGATTGGCGGATGAAGACTATCGGCTGCTGATTCGCGCTACCGTAGCCCAAAACGCATGGGACGGCACCAATGAGAGCGCCAGCGCTATCTTTGGCGTGATCTTCCCCGCGCTGGGCATCGTGCTGGAAGATAAGCAGGATATGAGCATCAATGTTATCATCCGCGGCACGCTGACCAAGATACAGGCTGAGATGATTAACGCCGGTTTGTTGATCCCGCACCCCGCAGGCGTGACGATGACCTACGAGATACCAGAGACGCTTGTAAGCACCGATATTATCGTACAGGCGGGTATCTATCAGGCCGGACAGATCGTCTTTACGTCCATCTCGGCGGAATGAGAGGAGGAACGAAAATGGCAAGAAATATCGAAAATGTACTAACCGCACTGGGAGCGCAGTTGATTACCCGCTCCCTTGCAGAAAGCAAAGCGATCCTTTTTACCGGGGCAAAGCTGGGAACAGGCCTTGCCCCGGACGACGCAGACCTTACTAAGTATGCCGCCCTGCTGACTCCTTATGACGATGCGGAAGTAGCTGGGCGCAAGGTAGATACATCCGGAAATCTTATCATATCGGTGCAATTTTGGAACACTCGTGTTTTGACAAGTACATTGATTGAGGAGATCGGCCTCTATGCCAAACTGGACGGAGATGCGGATGCGGTATTGTTTTCATATCTCACCTTCGGCCAATATCCTGACTTAATCCTCGCCGCCGCGCAGTCCTCTGTGCAGCGCACCTATGATGTTCCCTTTATCTTCGGTGACGGTACGGCGGTTTCCGTCACCATCACCCCCAGCGCCCTGCTCCCTGCATTGGATGCTGTGAGCACCGCACAGGCCGGGAAGCTCCTGCGCCTGAATGCGGATGCTAAGCTCCCGTGCGACATCACCGGCGACGCGCTGACGCTGGGCGGACACGGCGCAGCATACTTCGCCAAGGCCGACCACCGCCACGAGAATGCTACCTCCAAGCAGGATGGCTTTATGTCCAAGGATGATAAAGCCGCGCTGGATACGCTGAATCAGCGCGTAACGCAGAGCCTTACAAGCGAGTCTAGGCCTACCTTTGCGGGGCTTGTGGTAGATGGCTACATTGATAACGCCCGCTTCCGCTGAAAGAGGTGATGCAGCATGGCGAAAATCGAGCAGAAAGCGGCCTTGCAGCTCCTTGAGCAGATGATGGAGGAGCATTGGGCCTATGAGTGGGGAAAGGCCGAGAAGGGCCTTGTGGACTGCGCAGGGGCATTAGTCTACCTGTATAAGCAGAACGGACTATCGCTGTATCACGGCAGCAATGCCATTGCGCGAAGCGAGGCAGTTGAGCTGCTCCCTATCAGCGCCGCGAAACCGGGGATGCTAGCCTTTAAGGCCCGCGCCTCCACCGAGAAAGGCTATGCGCTCCCGGATAAGTATAAGCCCGGCGGTAAGAGCTATAATGGCGACCTGCTGGACTACTATCACGTTGGGCTTGTGGACGCGGCGGGGAAGCAGGTGCTTAATGCCGCATCTAAGGAAATCGGCTTCACGCGCTCCCAGCTCTCCGCCTCTAAGGGCTGGGACTACGTGGCATATGCCCGCCGCATCAATTACGGCGAGACAAATACAGGAGATGATGGTATGCAGACAATGGTTGCGACGGCGGACAGCGGCAGCACGGTCAACCTTCGCGCCCGCCCGGACAAAAACGCGCCGGTGTTGGCGAGAGTGCCGATTGGTGAAACGGTGCAGGCGCTAGCGATCAGCGGCGGCTGGGCTATGATCCAGCGTGAAGGGATCACAGGCTACATGATGGAGCAGTATCTCAAGGCGCAGGAGGCCGTCAGCGCCCCCGGCAGCGTGGAAGCACGGCTTGCAGCCCTTGAGGCTCGCGTGACAGCTCTGGAAGGGGGGAAGGGTTGATGCTGGATACAATCAACGGTATCACTCCATCTGCGCTATGGACGGCGCTGGCGGTAATCGTGCTGCTGTGCGGCGTGGTATCTATCGTGTTGGGGGCTGTGGAGAAGATCAACGCTATACGCCTGCGGAAATCAAAACCGGCGCAGAGCGTGTCGGACGAGATTACGGAGATCAACCGTAAACTGAGTACGGACAAGGCCCGACTGGACGATCACACGCGCACAATGGCGGAGCATGACGGTAAACTCACTGATCTCCGCACGGGGCTAATGGCTACCTGCACAGGCGTACAAGCGCTCCTTGAGCATGAATTGCATAATGGTAATGCGGACGAAATGCAGCAAGCCAGCAAGGGCATTGATAAGTGGCTTCGGGAGCGTGGATAATGTGCGGAATAAGCGATACGTGCAATTCTCCAAGCGTATGACGGTGCTTTCTGTTCTTGCGGCGGTTTTGGTCGCTGCAGGAACAGAGTTGCTTTTGTGGCAAATGGCTTATCCTGCTGGCATTGTTGAGGTATGTAAAGCAATGCTCCTTTTCGCGGGATTGGTATTCGTGGCCTACTGTGGCAACAGCGCCGTGGAAAAATGGGCGCTTTCTCGGTACGGTGGGATCTCTGAAAAAAAGGACGAAAATGGGTAAGGAGGCATTGATCTATGGACTTTACGGAAATCTTGGTAGCTTTGATCTCTTTGGTGGCAACGGTTCTTTTCTCGGTTTTGGTATATCTTGGCAAAAAGTATGTCCTTCCTTGGGTGGAACAGCATGATTTATCCCAAGCAGCGGAGATCGTCGTCAACGCCGTGGAGGCCATTCTGGGGCGCTACGTCGGTGAGGATAAGTGGAAACTGGCCCTTGAAAAGATGCAGGAAATGGGCTGGAACGTTGATAGTGAGCGCGTGATCGACGCGCTGAAAGCTGCATGGGAAAAGCTGAACCTGAAGCAGATTGAGGCGGGCGTAAAGGCCCCCGATACGCCCGAAACGGAGGGTGAGAAGGATGTACAAGCCCAAGTCTGACTACCGCAACAGCGATATGGAGGCGTTGATCGCCGAGTGGATACACAGCGATCTTGACCGCGCCATTCTGCGGCGCAAGCTGCTTCACGGCGATACCTATGAGAGCATCGCCGAAGACGTTGGGCGCTCAACAAAGTGCGTCAAGGGTCGCTATCAGGCGGCTTACACGTCCCTCTCCCGGCACTTCTGAGCCTCAGCCCAGTACCTTTATGGTGCTGGGCCTTTTTTTGTGCCCTTTTTGCGCCTAAAGCTTCCCGTTCCTGCGCTTTTTCCTCCCGTGCTCATGATCTATCCTTTAAGCAGGAGGTGAAAAGCGATGTACAACCCAATGCCAGGAACGCAGGGGATGCCCGGAATGCCAGTCACATATGGCTCTCCTATGTGGGGGATGCAGCAGCGCATGATGCCGATGCAGAGCCAGACACAGCCCCAGCGTGCGGAGATCGTGCGCGTGACGGGCATGGACGGCGCGAAAGCCTTTCTGATGGAGCCTAACAGCTCCGCAGCGCTTTTCGACGCGGAATCCCCCGTTTTTTATCTTAAAGTCACCGACGGCGCGGGTTTCCCTACAATTAAGGCCTACGACTATACGCCACATCAGGAGACCGCGCCTGAAAAGCCGGATTATGTTACCCGCAAGGAGTTCAACGAGTGGAAGGAGGCCCTGCAAAATGAACGTGTTTCAGGAGATCGGAAGCGCACAGGGAGCGCAAAACAATCCGATGAGTAATCCGCAGGGCGGCGCCATGGGCGGCCCAATGGGAAATATCGGGCAGATGGTGCAGGCCTTTGCCGATTTTAAGAAAACTATGGCAGGGAAAAACCCAGAAGCAATGGTGCAGCAGCTTCTTGCCTCCGGGCAGATGTCACAGCAGACCTTCCAGCAGCTCAAAGGCATGGCACAGGGGCTGCAATCCATCCTAAAGTAACGGCGGTGCGCAACGCTGCTACTTATATAACATCACAAAAAGAAAGGAGTTTTGTCACATGGACAGTATGTCTCCGGCTGACATCAGAGCCTTGACCGAGGATAACCGCGATGGCTTCGGTGGCGGGGCCTGGTGGCTTATCGTTCTCTTCCTCTTCGTCTTCATGGGAGGCGGGTTCTGGGGCAATCGCAACCAGCAGGGCGACTATGGCCAGTATGCGACGGCGGCAAGCCAGCAGCAGATCCTTTTCGGCCAGCAGTTCGGACAGCTCAATGATCGTCTGACGAACATTGGCAACGGTATCTGCAATCTCGGCTATGAAATGCAGGGCAACGTTGCCGCACTGGGTAAGGAGGTGGCTCTGGGGCAGGCTGGCATCAACCAGCAGATCATGGGCGGTAACTACGCGATCGCGCAGCAGCTCGCCGATTGCTGCTGCAAGACGCAGCGCGGGCTGGACGCCGTGTCCGCCAATATCGACGCGAAATTTGCGGCGCTGGAAAAGAGCCAGCTTGAGGGCCGCATCGCGCAGTTGGAGCAGGCCAACAGCCAGCTCTATCTCACGCAGCAGATGTGCGGCGTAGTCAAGTACCCCATGTCCTACGCTTACAGCGCGGGGAACTCCCCGTTCTGCGGTGGCGGCTGCTGCGGAAACTACTCCTAATCTAGGCCTACTTCTCCACAGCGCTTGGTAACAGCGTCCGCCGGACGGCAAGCGCCGCCCGGCGTTATTGTATGAAAGGAGAATTGCATGAAAGAGCGATTTGAAAAGATTGTAGGTAACGTTCTTACGGCCTTCGAAAGCAAAGACTTCGCGGCAATGCCTTTGAGTGAGCTGCAAAACGCCGTCCACGTTTTGGTGGAAGCGCGTGCACTTATTGAGAAAAGCTACAGCGAGATGCTCCTCGAAACGATGATGCATACCCACTGCACCACTGCTGTTCCCACCATCAATAGCAACGTAAAGGAGGAAAACGCATGACCTGCCAGAAATCCGCAGTCCGCACCTATAACAACGCCACACAAACCGTAAGCGCCGCTGTCACGCAGTTAACTCTAAACGGAACGGCGATCACGCGCACGGGATGCTCCATCTCCCCGGACGGTAATATTCTGCGCATCAACAATGGCGGCCTGTACTTCTTCGCCGCCGACGTAACTATCACGCCCACAGAGGTCGGAACCGTCACCGTGCAGATGTACCTTAACGGCGTAGCCATGCCGGATGCAGTCGCCCAAGAGGTTGTTGCGGCAAACGGCACGACCACGCTGCACGTGGAAACGTCCCGCCTGCTGGCGGCTTGCCCATGCACCACCAAGCCTACCATCTCCGTGTGGATCAGCGGCGCGGCGGGCTCTGTCTCTTGGGTTGGCGCGACGGCAATCAGGGAGGCGTAAAAATGCTGAAGGAAATGCTGTCCGACAGCAATGTCGGCGAAATTATGTCTCTGCTGTCTCACGTCAAGGAGGAGATCGCAGACGCGAAAAAATACGCCATTCTGGCCTGTAAGTATAAGTCCGATTCTCCCAGCATGTGCGCGACTTTTGGCAAACTGGCCAACGAGGAGTTAGGCCACGCCGATACCATCCAAGCCATGGCGGCGGATAAACTCGCGGTTTACGAGCGCAACGGCGCGGAAGTGCCGGAAAAGCTCGGCGTGATCTGGGACTACGAGAAGGATCAGATGATGGACGAGATTGCCTGCGTCCGCGCGATCCTGTCCTCCTGCCGATAACTAGAGATTTCACTCGGTTGCCCCCAAAAAGGGGCAACTTTTTTTATTAAAGCGCTTGCTAATATACGTTAAATGTAGTATAATAGGAAATGTAGAAAGAGATGGGGCGCATGGAGAAAATAAAGCCCCATCAAGGAGGAGAAGCCATGAAGAATGAACTCACGGCGGCTCAGCTGGTTGATACCTACCGGATTAGTCTAAACAAGGACGCCTCCGGGAACTTTACGGGGATGGTTCGCATTGAAAATGTTAAGCGGTGCAAGGCTGACAAGGCCCTCGAGGCCATTCAAGCGGCGAAGCAGGAAATCATCGCTATCCTGCAAGAGAGGGGAGAGACTGAGGCCCGTGCTCGTGCGGAACATGCCGCGAAGGTTGCCGCTATTCCCGGATTGAAGGAAATCCGCTCCGCATTGGAGGATATGGCGGCATGGCGAAATGAATTTGAAAAAAATATTTATAATGGGGATAGTGGCGTAGGGCTGCGCAAAAAGCCGGAGTATGACATGCCAGCCATGTACGCGGCCTACCCGGTTGCCACGGCGTATCTCAAGGCAGAATCCTATGCTCATGCCGCGAATTACCAAAAAGCTTCTGCTGGGCGTAAAGCCATGGAAGCCATTATTGATGGGGCAGACCCAGAGGAAACTATCAAGGCCATGGAGGAAGAATGGAGTGCCGCTACATTGGCGCACATGTGGGATTAAACATATTTAGTTGATAGCCGAGCCGGGGCGGCCAATCCCCGGAAGAAAGGCAAAGGCAATGTTCGAATGGTATTTTACCCCGGATGTGAACGACATCAAGGCGTGCAAAGGCGGCGTTTTCCCGTGCCGCAGCGGCTATAAGTACAAAACGGAATCGGTTGCCGTGTATCACGGCAAAAAGTGGATGAAGGAATGTAACCGGACGGGGGAGATTAAAGCCATTCCGGCAGGAAGGCGCATCCCGTCGTATATCCTGGATTACTAATCGATACCCGCCCCGGAGGTTACGAGGGCAATCAGAAGGAGGAAATTATGAATGAGATCAGGTTGGGCGCAGTTTGGGGAACCCCCATCGGTGCCTATAACCCTGATACCGCCAACAATGGCGGCGGGTATTGGCAGTTTGATGGCGGAGCAATGTTCTCTGCCGAAAACGGTCAATTTATCATTATTGAGGTGGTAGACACCTCTTGTGGCGATTTCGGCACGCGCATTGGGTACGACATCGCCATACAGGATGATAAAAAGGCACTAGAATGGCACGTTAATGTGGGGTCGATGGATGACGCATCTATCGATTCGGAGGAAACAATTGACGCAGTATTTGCGGCGATTGCAAAGGAACTAGGTGTCTTGCCCGACGATGTAGATAATATGCTCTGCGATGCCTATCGCGGAGCAAATGAGGTTGCGTGGAGAGAATATTATTATGGCAACGTTTGATGGTGTGTATAGTTGTGGGCATGAGGGGAGGATCAGCATCCCCGGTCCGCGAAAAATGGGAGAGTATCGTGCCAGCATGATGTTTGAGGGGCTGTGCACGGAGTGCCAGAATGCCGCTGATGAAAAGCACGTTGAGGAGCTGAGAGAGAAATACAGCTCCCCGGATGCTGAACTTCCGATGCTTGAGGGAAGCATAAAACAGATTGTATGGGCAGAGCGTATTCGTTCCGAGCATATTGCGCAGATCGATAGCCTGATGCCGGAGATTGATGCCCTTGAAGAGTGCCAGAAAAAGATTACACTCCTAGCACTCCAGAAGGTATCTACGATAAAATCTGCACGCTACTGGATTGACAACCGCAGTAGCAGTATGAGAATGCTGAGCGTCGAATACTATAAGGAGCATAAAGACACTATTGACGCTGAAGTGGATCAGAGAGACGGCGCATCCCATGCTGCTACCGTACTCGAAGCAGCGCCGAAGAGCGTCAGAACGCCCGTTGTTGCGAGCATATCCTATGATGAACAAGCTGTGCGCGTTACGTCCGCAAAGGATAATGTTATCCGCTTCGTCGTTAAAGACTACGGAATGAGTTGGGACGGCGAAGCGTGGATAATGAACCTAAATTCTACAACAGGGGAAGCTTTTGACCGTGCCGCTGAAATTGGCAACCTGCTCCTTAACGCTGGTGTAAGTATCAGCGTTTCGAACAAGGAACTGCTCCATGCATCGGTAGACGGGGTGTTTGAGCCGCGACATGAAAACTGGGTGCTACGAAGAAAGGACGAGCTGAGATTGGTTTTCCCTCGAAATGACGAGATTTATTTCAGCGCGAGAAAGCTCCCCGGCGCACATTATTTGTCTGGCGTTGGTATGCTTGTCCCTGCCGACAGCGTGGACGAGATGATGGATTTTGCGCAGCGCATGGATTTCAAAATTACGCCAAAGGCGCAGGAATTACTTGATGAAGCAGCGCGGAGAAAACACTCCCGCATTGTGGTGTCACCCGCACCCGCACTTGAGAAAAAGGCTGAAAAGGAGGAACTGGAAGAAATCCTTGCTTCCAGCCGGGAAGTACTCCCGGACTTGAAGGATGATTGAACGCTTTTTTACGTCGCTGCTCCCTTGGCAGGAACGGGCGGTTGACAAACTGATCGGTATCCGCGTCGGCGCTCTATACATGGAGCAAGGCACAGGTAAGACGCGAACCGCCCTTGAACTGATCTGGCGGCGGCGTGAGAAAATTGATCGTGTCCTATGGCTGTGCCCTTGCTCCATCATCAAGAGCATACAGGCAGATATGACGAAGCATTGTGTATGGGATGCCTCCCGTATCTGGGTTTATGGCGTTGAAAGCCTGTCAAGCAGCATCAGGCTGTATGACCTGCTGGATGGGTTTATTTCAGGCGGGACGTGTATGCTTGTCGTTGATGAGAGCAATCTTGTAAAAAACGACCTTGCTATCAGAACGCGCAATATTACGCGACTGGCGAACAAATGCCGGTACCGAATCATCCTTAATGGCACACCAATCAGCCGGAATATAGCTGATCTCTATGCGCAATGGTGCATATTGGACTGGCGCATTTTGGGATACAGGAGCTATTACCGGTTTGCGGCGAACCATCTTGAATACGACCCCAAACGCCCCGGTCGGATAGTCCGCACGCATAACGTAGACTATCTCACGGAGAAGATCGCGCCGTATTGCTATCAGGTTACGAGAGCTGAGTGCATGGAGCTTCCACCCAAATTGTATAAAAATATATACTATTACATGATGGACGATCAGTACGATCACTACGGACGTGTTGCGGATGACATGCTACAGGAACTTGATGATATGCAGCCAGCGACTATCTATCGGATGTTTTCGGCTCTGCAAGCTATTATTTCCGGGCGATATGTCACGGATAATGGAAAGCATTTCCAAACGCGACCAATGTTCGAGCGTCCCATGGATAATCCACGCATTTGCAAACTGATGGACTTACTGAAAGATATTGGCGACGAAAAGACAATTATCTTTTGCAAATATTCGCACGAGGTGAACACTATCTGTTCCCTACTTGGAGACAAGGCCATGCAGTTGACTGGCGAAGTACGCCAAGGGAAACGTCAGGATGTTATTGACGCATTTTCAGGCCGCGTGCAGTATCTTGTAGCCAATAAGACGTGCGCCGGGTATGGCTTGAATTTGCAGTTTTGCCGCAACGTTATCTATTATTCTAACGACTGGGATTTGGCAACGCGCCTACAGTCCGAAGATCGTGTGCATCGCATTGGGCAGGAACAGGAGGTGCATATTTACGACATCATCGCCCTAGGGACGCTCGACGAACGCATCTGCGACTGCCTAAGCAGGAAGGAGGGCTTGCTGAATGCGTTGCGCAGTGAAATAGGGCGGCAGAAGGACAATAAGGAACTGCTGAAAGACTGGATTAAAGGAGTGATTGACAACGGACAAGGTGAAAATGTATCTGGAGAAGGACGTTTACGAGGCATTTCTTGACCGCATGGATTTCATCTTCAAGGAATTCGACAATATCTATGTGTCGTTCTCCGGTGGGAAAGACAGCGGGTTGCTCCTAAATCTTGTAATGGACTATATGCGACAGCTCGGGATTCACCGCCGAATTGGCCTGTTTCATCAGGATTTTGAGGCGCAGTACGAGAAAACCACCGAGTATGTCACGCGGATGTTTGAGAAGTACGGCCCGAATATGGACGCATACTGGTGTTGCCTCCCGATGGCCAGCAAAACCTCCCTGTCCAACTATCAGTTATTCTGGTATCCGTGGGCTGAAGAGGATAAGGACAAATGGGTTCGCCCCATGCCGGAGAATCAATGGGTTGTGAATCTATCCAATAATCCTTTTGATTTTTATAAGTTGAAAATGCTGCAAGAGGATCTATATAAGCAGTTCGGGCGGTGGTATCGAGATCATTGCGGTGGAGGGCGCACGATTGGCCTTATTGGTGTCCGAGCGGATGAGAGCCTGCACCGTTATAATGCCATCATCAATAAGCGCCACCCCTATAAAGGGCAATCATGGATCACAAACTCCTTCAAGGATGTGTACTCCGCATCGCCTTTGTACGATTGGTCTGTGCAGGATGTTTGGATTGCAAATGGCAAGTTTGGATATGATTACAACCGCCTGTACGACCTGTTTTACAAGGCAGGTCAGTCTATCGACCAAATGCGTGTAGCCAGCCCGTTTAATGAGTGGGCGGTTCAGTCCCTTAATCTGTACCGTGTCATTGAGCCGAAGACATGGGCGAAGCTGGTTGGCCGCGTTCAGGGGGCGAATTTCGGCGCGATTTACGGGAGTACAAAGGCGATGGGATACCGCGAAATCACATTGCCAGAGGGGCATACATGGCAGAGCTACACCATGTTCCTCCTTTCCACGTTGCCAGAGGAAATCAGGAACAATTATCTTGAAAAGTTCAGGTTTTCAAATCACTTCTGGCACAACACAGGTGGAGGCTTCGCGCCTGAGGTCATACAGGAGATTAAAGACTGCGGGTATGCTGTCCACGAGAACGGAATATCCAATTTCACCAAAGACGGGAAGACACGCATCGTTTTTGACGGGAAAATCCCGGACGATACAGACAATGTGAAAAGCACGATCGACATCCCCAGCTGGAAACGCATGTGCTACTGCATCCTCAAGAATGATCATTATTGCAGGTTTATGGGATTTGGCCCGAACAAAGAGCAGCAGAAGCGTATCAATGCTATTAAGGATAAATACCGAACAATTATTAAAGGAGGAACCATGGAATGACTTGGAAAAGCCCTGTATATGGGGTTCGCCCTGTCCCGATTGAAAAAATCAGGCCTAATGAGTATAACCCCAATAGCGTTGCGCCACCCGAAATGCGCCTGCTGTATGACAGTATCAAGCAGGATGGGTACACAATGCCGATAGTGTGCTTTTATGACGAAAATGCCGATATGTATGACATCGTGGATGGGTTTCACCGATACCGCGTCATGCTTGAGCATCAGGACATCAGGGAGCGTGAGGGAGGAATGCTCCCTGTTAGCGTGATAGACAAGCCGATCGATGAGCGCATGGCATCCACCATCCGGCACAACCGTGCCCGCGGAACGCATGATGTTGATCTGATGGGTAACATCGTTGCGGAGCTGCACAAGATTGGGCGCAGCGATGCGTGGATCGCGAAGCACCTTGGCATGGATCAGGACGAAATCTTGCGGCTAAAGCAGATTACAGGACTTGCGGAACTGTTTAAGGACGAATCTTTTTCACGCTCTTGGATTGAGAAGGAGGCCGAATGAAATGAATATTTACGAAGTTGGCAAAATGTACCCTGAAATGCGGAATAAGGCAGACAGCCTTTACTTATCTATCGATGGAAGTGGCCTAATGCTGATCTCTTTGTTGAATAAGCCCACCAGCAAGGAGACGCAAGCTTTTAATCGCCATTCCGACCTGTCCGTGGCAGCAGGGCGAATGTTTGATTTGCTATATTTATGTGTAAAGTTTGGCAATCTCAACTGGATGGACTGCACTTATACTCCGCATCTCGGTGAGATTCCGAATCTCCCTGATGCTACTGATGGGATGGGTTATGCGCTACATATCTGTATGTTTGATACAAGCACGGGGGTGTTAAAGGTTCAGCGAATTGTATCGCTAGATACAGTCACATCACAATATATTAAAAAGCAGATAGAGGAGCTGAAAAATAAACCTTTTGATAAAGCAACTTATAACGCACAATTAAATGCGATTTACGGGACTTATTCGACAAAAGACTTGTTAGATCGGGCGGCGCACCGATTTGTTTTGGAGGCCAGATAAACAATATGCCAAACGTTAATCTTTCCTTGCCTCGGAATACGAATAATGATAATCGTATTGCACAATGTCGCCTTAAAGCTGGGATTACGCAAGAAAAGCTTGCAGAAATGCTCGGTGTAACCCAAACAACGGTATATCGCTGGGAATCAGGCGATTCGTTCCCGCGGCGATCTAAACTGCTTGCTCTTGCAAAAATATTCAAATGTGATCCTGGACAGCTTATCTGAAAAAATCACTAAAATAAGTCTCATGCATGTTGCTTCTTACGGCTGCATGAGGCTGTTTTTGTTGCAAATTTCTGACCCTCGTTTCGACCCTTTGCCCTTCGCTGACCCTCGTTTTGGCCATCGAAAATACGGCAACCGGTGAGAAATAAGCAAAAAGCGAGAAATAAGGAAAAGCCTTGAAACCTAAGCGTTTCAAGGCTTTTCCAATGTACGCCCGGCAGGATTCGAACCTGTGGCCTTCAGATGCGAGGCAAATGCCCCGACTTTTTTATTTTATTGCTTTCCACTGATCTTCCGTCATGCCCAGCGCATCGCGCAGCAAGCCGTTGATAAAGCCGTTAAGGCTTCCGTTTGGCCCGATATGTGCTTCAATGTCTTCCTTTCGCCCCTTGGGTACACGCAGCGTAATACTATCATATGCAGCCGCGTTAAAGGCCTTTATGTACTCCTGATTTGATGAAAATCGCCTTGGCCTCGGCATAAAATCACCCCTTCCCTTATATATAGTATAGCACACTTTTCCCCTAAAATATATGCCGTCATATTATACAAAATTTAGCCTACATTTTTTATATTATTAACGCTTGAAATATATGCTATCATATGTTATAATGTAATTGTTCCAAGGGGGAACAGAAAGACACACGGCAGAAAGGAAACAATAACAATGATGCGGACAGCGGTTGTAAGAGACAGCAATGGCAGCTTGCGGATAAAGCGGTATGACGATTATAAGTCCAATGCCGAATTCGCAGACGACCTTCGGGGGAACGGATACAAGGTTTTGAAGGTTTGGAAAGGCCATAAATCAGAGCAGGAAGTGGATGATTGGGTGCTTTTCAACAGAAAGAAATGACGATAGACCGCCGAGCCGGGGCGGCCAATCCCCGGCAGAAAGGTGAAAACACCATGGAAACGAAATGCAAGGAAATGAAATGCAAGGATTGCAAGTACTTCACGAAAGACAGATGCAGCAGCTACAGCCGGTCTGGCTGGTGCATGCACGAGAAATGGAAGGACGGGTGCTGGAGCGGCCATTCTCCTTTGATGGGTTGCGGAACGAAGGCTTGCAAGGATTTCAAACAAAAATGATTTCAATCCCGCCCCGGAGGTCACGAGGGCATGGAGGTCAAAAGACTATGAAGAATGCAAAGAATATCAAGGTCGGCGACGTTGTTCAGTTCCCGTGCATCTGTTTCGCACCCCTGCGGCGCGACTGGAACGGTTGGATTTTCAGAGCGGCAATCGTTGAGCGGCTGTACACGTCGAAGAAGGGCATTCCCTGCGCCGTTGTTCGCTACTGCTCAAGGACTGCCGGACGCTATCAGCTTCTCCCATGCGTGGAAGCGGCGGCAAATGTCGCACTCAAGAACCTGTTCGAATACAACCTTGAGTTTCACAGAAAACGCTATGAAGAATTCAAGGCGTTTGAAGATTCTGGGGAGCCGGTTTGCTGGGATAACGATACAGCATTGTTTGTGAACCATGGCATCTTTTAATGGCAGAAAGGATGAGCGAAATGCGAACAATGAACCTTGCTTCGATTGAGAACGAGAATGCCCGGAAGAACTTTTACCCCACGCCGCCCGCATTGGCCGACAAGCTGATGCAGGGCATCGACTGGTATTTCACTCAAAGTGTATTGGAACCCAGCGCAGGAAAAGGCGACCTCGCCCGTGTTGCTGCTAACAAAATGTACAATGCCCGCAGGGGCTTCCCCGTTTACGATGAGCATTCCAAACTGGAAGCACTGGAACAGGCCGACATCGACTGCGTGGAGATTGATTCGTTTCTGCGCAGCCAGTTGGAGAATACAGGCTTCCGCGTAGTGCATGATGATTTTCTGACCTTTGAAACGCAGAAGCGCTACGACCTGATTTTGATGAATCCACCCTTTGACAGAGGTGCGGAACATCTGCTCCACGCCTTGGAGCTTATCGAACATGGAGGGACGATACGCTGCATTCTGAATGCTGAAACCATCCGCAATCCATGCACCCCGGCGCGGCAGCGGCTGCTCAAGGCGTTGGAAACGGACAGTAGTATTGAGTATGTATCGGGTGCGTTTGCTGATGCAGAACGGCCTACCGGCGTTGAGATTGCCATCGTTCACAAAACTGTTGCACGGAAAAAGCCAGACAGCACCATCATGGAGGATATGCGCAAGGCTCCAACCTACAAGACGCATGAAACGCCACAGGAATACGCCGAAATCGTGCGATACAATCAGATTGAAGAATGGGTCAATCGCTATAATTACGAAGTGGCTTGTGGAATCCGGCTGATTGAAGAATACGAGGCAATGATTCCCCACATTCTGGATAAGCCGAGCGATAAATATGCCAGCCCTATTTTAGAGCTGAAACTCCATGCTGGCGGTCATGACCGCGACGCTCGAATCAATGCCTATATCCGGCAAACGCGCAGAAAATATTGGAGCATGATATTCAAGCAGGAAAGCATTACCCAGCGGCTCACCAGCAATCTCATCAACGAGCTTCACGATTCAGTCAATGCCCTTATGGACTATGATTTTTCGGTGTATAATATCCTCACTCTGGTCATCAAAATGAACGGGAAGGTCATCAACGGCGTAGAGGATACTATCGTGCAACTCTTTGACGAATGGACCGCTCGCTGCTGGAATGAGGATAGCCCCAACCGGCATTATTATGACGGCTGGAAAACAAACGATTGCTTTTCCGTTGGTAAAAAGGTCATTATCCCCTTCTACGATGCTTTCAGTAGCTGGGACAAGCGGTTCAGCTCATGGCGGGTCGCGTCGAAGTTCCGGGACATCGAAAAGGTCTTTGATTTTCTGGACAGCGGGCGCACAGACTGGCCCGGAGATATAGAGAGCGTTTTTCGCATCGCCGAAACCACTCAGAACACCCGAAATATCGACACCAAGTATTTCACGGTAACTTTTTTCAAAAAGGGCACGGCGCATCTTGTCTTCAAAGACATGGAACTGCTGGAAAAATTCAACCTATTCGCCGGGCAGAAAAAAGGCTGGCTTCCTCCGAACTACGGCAAGAAGAAATACGCCGACATGAGCACGGAGGAACAGCACGTCGTAGACAGCTTTCAAGGCCGTGAACGCTACGAATACGTCATGTCCCATGCGGACTATTATCTGGATACCGGCGCGCAGCAACCGCTTATGCTCGCGTCTGGAATGGAGGGGTGACACATGGAGAGCGTTACAGTAACGGACAGAGCAGGAAGAAGCTTCGTCCTTTCCCCCGGCCTGATATTTGAGGCTGGCAATACAGATGGAAGCAGACAGCGGCTATTACATGACAACGGCGCATCTCTTTACTGGGGCGCAGGTAGAGAAGATAAAAACAGCGTAAAGCGCCGGATTTGCTGACTACCGTTTTGACACCCATACATCCTCTGACTACCGTTTTGACACCCTAAAAACTGCATCAAAAAGCAAAAGTAAAACCCTAAAGCAAAAAGAAAAAGCCTTGAAACAGTTACGTTTCAAGGCTTTTTCTTGGTGAGCCCGGCGGGATTCGAACCCACGACCTTTTGATTCGTAGTCAAACACTTAAAATCCCTTGAATCCCTTTTATTTCAAGGCTTTCAGCGGCACAATATTCTCGCTTGACACCCATTTTGACACCCTTTCGTCGTTTTCCACAAGTTTTTCCACAAGCTGCATCATCGCATCGGTCGATCTGTCCGTGCGTATCTTGGATAGATGATCGTATATGCGCATGATCATCGTTGCGTCCGCGTGCCCCATCCACTTCTGTGCCGTTTTCATATCAACCCCCGCATCAAAGAGCATTACGCAGTAGGTGTGCCGGAAATCATGCATACGGATTGTTACGTCCTGCCACGGCGGAAGATTGCCACCTGCCGCAACGATTTCTCGGTGCTCTCTTGTCCGCCCATACCAGCGTTTTTGTGTGCCGTTGATCTGCCGCTCCATTGAGTGGATAAAGCTCGTAAACTGCCCCGTGCAGATCGTCTCCGTCGCGTACTTTGTCGTGGCCCCAGACAGCAAAAGCCCATGCCGAGAAATCAAGAAGCTCATAAGTGGCGGCAGCAGCGGTACATCCCTAATGGCGTTGTACGTCTTCCCTTGCGTCAGCACAGGATTATTCCCCTCAAAGGATATAGCCCCCCGCACATGAATCACACGATTAACAAAATCAACATTCTTATCAATGTCCAGCGCCAGCGCTTCCCCGCGCCGCAACCCTGAAAAAAGCATCGTCATTGCCATCGCCCCAAAGCGATGATACGGTGCTGTCTCCATCACTAGATGGATTTCCTCTGGGGTCATCGCACGATGCGTTCCGCTCTCCCCCTTCGGCGCAGCCAACTCTTGCGCTGGATCGCGGGCACAAGCCCCGTCCGCATAAGCACAGGCGCAGATGTTGCGGAGAGTCATGGCGTACTTTTTGATATAGCTGTCCGACATATCTTCAATGGCGTTATACGCCCGCTTTATGTCGCTTTGTGTAAGCTCTCTCAGTTTAATGCCGCCAATCTCCTTGCACATGCGTTCAATTCGCACTGCGTATTCGTTATAAGTCCGCGCCTTGGACTTTCCGTGGTATATATCCAGCCATTCCAGCGCATACTCACTAAAGGTCTGCCCGGCCTTCTTTTTCTTGATGCCCTGAGCTTCCTCGAGCTTATAGGTATCCCGTTTCTGCATGGCCTCCTTTGCTGTTTCCCCGTAAAAATAGATCCCCTTGTACTTGCAGGCAAAGCGCCCGTCTGCCCGCTGCTTTAGCTGCTGTTTAGGCAACGTTGTTCACCTCTTATTACTTATCCGTCGTTGCAAAATGGCCGCGTTGCCGCGGCCATTGATGAACTTACTTTAGCTTTTCCAGTTTTTCTATGCGGCTCTCAAAGCCACCCTGCATCTTATCATCTGTTAGGCCTTTTGCAATAGCGTCCCGGCAGACTTGGATAGCCTCATCATACTTACCTTGTTTCTCGTAAATAATGGCAAGACGCTTGTAAAGAGGCACCGCATCAAGCGTCGGATTATCCGTCCCGCCGTTATACTGTGTGTTCAACGCCGACCATTTGCCTAAGTAGATATTTAGCCTATCAATGATCGGCATATCTTCTTTTATCCACGCCGCAACCTGATTGTAATCATGCAATCCTTGGTTTGCCTCGATGTATCCTTTATGGATTGCCGATTTAAGCCAGTTGTGGCGGCGAATATCGTCCTTGTACTCCGCAAAGAGGGACGAAAAAGCCTCGGCTCCTTCTCTTTCTTCGGGTAAGCTCGGCCCAAAGCACGGATCGTCCACCAAAGGAGACGGCGGCGCATACTTAGCTTTCACATGGGGCACATACCCTTCCGGCGGTTGTAGCTTTTGATGCGAGACGGTGAAAAATTCAATCGTGAGGATAAGCGCCAATGCGCCCACAAATGCACTTGTCCCCGCCATGCTTGGGTTGCTCTGCGTCAGCGCTACGGCAAGGGTGAAAAAGATCACCATTGCAAAAATGGACCATTTACCTGCGGTGCTCCATCTTGCCGCGCTTTTTTCGGCTTCAAGGGACGGCTTAAAAACCTCTATCTGCTCAAAGTCTTCCTCTCCCTCCTTTAGCTTTCTCCTACAAAAGAGGTAGAGCCCGGAGAAAAACGTCGGCATCAGCGAGAAGTTCACCACCGACCACACGCCACTTGTGCGCTCTATTGACTGCGTAAACATCCCCGGCAGCATCGTCACCACAAAATAAGCCAGCGCTGCGAAGATCGGGACGTAAAACCCGAAACGCACCCAAGAGAACTTTCGCGCAGGTGGAGGCGCAATAAATGGCATATCATCGTATTCACCTGCATACAGTAATGGAGCGCCGTCTTTATCTCGGAATCCTCCTGCAAGGATTGAGATCAAGTCAATGATCCATCCGATCAGCCCAAATCCAAGCGTAAAGGTGTACAGCAGCCCCGTGCCGACCTTGTTCACATAGTACCTGTGCGCCCCAAAGATACCAAAAACCGATGCGCACCAAGCTAATGCCTTCGAATGTTCGCACCACTCTTTTTGCTGCGCCCAAGCTATTACTTCCGGCTTTATGTACCCTTGCGCACAGTTATAGCCGCCTTCAGCGCTAAACGTTCCTACTGGGCCTTTACAAGCCGTAGACTGTGCAACGGCTACTGTCTTCCGCTTCTTCTTCCCGGTAAGCATCGTACTGTAACTAATCCCTGTGCCGGGGATGCCAATAGTACTTCTCACTCCGCGTTTGCTGATGTTTACCGTGTTGCCACGCTCACCAATGGACGTGCTGATGCCGGATTTGCTTATGTTTAGTTTAACCCCGGGGGCTATTTTGATTGTATTGCGGAAACGTAAACCCATCCTTTATCCCTTCATTATTACATTTTTGATTCCATCAGCTATCCCGCGCACGACATTACGCACGGCCTCTGGTAGGAACCCTTGGAACCTAAAGTATCCCCACGACGGGTTAAGCATGTCCAAAATAAGCACGGCCGCGAACGCGAGATTTTCCAGCACCAGCGCCGCGATCAGCATGCGATTTGTGCCGCGCAGTCGCTGGTTGCTCTCCCGCAGGTTATCAATGTGCTTATCCTTAGCCTCAATGGTCTGTTCGTGCGAGCGGTCAAGCTCGCTGTTGCTGATGTCCAGCGATAGCCGCATAGGCTGATGCTGAACGGGCTGCGGAGGCTCTGCCACGGATGGTGTTTTCTCTTCCCTTTTCTGGCCGATTGCTTCATCTACGCTTCCCTCCATGGCGACGATGATCGCGCACAGGGTTTGGAAGCTGGGGTTTCGCGTCGTTCCATAGAAGAAGTTATCAATCGTGGATTTTGGGATGTTCGTTCTCTCCGCGATCTCCGCATTCGTGATGCTCTTTCGTGCTTGTAAGTCTTTGCAGTAAGTGTAGACTTTATCCAAGTCGATGCTGACTATCATGTTTGCCGTTCGCTTCCCTTGTTGCATAGTGTCGATTTTATGTCGATAAATGCTGCATGGGGTTCGCCTCCCTATCTTTGCTGCTTGACGCATGGAACGCAAAGGCATACCATAGGCATCAAGATATGTGTGGACGAATTTATCTAGCAGGAGGCCGAATGATGGAAAAGGATCCCAACATCACCATTACCATCCGTTACAACCCCCAGACAGATCAAGTAGATATCACTTTTCCCGCGTCGCTTTCTCCAGCTCTTCTCTCACAAGCTGCTGAATGTATGCTCGCAGGGGCTCGTCAGACCCTGCTAGAACATCGTCAGCGCTTAAACTGATTGTCCTAGGCTTTCCCCCGGCTTCGCCAGAGGCCGGGGCTTTTTGCGCCTCGACGGGAATGCCGATCACCATGCCGTCCGGCGCGTGCGTATAGGGCCAGCGGATGTCTGAGCGCCCTAGCAGGTAGTCCGTCGTAACCCCGAAAAAGTCCGCCAGTATAACAAGCTTATCAGCTGGCGGAACCCGTATACCGCGTTCAAATCGCGTATAGGATACACGGTCTATTCCGGTTAAGTCCGCGGCCTCTGCTTGTGTAAGCCCGCGTTCCATGCGAAGCTTTCGTAGCCTACTTGTTGTGGCACTTTTGGAGAGATACTTAGCTTCCCAAGCGCCATGCATTATCATCTGTCTTATGTAATCCTGCTTTGATTTCGCTATATCAACGCCTGTTTCCGGTGTGTCGAGCCCCAGCAGGTAGTCTGTGGATACGCCGTAAGCCTCTGCCAGTTTTGCGAGATTTTCGCTGGACGGGAATGTTTCACCAGTTTCCCATTGGCTAATTGCAGAAGGTGAAACACGCAGCATATCCGAAACGCTCTTTTGAGTAATCCCTTTTATTTTCCGGCATTCCCTTAACCGGTTCGCATCAGGCTCATCATCCTCTGTGGTAGAGGGTGATTCATCAGTCTGTATCGGAGCATATCCTAAGATTTCGGCCTTGCTAGCATTTAGGAGCTTCTCAAGCTTATCTAGGCTCTCCCCGCGGGGGTTTTTCTTTTGGGTGAACCAGTCGCTGACGGTCGGCTGGGTAACGCCGATTGTCAGCGCGATCTCCTTTTGACTGAGCCCTTTCTTTTTGCAGAGTTCCCTAATATTGTTCATCTTTTTTCTCCCCTGCTTATTATATAGCAGAAAAAATCGGATTAGAAGCACAAAAATATAGCAAAAAACTATTGACACGATTCTTACGTATGGCTATAATATAGCTATACATTAAGCGAAGGAGGTGAACGCCATGCGAGAGTGGCTCGTAAGTGCGAGAAAGGTGAAAGGGCTCTCTCAAATTGATATGAGTAAGCGCCTACACCTTACGCAGCCCACATATTGGGCTTATGAGAGCGGCAAAGCTCGGCCGAAGCCCGATACCGCGAAGCGTATTGCCTCTATCTTAGGCATCGACTGGACGCGCTTCTACGATGAGCCCGCGCCCTAATGCGCTCATGTTATAGGTAAAAAGGAGGGCGAGCATATGAAATCCCTGAAAGATCAGCTCATGGCGCAGCTTGGCCGCATCAATGAGCGGATACTGGCGCCGGATGCCCTCGCGGGAGATATTGAGCATCTGGCGCTCAGTGAGCAGGCGCTGATTCAAGCCCTGCTTGCGCTGGAAGAGAGCGCGGACGACCCGGTTTTCGGGCCGCAGTACATGCAGTAAGGAGGAAACTATGGACGACAGAAAGCTGAATCTCCTTGTCTTTGTGACAAGCTCCATCGCCGCAGCCTTGAATATCGCGCTGCTTATCGCAATGATTGTTCGCTGGCTATCGTAGCCGCAGCAAGGGTCGTTCCTTCCGGCATCTTGCAACCGTTGCGCTTGAAAAGTGCAAGCTGCTCGTAGGTATCCGCGAAATCATCTGCGTCGGCGACTTTCCCGTTAGAGGTACAGAGCTTCAGGGCTGTTTCCCAAACAACATCCCTCGGCGGCTCCTTCATCTTCTTGTAGGCCGAAAAAGCGTAGATGATGGTCGAAATAACGTTGGCAATGACGGATACGGCGGCAAGCAATTCCATCATTCCACCTCCTGCGGAACCTTGATTTCTCCATGTTCCTGTTCATACTCCGCGATGTATTGCAGGATGAGCCGCGTGACCTCAGCGTTGACCGTGCGGAAGTTGTCATCCGCGATGTATTGCAGCTTGTATCGTACGGCATTATCAAGGCGCAACGTTGTGACTGGTTTAGTTGATGGCATGTGATTTCACCTCCTGTGAAAGAATATCACCACTAAACTTGAAAATGCACAATGATAGCACTTGACAACAAGTGATAGCACCACTATAATATGGAACGGAGGTGTAATCAGGTGCAGTCACCCAACATTCCACGAAAGGCCACCATGTTGCGCCTTGATCCCGATCTGTATGCACGGGTGCAGGCCATCGCCCAGCGCGAGAACCGCAGCGTGAATCAACAGATCAGCTACTACATCCGGCGCGGCCTTGAAGCCACGCAAAAGCAGGAAACAGGGAGGTGAGACCCATGAAGAGTGCCGCAGCTACTAAGCCGTGCACAGAATTCCCGGAAGACCGGCTCCTGACCATCACGCAGGTCGCCGAGATGATGAACGTCTCCTATACCAAGGCCAAGCACATCATCTTTGAGCGCATGAGCTACATGGATCTGTCCAACGGTATCAACCGCTGCGTCCGCGTCCGTGCTTCCGAGGTGGAGCGCTTTCTGATGAACTGCAACCGGGAGCCGGAGCGTGTTGTGCTGATGTCCGAGGCCCGCGCCCGCCGCGCCGCTTCCTCCTCCCCCTATCATATCCCCCGGCGGAAATGAGTATACCAGAAAGGAGGCTGATGCATCATGGCAGAATGCACCGGGATTGATCTGCGGAAGGCCCGCGAATCGGCTGGAATGCCGCTGTGGCAGGCCGCACAAGCCCTCGCCGTAGCAGAGTCCACCTTAAAGCGCTGGGAGCATGACGAGTGCGCCCCGCAAAGCGTGGACGTGAACCGTATGGAACACCTGTACAAGCTCCCCGGCCTGTGGCACCGCTGGATGCGCTCCAATGATGACGCTTACCGTGAGCACTACCCCGAGGAGCTGGAATTGCACGCGCTCCCCTCCGCGCTGATGAAGGTGCGGTACCAGGTGGAGGACATGCAGCACTGGCAGGGTCTGGTGGAGCGGGACGCGATCGACGGCATTGTAGATGATCCTCGTTCCCTCCGGGCGTACCTGATGGAGCTTGAGTCTCTGCAAGCTGCCCTAAGCGCAGCACAGACCAAGGCAAGGGAGGCGCTGGGCGATGCGTGAGGCCAAAATTCAAACGGGCCTGCGTATCCCGCAAGCCCGCTATGAGGAGATCGTCAAGCTGTCTGAGCAGAGCGGCGCATCCATCAATACCGTGCTGCTCATGCTGATGGAGATCGGCTGGCGCGTCATTCAGCCGGAGGGACTGGAAGCGGCCCGTGCGCTGCTTCGTAGTCCGCCAGATACCGCTTGATGATGTACTCCGCAAGGTTGTTGATGCTCCGTGCTTCCGCTTCTGCAAGCGCTTTGAGCTTATTGTAGGTAGGCTCGTCGAGGCGAAGCCCGGTCTGCACCTTAAAAACAGCCATGGTTTTTCCTCCCTTAGTAACTTTTGTTAGCATATTGTAGCACAAAACGCTTGCGGAATCTGCTAACATATGGAAGCCTTTACCAAGGCATTTCAGTCCGCCTGCGGGCGGCATCACCCCGCGAAGGTCTGGGGCGACTTCTGCTATATGGCGGCGGCATCGTTATCAAACGCTGTGGACAAGCGCCACGCCGAAAAGCGCGAGGAGCGCTACTTGCAGCTCATCAGCACCTACACCCCCGAGGAGCAGCAGGTTTTTCCCGAGCTTGTGGCGCTGATGGCGCAAGCTCTTGAAAAAGAGCCGTTTCAGGATTTTCTGGGCAAGCAGTACATGGATCTGAATCTCGGAAACAGCAACGCGGGCCAGTTCTTCACGCCCTATGATGTGTGCCGCATGATGGCGGAAATGAGCCTCCCCGGCACGGTGGGCGACATGATACAGTCCCACGGTTACATCACCATCAATGACTGCGCCTGCGGGGCCGGGGCGACGCTGATAGCCGCCGCCGAGGTGATGCACCAGCGCGGCATCGACTACCAGCGAAACGCCCTGTTTGCGGCCCAAGACCTCGACTACACCGTCGCCATGATGTGCTACATCCAGATGTCCCTGCTGGGCATCGCGGGCTATGTCCGCGTGGGCAATACCCTGACCGACCCGATGACGGGCAGCGTCCTTCTCGGCCCGGAGGATGAGGATACCTGGTACACGCCGATGTTCTTCCATCAGCGCTGGCAGCTTCGCCGAGAGCTTGCCATCCTGCGCCATGGGCTGCACGGCACCGACCTGGATGCACCCCATCCCATGACCGTCCCCGCCC
>ERZ1034984.222-NODE-222-length-64410-cov-7.836454_pt1 | contig 64410 bp, 36 predicted proteins | sample MGYA00520589_ERZ1034984 | MGnify/ENA primary metagenome ERZ1034984 (study PRJEB33766, sample SAMN09781790) | gut metagenome | biome: gut microbiome | host: Homo sapiens | place: Madagascar | study: EMG produced TPA metagenomics assembly of the PRJNA485056 data set...
GCCCCCACCCCAAGACCCCGCGGGCAAACGACATCGCCTTCGACGAAGTGACGTTCACCTACGAGGGGGGCGCCTGCCCCGCGCTCGACCATGTGAGCTTCACCGTACCCGCAGGTACGACCGTGGCGCTCGTGGGACCGTCGGGCTCGGGCAAGTCCACCTGCGCGAGCCTGGTGCCCCGCTTCTGGGACGCCGATACGGGCAGCGTGCGCGTCGGCGGCGTCGACGTGCGCGACATGGACCCCCACGCACTCATGGAGCAGGTCGCCTTCGTCTTCCAAACAAACAAGCTCTTCCGGGCAAGCCTGGCAGACAACGTGCACTCGGCGCGTCCCGAGGCAACGGATGACGAGGTCAGAGCGGCGCTTCACGCCGCCCAATGCGACGACATCGTGGAGAAGCTACCCCAGGGCATCCACACCATGCTCGGCACGGGCGGTACGTACCTGTCGGGCGGAGAAGTGCAGCGCGTGGCCTTGGCGCGCGCCATCCTCAAAAACGCCCCCATCGTGGTGCTCGACGAGGCCACGGCCTTTGCCGACCCCGAAAACGAGGCGCTCATCCAGCGCGGGTTCACCGCGCTGTCTCAGGGACGCACCGTCCTCATGATCGCGCACCGCCTCTCCACCGTGGTGGGCGCCGACAAGATCGTCGTGCTCGACCGCGGCCGCGTCGCCGAGGAGGGCACGCATGCCGAGCTCGTGAGGGCGAATGGGCTCTACGCCCGCATGTGGGCCGAGTACGAGCAAGCCGCCGCCTGGAAGGTCGTCAACACCGCGGCGGACACCACGGCCCAGAAGGGAGGCGAGGCGTAATGGCTTCGCGTCTGAGTTCCTCTCTCAAGAAGAAATATGCCCTGTCCGACAAGGGCGTGCGAAGCGTCTACCAGGGAACCTTGTGGACCGCCGCAGTCAACATCGTGGTGATGGCAGGCGCGGCCGCCCTCTACCCTGCCGTGGATGCGCTCGTGAACACGCTCACCCAAGGCGCGGGCCTGCCCGGCGTCGGCGAGTTTGCCCTGGGACTGGCCGTGTTTGTCGTCGCCCTCTTCGCCTGCACGTGGTTCCAGTACCACTACACCTACAACGTGTTCTACGAGGAGAGCGGCAAGCAGCGCATAGAGATTGCCGAGCGCCTGCGCAAGCTGCCCCTGTCGTTTTTCGGCCGCCGCGACCTGGCCGACCTCACGTCAACCGTTCTGTCGGACGTGCAGGTGATGGAGCATGCCTACAGCCACGCGCTGGCCGTGCTCTACGGCGCGGTTCTCTCCAGCGTCCTGGTCTTCATCGGGTGCATGTGCTTCTCCTGGCAACTGGCCATCGCCTCGTTCTGGAGCATTCCCGTGGCGTTTGCCCTGCTCTTTGCCACGCGTAAGCCCATGGCACCCATCATGGAGCATGTGAGGCAGACGGCCGTGGAGACCTCCGACCACATCCAGGAGACGCTCGACTGCGTGCGCGAGATCCGCGCCTCCAACCATGAGGAGGCCTATCTGCAAGGCCTGCACGCCACCATCGACGCCTCCGAGGCCGCCATGCGCACAGGCGAGCTCGTCAACGGCATCATCGTGAACTCCGCCATGGCGGTGCTGCGCCTGGGCGTGGCAACCACCCTGCTCGTGGGCGCGCAGATGGTCGTCTCGGGGCGCATTGGCTTCATGGGGCTCTTCGCGTTCCTGCTCGTGGTGAGCCGGCTTTACAACCCCTTCGACCAGTGCCTCATGTGCCTGTCGGAGCTCTTCGCAGCCGCAACCTCGGCCAAGCGCATGCATGAGATTCTCGACGAGCCCATCGCCGCTGGTTCGACGGAGTTCGCCCCGTCTGGCCACGACGTGGAGTTTGAGCACGTGGCGTTCAGCTACGGGGCCGGACCCGACGGCCGCGCAGGCGACAAAGTTTTGGCCGACGTGAGCTTCGTGGCTAAGGAAGGCCAGGTCACCGCCCTCGTTGGACCTTCTGGCAGCGGCAAGTCGACCTGCGCGCGCCTTGCGGCCCGCTTTTGGGACGCCACGGCGGGCACCGTGCGCATCGGCGGGGTGGACGTGGCGACGGTCGACCCCGAGGTCCTGCTGCGCGACTGGGCCGTGGTGTTTCAGGACGTGTTGCTCTTCGACGACACGGTGATGGGCAACATCCGCCTTGGTCGGCGCGATGCCACCGACGAGGAGGTGCTGGCAGCGGCGCGTGCCGCCATGTGCGACGAGTTCGTGAGGCGCCTGCCACAGGGTTACGACACCATGATCGGCGAGAACGGCGGCAAACTCTCCGGGGGCGAGCGCCAGCGCATCTCGATTGCCCGGGCGCTTCTCAAGGACGCGCCCATGGTGCTGCTCGACGAGGCCACCGCGTCGCTCGACGTGGAGAACGAGTCTCAGGTGCAGCAGGCCCTCTCACACCTTCTTGCAGGCAAAACGGTCATCGTCATCGCCCATCGCATGCGCACGGTGGAAAACGCCGACAAGGTTGTGGTGCTCAAGGACGGCCGCGTCGCCGAACAGGGCAGCCCCGCCGACCTGCTTGCCGCAAACGGCGAGTTCGCCCGTATGGTGGCCCTGCAGCGCGAAAGCGCGGGATGGCGCATGGACTGACGATCAGCGCTGCAAAATGACGCAACGCACCTGTCCCTTTGTATTATCCGCATCGCAAAATACCACAGCGCACCTGTCCCTTTGGGACATCCAGGTGCGACCGGCCCTCCCTACGACACCTTCGGGCGCGCGGGGAGGGCCTCGCGGTCGGGCTTGGCGAATGCGGGCGTCATGTCGTACACGGCGCGCACGAGGGCTTCGACGGGGGCCTTCATGCCCGAGGCGCACCAGGAAAGGAACGCCTCGGTGCTGCCGAAGCAGTACATGTCGATGCACATCTCGCGGTAGGCGCGCTCAGTGGCCGGAAGGGTGGGTCGCACGTACCTTTCCCGATAGGTGCGGCGCAGCCACGCGTTGCACAACACCCGGAAGCTGTTCTCCCCTGTTTGGTTGGGCAGCTGAACGAAGAAACTCTTGTGCCGCGCCACACGCTCGTAAACCCTGCGCGTGGCCTCGATGTCGGTGAAAGGGTTGCTCTCGAGAGACATGGGCAGCGACGCCGTGAAAAATACCAGCTCATCAAGGTCGGCGAAATAGTTGTAGAACGTCTGGCGCGCAATGTCGGCCCGTGCCACGATGTCGCTCACGGTGATTGTGGAGAGCAAGGCACCCTCGTCGCACATGTCCATGAGCGTCTCAGCCAGGTGCCGACGCACGAGTTCCTTCCTATTCACGCTGCTCCCCCGTCCCCGTTCTCTCCCCTATCAGGCGTCAAAGTATCTCAAACGCGCAAGATACGCGCAGCTCAAATCGTAACAATTTTAGCCATCGAGACGCCTTTCGTCCAACTTTTGTCGCAACGCGCCCTGCGTGTCCAAACGAATTGGCGGCGGGTTATGGGCAGGCCCGCATGCGCTGCCTAGTATGCGAGATGAGATGTCTTGCCAAGGGCGCTTTGGGAGAGGCGCGGCAAGGCAATGGGATTTAAAAGGAGAGGACTTATACTATGAGCACTTCCGACGTGACCCGCAGGACCTTCGTGGGCGGCATGGCCGCTATGGGCGCCATGGCTGCCGCTGGCATCAACATGGGCACCCCCGTCGTTGCCAGGGCCGACGAGGCCGCAGCCGACCCCGCATTCCAGTTTGAGCTCGAGGACCCGAGCACCTACTGGGGCGAGAACGTCGTTGCACCTCACACCACTCGCGAGTCCGCCTACGCAAACGTCCTTCCCGAGCTGGCCGACGAGCCCATGAGCAACCTCATCGACAAGGTGAACGACGTCCTGCCCCTCGACGAGATTGAGGACGCCGTGCTTCCCGACGGCACCGTCGTGCCCGCCGTGTACGTCAAGCTGCGCAACCACCTCAACCGCATCGGCCAGGGCATCGGCTCCACGCCCATTGAGACCTCCTACCAGATGATCCAGTACCTGTGGAGCGAGGAGGACGCCCAGCACGAGATCGAGATGCCGATCAACGTGCAGTTCGACGCCCTTGAGTACCACTACCTCTCCGGCCGCCCCGTTGAGGAGTGCAAGGAGATTCTCGACGACCTGGCCATGCGCGGCATGATCATGCGCGCCCACCGCTCCGGCCACGACGTCTACCACCTGCTCCCCTACATCAACGGCTTCTGGGAGTTCAACGAGCTGCGTGCCTACTTCGAGAACGGCGGCGACTCCGACGGTGTGGCCGACGCTCCCGAGGCCTACGCCGCTGCCGCTGAGTTCGACGCCCAGGGCATCGGCGGTGCCGAGCCCGGCCAGTCCTTCGAGGCCCTCGTGCCGCTCTTCCACACCTACCCCGTGAGCGTCGACGTCGTCGAGGAGGACGAGCTCGCCCAGAACATGGACTGGAAGGCCATCATCCAGTCCAACGAGCAGATCACCGTCTCTCCCTGCCAGTGCCGCCTGATGTGGAAGTCCCTCGGTGTGCCCATGTGCCACGGCGACGGCGACCACCCCTTCGAGACCTGCCTGTCCTTCGGCGAGCTGGCCACCTATTTCGACGAGGTCGGCATCGGCCGTCTCATCAGCCAGGACGAGGCCATCGCCATGGTTGAGAAGTGCATGGACGCCGGCATGGTGCCCGAGTCCCTCTCGATGAAGGACGTCGACATCATGTGCATGTGCCACGGCGACTGCTGCGGCAACCTCTCCGGCTTCAAGGCCATGGGCGGTCAGGCTCACGCCAACGTTAACGTGAGCGCCTACCTGCTCAAGTACGACCCCGAGAAGTGCATCTCCTGCGGCGCCTGCATCGCCCGCTGCCCCATGGAGGCCATCTCCTTCGATGACAACAACCTCTGCCTGCACAACAACGCCTGCGTGCGCTGCGGCCAGTGCGTCACCGTCTGCCCCGCTGATGCCCGTATCCTCGCCTACCGTGGCGACTACCCCGAGCTCGGTCGCGAGTACGTTGACGCCGTTGAGATGATGGCTGCCGAGCGCATGCGCCGCGGCATGATCTCCGACTTCGCCGGCGGCGAGGTCCAGGCCGCGGAGAAGTAAGCAAGGTCTTCTCTTTCAACGCGCCACCCAGGGCCGCGGGACAATCCCGCGGCCTTTTTTGTTGCCTGTGTCCGCTCTTGAAACCTCGCAATGCGTATAATCAGCGAAGTGCATCATCATCTTCCAGGTGAGACGGAGCAAGCCATGAAGATCATTACCATCGACCGCGAGTACGCGGCAGGCGGCCACACGGTAGGACGCGCGCTGGCCAAGAAGCTCGGCGTCGAGATTTACGACAAGGACATCATCAAGCACGCCGCCAAGAAGAGCGGCATCGAGCAGGGGCTCGTGGAGGACGACGAGGAGCGCATCTCCAAGGTCGGCGCCTTCCTCAAGGCCATCAGCCCCATCGCTTACGACGACAAGGACACCATCTTCACCTACGAGAGCCAGGCCATCATCGAGCTGGCCAAGAAGGGCCCCTGCGTCATGCTCGGCCGCTGCGCCAAGGAGATTCTCGAAGATGCCGGCTTCGAGGTGCTGAGCGTGTTCCTCCACGCCGACGAGGAGACGCGCGTCGAACGCGCTTGCACGGTGCTTGGCACCGACGACAGGGCCGCCGCGCGCCACGAGCTGCGCCGCATCGACGTCATGCGCCAGTCGTACCTGTCCTACTACGTGGAGCGCAAGCAGTGGCACGACGTGCGCGAGTACACGCTCTCGCTCGACACGCACAAGCTCTCGAACGAGGCCTGCGTCGACATCATCTGCGCCGCCTACAACGACCACAAAGAGTAGAGCGCGCCGCTGCGCCCACAAGGAGACCCCATGTCCGATTTCATCCTGAGCTGCGAGTCAACGGCCGACCTTTCCGCCGAGAAGCTCGCAGCCATCGACGTGGAGCACATCTGCTTCCACTTCATGCTCGACGGCTGCGACTACCGCGACGACCTGGGCCAATCCATCCCCTTCGAGGACTTCTACCGCGCCATGGCCAACGGCGCCGACACCAAGACGGCCGCCGTGGGCACGGGCGACTACCTCGAGTATTTCGGCAGCTTCCTGGAGCAGGGCAAGGACGTGCTGCACGCCTCGCTGTCCTCGGGCATCTCGTCTTCCTACGAGGCGGCATGCGAGGCAGCCGCCGAGCTGGCACCCAAGTACCCCGACCGCAAGCTCTACATCGTCGACTCGCTGGCGGCCTCGAGCGGCTACGGCCTGCTCATGCAGACGCTCTCCGACATGCGGGCCCAAGGCAAGACCATCGACGAGGTGCGCGACTGGGCCGAAGCCAACAAGCGCCGCCTGCGCCACTGGTTCTTCTCCACCGACCTCACGTTCTACATCAAGGGTGGCCGCGTGAAGCCCCTGACCGGCCATATCGGCAACCTGCTCAACATTTGCCCCTTGCTCGACGTGAACAAGAACGGCAAGCTCATCCAACGCGAGAACCTGCGCGGCAAGAAGAAGGTCGTCAAGCGCATCGTGGAGTGCATGGCCGAGACGGCCGAGGACGGCCTGGACTATGCAGGCCGCGTCTTCATCTCGCAGAGCGCATGCCAAGACGACGCCAAGGCTGTCGCCGACCTCATCTCCGAGCGCTTCCCCGGCGTGCGCGACATCGAGACGTACTACATCGGCACCACGATCGGCGCGCACACCGGACCCGGCACCGTGGCCCTGTTCTTCTGGGGCACCGAGCGCGGCGAGTAGCTGGGGTTTTGGGATACAGCGACGCAAACGAAGGGAGGCTGCCTGCGATAAGCCCGCGGGCAGCCTCCCTTTTTGTGTGCTTGAACGCGATGCGACGGGGTGTCGGCTCCGACGCCGGAGCCAGACTCCCCTACTCGGTGGCCCAGCCCTTCTTGCGGATGACGTCCACCACGCGCTGTGCCTGCTCGCGGGCGATTTCGTCGGTGGCAGCCTCCACCATCACGCGCACGAGCGGCTCAGTGCCCGAAGCGCGCACGAGGGCGCGACCGTCGCCGGCCAGGGCGCTCTCAACGCTGGCAGCGGCGGCAACCACGTCGGGGTCGGCCATGGCGGCCTTCTTGTCGCTCACGCGCACGTTGATGAGCACCTGGGGGTACGTGTGCACAGGAGCCGCGAGCTCGCCGAGGGTGGACTTGCGGCCCATGACGGCTTCCATGAGCTTGATGGAGGTAAGGATGCCGTCGCCCGTGGTGGCAAGCTTGCCGAAGATGATGTGGCCCGACTGCTCGCCGCCGATACGGCCGCCGGAGGTGCGCATGTGCTCCCACACATAGCGATCGCCCACCTGCGTCTGGGCGTACTGGATGCCGGCCTCGTCGAGGGCCTTGTAGAGGCCCAGGTTGCTCATGACGGTCGTGGTGACCTCGTTGGGCACAAGATGGCCCTTGTCCTTCATGTAGCGGGCGCAGATGTACATGATCTTGTCGCCGTCAATCAGGTTGCCGTGCTCGTCAACGGCCAGGCAGCGGTCGGCGTCGCCATCGTAGGCAAAACCGCAGTCCAGGCCCTCGGCGCGCACGAGCTCCTGCAGGGCCTCGATATGTGTGGAACCCACGCCGGCGTTGATGTTGGTGCCGTCGGGCTCGCAGCCGATGGTGTAGACCTTCGCACCCATGGACTCGAACACGCTGCGTGCGATGGACCAGGAGGCACCGTTGGCGCAGTCCAGGCCGATGCGCTTGCCTCGCAGGGAGAAGATGCCCTGCGAGATGAGGAAGCCCACGTAGCGGTTGCGGCCGGCGAAGTGGTCCTCGACCGCGCCCACCTCGGCGCCCGTGGCCCAAGGAAGCTCAGAGCCCTTGAAGCCCAGGCAGTCGACCTCGCCGTCAAGGTAGGCCTCAACGAGTGCGATGAGGTCGTCGCCGGCCTTCTCGCCGTTGCCGTCCATGAGCTTGATGCCGTTGTCGTAATAGGGGTTGTGCGAGGCGCTCACCATGACGCCGCAGTCAAAGTCCTCGGTGCGAGCGACGTAGGCGACACTGGGCGTTGTGGTGACATGCATGGTGTAGGCGTCGCCGCCGCTGGCCGCAATGCCGCTGGCCAGGGCATACTCAAGCATGTAGCTGGAACGGCGCGTGTCCTTGCCGATGACGATGCGGGCGCGGCACGACTCATCGTCGCCGGGGTGCAGTTGGCGGGTCAGGCGCTTGAGCTGGCCGTAGTACCAGCCCAGGAAGCGGCCGATTTTAAAGGCGTGCTCGGCCGTGAGGCCCACACCCGCCTCGCCGCGGAAGCCGTCGGTACCGAAATACTTTCCCATAGAGAACCAGTCCTTAGAGATGTCGAGCGCCCAGGGCGCAAGTGTTTGCGACAAACAAATGCAGGGATTTTAGCACGTTGGCTCACTCGCCCGCTCGCAGCAGGACAAATGGCATGTCGGCAGACGGCGAATGCGGGATTTTGCGGCGTTTCCGACACGTTTGGGCGTCTCGCCAGTCCCGACCGTCACCGGTTGTCCACCTTGGCGTTCTCAAAGATGGTGAAGTGGCGCATGTGGTAGTCGATAAGGCCCTCTGCCTTCATGCGCGAAAGCTCGGCCGACAGGGCGCTGCGGTCAACGCCCAGGTACGCCGCCATCTGCTCGCGGTTGACGGTGATGTCAAACGACGAAGAGTCGTGCCTGGCAGCTTGGAACGACAGGTACGACTGCACCTTTTCGCGGATGGTGCGCGGGGCCGTGACGAAGGTGCGACGCGACAGCTCGATGTTGCGCAGGGCAAGCAGACGCGTGAAGTTGTACTGGGCTTTGCGATGGCGCTCGCAGCCCATCATGCAGGGCGTCATGAACCGCTCGACATCGAACATGAGGATCTCGCTGTCCTTGTCGGCCACGATGTCGATGAGCAGGGGTTCTGTGGGAGCTCCGGCGGCATAGGCCTCGCCGAAGGTTTTACCTGGCTCAACCATGACAAGCAGGGTGTTCTCGCCCCAGACGTTCGCGCACTCCACGCGCACCGCCCCCTCGAGCACCATGCCCATGCGCGTGATGGCGTCTCCCGCGCGGTAGATGACGTCTCCGCGCGAGTAATGGCGGAGCTCGGGCTTGAGGCACCCAAAGAGCGCCTCCACCTGGCTGCGGTCGAGGCCCTCGAACAAAACGCTTCGCATGATGTAGTAGAAGTCCATACCCAAGCTCCTTCTCAGGGCGCGCATAGGGAGTGCGCGCGCATGGATAACGCCGTCCACCATAGCGCGGCCACCGTTTGCACTCAAACCCATCACAGAGGTGAACGGTAGATGTTTTGACATGAGCGGTTTAGATTTAACAGAAAACCGTTGGTTTTACAACGGATTTGAACTAAAAAGATGGGTATAGTGCGCTTTGTCAAACGAAGTAAAGCGCGCAAAGGAAGACGGAAGGGCCGCCTTCAAACACAAGAAACAACGCGCTGGATCGAAAGGAGCACCACCTATGCTGTTCACCATCCTCGCCATCGGTATCGGCCTCATCATCGCCCTGGGCGGCGCTATCATGCTCGACCGCAACCGCACCGAAGCTGCCGGCCGCGCTGCCTACGCCTTTTCCACCGCATGCGGCCTCGCCCTCGTCGCCGCCCCCATGCTCGGCATCATGTAAGGTCCTAGTTGTGTTTAACATGTGATGCGCCCATAATCCGAAAGAATGTACTTGCCTCTTCGCGATTATGGGCGCATAATTCTTTCTTGTCCTCAGCGCTTTGCGCAAAGGACGTCCACAAGAGCCAATGCTTCTTGTGGGCTGGCGATTCTTGCTGTGGGGGTACACCCGGTCCCATACCGAACCCGGAAGTTAAGCCCACACGCGCCGATGGTACTGCAGGGGCAACCCTGTGGGAGAGTAGGGCGTCGCCATCCCACAAGCCGTATTGGCTCTTTTTTTGTTTGTCGGCAGGGTCGAGATGCTCCCCTGCTGCTGCCACTGCTTCGTCGGCGTATGAGTCGCGCGTCTCTCCGTGCGATTGCGCAATCGAGATCAGTCAGCGTCCAACCATCTCGCTAGGCACGGGAACACTCCCGTTCTCTCATTTATATCGTCTGCTTTGCATTTAACATACATTTCAATGAAACAATTTTTTTGCCAACTGGGGTTTTGTCAAATAACATACATCTCAGTACTTGAAATGTATGTTATTTAGTTCATCTTGCTCATCGCCAAGTAACGCAAAAAGGAGGGTGTCCCCGTCATGGGGACGCCCTCCTTCGTTTGTCGGTACTGTCGGGCGGGATCTCTCCCCTACCCGACGTTTATGCGCGCGTCTTTATGCGCAGATGGTGTCGGCGGCAAGCTTGCCGGAGGTCAGAGCCCAGCCGTTGTTGGCACCAGAGGGGCTGTTGGAGCCCATGACCGCGCCTACGACCTCGCCGCAGGCGAACAGGCCCTGGATGGACTCGCCGGCGTTGTTCTGAACCTCGAGCGAGCCGTTGACCACGAGTCCGCCCATGGTGGTGGCGTAGCGGGGCTTCTGCTCAACCAGGTAGTAGGGGCCCTCGCCAATCTTCATCTTGAGGTTGTCGCCCGTGCGGCCGAACTCGTCCTGGCCGGCCTCAACGCCAGCGTTGTAGTCCTCAACGGTCTTCGTAAGCACGGCCGGGTCCATGCCCACGAGACCGGCAAGTTCCTCAAGAGTGTCGGCATGGGCGAAGATGGGCGTGGAGGAGCCGTTTGCCTCAAGGTAGCCCTCGACGGCCTTCATGTTGAAGCCGGTGCCAGGGAGCTTCGCGTACCAAGCGTCCCAGTTCTCGGCGTCCATGAGCAGGAAGAGCATGGAGCCCGTCTGCTGCTGCTCGACCTCGAGGATGTGGTGGTTGGAGTCCTTCTCGTTGACGACGCGCTCGCCCTCGGGGGACACCAGAATGGCGCTCATCGGCCACACGACGAGGTTGCCGTCGATGGTGGACTTGGCGCGGTGCTTGGAGACCTCGACGCCGTTGGGATAGAGCTTGGCGTAGTCGAGCATGGTGGTGGCAGCGTCGACGTCGTCGGCCGTGGCCATGGTGAGGCCGTCGCCCGTGGAGGTCAGCAGGCCGTAGTACAGGGAGTGCTCGGCGAGCTCCTCGGTGAGCCAATCCTCGGCATTGCCGTAACCACCGGTGGCCAGCACGACGGAGTCGGCGTGGATGACATAGGTGGTGCCGTCGGCTCCCTCGGCCTTCACGCCCACGACAGCGCCGTTGTCGGTCAGCAGCGCCACGGCGCGGGTATTGGTCATGACGTCGCAGTCAGTACCGGCGATGGCCTCCTTCAGGGTCTCGGCTGCCATGTAGCCGCCGCCCATGTAGGCGAGCTCGCGGTTGTAGGTGTACTCGGCGAGCTGGTGCAGGCCGGCATCGGTGTTGTACTCCAGGTCGTAGGTCTGGTTAAGCCAGTCGGTGACCTCGCCCACGTTGTAGGCGTACAGGCTGATGAGCTCCTCGTCGCACATGTTCTCGCCGTTCTCCTGGAAGTCGGCGATCATCTGCTCGGGGGTGTCCTCGGTCACGCCGCAGTCGATCTGCAGCTGGGAGCCGCACACGACCTGGTTGCCGCCGGACACGGAGATGGAGCCGCCCAGGCGGTAGGTCTTCTCGAGCAGGATGACGTGCTTGCCCTGCTCCTCAAGACGGATGGTGCAGCTCATGCCGGCACCGCCGCCGCCCACGACGATGGCGTCAGCCTCAAGCTCGACCGTCTCAGTGGACTTCTCGGTCTCAACGGCAGCGAAGAAGGCCTCGGGGGCGCCGGCCTGCTGGGCAGCGTCGGTCACGGCGTCGATGATGCCCTGGGAGGTGATGGTGGCGCCGGAAACGGTGTCGACGCCAACGCTCTGAGCGTCGACGATGCGCTCGACCATGATGTCGATGGCGCCGTCGCCCACAACGGCGGGCGTCTCGGACTGAGAGGTGACCTCGATGGACTCGAGTGCGGTATCGGAGAAGGTCACGTCGACGACGATGTCGCCGCCGTTACCCGTGCCAGTGCCCGTGTACGTGCCGGCAGTGAAGGAAAGCGCCTCCTCGGCGAGGGCGACGTGCTTGGTTGCGCCGGAAAGCGCAACGGCGCCGGCAAGACCCGCAGCCGCAACGGAGAAGCTACGACGGGTGATGTTCTGCGCGTAAAGGCTCTTGGCAAGTTCCATGAATACCACGCTCCTTAGTAAGTGGTTGGTCCCGTATGAGGCGAACGGCCCCTCGTGCCTTGCGAGGTTGCGCGCCAGCCCCGCTCGGCCAAAGTGAACTGTACGGCGCAAACAAGCGCGCAGGAAACGGCACCAAACGGGTACTATGCAGAAAAAGGCCTGGTAGAACTCATACAACCCCATTCGGGTACTTTTTTAAAATCCGCAGTGCGACTCATCGGCACACCCTTTTCGCCATGTTGTATCATGACCGTAACTTCCTGATGCAAGAGAGGTGCCCGACGTTGTCGCCCCTGAAAAACCTGCGGCCGTGCTACTTCGGCCTGTGCTTCGTCCACATGTGGATCTACTGCACCACGCACCGCCCCTCGGTGAGCGACGACATCTCAACGATGGCGGTGATGTACCTCGTGCAGTCCGCCACGCTTGCCCTCTTGCTGCTCGTCGCGACCCAATGCTGGCGCGGCGCCGACAAAAGGCAGCATGGCTTGCCTGAGGGAATCCTGCGCGCGGCCGACATCGTCAGCGCCGTGTGCATGTCTCTGTGCGCGCTTGTGCTCGCAGGGGTGCTGCCGGTGCAGGGGGCCCTCGGTGCCGGGCTCGCAGCCGGAGCGGGCGGCATCGGCGTGACGTGGGCTTATGCGCGCTGGTGCCAGTTCTACGCCAAGCTCGACCTGCGCCTTGCAGGCGCCCTTGTCTTCTTGACCATGGCGGTGGGATCGGCGGGCAAAGCTGTCATCGACCTTCTGGATGCCCCGGCGGCAGGCGCAATCCTCGCCGTGATTCCCTGGGTGTGCTTCGCCTGCGCCGCACTGGCAAAGAAGAACCCGCCCGAGACGTCCACGGAGCCCAACATCTACTACAACTGGCGCACCGTTGCCTCGCTCGTGCGCCTCACCGCGGGCGTCGCCATCTTCAGCCTGACGTTCGGCATGGTACAGTCGGTGATGCTCGAGGGGCTGCCACAGCCCTACCACGCCTCGGTCCTGGTGCATCACGGCGGCGAGATTGTGCTCGCGCTTCTCATGGTGGGCTGGCTTGCCGGGTTCAAGCGCGGCCTCAACTTCAGCCGCACCTGGCGCATCATCCTTGTCCTCATGGCAACGGCGCTCATCTTTGAGCCCTACATCGGCCCCGGCGCCTCGAGCTTTATGCTCTCCCTTGTGCGCACCGCGCAGACGTTCCTCATCGTCTTTCTCTTCCTTGCCATTGCCGACGTGGCGCGGCACAGCGCCTACAACCCCGTCGCGGTGTTTGCTGTGGGCTGGATTTCCTACTCGCTGCCGTTTACCGCAGGGAAGATGATCGGCGACGCCATGGTCTCCTCAGGACAGGACTACCTGCTTGCCATGGCGGTCGTGGTATGGATCCTCGTCATGGTGACCCTCTTTGTGATGGACGCCTCCTCCGATGGCAACCATCTGGTGTTTGCCGAGCTCAACGAGGGCGACGACGAGGACACCCCCGCCAAGCGCACTGCGGCCCTGCACAGCGAGCTCGACGCGATGGCTGCCGGCGAGGTTCGCGCCAGCACGCAAGAAACCAAGAGCATGCCACAGAGCGCCGCACCCAACTCGCCCGCGCAAGCCCCGACTACGCATGCCGACCTCATTGGCCAGCGTTGCGAGAAGCTTGCGCAGGAGTACGGTCTCACGCGCCGCGAGGGCGAGATCTTGGGCCTGCTTGTGCGCGGGCGCAGCAAGGCACACATTGCCGAAGCGTTCATCATCTCGGAGAACACCGTGCGCGGCCACGTTAAGCATATTTATGCAAAACTCGGCATCCACAACAAGCAGGAACTCCTCGACCTTTTTGAGGCAACTGAGTGCTAATTCACGCCGCCTGGCGAGTTGGCGCATAAATATGCAAAATCGCTGCTATTATGCCTCCCAATCTATTGGCAGCGATTGAAAGGCAACTGTATGACAGCGCATACAAAATCGTCGTTTGCCAGCAAGCTGGGCTTCGTTCTGGCAACCGCTGGCAGCGCAGTGGGTCTGGGAAACCTGTGGCGTTTCCCCACCGTCGCGGCAAAGGACGGCGGCGGCCTGTTCCTCGTCATCTACCTCATCCTGGTCTTCACCCTCGGCTACGCCATCATGACGAGCGAGATGGCGCTTGGCCGTCGCACAGGCCTCTCCGCCCTCAACGCCTATAAGGCCGCCGAGCCCAAGTTCGGCTTCCTGGGCAAGCTTGCATTCATCGTGCCGTCCATCATCCTCATGTACTACGTGGTCATCGGTGGCTGGGTGCTTGAGTACCTCTTTGTCTTCGTAACGGGGTCTGGCGTCGATGCGGCGGCTGATGGGTTCTTCACGTCGTTCATCACCTCGCCCATCGCTCCTGTGGTGTTCACGCTGCTCTTCCTGGCCCTCACCGCGCTCATCATCGCGGCGGGCGTCCAGAAGGGCATCGAGCGTTCGGGCAAGGTCCTCATGCCCATTCTGATCGTGCTTGCCATTGGCATCGCCATCTTCTCGCTCACGCTTTCCACGACCGACGCCGACGGTACCACGCGCACCGGCCTTGAGGGCCTCTCCATCCTCGTCATCCCCAACCTTGAGGGCCTCACGCTCAGCAGCTTGGGCCGCACGGTCATGGATGCCACCGGACAGGCGTTCTTCTCGCTCTCCCTGGCCATGGGCATCATGGTTACCTACAGCTCCTACATGCGTAAGGAAGACAACCTTTCCAAGAACGCGCTGCAGGTCATCGGCATCGACACCGCTGTGGCGTTCCTGGCCGGCGTCATGATCATCCCTGCCGTGTTCGTCTTCATGGGCACCGATGGCCTGAGCGCCGCCGGCCCCAGCCTGATGTTTGTCTCCCTGCCTAAGGTCTTTGCCGCCATGGGCCCGATTGGCGGTGTTGTGGGCGCGGTCTTCTTCCTGATGGTGACCCTTGCGGCCCTCACGTCCTGCGTCTCGATCCTCGAGGTCTTCGTTGCCGGCTGCATGGAGCAGACTCACATGCCCCGCGGTAAGGCTACGACCATCGGCTTCCTCGGCGCGGCCGTGGGCGCCATCATCGTGTGCCTGGGCTACACTGCCTTCTACTTCGAGCTTCCGCTCCCCAACGGCAGCACCGCGCAGATTCTCGACGTCTTCGACTACGTCACCAACAGCGTGCTCATGCCCGTCATCGCGCTTATCTCCTGCATCCTGTTCGGCTGGGTGCTCAAGCCCTCTTGGGTCACCGACGAGGGCGAGGCCGACGGCCAGAAGTTCTACTTCAAGCGCATGTTCTTCGCGCTCATCCGCTACGTTGCCCCCATCCTGCTCGTCATCCTGCTCATTCAGAGCGCCCTGGGCCTGTAGTCTGTACGAACCCGCAGGTAGCATCCCTGCAATAGAGAACCGCCCAAGGGGGTCGGCGTCGATGAGACGCCGGCCCCTTTTCTTATGCGGGCAGAGAAGGACAGGCAGAGGCACTGGACAAGCATGGGGCCCAACATGAATGAGACCGCACTCCCCCACCAGGAACAGTCTCAAAGGTAATCTCGGAATCATTTCGGGCCTTCGAAGATATAACTCGCGTCAGTCAGAGACACAGATGCACGCTTCTCTATTAGTCGGCTTCTAACTTGTCTCAAAGTAGCGCTCTACAGCAAAAGAAACCAGGCGAAGCAAGCAGGCAATGACTTGAATTGGTTTTGACTGATTGAAATGAATGACATCGTGAAGTTGTCCGCACGAGCGATCATGCTCGCTCATTGCACGGCGCAAACATTGCCTCGCGCGCACAATGCAGCGCGACAGCCATTGAGTGACAGCTTCAAGATGATAAGACCCAGCTACAACAGCGCAAGGCGCTCAGTGTGCCGGTACCAACGTGCATAACGACCCATATGAAAGCGCCCTCAGGCTCCGTGAGCTTGAGGGCGCTTATGTCTAGGTGCTTTGCAGATAAGAATGCGGTCGGCATGCTTTCGAATCCCCATGGATCAAAAAAGGGGCGCCCCGGCTTGTCACCGGAGCGCCCCTGCCTTACACAGGTGCTAGTTCTCGCGCCTGCGCGGGATGACGAACAGGCACGCCAGGCCAGCGGCCAGAGAGGCCAGGCCGAGGTGGGCCAGCGCCGCCATCAGGCCGTCGGGAGTCTCATCGGCGGTCTTGGGGATGGCAGGCTTGCCAGAGCCAGGCTTGGAATCCGGCTTCTGGTCGGGGTTGGGCTCGGGAGACATGGGAGCAACCGGGATAACCGGCGACTCGCCCTCGCCCGTGGTGCCGTTGCCGGCCGTCGCCACAGCCACGTTCCTGAACTCCTTACCCAGGTCGTTGGCAGTGATGGTGTAGCCGTAGTGCAGCGTTGCGGACTCACCGGGAGCCAGGCTCTCGATAAGATCGCTTTCGCCCTGGGTCAGGAAAGCACCTGCGAGCTTATCCGTGACCTGGAGGTCCTTAAGGGTCTGGTTGCCCTTGTTGGTCACGGTGACCACAAAGCTCACGGTCTCGCCCTCGTTGAAGGACACGCCGTCGGCAGGCGCGGACCCGATGGTCTTCGTGACCTCGAGGGCGTTCTCAACCTTCTCGACCACGACGTCGTCCTTGCCGTCAAACGCCTTGCCGCCCTCGAAAGTGACGGTGGCGGTGTTGGTGAAGCCGCCGGCCAGGATGTCAGCCTCGGTCACGGTGTAACGTGCGGTGGTGCTCACGGTCGTACCAGGCTCGACGTTCTCAAACACGGTCTGACCGATGATCTCAACGCCCTCCTGCTCGACGAACGTCATGGTGCGGGCCTCGCCGTACACGTTGGTGGCGGTGAGGGTGAAGTCCACCGTATCGCCCAGCGCGTAGGTGCCGTCCTCGTGCGTCTTGTTGATGACGAGGCTGGGGTCAACGGGGTCGTCGTCAGTGCCGTCGGTCACCGTGAGGATGCCGAGCTCCTCGGAGACGACGTAGTTGGACTGCTTGGCCGTGGCGCCCTCGGCGGCCCAGTCGATGGCGTAGGTGTTGGTGCTGGAGCCCACGAGCGTCTGGGAGCCGGTGGTGGCTAAGGGCGCGGACTCGCCGGCCACGAATCCGGAGACGGAGCCCTCGGCGGCGAGGGCCTCGCCGTCGTAGACCTTGGAGGCGCTGGGCGTGGAGACCGTCAGCGTGGCGGGCGTGATCTGGTAGGTCACGTCGACGCTGCCGGCGTAGTTGCCCTTGCCGGTGACGGTCACGGTCACGGTGCCGGCGTTGGTGAGGTCCTCGCTGTAGGTGAGGTCGTAGTCGACGCCCTCGACCAGCTCGGTGTCGCCGTCCTTGACAGTGGGCTTCTGCACCTGCTCGGAGCCGTTGTACACGACGTCGGGAAGGGTGCCCACGGTCATGCCGTTGCCGGGCTCGGGGGCGATGCCCTTGGGGGTGACCGTCAGGGTGCCGTAGACGTACGTGATGTCGTAGTTGTCGACATCCGTACCCTCGCCAGACCTTGCAACGAACGTGTTCTGGCTGGAACCGACCGAGATCTGGGAGCCGAAGAACTCGTACTCCAGAGTCTCGCCCTCCACGATTCCCTCGCCAGCGGTAACCGTGGCCTCATGGGCGGTGAGCTCGGTGCCGTTGTAGACCTGCGTGGCATCGGCAGAAGTGATCGTGACGGGACGCTTGGCCACGGAGAGCGTAGCCATGCCGCAAGAAACATTGGCGAACTGGTCGGTCACGTCCTCACCGGCCGCGTTCTCGATAACGTAGGAGTCGACCTCGGCGTAGCTGCCGCCTACGTTGGTCTGAGAGCCCAACACAGCAGCGGTAAGCGTGAAGCCGGTGGGCAGGCCGTAGACGTCGTAACCAGCGGCCTCGAGAGGCGTGCCGTCGTAGGTCTTGGAAGCGCCCTGGGGCACGATGACGATTGCCGCCTGGCTCTGGGTCACCTCGAGAGTGCCGATGTTCTCGACGACCTCGTAGTTGGTCGCCTTGGCGTTGCCGTCCCAAACCAGCTCGTAGGTGTTGTCGCTCATACCCACGAGAGTCTGGGAACCGGTCGTGACAAGCGTTGCAGACTCGCCGGCCACAAAGCCAGAGACCTTGCCTTCGGCCGTAAGTGTGCAGCCGTCATACGCCTTAGACGCGCTGGGCATGGTGACCGTCAGCGTGGCAGGCGTGATGGCGATGGTGCCGGTGCCCTTCTGGATGTTGAGGTTTGCCGTCACGTCCTCGCCCTGGGCGTTGACGATGACGAGCTCGTCGACGTTGGCAACGACAGGAGCGTCGCCCGTCACGTCGGTGGCCTGCGCATAGGAAATCGCGGACTTCACCGAGTAACCCTTGGGCAGGCCGGTCACGGTGACATTGACGCCGTGAGCGTTGCCGTCGTAGACACCGGTGTAGCTGGCAGGCGTGGCCACAATCTCGTCGGTGGTCTCGGTCACCGTGAGGGTGCCGAGCTCCTCGGAGACGACGTAGTTGGACTGCTTGGCCGTGGCGCCCTCGGCGGCCCAGTCGATGGCGTAGGTGTTGGTGCTGGAGCCCACGAGCGTCTGGGAGCCGGTGGTGGCTAAGGGCGCGGACTCGCCGGCCACGAATCCGGAGACGGAGCCCTCGGCGGCGAGGGCCTCGCCGTCGTAGACCTTGGAGGCGCTGGGCGTGGAGACCGTCAGCGTGGCGGGCGTGATCTGGTAGGTCACGTCGACGCTGCCGGCGTAGTTGCCCTTGCCGGTGACGGTCACGGTCACGGTGCCGGCGTTGGTGAGGTCCTCGCTGTAGGTGAGGTCGTAGTCGACGCCCTCGACCAGCTCGGTGTCGCCGTCCTTGACAGTGGGCTTCTGCACCTGCTCGGAGCCGTTGTACACGACGTCGGGAAGGGTGCCCACGGTCATGCCGTTGCCGGGCTCGGGCGCGATGCCCTTGGGGGTGACCGTCAGGGTGCCGTCAGCCTGGGAAGCAATGTAGTAGTTGCTCTCCAGGGCCGTGCCCCACGCGATGCTGTCGACAACGTTGGCCGAGAAGCCAACCTCAGTCTGCGAGCCAGAGGTCACAGCCTGCGCGGTCTCATCGGCGACGAGACCGTCGATGGTGCCGCCGGCCGTAAGTGCGCTTCCGTCGTACACCTTGGAGGCGCTCAGGGCGGCCACGGCAAGCGGGGCCTTGGTGATCTTGTAGGTCTTGGTCACGGTGCCGGTGTAGTTGCCTATGCCGGTGATCGTAACGGTGATGTCGCCGGTGACGTTGGTGAAGTCGTCCTTGTCGTAAGAGACCGTGTAGTCCTCACCCTCGACAAGAGCGTTGCCCTCGGCATCCGTCACAACAGGGAGCCACTTGTGCTGCTGGCCATCGTAGACGGAGTCGACCGGGTCGTCGACCGTGACACCCTTGTAGGTATCGGGGTTCTCGGGGTCAGGAACGATGGACTGGGCGGAAACCGTCAGGGTGCCGTAGACGTACGTGACGTCGTAGTTGTCGACCTTCGCGGTCTCGCTCGAGGTGGCGACAAACGTGTTCTCGCTGGATCCAACAACAGTCTGGGTGCCCGAGATCTCGTATGCCAGGGTCTCCCCTGCCACGAATCCTTCCCCGCCGGTGACGGTGACGTCAGACTGCTCGTTCTTGGTCAGCGCAATGCCGTCGTAGACCTTGGCCCCGTCGGCGGAGGTCAGGGTGACGGTGCGCTTGGCAATGGTCAGCTCGCTGTCGACGACCACGAACTCAACCTCGGCGAAGTTGGTGCTCGTGTTAGCGAAGTCGGAGGACTTCAGCTGCATCTCGTAAGTGCCTGCGTCAGTGCCGCGCACGGTGGCGTCGCCGGTGAAGGCGAAGTCGGCCTGCGTGTACAGCGGGTCGGAGGCCACAAAGTCGTAGCCCTCGGCAGACTTCTCGGTGCCGTCGTACGTATAGGAGCCGCCGCGCTCGGTGATGGTGACGATGACCTTGCCGGTGGCGGGCGTCACCTCGAGGGTGCCCTCGTGCTTGGTGATCTCGTAGTTGCCGGCCTTGAAGCCCGCGAGCTCGGTGTAGGAGATGGCGTTGGTCACCTTGCCATCGGCCACGTAGGTCACGGTGCCGGTGGCGCGCACGTCGGCGACCTCGCCGTCGACGAAGCCCGTGTTGTCGTCGTCGGACTGCTGCCAGCCGCTGACCTCGGTCAGGCTGTGGGCCTGGCCATCGTAGGTCCAGGTCTTGGAACCGGAAGTGAGCTCAACCTGGCGCTTGAGGATCTGGTAGGTCACGTCGACGCTGCCGGCGTAGTTTCCCTTGCCGGTGACCGTGACGGTCACGGTGCCGGCGTTGGTGATGTCGGCGCTGTAGGAGAGCTCGTAGTCCTCGCCCTCGACGAGCGTCTTGTCGCCGTCCTTGACGACGGGCTTCTGCGCCTGCTCGGTGCCGTTGTACACGACGTCGGGAAGGGCGCCCACGGTCATGCCGTTGTCCTCGGTGGGCTCGATGCCCTTGGGCGTGATGGTCAGAGTGCCGTCCACAATCACGAAGGTGACCTTGGAGAAGCTGCCGGCCGTGTTCTTGAAGTCGCCGGGCTTCAGCTGCATATCGTAGGTACCGGCGTCGGTGCCGCGCACAGTGGCGTCGCCGGAGAACTCGAAGTCGGCCTGCGTGTAGAGCTTGTTGGAGGCGGCGAAGTCGTAGCCCTCGACCGTCTTCTCGGTGCCGTCGTAGCCGAAGGTGCCGCTGTGCTCGGTGATGGTGACGACGACCTCGGAGTCGTCGGCGGTGACGATGAGCTTGCTGAAGGAGCACACGATGAAGTAGTTCTCCTCAAGCGTGCCTTCGTTCAGCGTGTAGGTGAACTCGTTGAAGCTCTCGCCGGCAAGCGTCTGCGAGCCGGTGATGTTGTAGGTCGCGCCCTCGCCCTCGACAAAGCCAGCGCCCTTGACGGTCACGTCAGACTGAGCGTTCCTCGTGAGCGGGGTGCCGTCGTAGACCTTGGTGGCGCCCGCCGAGGTCAAGTACACGGGGCGCATGGTCACGCCGACCTTCTCGGAGGAAGTGGCGTACTGGCCCTCGGCGTAGTTGGACCCCGTGGCACGCAGGTAAACAGTCGCGCTGTCGCCAACGTTCGTTGCGGTGATGGCAGCCGGATCGCTCATCCAGGTCTTGCCGTCGAGGCTGTACTCAACGGTCAGGGCGTTGCCATGCTTGTCACGAGCGCTCGCCCTATTAGCCGAAAGCGGAGCGCCGTCGTACATCTTCTTGACATCGCTGGTGTACCACGTAACGCCATCAGCGTCGATCTGGCCACCCTCGATGGTGAGCGTACCGTCTTCGACGATGAACTCGACATTGGAGAAGTTGGCGTTGGTGTTGGAGAACTGCCCCTCATTGAGATCCATGGTGTAGGTGCCCTTAGCGGTGCCCTTCGCCACAGCCTTACCGGAGAAGGCGAAGTCGCCCTGCTTGTACAGGGAGTTGGAGATGGACGCGACGGTGTAGCCGGTCACAGACTTCTCGGTGCCGTCATAAGCCTCGGTCTTGCTGTTGCCCTTGACGGTAACGGTGACCTTATCGGCGACGGGCGTCACCGCAAGGGTGCCCTCGTGCTTGGTGATGATGTAGTTGTCGGCCCTGAAGTCCGCGGACTTGGCGTAGGTAATGGCGTTGGTCACCTTGCCATCGGCCACGTAGGTCACGGAGCCGGTGGCGCGCACGTCGGAGACCTCGCCGGTGACGAAGCCCCTGTCGCCGGACTGCTGCCAGCCGCTGACCTCGGTCAGGCTGTGGGCCTGGCCATCGTAGGTCCAGGTCTGGGTGCCGGAGGTCAGGTCCACCTGGCGCTTAAGAATCTGGTAGGTCACATCGAACTTGCCAGTGTAGTTGCCCTTGCCGGTGACGGTCACGGTCACGGTGCCTGCGTTGGTGACATCGGCACCGGTCACGTCAGCACTGTAGGAGAGCTCGTAGTCCTCGCCCTCGACCAGCTTCTTGTCGCCGTCCTTGACGACGGGGGCCTGGCGCTGGGGCTGACCGTTGTACACGACGTCGGGCAGCTCGCCCACGGTCATGCCGTTGTCCTCGGTGGGCTCGATGCCCTTGGGCGTGATGGTAAGGGCGCCGTCCACGACCACGAAGGTGACCTTGGAGAAGCTGGCGCTCGTGTTCTTGAAGTCGCCGGGCTCGAGCTCCATGTTGTAGGTGCCGGCGTCGGTGCCGCTCACGGTCGCGTTGCCGGAGAACTCGAAGTCGGCCTGCGTGTAGAACGGGTTGGAGGTCTCGAAGTCGTAGCCCTCGACCGTCTTCTCGGTGCCGTCGTAAGCGAAGCTGCCGCTGTGCTCGGTGATCTTGACGACGACCTCGGAGTCATTAGCGGTGACGATGAGCTTGCCGTACTTGGAAGTCACCAGGTAGTCGGCGGCGTTCGTGCCCTCGTTGAACTCGTAGGTGAAGGTGTTGTCGCTCTCGCCCACTGCCGTCTGAGAGCCGGTGACGGTGACGGTCACGCCCTCGCCGTCGACAAAGCCGACGCCCTCGCCCTTCGGGGTGGCGGTGACGGTACCGTTGGTGAGCGCGGTGCCGTCGTACTTCTTGTTGGCGCCCTCGGAGGTAAGCGTGACGAGGCGCTTGGTGATGGCGACCTTCTCGGAACTGAAGGCGTACTGGCCCTCGGCGTAGTTGGGGCCGGTCGCGCGGAGCATGACAGCCTGATCGCCGAAGTGCGTGAGGTTGACCTTGGCCGGGTCGCTCACCCACGTCTTGCCGTCGTCGACGCTGTACTCAACCTTGAGAGCGTTGCCGTTCTTGTCGGTCGCGCTGGCGGCGTAGGCCGAAAGCGGGTTCCCGTCATAGACCTTCTGGACGTCTTGGGTGCGCCAGTCCACGCCGGCGACGTCGATCTGGCCGCCCGTGATGGTGAGCTTGCCGTCATGGACGATGAACTCGACGTTCGTAAAGTTGTCGCTGATGTTGGAGAACTGGCCAGCATTGAGGCCCATGTCATACGTGCCGACAACGGTGCCCTTGGCCACAGCCGTACCCGTGAACTTGATATTGGCCTCGGTGTAGGCGGCGTTGTCAGAGGTGACGATATAGCCGGTCACAGTCTTCTCGGTGCCGTCGTAAGCCGCAGTTGCGCTGTTGCCCGTGATGATGACGGTGACCTTGTCGGTGACGGGCGTCACCTTGAGGGTGCCGTTGTTCGTGGTGAACCTGTAGTTGCTGGACTTGGTGTTGGCGTTGAGCTTGTACACGAATGCGTTCTCAACGTTGCCCGCGTTGGTGATGGAGGCAGAGTACGTGAACGTCGCACCCTCGCCTTCAGCAAAGCCGGAGACGGTCTCCATTTCATGCTTGGAGTGCTTGGTTCCGTCGTAGGTCCACTCGCCGGAAGCAGAGGTCAGGGTGACCTCAGCTTGGTTGATGACGAGCTTGCCGTTCTCGGTATTCACCATAAACTGGTCGGTCACAACGTTGCCGTCGGCATCCTTCACAACGGGGGTACCGGTGACGTTGTTGGTGTACGTGCCGGCGTCAACCTTGCTCGGGTTCTCGGTCGTAAGGCCAGAGACGGTATACGTAGCGCCGTCGATGACGAAGGTGTCAGTCTCGACACCCGCGGCCTCATGAGCCTTGCCGTCGTAGGTGACGGTGGCAGAGTGCGCCTTGACCGTGACCTCGTACTTAGCATCGCGGTTCATGACCGTGAGGGTGCCCTCGGTCTTATCGATAGTGTAGTTGCCGGCCTTGGTGCCCTCGTTCAGCGTGTAGGTGAAGGCGTTAGGCGAGCTACCCACAACAGTCTGGGAGCCGGTAAAGGTGTACGTGGCGCCCTCGCCCTCGACCCAACCAGTCTCGATCTCGAGAGCAGCAGTGCCGTTGACAAGCGCCGTGCCGTTGTACTGCTTGGAGAGATCGGCCGACTTAAGAGTGACCTGCGCCTTGGCGATGTCGACATAGCCGTCGCTTACCTTAAAGACGACGTTCTTGAAGTTAACGGCGTCGCCGTTGGAGAACTGGTCGGCCTTGAGGCCCATGTCGGTCTTGCCGGCATCGGTGCGCTTCGCCTCGGCAGTGCCCGTGAAAACGGCCTTGTCCTGGGTGTAAAGCTCGTTGTTGGACGAGAAGGTGTATCCGGAAGCAGAGAGTTCCTTACCGTTGTAAGTACCGCTGGCGTGGTTACCGACGATGGTGACAACAACCGAGGCCATCACGGGGTTGACCACGAGGGTGCCCTCTTGCTTCTTGATGGTGTAGTTGTCGGCGTTGGTACCCTTATTCAGCGTGTAGCTGAACGTGTTGAAGGATTCGCCGGCGTTAGTCTGCGAACCGGTGACGCTGTAGGTCGCACCCTGGCCCATGACAAAGCCGTCGCCGGAGACGGTGACCTCGTCCTTGACCAGAGCCGTGCCGTCGTAGGTCTTGTAAGCGGAGGCGGAGGTCAGCGTGACCACGCGCTTCGTGATGGTCACGGAGCCGTCTTCAACAATCTCGAAGGTCACGTTGGAGAAGTTCTTGTTGATGTTCTCGAACTGCTCGGCCTTGAGCTCCATGTCGGTCTTGCCGGCGTCGGTGCGCTTGGCGCTCGCCGTGCCCTTGAATTTAAAGTCTACGTCTGCCCTGGCGTCATACAGGCTGGAATCCGCACCGTCGACAGTGACGCCCTCGACGCTATAGCCAGTCGCTGCGTGCTCGGCGCCGTCGTACAGCTGGGTATTCGTGTTGCCCTTGACCTTGACGACAACAGCCTGCTCGTTCGCGGTCACCTTGAGGGTGCCCTCGGACTTGGTAATGGTGTAGTTGTTGGGGTTGGTGCCCTCGTTCAGCGCGTAGGTGAACGAGTTGGCAGATTTACCAGCGTTGAGCTGGGAACCAGTAACATCGAAGGTCGCACCCTGGCCCTTGACAAAGCCGTCGCCGGAGACGGTGACCTTGTCGTTGGTCAGAGCCGTGCCGTCATACGCCTTGGTAGCGTCGGCGGAGGTCAGCGTAACGGAACGCTTGGCGATTTCCAAATTGCCAGACTTGGTGGAAACAGCAAACTGATCGGTCACGTCGTTGCCCGCAGGGTCAGTCACCTTGGCGGTGCCAACGATAAAGTTGCGATAGGTACCAGCGTCCGTTCCCTTGACCTCAGCAGTCAGGCCGGAAACGGTGTACTCGACACCCTTGATTGTGAACTTGTCAGTCGCAAGGCCGGAAGCAGTATGCTCCTCGCCGTCGTAGGTGGCAGTGGCGGATTTAGCCTCGACCTCAATCTTGTACTTCGCGTCAGCGTCACGGTTGGTGACGGTCAGTGCGCCAGGGTCCTTCCTCAAGTTGTAATTCTTATCGAGGTTCGTGTTGGCCTTAGGCGTAACGGTCTCAATGGTGCTCTCACTCGTGCCAACCTGAATCTGCTGGCCGGCATACGTGCAGCTCTCGATGCCCTCGCCCTCGGCAAAGGAACCAGAGACGACCTCGAAATCGGTTGCGACAAGTGCGGTACCGTCATATTGCTTGCTAGCCTTCGCAGGCTTGATACGCACGTCGCGCTTGGCAATCGTCAGCTTGCCGTCGACAGTGGTCACCTCAAACTGGGAGGTAACGTCGTTACCGGCCGCATCCCTGATAACAGGCGTGCCCGTGATTTTGTTGGCGTAATCGCCAGCGTCGATGCCCTCAGCGCCGACACCCGTGCCCTTAGAATTCGTAGTCGTAAGGCCTTCGACTGTGAACGTGCGGCCGTTGGCGATGACCGTTGTGGACTCGAGGCCCTTGGCCTCATGGGTCTTGCCGTCATAGGTGACGGTGGCAGAGTTTGCCTTGATCGTAACCTTGTACTTCTCTGCACGGTCCTTGACCGTGAGAGTGCCGTCGGTCTTGGTGATGGTGTAGTTGTCGGGATTGGTGCCCTCGTTCAGCGTGTAGGTGAAGGCGTTGGCGGAGCTGCCCACAGCTGTCTGAGTGCCCGTGAAGGCGTACGAAGCACCCTCGCCCTCGACCCAACCGTCACCGGAAACCTTGACCGGAGTGGCGCCGTTGACAAGCGGGGTACCGTCGTACTCCTTGGAGAGGTCGGCAGACTTGAGGGTGACAGGGCGCTTAGTAATAGTAAGCGCGCCGTCGGTCACATCAAAACGAATGCTGGCGCTGGCAAAGTTGCCAGAGACGCCGTCCGCAAGCGTAAAGCTCGTGCCAGCAAGCCTCATGTTGTAGGTGCCAACATTGGTGCCAGTCGCCTTGGCAGCCACGTCGGTGCGCAGGACAACCTGATTCTTAGTAATCAAATTGGTGCTGATAGACTCAACCGTAAAGCCCTCGACGGACTGTTCAGTGCCGTTATAGGTCTTAGAGTCCGTGGCACCCTTGATCTTAATGACGATCTCATCGGCGTAGGGGGTGATGAGAAGGCCGCCATTCTGGGCCTCAGTAACAATGTACTTGCCCGTTTTGTCCACCGTGCCGACCGTACCCTTGGCAAACAGTGCACCATAGGTGCCAGCGTTCGTGCCAGCGGCACCAACGGTGATGGCCGAGAAATCGGCACCCTCGGGCGCACCGGTAAAGCCAGACACACTCTGCTCGGAGCCGTTATACGTCTTGGTGTCGGAATTCGCGGTCAGGGACACGTTCTTGTAGTAGTAGACGTTGATGACGCTGGAACCATCGCGGTTGACCGTGATGGTCGCATCCTGACCGGGTACCACGGTGTAGCCGTCAATAGTCTTGGCGCAGTCGGTCACGCTGACCTCGGTACCCCAAGCAGCAGACTTGGTGTCAGAATCAGCAACCTTGGTTTCGGTACCGTTGAGGTAGTAGTTGACCGTGTAGTTGACGGCATCCTTCTCGTACAGGAATTCAACAGTGTTGTCGCCCTCAACGATGATATGCGTCTTTTCGGCAGGGACGATCAGGTGGTAGCCATCAATCGTCTTGGCCGTCTCGGTGTATTCCTTGCCCAGCTCGCCATAGCACGTGTCAGCCGGAGCGAGCTCTTTATTCGTGCCGTTCTCCAGGTACTTCACCTGGTAAGAAACGAGCGGCGCCCACGTAGCCTTAAGAGTCACGTTGTGGGAAGGCATGGTGAACGTATCGTCGCTCTTAAGAGTGGTGACGCCATCCAGGCCCGTAACGGTCCAGCCAGTGAACCTGTAGTTCTCACGCGTAGGCTCGTGCCTCACGGTCTGAGTCGAACCCTCCGGAGCAGTGTACATGGTGGCGTCCGAGCTGCCCCAAGTGCCACCGTCCAAATCATAGATAACCTGATAACCGCCAACGTACTTGGCATAGAAGTTCGTGGAGTCATTCACCGTATACGGCAAGGTAACAGGCTGCGTAAAGTTTTGATCGAGATACCAGCCAGAGAACGTATAGGTGACACCGTTCACGACCTTGGTATCAGGAAGGCTACCGTTATACACATCGGACAGATTAGTCTTGTCGCCCTTCACATAGTTCTGCGATCCAAGCAGGGCAAACTGTGTGCTGTCCGCATCACGCAGGTAGTACTTAACAAGTGCGACGCCCTTACACTTGATGGACACGTTGCAATCAAGGTGCTTGTCAGGATTACTCTGATTGTTCTTAGAGATTTTCGCAGGTACAAGCGAAATCTCTTCGACATCATCCTTAGTGAATTCAACACCAGGAAGCTGAGCTTGAATGACCGACTTGTAGTTCTCGTAAATCTGATTCCAGGCGTCAGAGCCCCTCGGCACAACATTTGTACCGTTGGGCCAAGAAACCACGCGCTGGTCGACGTTGTCGAAGCAGTTCTTGCCATCGGACCAGGTCGCGCCGGTAACGTTAACCGTTGCAATACCGTACTGAGGGCCCCAGTGTCCCGTGTCGTTGGAGTTTGCGTCCTTTGTCGGGTCAAGCAGGTAGTAGACACCAGCCTGATCCGTCGCCTCGGTAACGGCCTCAACCGTGATGTCCTTTGTCGCCATCACCGACGAGCCATCAGCATTGGCAAACGTAAGGTTCACCGTTGCGGTACCCTGGCGATGGCCCGTGACCAAACCGCTCTCATCGACGGTCAGAATTGCTTCGTTGGAAGAAGACCAGGAGGCGGTGCCATCCGCATTGGCAGGATCAGTCACAGCCGTCAGCTGAAGCGTGGAGAACTGAGTTACAGAGCTCTCGCCCGAAATCGAAACGCTCGTAGCGGGCGTTGAGGCGACAACGTGAATTGTATAGGTGTCTTTAATCGTCCCAAAAAAGGAGGGAACCGCATCAGTGATAACCGCATCACCCTCGGCAACGCCTGTTACAGTAGCAGTCGAGCCATTGCCTACAACAGTAGCGACACTGTCGTTGTCGGTCGTCCAGGTATGCGTGTACCCATCATAGGAACTGGTCAGCGTAATCGTCTGGCCGACCGTGATTGTCTTTTCCGCGACAAGGGCCACCGCGTTGACGTCGGCCTCGCCATTGCCCGTTTCGGCAACGGAGGCGGCACCATTGGCGCCAGCGGCAGTATCGCCCGCGGGGCTCGCGCCCTCGGTCGTGGTCGCGGCGCCCTCGGTCGTGGTCGCGGCGCCCTCGGTCGTGGTCGCGCTGCCCTCGCTGGGTGCGACGGTGTCGGCCGCGCCCTCGTCGGTCTTCGGCTCGTCGGCAGGAGTCTCGGCGGCATCCTGACCCTGCGAGGCATCGCCGGCGGGCGCGACTACCTCAGGTGCCGGGGCGGGATCGGACTGAGTGGTCGGCTCGGTGACAACCTTAACGGTAACGTTCGAGTTGAGGGTAGCTTCAGATACGGTGTAGAGTCCCTGCGCGTCCGCATGGAGCTCGGTTTCCTGGCCGTTGACCAGGGTCTTTACAGCCTTGAGGTCATAGCCGGCCATGGGTGCAACGCTAAAGACAAACGCTGCATGCGCAGGCACGGTGATAGACTCAGTGGGTGCCGCAAAGGCCTGACCATTGTAGTGCAGGGTGGCGTTGGGAACATCAATCCCCACGTTTACCTGGCGATTTGCCTCTGCTTCAGCAGCAGCCTGCTCAGCGGCGGCTTGATCGGCCGCAGCCTGCTCAGCGGCAGCCCGCTCGGCAGCGGCTTGATCTGCTGCAGCCTGCTCGGCCGCAGCGCGCTCGGCCGCAGCGCGCTCAGCTTCGGCAGCCGCCGCGGCTGCCTGGGCCTCATCGGCAGCCTGCGCCCCGTTGGCTCCCTGGTCTTCCGCTACGGCCTGCCCCTGAGCCTCAGGTTCATACACCTCCTCTACGGCCTCTTGAGCGTCTTGCGGTGCAATGGCCTCTGCCAGGGCACGGGTAGCACCCGTCGGCCACATGGAAAAGACCAGCAGCGCAGACATTGCTGCGGAAACGACCCTTTGCGACAAGGGCGCTTGCACACTGTGCCGTCGTGCTTCGCTTTCGCTTCTCTTCGTCATCTCTCCACTCCTTCGAACCGTGTGGGCGTCCCCACGCATGACAAACACCTATATGGCCCTACCAATGCACACAGTGGCATATGCAACGATAGAACCATACAGATATATATTTTAGTCATTCTCCGGACGGAAAAAATAACCGGTCATGCCTACATTATGTCAAAATCGACTATTTGAAATAATTTGCGCAATAGTTGTAATGATTTGCAGAATACCAGATAGATGGTCATATTTCTACTGAATGTAACATTCATACGACAAATCTAGCATAATATTTTGCGTCGATGTTTCAAACTCCTGAATCCCCAGATTACCAGAGAACTTTATTCATCTTCTTCCACACCCAATAATACAAAAAGCTCCCCTCGGCTATGCACGCCAAGCTTCTTGTAAATGCGGCCGGTATGCGCCTTGATGGTACCGCGGGCGATGAAGAGGTTCTCCTCCATCTGCTCAATGGGCATCTTGCGCGCCATGAGCTGGAGGACCTCTTCCTCGCGGTCGGTAAGGTTGTGCTCGCGCGAAATGTCGGACACGCGCATGGCAAGGCGGCCGGGCGCAAAGGGATCGGGCCTGGAAGGCACAACCGGCGCAGCTTCGAACTGCACCACGGCAGGTGCCGCATTTGCCCCGAAGGAACCGCCTGCAAACGAGGCCGCAGCAGCCTCCACGGGGGCCTCAACCGGACCAGAAAAGTCCTCGTGCAAATCGATGCCCCAACGGGCGCCAAGGCTCTTCTCAGGCAGCACGATGACGAGGAATGCCACGAACACCGCAAGGGCAACCACCAGGTGCGCGATATTGCTTACTTCCACCGAAAACGTCTGGGCCACCAAAATGTAGGCCACCCAGCCCATGCTCTCCATGATGTAGCGCGCCGCACGCTCGATGCCGTTGAGCCACGCAGCGTTGATGCCAAAGCGATAGGTGATGTTGCTCAGGATGATCATGATGAACATAGAGAGCATCGTGTAGCCCGCATCGAAGAAGAAGGCCGTGGCCTGGGAATACTGGGCAAGAAGTGGCGTCACGAGCAGCGAGGTGGCGCAGATGAGCGGGAAGGCCACGCGGTAGATGGTGTCGAAGTTGAACCAACGCGAGGTGGAAAGCGATCCCAGAATCACAAAAGCGCAGGCAAAAAGCGTACCGAGCACGTTTCCGGCAACCATGGGCTGGCCGGGCATCGTGGCAAACTGCATGGCAAACGAGCACACCGCCATGAGTGCGATGGGCTTCACCGGCACCGCCGTGCGCGAAATGACCTCGCCTGCATGAGGCCGTTCGGCCACAGGAAGCGTCACAAAAGAGCGATGCGCCCAGCCCAGGGACACAATGGGCAGCACGCAGGAGAATACGGCAATCCATGCAGGGTTGAGTCCCATGAACACCCAGCAAATGAGCTCGCCCACAAAAATGGACGCCGCATGGTACACGGCCACGCGCATGGGGTTGAGCGCCCCGAAGAACTCGCACCACAGCAAGATGAGAAGCGCCAGGCCGCCGCCGGTGAGAACGAGGCCCATATATTTGAGCGTTGTAAAACCCGCCGCCACGGGCGCGCCCACCGCGGCTGGAATAAAGCACGCTGCCACAAGCAGAATCGAGCCGAACGTCATTGATGCGCCCGTAACGGCAAGACAGGCGCGGTTGCTCCACATAGGCACGATGCGACGCGCGAGGAGCGCCACCACAAGCGAGACCACACCGATGCACGTCTCGAACAGCACGTAGTCGGTGAACTCTATCCCAGGAAAAGCCCCGAAACGGAAGAAGGTCGCGATCCACGCGCGATAGACGCCCACGCCCAAGAAGGCCACGGGCATGGCGGACAAGCGGAGAAACATGGCCTTCCAGCGTGGCCAGAAGCTATGTGAAAAAGAACCCATCGTGTAACCCATCCCCTCTTGAAACCGCATCTACCAGCGGGGTTACCACATTAAACCACATTCTGTCGCGAAAGTTGCTATGGTTTAAGTCAACGCGGGGCACCGAGCACCGCATGCACAGACCGTTGCACGCCAACGGTTAGAGCAACTTCGAAAGGGGATCTGTTATGAGCATCACCACTTCTCGTCGCAGCTTTGTCAAGGGCGCTGGCGCAGGCATCGCAGCCGTTGCCGCCACTTCCATGATTTCCGGCGTTGCCTTCGCCGACGATGCCAAGGCTTCCGAGGTCAAGGACGGCACCTACACCGCCGCCGCCCGTGGCAAGCACGCCGACGTCAACGTTGAGGTCACCGTTGAGGGTGGCAAGGTCACCGACATCAAGATCGGCGACAACATCGAGATGCCCGGCATGGTCGAGTCCGTCGAGAAGGTCATGCTGCCCCTCATCATTGACAACCAGACCCTGAACGTCGACACCGTCACCGGCTCCACCATCACGAGCATGGCCGTCCTCAACGCCGTGACCGACGCTTGCAAGCAGGCCGGCCTCGAGGCCTCCATGTCCGCCGCCGAGCACGCCGCCCCCGTGTACGAGGCTCCTGCCACGACCGACGCCGACGTCATCGTCCTCGGCGCCGGCGGCGCTGGCCTGTCCGCTGCCCTCACTGCTGTCAAGGCCGGCAAGACCGCCATCGTGCTCGAGAAGCTGCCCAGCATCGGCGGCAACACGCAGATCTCCGGCGGCGGCATGGCCGCTCCCTGCAACTGGATGCAGAAGGAGGAGGGCATCGAGGACTCCCCCGAGCTCTTCGAGAGCGACATCATCGCCGGCGGCGACGACACCGACCAGGACCACGACCTGGTCAACGTCCTTGCCAACAGCGCCCTCGAGTCCGCTGAGTGGCTGCGCGGCGAGCACAACGTCGAGTTCGCCCGCATGAGCTTCTTCGGCGGCCATTCCGTGAAGCGCTCCCTCGTCCCCAAGGGCGAGTCTGGCGCCCAGATCACGTGGCCTCTCAAGGGCGACGCCGAGGCTGCCGGTGTCACGATTTACACCAACATGCGCGCCAGCGAGTTCGTCGTTGACGACAGCGGCACCATCACCGCCGTCAAGGCCTCCGACCCCGACGGCAACGAGTACGAGTTCACCGGCAAGGCCTTCGTCCTGGCCACGGGCGGCTTCGGCTCCAACGTTGAGATGCGCCTGCAGTACAACCCCGACCTCGACGAGAACGTCCACTCCACCGACACCGTGGCCACCACGGGCGACGGCATCGTCATGGCCCAGGGCATCGGCGCTGGCCTCGTGGGCATGCAGTGGATTCAGACCTACCCCACCTGCGACCCTGTGACGGGCGCCCTGCTCTACATCTACGACATGCGTCTTGACGACCGCGGCATCCTCGTGAACGCCGAGGGCGACCGCTTCGTTGAGGAGCTCGACCGCCGCGACGTCATCTCCAACGCCATCAAGTCCCAGACCGGCGAGGTCGCCTACCTGCTGTGGGACCAGGCCGGCGTGGATGAGACCGGCCTGTTCGACGCACACCCCGGCGAGGTCAAGATGGGTTATGACCTGGGCACCCTCTTCAAGGGCGACACACTCGAGGAGGTCGCCGAGGCTGCCGGCGTCGATGCCGAGGAGCTCGTGAAGACCGTTGAGCACTGGAACGAGATGTGCGACGCCGGCGCCGATGCCGACTTCAACTACCGCTCCAAGATGAACAAGTTCGAGACTGCTCCTTACTACCTGGGCGCCTGCGTGCCCTCCGTGCACCACACCATGGGCGGCGTGCACATCAACACCGACGCCCAGGTCGTGAAGGAGACCGGCGAGACCATCCCCAACCTGTTCGCAGCTGGCGAGGTCACCGGTGGCATCCACGGCACCAACCGTCTGGGCTCCGACGCCGTTGCCGACTGCATCACCTTCGGCCGCATCGCCGGCGCCTCTGCCGCCGAGCTGGCCTAAGGGTCTAGCTCGGAGATGCTCCGCCTACGTGGAGGAAGCATCTCATATATAAGTACGTACGATAAGCCCGGGCGCCCCGCAACCAAGCCGAGGTGCCCGGGCTTTTGCGTTTGCGGGGTGACGAGACTTTTTGACGCATAACCTCGGGTCCCCATGAACGAGCCATTCATGCCTGACCCAGATTGTTGGTTTGCGGGTACAAGGTGGCTCTTCATCCACGCGCTCGGGTATACTGTCATAGCAGGACAAACTCATGTTGAAAGCAGGTGCCGTATGCCGCTTCCAAAAATTGATACCTATACCGCTCCCACCAAGCATACTGCCCATGATTATTGGAACCTACCTGCGGGCGTACGAGCAGAGCTTATCGATGGCAAGCTCTACGACATGGCACCGCCGAGCTTTACACATCAAATGATTGTTGGCGGACTTACGCAGGCGTTGCGCAACCATGTCAAGGCCAACAACGGTCCGTGCAAGGTCGTTCCGGCACCCTTCGCTGTCAATCTCTTTGCTGACGACACCACCTACCTCGAGCCCGATGTCAGCGTCATCTGCGACCCTTCGAAAATCTCAGAGCGTGGCTGCGAGGGTGCGCCCGATCTTGTAGTTGAGGTGGTTTCGCCCTCAAGCCGCCGCATGGACTACCTCATCAAGGCCGCCCGCTACGAACAGGCCCACGTGCGAGAATATTGGATTGTCGACCCCATGCAAAAGCAGACTGTCGTCTACTGTTACGACTCCGAGCGGGGCTGGGCAACAACCTATCCCTTCGACAAGCCCATCCCCGTAGGCATTTGGGACAGCGCAGCAAGCATCGCGGTCGCGGAATTGCTTTAGGGTCGTCATCAAGCAAACACCCGCCCAATCGCTTTCTTCAGTAACGCGTCTGTACGGCAGGTTTGTCGTTATCATTGTCTAAAATTGCAGGTTTAAGGGCAGAGAGCCTCCTGGGACCATGCACTAGGTCGCAAATAGTCGGCATTCGCCAAAGCCAGACCGGGAAATACCAAAGCCGGAGCCACGGCCGCCATTACCAACAGGCGTGAAACTGTCTTCGCCACAACGGCCCCTTTCCCACCACCCGCCGAATCTGGACATACCCCATCTGGACGCGCCCCCGTCGACGCAAAAAGAGACGCGGCAGAAAGTGCAGGCTCCTTCTCATCCCCCCATCCTGTAACCCGTCTGTCGCAATCACGTGGCACACTTGTTTGTCTCAACTGCAGGTTTATTTGATGGGGTGGGTGCATGGAAGAATCGCTTTGCAACTGGCCGGCGCGCAGGCCGCTCATCGGGGTGGCGCCGCGCACCGAGGACCGCGCGACCAAGCGCGACGGGGCCACCATCTATGCCCAACAGCCCATGTTCGACGCCATCGAGCAAGCGGGCGGCATCCCCGTTATGCTGCCTGGACCGTGCGGCCCCGGATCGCTTGCACGCATGGTCGAGACATTCGACGCCTTCGTCATCCCCGGCGGGTACGACTGCAATCCCGAACTCTACGGTGAACATGCCCTTCCCACCTGCGGTCCCATAAGCCCCATGCGCGACCGCTTTGAATGCGCGCTAATCCCCCGCATCATCGAGGCCGAAAAGCCGCTGCTCACCATCTGCCGCGGCACGCAGATACTCAACGTCGCACTGGGAGGGTCGCTCTGGCAAGACATCCCCACGCAGCCCGAGGCGACGCTCAACCCCGTGCCTCACGCTATCAGGCATTCCCAGTCGCCCGACACGCAGGGCGTCGAGGGGCACGAGGTCTCGGTATACCCCCGCTCGCTCCTCGGCCAGGTCATGGGCTCGGCTCCGCAAGACCTGCACGTCAACAGCCTGCACCATCAGTCCATCCACAGCGTGGCACGCGGCCTTGTGGTCAACGCCATGGCCCCCGACGGCGTGATCGAAGGCGTCGAGATGCCCGAATGTCCCTTCGTGCTGGGCGTACAGTGGCATCCCGAGTACCTCTGGGACAAAGACATCCGCCAGATGCGCATCTTCGAAGCCCTCGTGGCAGCGGCAGTTAAATAGGCAGGCATGCGAATTTTGGAATCCGTGAGCATGCCGCATAAGAAATAACATACATCTCACCAGTTGAAATGTATGTTATTTCAACAAAACACCAGTTGGCGAATTTTCAAAATTTCTGAAATGTACGTTAATTTCCCTGACGCTTCAGGCATATCCCCTCCCCCTGCCAAAATCCTTCCATACGACTTTCCCAACACGCGAATTTTTGTCCGCCGCATGGCTATCATGCAAGGAGGCCCTGCCGCAGTCCAACCCTCCTGCGGCGGGGGCCATCCCGTTTTCCGGCAGGAAGGTATGTCCATGCGCCTCATGCACCTCGCCGACCTCCACATCGGCAAGCGCGTCAACGAGTTCCCCATGCTCGACGACCAGCGCTATACCCTTGAAAAGCTTCTCCGCATGGTGGAGGAACGCCAGATAGACGCCGTGCTCATTGCCGGCGACCTTTACGACAAGTCGACCCCCTCCGCCGAGGCGGTGTCGCTGGTCGACTGGTTCCTCACCGCCCTAGCTCGCACAAACACGCAGGTGCTCGTGTGCGCAGGCAACCATGACTCAAGCGAGCGCGTGGCATACGGGCGCGAGCTGCTGGCCGACCAGGGCGTGCATGTCTCACGCGTGTTCGACGGGCACATCGACTCCGTCACCCTCCAGGATGAGCACGGCCCCGTCACATTCTGGCTCATCCCCTTCCTCAAGCCGGCCACGGTGCGCCCCTGGCTCGCCTCGGTCGACCCCGAGGCTTCCGACGCTTCCGCCATCACCAACTCCCTCAGCTACACCGAAGCCCTGCGGGCTGTAGTGGCATCCCTTCCCATCGACACCGCGCAACGCAACGTGGCGCTTTCGCATCAGTTTGTAACCGCCGGCGCTTGGACGCCCGACACATGCGACTCGGAGATGAGCGTCGGCGGCTCGGAAAACGTTGAGGCGAGCGTCTACGAGCCGTTCGACTATGTGGCCCTGGGCCATCTCCACCGCCCGCAGCGCGTGGGTCGCGACACGATGCGGTACTCGGGTAGCCTGCTCAAATACTCAGCAAGCGAATGGAGCTCGCCCAAATCCGTGCCCATCGTAGAGCTGGGTGACAAGGGCGACATAACAATCGAGCTGGCAGAGATGCCCGTCCTGCACGATTTGCGTCGCGTACGTGGCACGCTTGAGGAGGTCCTCGACCCCGCGCGTCTCGCCACCACCGATACGCACGACTACATCTGCGCCGTGCTCACCGACGAAATTCCGCCCGCCGACGCCTTCCAGCGCCTACGCGCGGCTTTCCCCAACCTCATGTCGCTGAGCGTCGACAACACGCGCACTCGCCACGAGGCACACCTTGAGGAGCTTGAACTCGAGGGCCAGGCATCTCTCAGCCCGCTCGAACTGTTCGAGACGTTCTGGGAAGGCCAGGTAGGTGCCCCCTTAGATGAAGAAGACCGTAAGATTGTGCTCGACGCCTTCGAGAAAGCGCAGGTGCTGTAAATGAGGCCCACACGACTCAGGATGAGCGCCTTTGGACCCTTTGCCGGCGTGGCAGAAGTCGACTTCACGCTGCTGGGAACGGAGGGCATCTACCTGCTCGCCGGCGAAACAGGCGCAGGTAAGACCACCATTTTCGATGCGATCACCTTCGCCTTGTTCGGCCAGTGCTCCGGCGAGCTGCGCAAGCCCGAGGACCTGCGAAGCGACTACGCAAGCCCCGACATGCAAACGTACGTCGACCTCACCTTCGAGCTGCGCGGCAAAAGTTATCGCATCAAGCGCGACCCCGGCGGGTATCCGCGAGCGAAAAAACGCGGCGAGGGCACCACGATTTGCCTGGCCGAAGCCACCCTCGAGATGCCCGACGGCTCGCAGCTGAGTGGCAAGCGCGTCACCGAAAAGGTGGTTGAGCTGCTCGGCATCGACGTCAACCAGTTCGGCCAGATTGTGATGCTGGCGCAGGGCGATTTCGAAAAGCTCCTCACCGAGGGCACCAAGGAGCGCACGGCCATCTTCCGCAAGATCTTTGGCACCGACATGTACCAGCGCTTCCAAGACGAGCTGGGCAAACAGCGCAAAGACCTTGCCGAACGTTGTGAGGACGGCCGCCATGAGGCGCAGCTGCTTGCCAGGCAGGCCTTGGGGTGCATGCAGGACGGCGACGAGCCCAAGGCCCTCCTTTCCGATTGGGTCGAGAGGGACGCGCTGCAGGCCGGAAACGCACTTGAGGCCTTCAAAACCGAAAAAGAGCTGCTTGACGCACGTCACAACGAGGCGGCGCAGGCGCTTGATGGGGCCCAGGCAAAGCGCGAGAAACTTGCCCGCGACCTTGACCGAGCACAGCAGGCAGATGCTACCCGCGCTCGCGCCGAGCAGGCACAGTCTCAGCTTGACGAGATCGCCGCGCGTCTGCCGCAGCTCGAGGCGACGCAGGAATCCTGCAGCAAGTCAGCCGAGGAGCTGCCGGGGCTGCAGCAGCGCGCCGGTGCCCTGCGCGACCAGCTCCCCAACTACGCCCGACACACGGAGGCTCTCGCACAGGAAGCGCGTGCAAAGAGCACATGCGTGGCGGCCCAAACGACGCTCGAGGCCCGCGCCGACGCAAGCGCCCGCGCACAGACGCTCGTGCAGAACCTTGACGAGCAAGTAAAGAAGCTTGCCCATGCACGCGAGGCCCTTGCCAAGGCCGAGGGCGACGCTTCGGCAGCTCAGCGCAGCCTCGAGGACGCACAGACGCTCAAGGATGCCGTTGCGACCGTCACCGGCTGCGATGAAAAGATCGCGGCCATCGATGTTCGCCTCAAAAAGGTCGACATGCTCTTGGCTGAGCTCGACCAAGCCGATGTAAACGACCAGGCAGCTCTCGACGCATGTGTGGCCAAGGAGCACGACCTTGCCGAAGCTCCGCAGCGTCTCTCGCAGGCTCGCCTTGAAGCCCGTGACACGCAGGCACAAATCTCTCAGACAGAGGACCTGGTCAAGCAGCTCGGCGGCGTTGAGTGCGAACTTGCAGCCAAAACGAGAGCGCACCAGGATGCCGCCAAGGCATACAGCCAGGCAGCAGACACGCATGCGGCGCGTTCCCATGAACTTGAGAACCTGCGTCGAGCCTACGAGGACGGCCTTGCCGGCGTGCTTGCCGCAGGCCTTGCCGAAGGTCAACCGTGCCCCGTGTGCGGTGCGACCGAGCACCCCCATCTCGCCCTTGTCGGCGGCAACACCCCCTCAAAAGACGACGTGCAGGTGGCACAGAAACGGGAGGCGCAAGCACGCGAGCATGCCTCCGCACTCTGTGGGCAAGCAGAAGCTGCCCACAAGCTGGTGCTAAGCTGCCAGGAGAATCTGAATAGCTTTCAGCAGGCAAACGGAGACAGCGCGGCCCTATCCGAGCGCATCTCCCAGCTCAAGGCCGACCTTGCCGCGCAGCAAGCAACGGTTCAGGCCCTTGAGGAAGAAAACGCCCAGCTGGACACGGCCAGGCACGAGCAAGCGGCCCTGCACGACAGAGTCGCCAAGCGTGCCCAGAAGCGCCAGGAAGCAAACTCGCTTCTGACCAGCATCAAGGAGCAGCTGGCACACGAGCAGGCAAAGCGACAAGGCGCACTGGAGGCGCTTGCTGCCAGCGGCCACGATGCTAGCGAGGTCGACACCCTGCTCTCAGAGTCCCGACACGCCCTGGACGAGGCGGTTCGTGCCCAGGAATCCTGCCAGCGCGATGCACAGGCCCTGCGCGAAGCAGAGGGTCAACTCGAAGCCGCAAAGCCTCGCGCCGAGGAAGCCCGTGCGGCAGAAGAAACCGCCATGCGCGCCCTTGAGCAGGCAAAACAGGACGTCAAGGTTGCCGAGGAGCACACGCATATGGTGGCTGAGCGCCTTGAGTTCGCCGATGAGGCTGCAGCTCAAAAGGAGCTCGCGTCTATCGAGAATCGAGCGCAGCGCATCACCGCCGCACTCGATGAGGCACGCGAAGCACTGCAGGCCGCACGCACTAAGCAAACTCGCGTTGCTTCAGGCCTCGAGACGCTGCGCCATCAGCTCGAGCAGTTGGGCGACCACGACACGTTGGGTCTCACCGAGCAGCTCACCCAGGCAGACGAGGCGCTGGTAAGCGCCAAAAAGCGCGAACGCACCGATGGCCAGGCCCTTGCCACCCTTGTCGAGCTCACGTCCCAAATGACGAGGCTGGCCGCAAACGACGCCAAGCTTCAAGAGACGTTCGCCCGCCTCGACAGACTCGCGCAGCTGGCAAACGGCAGCATGGCAGGCACCGAACGCCTTACCTTCGAGACGTTTGTGCAAATGCGCTACTTCGAGGTGGTGCTCGCCGCCGCCAACACGCGCCTGTCCGAAATGACCCAGGGCCAGTACGAGCTCGTGCGCTGTGAGCGCCTCGAGGGAGGCAGCGCCAAGGTGGGCCTCAACGTCGACGTGCTCGACAATTTCACCGGCAAGGCTCGCTCGGCTAAGTCGCTGTCGGGCGGCGAGAAGTTCATGGCATCGCTTGCCCTGGCACTGGGCCTTTCCGAAGTCGTGCAGCGCCAGGCAGGCGGCATCCAGCTCGACACCATGTTCGTCGACGAGGGCTTCGGCTCGCTTGACCAGGAGAAGCTTCGTCTCGTGATGCGTGCGATGTCTCGCCCCGGCTCCTCGGGCAAACTCGTGGGCATCATCAGCCACGTGGAAGAGCTCATGGGCACCATCGACCGCAAGATTGTGGTGGAGCGAGGCCGCGAGGGTTCGACCCTGCGCGTGGAAGTGTAGCTGCGCCATTGGGCGTGCGAACAGGCACTTTGCCCCTGTTTGCACGCCCGATACCTCCGCAAGCCCGCATGCACTGGCGGCGCCTTGGACCCCCTGTGCTCCGCTCTCAGCGCAAGCACATGTGCGCACCACCCCCCTCCTTCGAGCGGTCATTTCGCACCGTATGCCGTTTCGTTCACGCCATTCGCATGGAACATTGCCCCGTTCGCCGTTCAATTCCGTATTTGTGTCAAAATGGGGATTTCGTAAGCTTGGGCGCATCTGGAGCTGCATGGCATCAGGCGCGTTCAGTCGTCCCGTTCGTTTGGAGGTCCGCCGCACATGGACGCCTTGACCCTGTCGCTATGGAGCGTCATACCCTTTGCGGGCATGTTGCTTTCCATCGCCATCATGCCGCTGGTGATTCCGGCCTGGTACGAGAAGCACCAGCTGCTTGTCGCCGTTGGCTGGGCCCTGCTCTTCTGCATCCCGTTCGCCATCTTCCATGGCACGCACGAGCTCGTCTATGAGCTGATCGAGTCGGTCGTGCTTGACTACATCCCGTTCATCGTGCTGCTTTTCGGCCTGTTCGTCGTGACAGGCGGCATCGCGATAAAAGGCCTCATTGCCGGCACCACGCGCAACAATGTCCTCCTGCTTCTGGTAGGCACGTTGCTCTCCAGCTGGATCGGCACCACGGGCTCGGCCATGCTGCTCATCCGCCCGCTGCTGCGTGCCAACGCCTGGCGCAAGTATAAAGCGCACATCGTCATCTTCTTCATCTTCCTGGTTGCCAACATCGGCGGCTGCCTCACGCCCCTGGGCGATCCGCCCCTGTTCCTGGGCTACCTGCGCGGCGTGCCCTTCTTCTGGACCCTGCAGCATATCTGGCCGTTGCTCCTGCTCAACACGGCTATCCTGTGCGTCGTCTTCGCCCTCATCGACAACCACTACGTGCGCAAGGAGACTGCCGAGGGCCGCAGCCCCGCCGACCTGCTCGCACCTGGTGAGAAGGCCGAGAAGCTTCACATCGAGGGCGGCATCAACTTCCTGTACATCGGCATCATCCTCGTGGCCGTCATCCTGAACGGCGCCCTGTCCGACATCAGCCAGACGGTCCGCGTCCACCTCTACGATGACATCTACCTGGGCCTCAACTTCTTCGTGCAGATTGGCCTCATCCTGCTTGCATGCGTGCTCTCGCTCAAGACCACGCCCAAGCATTGCCGCGAGCACAACGAGTTCGGCTACGGCCCCATCGCCGAGGTTGCCAAGCTGTTCATCGGCATCTTCATCACGATGATCCCTGCCCTCATCATCCTGCGTGCCAACGGCGCCGCCCTGGGCATCGACAGCCCGCTCAAGTTCTTCTGGGCAACGGGCCTGCTCTCCTCGTTCCTTGACAACTCCCCCACCTACGTCGTGTTCCTCACCACCGCCGGCGCCCTGGGTGCCACGAGCGGCGTGGCATCGACCGTGGGCTATGTCGCCACGCAGGAGCTGCTTGCCATCTCGGCCGGTGCCGTGTTCATGGGCGCCATCACCTACATCGGCAACGCCCCGAACTTCCTGGTGAAGAACATCGCCGAGATCAAGGGCACCAAGATGCCCTCCTTCTTCGGCTACATGGGCTGGTCTCTTTCCATCCTCGTGCCCCTCTTCATCCTCGACTCGGTGCTGTTCTTCCTCTAACGACGCGGCAGGCTGCACCCCATAGAGAGATTCAAAGGCCTCGGACCCACATGGGCTCGGGGCCTTTCTTGTGTATGGCAGATAACCGCCCGGCAATGCCATTCCGCGCCGTCACACTGTGGTATCGTGTATCGCCGTTGTTTTCAGGTGTCTGCACGTGGGGACGCAACCCGCATGGAGGCAAGCTGTGCCAGGCGAGGTTGCGTCCTTCGCCCAGCGCCAGAAAACGGCACGTGAAATATTGTCGGGCAGTTCGTAACCATCCTGCCTTGCGGGCGAGGCTTTCTCGTGGCCGCTCAAACAAAACTAGGGAGAGGGCGCAAGCCCGGATATATGCATGGATATGGACCGTTACAGCGTCGTTGACACCAAGCGCAAGCGCGAGATCGTGCTGCTGCGCGGCTCGGGGTGCGTGTACAAGCGCTGCACCTTCTGCGACTACCATCTCGACCGATGCGATGACGAGGACGCCAACTTCGCGCTCAACGCCGAGGTTCTCGCCCAAGTGACGGGATGCTACGGCGACCTCGAAGTCATCAACTCAGGCTCGGTCTTTGAGCTGGATACGCGCACGCTTGCTCTTATCAAGCAGATTTGCGCCGAGCGCGGCATCGCGACGCTGCACTTTGAGTCCCACTGGCTCTACCATAAGCGCATCGAGGCCCTGCGAGCCGAATTTGCCCCCATCGAACTCAAGATGAAGCTCGGGCTGGAGTCTTTCGACCCCGCCCTGCGTGAGGACGTGCTCAAAAAGGGTATCGCCGAGACCAATCCCGCAGCGATTGCCAGGGATTTCGACGAGGCAAGTATGCTGGTGGGCATCACCGGACAGACGCGCGAAAGCCTTCAGCGCGACTTTGAGCTGGGCCTTGAGCATTTCGATCGCCTCTGCGTCAACGTCATGTGCCCCAACACGACCCCCGTCAAGCCCGACCAGGCAGTCATCGAGCTCTTCATGAGAGAGTTCTATCCCGCGCTTGAGGCCAACCCGAGGGTCGACGTGCTCGTGAACAACACCGATTTCGGTGTCGGCGCATAAGGCACGCGTCCTCGATCCTGCATACAACCAAACCTTGCGTGGCCTTACCTGAAAGGCGAACTTACGTATGAACGAGTTTCTTCTCATTGGATCTGTCGTCTTCATTTTCGGCATGGCGCTGCTCGCCTACCGACTCTTCGGCAAAACCGGCCTGTACTGCGTCTCTGGCTTGGCCATGGTGCTCGCCAACATCGAGGCCCTCATGATGGTGCGCGCCTTTGGCATCGAGCAGACGCTGGGCAACGTGCTTTTTGCCGTGACGTTCCTCATCACCGACATCTTGAGCGAATGTGAAGGCAAGAAGGCTGCAAACAAGGCCGTGTTCCTGGGGCTTTTCATTTCGGTGTTCTTCCTGTGTCTGAGCCAGGCTTGGCTGCTCTACACCCCCAGCGAGTCTGACTGGGTGTCGCCGGCCATCCACACCGTCTTCTCCAACACCCCGCGCATGATGCTGGCTTCCGTGGCCGTGTATGCCATCAGTCAGCTGCTCGACGTGTGGCTCTACCACAAGCTTTGGGCCCTCACCGAGAAGCGCAGCGGCAAGCGCGACAGCTTCCTGTGGGTGCGCAACAACGCCTCCACGCTCACGAGCCAGCTTGTGAACACGGCCCTCTTCACCGCGTTCGCCTTCTGGGGCACCTATGAGTTCCCCACGCTCGTGTCCATCTTCGTGTCGAGCTACCTCATCTACATCGTGACGTCGCTGCTCGACACCCCTGCCCTCTACCTGGCCCGCCGCATCAAGAAGGCTGGTAAGGCGGGTCTTGAAGAGACCGGCGAGTAAAGAAACACGCTCGCAGGCATATCGGGAAGCTCCGCTGCACATCTGCCGCCCTCAGCACGTCAGCGCGAGGGCGGCAGAAGCAACCACTCGACTGCGCACCAAGAGGTCGTAGGCACGCTAAGTGTCGGCGTCTATGCGCCAAAACTAAAAGAAGCCCCTGCTGCGACCCGCAAAGGGTCTACAGCAGGGACTTCCCTGTCTTACCAAAGCAAGCGCGCCATCCAAACACGGCGCACGGGTGCTTTACAGCTCGAGCGCCTCGCGAAGAATGGCGTCCTCTTCGAGCTCGGCCTCGGTCCAAGGCACATACACGTCGGCGTCCACACCGCGACCGTTGATGCCGTGGCCGGCATGCGCCTGGGGCGTCTGGGCCATGGGGTAGATAAACAGCATGTCATCGTCGAAGTTGACGGTGAAGAGCTGCTGGAAATCGCTCGCTCCCCTGCTGGACCTGCCAACAATCGTGGCCTTCTCCTGACGCTGCAGCGCCTGAAGCAGCGTCTCAGCCTCACCGGCGCAACCGTCGTCGCACAGCACGACAACGCGGCGGGGACCCTCGTCGGGCTCAACGGGCACAAGCCATTCGTCGGGCAACAGGGCCGGCTCCCACACGAAGCCCGTCTCAGCAAGCTCTTCGATGCGGTCGACCTCAGCGCGCTCCTCTTCCTCCGACCAGCCCTCCAGGCGCGACTGCTCCTCGACACTGGCTACCATGCGGTCACAGTTGCCCTTCGAGTACAGGCAGAACAGACCCATGTCACCCATGAAGTCGGCGAACGACTGAGGGGTGTCGATGAGGAACGGCAGAAGCGGCTCAACACCCTCGAAGGAGCCTCCCTTGCAATGACGTAGGTCGAGCACGAGCTTGTCGGCGCGGCGCAGCAGCCCCTCGTTCTCAAAGACCACGCCGGCAACCGCATCGGCATCCTCGAGGGAGTCGATGCGCATGTACACGGTCTCGTCATCCTTCGGCTCGCAGTACAGCACCGGCTCCATCTCGGCCAAGGCGCGGGCATCCAAGGCATTATGGTTGGGCTTGATGTCGAGGCGAGCACCGGTCGCCGCGCGTTCAATCTCGAGGGTCTTGGCGTAATGCAGGAAGAAGCCCCAGTCCTCGCGCTCGGGCGTCACACCAAGCAGCGCGCGACGACGTTCGTCGTTGCGATAGGCGTTGATAGGCTGACCGTCGATGGCAAGGATACGGTCGCCCTTGCACAGGCGGTCGTCGTCCCACACCTCATCGACAAACAGGCAGTCCTGCGCAGCCCGTGCAGAAAAACCCACGTTCCAGTCGTGACGAGGGTTTGAGCCGAGTTTGATGATGCGCAAATTGGGGTCACCGGTGCATGCAAGGTAATAGCGCACCAGGCGGAGGAACTCACTGTCGCGGCGATGCGTTGCGCGCGAGCCGAGCTTGGAGACGCGCGGCCTCACGTCGGGCAGCAACGCGGCGTTTCCATCACAACCTGCGTAATCGTGCGACACGATGGACTCAATTTGGTCGAACATGTCCGAGTACGAGGTCAAATGGGATAAGCCGCTCACGACACTCCAATCAACGTGGCCAACCTTGCCCACGCCGACAAGAATCGGCGGAATCTCGCAAGGCATCCGTCCATCGGGACAGACTGGTTTATTGTACCTCTTCGCACGCCTGATTCATCCCCGGCGCATATACTGCGCAGGAACACCCGAATCGTGCCCGCCAAACTCCCCCACCAACAGCCGCAAACCGCCCGTTTGGGTTTTCCATCACGTAAAATACCAGTTTATCCATAGGTTTTTAAATCTTTTTTCCCAGATAAGCAGTATAGTTTTCCCATTAACGCGTGTTTTAATCAGCTTCACCCGAAAGGCAGCTTATGGAATCCGGAGATTTCCTCGTACTTTTGGCGATGATCCTCTACTTCATCGTCGTGCTCACCATCGGTTTTGTGTACTCGAAGAGGGCCAACTCTTCAACGTCCGAGTACTTCCTGGGCGGTCGTCAGATCGGCCCCTGGTTTACGGCCTTATCGGCCGAGGCTTCGGACATGAGCGGATATCTGCTCATGGGCCTGCCGGGTCTGGCGTACTTCGCCGGCTTCTCCGAGGCAGGCTGGACCGCCATCGGCCTGGCCATCGGCACCTGGCTCAACTGGAAGCTCGTGGCTCAGCGTCTGCGCCAGTACTCTGAGGCAACCGACTCCATCACCGTGTCGGGCTTCTACAACCGCCGCTTTAAGGACGACAAGAACATCATCGGCACCATTGCCGCCCTCATCACGATGCTCTTCTTCTGCGTCTACGTGGGCAGCTGCTTCGTGACTGTGGGCAAGCTCTTCCACACGCTTTTCGGCGTGGACTACGCCACCATGATGGCCCTGGGCGCCTTCATCGTCTTCCTCTACACGATGGTGGGCGGCTACCTCTCCGTGGTTGCCACCGACTTCATGCAGGGCTGCCTCATGTTCTTCGTGCTCATCATGGTGCTCATCGGTTCCATCACCGCCGCCGGCGGCGTTGAGAACACGGCAGCATTCCTCTCGGACATCCCCGGCTTCATCTCTGCCACGATGGCTTCCACGCCCGTCATTGGTGCCGACGGCATGCAGGTTGTTGAGAACGGCATGCCTGTGTTCGGCGAGCCCGTCTCGTACGGCCTTATCACCATCGTCTCCACGCTCTCCTGGGGCCTGGGCTACTTTGGCATGCCGCAGGTCCTCACCCGCTTCCTCTCCATTCGCTCGCATGAGGAAGTGCGCGCCTCGCGCATCATCGCCGTGGTCTGGGTCGTCATCTCGCTCTTTGCCGCCATCTGCATCGGTCTCATCGGCCGTGTGGTAATTCCCACCGAGTTCGTCACCGAGTCGAGCGCCGAGAACGTGCTCATCGTGCTTTCGCAGATGCTGTTGCCCGCCTTCATGTGCGGCCTTGCAGTGTCGGGCATCCTGGCCGCCTCGATGTCTTCGAGCTCTGCCTACCTGCTCATCGCCGGTTCCTCGGTGGCCGAGAACATCTTCCACGCCGTGTTCAAGAAGGACGCCACCGAGCGCCAGGTCATGATCGTGGCCCGCATCACGCTCATCTGCGTGTTCCTGTTTGGCATCTGGGTGGCATGGGACGAGAACTCCTCCATCTTCCGCGTGGTGTCCTACGCCTGGGCCGGCCTGGGTGCCGCCTTCGGCCCGCTGACGCTGTTCTCGCTGTACTGGAGGCGCACCACCAAGCAGGGCGCCGTGGCTGGCATGCTCACGGGCGCCATCACTGTGCTTGTGTGGCACAACTTCATCAAGCCCCTAGGCGGCATTTTCGGCATCTACGAGCTGCTCCCCGCCTTTGTGCTGGGCTGCCTGGCCATCTTCATCGTCTCCAAGCTCACGCCCGAACCCGACGCCAGCGTGCTCGAGGAGTTCGATCACTACCGCGACGAGCGCGCTCCCAAGACGGCCGAGCAGGCCTAAGCGAGCATCGCTTCATAGCACCGCACGCAAGCGCGGCGGGACCCGGTACAACCTGGGCCCCGCCGCGTTTTTTGTGCCAGGAAAGATGATGGGGACCGCGCCCTTTGCCTTACAGCCGCGGCAGAGCCTCGTACCAGGCGTCATAGGCAGCCTGGTCCATCGCGAGCTCGAGCATCTTATGATGGCTCGTCTCGCCGCGCTTGATTGAGACGGATCCTTTTGAGATGCCCAAAGCCCCCGCCATCAGCTTGCACACGGCCTTATTGGCCTTGCCGTTGTCGGGCGGGGCGGTCACGCGCAGGCGCACCTCGCAGGTGCCGTCATCGGCACAGGAAACACCGACTACCTGGTCTTTACCTGACTTGGGGGTCACGTGCACGGCACACGTCACACAAGCGTTGGGCATGGTCGGGCACCTTTCAGTCGTGGGCGGCCACACCGTGGGGTCGCGCGTCAAAATGACACGGCGCGCCGCTCTGGACCATTTCGCTAGAGCTGGTAGAGGAACACCATGAGGGGCATGGTCACGATACAGCACAGGATGGTGACGACATTGATTGCGCTGGCATATGACGCGTTGCGATTATATATCTGCGCCATCTGATTGATTGTGGAGGCCGAAGGTGCACTTGCGGCAAGCAACGTGATAAGCAGGACGTTCTCCCCGTTGGGTGCCAGGCTTGCCAACGGCGTGAACTTGAGAATCGCAAGGCCGATGAGAGGAAGCACTATCAGGCGCATGATTGCCGTGAAGGGAAGGCGCTTGAAAGAGAGCAGTTCTCGGAAGTTGACGCCCGCCATGATCATGCCCGTCACAATCATGGCGGACGGGCCGATCATCGAGCCCACCGAGCTCATGGCCAGCTGCACAGGCTCCGGCAGGCGCAAACCGGTGATGAACAACAGCAAGCCGATGTAGACCGAGATCATGTTGACGCCCAGCAACACCTGACGCCAGTCGATGCCGCGAATGCCGCGCATGAGCGACTTGCCATGCGACCACAGGAGAACGGTCTGAACCACCAGGTAGGCAGTGCAGTAGATGACCATGTCTTGCCCCATGATCATCACAACGAGCGGAATGATCAGGTTGCCGCAGTTGGAATAGGCGAGCGAGGCCTGCTCCACCTCGTCGAGCTTGAGCGGCTTTTTGAACACCGTGGTAAGCACGAGGAACAAACCTTGCGTAGCCACCGCGCCAATGATGGCGACAAGAAAGCCCAACCGTACCTCTTGGGTCATGTCCACCTGAAACGACGAAATGATCATGCAGGGGTTGATGACGTAGAGGTTGAGCATAGAGATGGCACGGCTGTCCTGCGGCTTTACAAAACCGGCTTTGACCAACGCGAACCCCATCGCCATCATTACGAACAGGGATAGTATCTTCTCGGCAAGAATCAGACTCAGCATGACACAGTGCACCCGTTTCTTTGTGCCATCTCGGAAATGGATGGCGGCATGGTAGCGCTTCGACGTTGCAATGGTTAGCAGGCTTGCACTCATCACAAGACCTAAGCGTGTTATTGTGAGATTTTCTTACATTGCATGTACAGAGAATCTTATTGGGGGTACAACACGGTGCATGCAAATACGCACACGCGTGCATCGCCCCAGAAAGGAAGCCTTACCGATGAAGGAATTCAAGACTGAGAGCAAGAAGCTCCTTGACCTCATGATCAACTCGATCTACACCAACCGCGAGATTTTCCTGCGCGAGCTCATCTCCAACGCCTCCGACGCTGTGGACAAGCTTGTCTTCAAGAGTCTCACTGATGCAAACGTGCAGGTAGACCGCTCGGAGTTGGGTGTACAGGTCTCCTTTGACAAGGACGTGCGCACCATCAGCGTGCGCGACAACGGCATCGGCATGACGGCCGAGGAGCTCGACGCCAACCTGGGCACGATCGCCCACTCCGGCTCGGAAGCCTTCAAGACCGACAACGCCGAGGCCCAAGGCACCGACGTCGACATCATCGGTCAGTTTGGCGTGGGCTTCTATTCCTCGTTCATGGTTGCCTCCAAGGTGCGCGTGGTGAGCCGCGCCTTCGGCTCCGACGAAGTCAACGCATGGGAATGCGACGGCCTGGACGGCTACACCATCGAGCCCGCCACGCCCGAAGAGGCCGCGCTCGTGGGGGACCACGGCACGTGCATCACGCTGTACCTGCGCGAAAGCACCGAGGACGAGAACACCGACGAACTGCTCAGCGAGTGGCGCCTGAAGGAGCTCATCCGCAAGTACTCCAACTACGTGCGTTATCCCGTGCGCATGGAGGTCACGAAGCGCCGCCAGCTGCCCAAGCCCGACGACGCGCCCGAGGACTACAAGCCCGAGTGGGAAAGCTACACCGAGCTCGAGACCATCAACTCCATCAAGCCCATCTGGAAAAAGAGCAAGTCGGAAGTCTCGCAGGAGGACTACGACGAGTTCTACAAGGCGACCTTCCACGACTACGCGGCGCCGGCGCGCACCATCAGCTTCCACGCCGAGGGCCGCATCAGCTACGACGGCCTGCTCTTTATCCCCTCGAAGGCCCCGTTCGACCTGTACAGCGCCGACTACGAGAAGGGCATCGCGCTGTACTCCTCCAACGTGCTCATTCAGGAGAAGTGCGCCGACCTCGTGCCCGACTACTTCAACTTCGTGCGCGGCGTGGTGGACTCCCCCGACATCTCGCTCAACATCTCGCGCGAGACGCTGCAGCAGAACTCCCAGCTCAAGGCCATCGCCAAGCACGTCGAACGCCAGGTGAAGACCGAGCTCGGCAAGATGCTCGCCGAGGACCGCGAGGGCTACGAGAAGTTCTTCGAGAACTTCGGCCGCGGCCTGAAGTTCGGTATCTATGCAAGCTACGGCATGAAGGCCGCGGAGCTCGGCGACCTCATGCTCTTCTGGAGCGCCCGCGAGAACAAGATGGTCACTTTCCGCGAGTACGTGGACGGCATGGCCGAGGGTCAGGACAAGATCTACTACGCCGCCGGTGACTCGCGCGAGCGCCTCGAGAAGCTGCCGATGGTGAAGGTGGCGCTGGCGCGCGGCTTCGACGTGCTGCTGTGCACGCAGGACGTTGACGAGTTCATGCTGCAGGCGATGCACGCTTACCATGTGCCGGAGGTCCTTGCCACCGATGAGACCGAAGGCAAGGAGGCCCGCGATATTGAGCTCGCCAATGTGGCCAGCGCCGACCTCAACCTGGCAACCGAGGAGGAGAAGCAGGCCGCTGAGAAGGCCAGCGACGACAACGAGACGCTGCTGAGCGCCATGAAGGAAGCTCTGGGCGACAAGGTAAGCTCCGTGAAGGTAAGCGCAGGCCTGGGCGACTCCCCCGCCGTGCTGACCAGCGAGGGCCAGGTGTCGCTCGAGATGGAGCGCATCATGGCCATGATGCCCGAATCCGCCATGGCGCCCAAGGCCCAGCGCGTGCTCGAGCTCAACGCTCAGCACCCGGTGTTCGCCAAGCTGTGCGCCGCTCAGCAGGCTGGCGAGGGTGAGAAGGTCGCGCTGTACGCAAAGCTCCTGCTCGATCAGGCACTGCTCGTGAGCGGCATGCCTGTGGACGACCCCGTGGCGTTCGCGGAGAACGTGTGCGCGCTGATGTAGGGCGCTGCGAATAGGCAGGTCTCCCCGAGGCCCCGCCTTTTCCCTCGTGACACTGGTTTCGCGAAGATGTCCCGAGAGAAAAGGCGGGGCCTACGCTTGTCTGTCGGTAAGGCGGTGGGGGCAGTATTTAAAAGCAGGCGTTAGACTACTCGCCATTCACGGATGGCCCAAAGGGATAAAAACGGAGCCGCGCCTTTCCGTCTGACAAACGGCGGGGTATGTAGAGCCATGCGGAACGAGGCGGTTCTCATTGTTGCTGAAGTTGTCGGCAATGCTTTGTTGCCTTGTATGCGAGGGGCACTTTGGGGACCGCCGTTTCGGGCAGCGTCGAACTCAATCGCCTGCGCTTACCTCAGGTGTCCCAGAGCATAGTTTTTGCCTCATCGATTTAGCCCGCATCGGTCCACTCTCAATGATAGCCGAATGGTCTAGAGCTGGCACATGTGACACGACAGGCCGAGGGGTTAGCTCTCGGGGAGCTCTTCGCGCTCAAAAGCGGTGAGGGGGGCGAGAAAGCCGAGGGTGGAGAGGGCGGTTTCTACCTCGTCGAGGACTTCGGGGGCATCGGCACTCACCAGGTGAAAGTGATAGCCGTCAGTGAGGGCCATAAGCGGCGAGGAGATGCCTTGGGCGAGGTCCGACAAAAAGTGCTGAACGTCGCGGCGAGACTTGATGTTGAGCGGTGCGCTCAGGCGGCCGTACGTGCGATGGTTGACCATCACGTTCTCGACCGTGGCACCCAAATCAACGATGGCGTTAAGCTCGTCAGCCACCTGCTCGGGGGTGTGGCGAACCTTGAAAAGACGGCTGGGGCGCCGGGCGAGTGTAGCCGAGGTGGCCTCAGCGAGCACGTATCCCCTATTGGTGGAAGTGATTTCGGCACCCGAGGTGCGCAGCAGGGCGATGTCTTGCACGATGACCTGGCGGCTCACGCCAAAGCGGCCAGCCAAAGCTGCACCACTCAAAGGTGATTCGGCCTCGCGCAACGCCGCAAGCAGGGCTTCTCTTCTCTGCACGCCTTCCATCGCTCGTTAGTCCCTCGCAGTCGCTTTCCTTCATTGTCAACGCCGCATTGTACCCGTATGTACGCAAAACAAGCTCATCACACTTTCCATGAGAGCAAGAATGTAATTGCACCTGCATACAAGCGAGTTGTGCCCGGCGACATTCGCCATCTGATCCAGCGACTGATTGGATGGACTCGTTTGCAAAACACGCTTGGGGTGTTCGCCGTTTAGTTGGACGTCTGATTATGCCCGTTTGCTTGCAAGATACGCTCGCTGGTTCGATATCGAGTTTTCTGAGCAAGCGCAGGCCCCTAATCGCACGGCACACCGCAATGCAAGGCAATTCAACTCCCAATTAACATACATTTAAGAATTTCTAAAAACTCGTCAACTGGTGTTTTGATGATTTAACATACATCTGAGTTATTGAAATGTATGTTAAATGCCTTGGTATAGAAAGAGAAGACCCTCGCACAGACCCGTGCCCCCATGTCGCGCGATATGGGGGCACGGATTGCGTCCTAAGGGTTGCTTACTCGGCAGCCGCTTCGGTCTTGGCTCGGGCCTTGTCGGCGGCCTCGAGCTTGAGGTCGCCTTCGCCGATCCAGCCGATGCGGCGCAGCACCAGGCCAAACGCCCAGGTGAGCACGGCGGGCAGCACAAAGCAGATGAGGACAAGGCCCAGCCAGTCCATGGCACCGATGCCAGTCATCGTACCAGCTGCGATGTCGTTCAGCCAGCCGGTGTACACGCCGATCGGACCCACGAGACCACAGGTGCCCATGCCCGAAGAAATGGCAGCGCCGTCCATACGCAGGCCAAACAGGCAGGTAGCGATGGGTCCCGTGATGGCAGATGCCAGGATGGCAGGAATCCAGATGCGCGGGTTGCGCACGATGTTGCCCATCTGCAGCATCGAGGTGCCCAGGCCCTGAGAGACCAAACCACCCCAGCCGTTCTCCTTGAAGCTCATGACCGCAAAGCCCACCATCTGAGCGCAGCATCCCGCAACAGCCGCACCGCCGGCAAGGCCGGTAAGGCTCAGAGCCGCGCAGATGGCAGCCGAGGAAATGGGAAGCGTAAGGAAGATGCCCACAACCACCGACACGACAATGCCCATGGCGAAGGGCTGCAGGTCGGTTGCCCACATCACGATGCCACCGAGCCAGGAAGCCGCCGCACCGATGGCGGGAGCGCACAGCATCGACAGGCCACAGCCCACTACGATGGTGATGAAGGGGGTCACAAGGATGTCGACCTTCGTCTCACCGGCAACAATCTTGCCAGCCTCGCAAGCCACAATGGCAACCACGAGCACGGCAAGCGGGCCACCCGCGCCACCTAGGGTGTTTGCCGCAGCACCCACTGCTACCAGCGAGAACAGCACGAGCGCCGGAGCACGCAGGGCAAAGCCGATGGACACCGCCATGGCGGGACCGGCTGCGGCCTTGGCATACCCGCCGATTTCCTCAAGCACGCCGATGCCGAGCTGCGTGCCCAACGTGGCCAAAATGGTGCCCATGAGCAGGGAGGCGAAAAGGCCCTGCGCCATGGCGCCCATTGCGTCAATGAGGTAGCGCTGCACGCTAATCTCAACGTCTTTGCGTTTGAACAGTTCTGCAACCTTGCGACCCACCATGCATCCTTTCGCTGGGAACTCATATGCGCGGCGCACGCCAGCGTCGCTTGGATGGGTAGTTTTAAAACTCCCCGTCTCTTGGGTCAAGCTTTCTGCAATGTTAGGTGTCTTGTCAGTAGGATTTACACAAACGCGCGCTTTTCGACCCCTGCGCCTTCGCTACACTGACACCAGCAATGCCATGACCTCGGACGGTATCGCCGGCATAAAAGGAAACACGCGCCCCCAGAAAACTCCCAGCATCTCCATTCCGCGAAGCTGGAAGCAGTTACTATATGCACGTGTTTCCAGACAGGGAGGAGCAACGATGGACGCGGAATACGACCGAATCGCGTACGATGCAGAACAGCAGCTCAACGAAATCAGGAACCGCCACCGCCGCGATTATGGGCAAGCAGCGATTGATGAATACATACCTTGCGTCAATCAGTCATATCTCTTCGACATGCCAGAAGACCAAATCCCTTACTACCGCCAGTACCGCAGCCCAGAACAACAGCAGTATCGAGGTGACAAACCAGGAAAATACAGGCTCGATCCTGAAGTGAGCGCAAAACAGCGGCGCATAATAGAAGAGAAGGAAAAGCTTAAGACCAAGATGAAGCACGTCGCCATCACCGGCGCATGTTTTTTGGCCGCGCTCGTAAGCGTTGGCGCTGCCGCCTGGCATCTCGGTCGCCACTCGGCGCAAAAGGACCTGCGATAGGCAATCGAGCCGCTGCGCCTGCGGGGATCACGTGGTTTCTTTTGGGCGCTGGGGGCAGTCACTGCGGGGCAGTCGTCCTTGAGCGGCGGCCGCGCATGCGTGTGCGGTATCATGGCTTGTCGCACATTGGCAGTGGCTGACCCGCTTCGATTGGCAACCAGAAAGGCGTGCCTACTGTGAAATCACCGCTTGCATATTTGAGGAAGCCCCCGGCGAACTACGCAGAGTGGCATGCGCGTGCAAGCGCTTGGTGGCGCATCAAGCCAGGACGCGCCAAAATGCTCGGCCGTACGTGCAAGGTGCTCAAATATGCCTGCTACCTGCTCTATCCTGCGCTGCTTGTCATGTTGGCGATGGAGTGGGCACACGGCGACTGTACGGGGACACCGTGGAACTTCTTTCAAGCCCTCGCAGTACCGGCGGTTGGCTTCGTCCTTGTGAGCCTCATGCGACGCGCCATCGACGAACCGCGTCCGTATGAAGCGTGCGGCATCGAGAAGCTCATCGACAAAGACACCCAAGGGAAGTCGTTTCCTAGCAGGCACTCCTTTTCGATTGCCGTAATCGGCATGTGCTGGCTAAGGTACGTGCCCGCCACGGGAACTCTCATCCTGCTCGCCAGCCTCGTCATGGCGTGGGCGCGCGTACTCGCCGGGGTCCATTACCCGCGCGACGTCGTATGCGGGCTCTCACTCGGCGTACTGGCGGGACTTGCGATGTGGATGTAGCCCAAAGCACGCTAACCCCGACACCTCAACACGTCCCGTGCACGAAGATGCGTTATGCTTCTTGGCTCGACTAGAGCAATGATTTTCACTGGGGGCAGGAGATGGGCATGAAAGAGATTCGCAAGCAGATTGGCGCCTTTTCGAAGAATGACCTTGACGGCGCTCCCCTCTCCCGCCGTCAGGCATGCGGAGTCCTCGGCGTCTTCGCCTTGAGCGGAGTCGCGGCGCTCCTCACCGGTTGCAATGAACAGGGCAGTCAGCAGGATTCCGACGGAGCGCACCTCGTAGCCAGCGTGCAGCCCAACGATCTTGCCACCGTGAGCGATGCGAGTGGAGCAAGTACAGACATGCCTTCTACCAGCGCAGACGACGGCGCCGCTCAGTCCACCCCTGCCTCGGGCACCCTCCAAGTTCCCGCGCAAGGAAACACCACCTACACGAGTGCCAGCGGCGCCACTTGCATCGTGCGCAGTGCCGACGAGCGCCGCGCAACAAGCAACAGCACCAACGAGGAGTTCCCAGGCCGCCACGTGTGCTTTCTCACCTTCGACGACGGACCGAGCACGAACACCCAGCGCATCCTGGGCATTCTCAACGACTACGGCGTGAGGGCCACATGGTTTGTGAAGGGCAACTGCGGCAGCCTCGAGGAGCTCCCGGGCATCTGGGAGCAGGGCAACCAGGTGGCCATCCACACCTACACTCACGAGTACGAGCAGGTATATGCCAGCGTCGACGCCTACTGGGCCGACCTGCACCAATGCGGCGACGCCATCGCCGAGCAAATCGGACACTCCCCCACGCTTGTGCGCTTCCCCGGCGGCAGCGTCAACGACTTCAACGCCGGAGTGCGCGGCGCAATCATCGAGCAGATGAACGAGACCGGCTACCATTATTTCGACTGGAACGTCTCCTGCGGTGACGGCGCCGATCACACGGCCGATGAGCTCGTGGGCTACACGATTGGCGAGGCTGACGGATGCCATTCCTGCTGCGTGCTCATGCACGACTCCGCCGCCAAGGACACCACCGTGGAGGCTCTGCCGCGCATCATCCAATACTTCATCGACAACGGCTTTGAGTTCGACGTCCTGCTCAGCGACACCTTTGGGTACCACTTTTAGGTTGAGGCGGGTCGAGACCCATTGCCAGCAGACTGGATTAACATACATTTGACGAGTTGAAATGTATGTTAAATCATCAAAGTCCCAGTTGGCGCGATTTTCAAAATCTTGAAATGTATGTTGTTTTGTAAGCCGCGACATATCCAGGCGCACAAAAAGAAGTGGGTCGCCCTCAATGGGGGCGGCCCGCTTTTCTTCCAATCTACCGCGAGCGCTCAGTGTCGCCTAGCCCTCGACGACACCGTCCTCAGCGAGGATGCCGCCGGCAGCCATGTAACCGCCGACAAACGCCAGGCCAAGGTCGGCATACATGCCGGTGAGGGGCTGACCGGCTGCATTGCCCTCGCCTGCCGAACCGCCCGCGGTGTGCCAGGCAGCATACAGACCGGGGATGACCTTGCCGGCCGTGTTCACAACCTGCATGGAAGGCGTAACGTGCAGGCCGCACTTGGAGCCGAACACGTGACCACCCACAGCCGCCGCGTAGAAGGGCGGCTCGTCGAGGGCGAGCAGCCACTCGGCGGGATACTTGTAGGAAGCGACGTAGTCCTCGCCAGCCTCGCAGGCGGCGTTCCACTTCTCCACCGCCCCGGTCAGCACGCCGGCATCGAGGCCAAGCGCACTCTCGAGCTCTTCGATGGTATCGCAGCACTTGATAGCACCGGCGTCAATCATCTGCTGGAAGCCGGTGCGCCAATCGCGCAGGTCAAGCGGCACGCGATCGATGTAGGGGTCGTCGTCGGCAACAATCGTCGCCTTGCGGCAGATGACCTGGCCGAAGTAGTTGTCAAGCATGAGCTGCTCGTACTTGGAGTCGAAGATGCAGTACGTCTTGCCGTCGGGCTGGGCCATCTCGATGGAAGCGGTGTCGCACAAGCCAGCCGAGCTGGGAGACTCGTTCGTGGTGTAGGGGAAGCTACGACCCGAGGTGGAGATGTAAGGCACGCGCTCGCCGAGCTTGTTGATGCGCAACCACGGCTGGCGAACCACCTGGTTGCCGTCCTTGTTGATGTGGCACTCCATCTGGGTGTCGAACTCGTCGTAGTCGCGCCACCACACGCCGCCGTCAAAGGCGCCCGTAGAATCGAAACCAGCCAGATCGGCGCCCACGCCCATGCCCATGCGGATGCACTCGCCCGTACCGTTAGGCGGCGTGGCGATGTTGGCGATGCCCTTGAGGCAGGTGGCCGAATACTTGGCCATCATTGCACGGTTGACCTCCATGCCGCCAGCGCACAAAACGACACCGCGCGTGGCATGGATAAGCTTTTCGCCATCGTCCTGCTTGACCTTCACGCCCACAACAGCACCTGCCGCCTCGTCGAACACGAGAGCCTCGACCTCGCAGCTCGTGCGCACCTCGGCGCCGTCATCAACAGCCTTCTGCACGAGAAGCTGCAGCGGGATGTAGTTGACGTTGATGCCGTTGGTCTCCGTCTTCATGCCGTCCCACTGAAGCAGGCCCGCGCCGGCCGGCGAGGGGTTGCTCGCCACCCACTTGGCGTCTGCATGGTCAATCATCCAGTCGATGCACTTGGGGCCCTCGACCGCCATGGCACGCATGAGCTCGGGGTCGCCCGTCATCTGCTGGCAGCTGAGCATGAACTCGACGATGTTGTCCACGTCGTAAGGGTAGCTCGGGTAGGCCCACTGGGCCTCCTCGGCCAGACGGTGGCCGCCGAAGTTGGAGAACATGCTGGAGCACTGCGAGTTGCCGCCGGTCGAGATGCTGCGCTCGACCATGAGCACGTCGTAGCCGGCCTGGGCCAGGCGGATGGAGGCGTTCACGCCGGCAGCACCCGAACCCACGACGACGATCTGGCGCTCCTCATCCCAGCTGGTAGGCACCTCAACGGGCGGAATGGGCGCAGCGACGGCCTCGAATGCGGCACGGGCTTCATCGTCGGCAGAGCTCGCGGCATCAGCGCAAGCAAGGCCAGGCACAGCGGCAAGCGCGGCAGTGGCTCCGGCGGTGGCGGCCGAGGCGGCCAGGAAGTCACGGCGATTCAGCGAAGTAGCGGTCTTGGTTTCCATACGATCTCCCCTTTGCTCGAAATGGAAAGTTGCTGGTACAACAACGCAAGACACATGGTACGACGCTACGGGAACGCAACCCTGCAGGGCTTTTCTGCCAGCTGGACAGTCTTTTATACGGGGTGGCGCCCGAGGCTGTTTAGCTGTAAAGTTTCCTTTACAGCAAGGGGATGTCGCAGCGTCGCAAACGGGGGGATGCGCGATGAACACGCAGTATTTGAAGGAGTTCCTGGTATTCTCCGAGGAGCTCAATTGGACGGTTGCAGCCGAGAAGTTGTTCACGACGCGCCCCACGCTCGTCGACCATATGCGCTGCCTCGAAGCGGAGCTTGAATGCAAGCTTATCGTCAGCAGCCAACGCCAACCGCGCCCCGAACTCACCCCGGCTGGACGCCGCTTCACACGCACCGCAAAAGAGCTCATCGAGCACTGGGACGCCGCGCGCGTTGAGTACCGCGAATTGGCGGACAACCTGCTCACGGTACGCGTGGCGTCTTCGAATCTCCCTTGGCTCGAAACCGTCCTCTACAAAGCACGCCGTGCCATTCAAGAACGACACCCCTACAAGCGCATCGAGATTGCCCCCGTGTCGGGCGCCCGCTCGAGCATCGAAGCGCTTGATGCAGGCGAAAACGACATCGTCGTGGCAGGCTTCAAAAGCTACCTCAGCGAAGAAGAGCGACCCATCCCTGAAGACATCTGCGGTTTTGCGCTCGACACCGAGCCCATCCACCTGCTCATGACACAAGAAAACCCGCTGTTTGGGCGCGAGCAGATTGCTGCAGCCGACCTCGACGGAGTCGCCTTCGTGCTGCCGCCGGACATCTACCGTTCCTGGACACGCGACCACGTAGATGAGCGATTTGCGCAGCATGGCGCACACATCACCATGCGTACGCTGGCCTTTTCGGGACACACCGAGTACTTCACGTACGAGTTTGGGCAATCGCTCGGCATCGTGCCGCACACGCTCGTCCCACGTTACGGTATCGACGCCCGTGAGGAATATCGGGCGTTTGACTGCACCGACATGCCACTTGAGACGCGCTTCTATGCCTTGTGCAAGCAATCATTTGCCGAAAGCGAAAACGGCGGTCTGCTCTTCGACGAGATGCGCCGCATCGTGGAGGAGCGCGGGCGGGGGTAAGACGTGCGGCGGTGGCAACCGAGGGCCAAGCGCAACATTTCGCGCACTCATTTCCCGCCAGTCCGGCCCTTCTCCCCCAACGTGATTGCCAAAAACGCCAAAAGTATGCGCTTTGCTGTAAAGGGGAACACTGGACGTATTCCCATGGCCTCATTCTCCCAGCTAGATGCGTTGCACTAAAACAGCTTCACAGCACTGACGGCCCCTCTTAAAGTTAAAGCGCATACTTTTGGGCAATTTCGTTCTGTTCTTCGGTCCATGCGCAACTGCAAGATGGAATTATCTCCTCGAGAAGTAGCGAATGCCACCCCCCTAACGCCCAAGGCCCCCATCCCGCAAACTCGCAGGATGGGGGCCTCGCTTGCCCAGGAAAACCCAGGCAGGCATCTTGCTTCAGTTTAGCGAATCGGACCGCTCGCGCTTATGCCCAGGGCTCCAGGGCGCTCACGTTCTGGCCGCACTTCATGCCAGAGGTGAAGCACTCGCAGATGTTGCCGCCGCCGGAGTAGTAGTGGTAGAAGATCGAGCCGAACTCGCCGGCGCCGTAGAGGCGGGCGACGGGCTGGTCGTTCCAGTCAACGAGCTGGTAGTCGGTGTTGCGAGCACCGCCGCCGTTGGTGTTGAGGTAGCACAGGCCGCACTTGATAGCATAGAAGGGGCCATCGGTGACGCCGAGGGTGACGCCGTTCTTCTGGTCGTTCTCGGAAAGGGTGCGACCAAACTCGGGGTCCTCGCCGTTAGCGCCGTTCTCGTTGAAGGCGTTGATCTCGTCAACGAAAGCGGTCAGGTCGTCGCCCTCGTAGCCCATGAGACCGCCGAGCTCCTCGATGGAGTCGGCCTTCAGCACGTAACCGTCCTCAATCTCGGGTGCGCAGTCGTCGCTCCACTGGACGGGGCCGTGCACGGACATCCAACCCTCGTTGGCCTTGGTGTTGGACCAGCCGAAGGTGGTGCCGGCGGTACGACGGGTCTCGTCGAAGACCATCCAGAAGGGATAGTTGGCCTTCTCGAGGCTGGGCTTCTCCTGGTTGAAGCAGGGATAGGGGTAACGCTTGTCGTGTGCGGGCCAGCCCATGCCGCTATTCTCGCCGATGAAGCGCTTGCCGTGCTTGTTGACGAACACCATGTGCGTCGTATCGCCCGAGTTGTAGGTGCACACGGCCTGCTGGTACTCCTGCGACAGGTCGTAATGGCAGATGGCACCGTACTCGGTGGCGGCCATGTGACGCAGCTTCACGCCGGCCTCCATGAGCATGCGCACGCCGTCGCCCGTGTTGTAGGGGCTGCCGATGTGGAACTGGTCGAAACCGGGCATCACGAAATCCTTGATCATCTCGTAATTGGCCTCGAAGCCGCCGCATGCCATGATGACACCCTTGGCCGCCTTGACGCAGATCTCCTTGTCGCCCTGCTGCACGCGGACGCCGAGGACCTCCTTGGTGGCAGGGTCCTGGATGAGGTGCGTGACCTCGGAGTCGTAGTTCAGCGTGATGGAGTCGGCGTAGCGGTCCTTGATGACGGCGTCGATGTTGTTCCAGGTGCGCTGGCCGCCGCCCTGGCCGTCGAAGGCCTCGTCGAAGTTGATCATCATTGAGTACTTGTTGGAGTTGGGGTACTCCACGCCGTTGAACTTCTTGGAGGTGCGGTCAGCGTCGTTCTCGGTGATGTCGGCGCTGATGATGTTCTCGTTGAACCACTCGGGCATGAGCTCGGTGGCCTCGGCCACAGCCTGGCACTCCTCGTCGGACGCGCCGCCGTCGGCCAGAGCCTTCCAGTAGTCAAACGAGCCCTCACCCGTCACGATGTTGAAGTAGCCGCAGCACACGGAGCTGTTGCCGCCGGCATACTCCTCGGGAGCCTTTTCAAAGACCTGCACCTTGGAGCCCTCGACGGCAGCCGAGATGGCAGAAGCCTGGCCGGCATAGCCGTAGCCCATGACGACAACGTCGGTCTCGACGTCCCACGCCTCGGGAGCGGCGTTGGGGTCGCCCGCAGCCTCGTCGGCCAGGGCAACCGAGGCCATGCCGAGCGCGCTGGCGGCGACGCCGGCAGTGGCGCCCTTCAGGAAGGAACGACGCGAAGTGGTGGTGCTGACGCTCATGTGATTCCCCTTCTCTTGTCTTTGCTGCACAAGGACGATTTGCCGTGCGCAGCATGAGTCGGACCGAGCCAGCTACAAACCCGAAAATGCCCTTGCCTGATGAATCGTTGCACAGGGCGCAGACGGGTTTGAGCCGGATGCGGTTGAACGACACCCATCATGCGCCGCAACTCGCCCCAGAGGCAGACACGTTCGGTGCGTATTGCAAACATGGGCATATACCAGGCAATTTGAAAGATAGACACGAATCGTGCCTATTGATGTTCGGGATAGTTGAGCACGTAACGGCATCTTCTGGAGTACACTTCGCCTCATATCGCACGCAACGACAACACAGGGGGAACTGTGGCGGACGACAAGGGCACAACTTCGGGGATCCTGGCGATGCCCCTCAAGCAGTCATGGCCCCTCTTCAGCCTGTGGACCATGCATGTCTGGATCTATTGGTTCAACACCACACCGCTGCGCCCCTCGGGCGTCGCACCCACATGGGCGGGCATCTACGGCGCGATGGCCGTCGTGCTGCTCGCCGTCGCGCTCGCATTCCGCACCAAGAAGGACTGCTCGCGCATCGGCAGGTTCGACATCCCCATGACCGTCGCGATGTGCGCGTGCACCGCGTCCGTTCTGCTTGCGTCTGTTCTTGCCGCCGGCTCAACCATTTGGGCGACCGTCAACGTCGCCTTGGCGGGCGTGTGCATGGGCTGGGGCTATCTGCGCTGGTCGGCACCGTATGCGGACATGGGCATCCGGAGCGCCGTGGCGTGCCTGTTCGGCTCCTACGTCGCGGGTTCGACCATCAAGATCGCATTCGACGCCGCCCCCGGCTGGCTTGGATTCTGCCTGGCATTCGCGCTGCCCATCATCTCGCTCATCTCCCTGCAACTCTGCGCAAAGATCGAGCTGCCCCAAGGCGAGATCCGGCGCGGAGAGATCCTCTACAGCGGCATGTCCGCCCTGCAGTTGCTTTGGCGCGTGGCACTGTGCGTGTTTGCGTTTTGCCTGGTACGCCAGGTGGCGTCGCTCACCACCACATCGAATGGATTCGCCCTTGCGGGGCGCTTGGTGGGCCACTTCGTAGAAGTCGCCTTTGCCCTTGCGGCCCTGGCCTGGGTGTTTCGTCTCAACCGAGCGCTCGACTTCCCCCAGCTGTGGCGCTTCGTGTTTCTCTTTTTAGCGAGCACCATCGCGGCCGACTGCCTTTTTGAGCCTTCCCTTTTGCCGCGCCTGTGCGACGGCGTTGCCATCAGCCTCATCGTCATGCTTCTGTGGCTTGTGCTCGCAGACGTGGCGCATCACAGCGACCACCACCCGTACGTGATTTTCGGCCTGGGATGGGGCTTGTACGTAGGGGCTAACTACCTGGGCCTCGTTCTTGTACGATTCGTTGCCGGCGGAGCAACCATGACGGCGGAGCTGGGTGTGACCCTGTTGTGGGTGACCGGCGTGGTGATGGCGTTCTGCCTGGAAACGCGCGACCCCGATGTGCAGCGACTCTTTGCCGACCTGCGCACGAAGGTGGACCCCGAGGAGTTCGCGAGCATCGACGAGCGCTGCGAGCAGCTTGGCCAGCAATACGGACTCACCGGCCGCGAGGTCGACGTGCTCAAGCTGTTGGCCAAAGGGCGCAGCAAGATATACATCGCCGAGACGCTCTACATCTCCGAGAACACCGTGCGCGGCCACTCCCGGCGCCTCTACACCAAGCTTGGTGTGCACACCCGCGACGAGCTTCAGGCGATGCTGGGGATTTAACCGCTGTTCGCCGACGTTCAAGCAAAGCGGGGCGTCGAGAAGCCGCCGGCATTGCAAGCATTGCAAGCGGCAATGAGATTGACCCGTGGCAGTGACAGCGGCGCATCCACGATAGAATGGGACCACCGTTGTCCACTGCACATATCTGAGCGGCGCACAAGGAGACTGCGTAAAAACGCTTGGGCGCAGAGCCGAACATGGTAAGGTGATGCTCGGAAAACTACTGCGGACAAGGACATCACGCATGCGCATTGAAGACTCGGAAAACGAATCGTACATGCAAGCTGAAGACACGCACTCGATAACGCACGGCTTAGCGACCCTTGCCTTCGCATTGGCCGCAGCTATCCTCCTTACGTTCGCACTTGCGCAGCCCGGCTTGCCTGCCAGGGCATTTGCAGACGTTGAGACCGCAGCCACGGCGGCGACCACGGGCGAAGGGGCCGCAGCGGAAACTCTGCCGTCGGCCTCGACGGTAACGGGGGAAGACTTCCTCGCCGCGCTTGACGCCTATGTCGCCGCGAACCCCGCAACCGACGCGGGCGACTACGTCGAGATAGACAACAACACGCCCTCGTTCACCGCCGATGACACGACAACCGAGGCTTTTCAGTCATTCTCCCAGCTTGATTGGCTGGGTCGCTGCGGCACCGCATACGCGTGCCTAGGCCCCGAGACGCTGCCGACCGACGCGCGCGGCGACATAAGCGATGTGCACCCGAGCGGCTGGGTACAGAACTTCTACGACTTCATCGACGGGGAGTCCCTCTATAACCGCAGCCATCTGATCGCCCACTGCCTGTCGGGCCAGAACGCCAACGAGCGCAACCTCATCACCGGCACACGCCACTTCAACGCCGATGTCATGGAGCCTATCGAGGCGATGGCGCTCGACTACATCGAGCAGACCGGCAACCACGTGCTCTACCGTGTGACCCCGGTCTTCAAAGGCGACGAGCTGGTGGCGCGCGGCGTGCAGATTGAGGCCCTCTCCATGGAAGACGGCGGGCAGGGCGTGTCGCTCAACGTGTTCCTGCGTAACATCCAGCCCGGCGTGGCCATCGACTATGCAACCGGCGACAACTGGGCCGACGAGACGGCGACGGGCGACAGCTGGGACACGGGCACGGGCACAGGAACAGGGGCGGCGGGTGGCTGGGGCACGACGACCGCAGTGGTCGGCGCCTCGACGCTCTCCCCCATTTCAATCGCAGCCGCAAGCGACCAGGCTACCAGCAGCTCAAGCGACACGCCTGCAACCGTGACCTACGTGGTCAACAAGAACACGGGCAAGTTCCATTATCCCAGCTGCCCATCCGTGTCGAAGATCAAAGCCAAGAACCGCATGGACAGCGACCAAACCCGCGACGAGCTCATCGCACAAGGCTACGTCCCCTGCAAGAACTGCAATCCGTAGAGGTCGGACAAGAACATCGGCACGCTCGACTGCCGAGGAAATCGACGCACTCGACACGGTGAGCGGAGCCACAGGCTTCCATGGGCATCGTCGACACGGCCTCAAAGTGAATGGCGCAGTCAACACGTCAGGCGGAACCACCGCAGTCGCTTCCAACGCCCTGAAAGAAGCCGTCAAGGCGGCCATGGGGCTCTAAAAAGCACGTGGGCGGTGCGGGACCCAACGACCAGTGGTCGTGTGTCCCGCACCGCCCGTTTATGTTGGTATTCCTAGCAAATACC
>ERZ1034984.225-NODE-225-length-64004-cov-23.398677_pt1 | contig 64004 bp, 52 predicted proteins | sample MGYA00520589_ERZ1034984 | MGnify/ENA primary metagenome ERZ1034984 (study PRJEB33766, sample SAMN09781790) | gut metagenome | biome: gut microbiome | host: Homo sapiens | place: Madagascar | study: EMG produced TPA metagenomics assembly of the PRJNA485056 data...
GCCGCACTGACTGGGTAAACGCAACGAGGTTGCGCTTACTTTTTCAACCTACGCCTTTCGAACGACGAAGTGGACGCCATCATCATGAACGACACGATGTCGTCCGAGGATGCGCAGCCCGTGTTCAGCGTTGGCGAAAGCAACTACTTCCTGGTCACGCCGAAATCTCGCCCCGACCTTATGAGCCAGATCAACGCCGCCATGACGTCCATCAGCGCGGCGAACCCGCGCTACAACGATGAGGCGAGAACCCGCTACTCCGTAGGCAACGGCGGCGCGGCGGCGCTCACGAACGCCGAGCACTCGTGGCTTGCCGCGCGCGGCAACACCATCAAGTTCGGCTATCTTGACAACGTGCCGCCCTACAGCACCGAAAGCGGCAGCGAGCTTGCAGGCGCGCTGACCGAGCTGATCAACACGCTGGAAAACCAGTTTGGGGTAAAAATAGAAGCAACGGCTTTCCAGTCGAACGCGGAGCTGCAAGACGCGCTTGCAAACGGCGCCGTTGACGTTATTGCGCCCGTTTACAAGGACTACTGGGTTGCCGAGCAGGCCGGATGCATCCAATCGGCATCGTTTGCCAGCACGGCACTTGTTGCCCTGTACAGCAGCAACGACCTTGACGCCGCATTGGGTTCCATCGCCCAGGCGCCTGCGCAACTGGTGAACAAAGCCGTGCTGGACACGCGCTACCCCCAGGCAAACATCACCGAATACGCTGATGCAGTCGAGTGCATCGAAGCCGTGAAGACCGGGCGCGCTGGCTGCACGATTGTGTCAGTTCCCGCATTGAATCCCCTTCGCGAAAAGGTCGATATGAGCGACCTGAAAACAACGGAACTTGCCGAAGGCGCCGAGCTGACCTGCTGGATGCGCAAGGGCGATTACACCCTGCTCAGCATCGTGAGCAAAGGCGTCATCAACTCGAAAGACGCCCTCACGGCGGCAACGTACTCGCAAGATACCCGCACCGAAGACGAATCCGCTTTCGTGGAATTCGTCAGCAAGCATCAAATTATCATCGTCGTCAGCGTGCTTATGGTGCTGATAGCGTTTATCCTTGTCCTCGTGTGGCTGCTGCGGCGCGCACGCCTCGCGCAACAGGAAGCGCAAGCCGCCAACGCCGCGAAAACGGCGTTCTTGTCGCGCATGAGCCACGACATCCGCACGCCCTTAAACGGCATCATCGGCCTGCTGGAAATCGGCGACCTGCATCCCGACGATGCGAAGCTTGCCACGCAAAACCGCAAGAAGGCGAAAGTGGCGGCCGACCATCTGCTCACGCTCATCAACGACATCCTTGAGATGAGCAAGATCGAAGACCGCGCCGTTGAGCTGCAGAATGAGCCGTTCGATCTTGAGGACCTCATCCGCGACATCTACATGCTGGGGCAGCTGCGCGCCAACGAGCGCGGCGTCGACCTCACCATTAAAGGCGCACGCACCCTTGACTTCCCCAACGTGTACGGCAGCCCCGTGCACGTGCGACGCGTGCTGCTGAACCTTGTCGACAACTGCATCAAGTACAACAAACCCGGCGGCAGCGTCACCTGCACAACCGTGAACCTGGGCGTAGAGGGCGACGTGGTGACGTACCGCTTTACCATCGCCGACACGGGCATCGGCATGACGCCGGAATTCCTCGAGCACATTTTCGAGCCGTTCACGCAGGCCAACGACGACGCGCGCAGCAACTACCAGGGCACCGGCATGGGCATGCCCATCGTAAAGGCGCTTGTCGAGGAGATGGGCGGCGTCATCACGGCAACCAGCACGCTGGGCGAAGGCAGCACGTTCACAGTGATGCTGCCGTTCACCATCGACCGCAACCCGCAGACGCATCAAAGCGACGACGAAAACGCCAGCGACATCTCCCTTGCCGGCATGAGCATCATGCTGGTTGAAGACAACGAGCTGAACACCGAGATCGCCCGCACGCTGCTGGAGAACGAAGGCGCGCAGGTTACGTGCGCCGCCGATGGTCAGGAAGCCGTTGACCTGTTCTGCAGCAAGGCGCCGGGCACGTTCGACGTCATCCTCATGGACGTGATGATGCCGAAGATGAACGGCTACGAGGCCACGCGCGCCATCCGCTTGAGCGACCGCCCCGACGCCGCCACCGTGCCCATCGTGGCCATGACGGCCAACGCCTTTGCCGAGGACGTGCAAACCGCCAAAGAAGCCGGCATGAACGACCACGTTTCCAAGCCCATCCAGCTCGACATTCTTAAGGAAGCCCTAGCGAAATACCGCCACGGGTAGCAGCCGCGCAGGCAATCACCGGCATTTGCCGAAACATTATTCCTCGTCGAACACGCTGCGCTCGGTCGGTAGATAAAACGCCACAAGCCACAGGAGGAATACCGCGACACATCCAAGGATGCCCCACACGATGGGTTTGGCAACCAGAATAGCGCTCACCGCCATAATCGAGTACGAGATGCCCAATATGGTCAGCTTCTTCTTCACCGTAACGCCTCGGCCGCTCTTGAAGGGTTCAACGTAAGCTTTATAAGCCTTCGTCTCAACAAGCCAAGCATTCAAGCGCTCCGAACTGCGCGAGAAGAAAAACGCCGCCGCAAGCAACAATGGCGTAGTGGGCAGAACAGGCAAGAACACACCAGCAATGCCCAGCGCCGTGCACAACGAGCCAAGGATAACGAACAAGCATTTCTTAAGAGCGCTCAAACCAATTCCTACCTACTAGGTTTAATAATCCACTCGCTCATAATAACAAAGCCCCCATCATCCCCGCGATAGGGATAAACCCTTCAATAGATTCCCAGACTGCGATTATCCCGAATCGCAACTTTCCCAAATTGTTCGCTTACTCCCGAACGCAAGACCAACTTCAGAGCTCCCGCCGCAGCAGGCGACGCCGAGAGGCGGCAGGCAACGATATATCAGAAGCACGTCGGTATGCGAAGCAAGCAAGGAGGGACCGTCGGGCGGTTTGAGACCCGCCTAAACTGGCTTATCCTTCCACGACCGCTTTCGAGCCGGTGCGCGATTTCGTGACGGTGATACGTTTGGGGATGTTCGCCTTCAGGTCCTCCACATGACTGATGATGCCCACAAGCTTGTTGCCACCCGACAAATCCGACAGCAAGCTGATGGCGTTGCCAAGAGCGCCCTGGTCAAGCGACCCGAAGCCTTCGTCCACAAACATGGTGTCAAATTCCACGCCGCCAGCATGCGCCTGCACGATGTCGGACAGGCCCAACGCCAAGCACAGCGACGCCTGGAACGATTCGCCGCCGGAAAGCGACGACGCGTCGCGCGCACGACCCGTAAAGCTGTCGATGACGTAAAGCCCCAGGCCAGCTTTCGAATTTCCCGACGATTCGGCCCAGCGCACCAGCTCGAACTGCCCCGCCGTCAACACGCGCAAGCGCTCGTTCGCCGCCGCGATGACGCAATCGAAGTACATGCCCTGCACGTACGCCTCGAAGCGAATCTTTGCCTGCCCGGTCAGGTTGCCATTCGCCGCATCGGCCATCAGCTTGATGCGGCCGTAGCGCTGCTCGATATCGCCCGTACGCTGCAACACATCCTTCAGCTGGCGCAGCACCCGCTCGTTCGCCTGGATACGCGCGCTCACCGCGCTTTCACGCGCCGCTGACTCCTGCCCCAGCTTGAGAAGCTCATCTTGCTGCGCCCGCGCTTTTTCAACATCGATTTGCGGCAGCTCCGCAAGCTGCTTGGCCTTATCTTCCAGCAGCTTGCGATTCGTCTCGATGTGCTGCTTATTGACCGTAAGTGCCTGCTCCGCCGCATCGCGACGCGCCTTAAGTTCGTCGGCTTGCGCTCGAAGCGCGTTCGCCTTACCACGAGCAGCATCAAGCGACGGAAACTCCAGGTCAACCTTTAAATGTTCAACACGCTGCCGGACAAGTTCACAATTCTGGGAAAGTTGCCGCCATGATTCCTCCGCTTGCTGCGATTGGGCAAGCGCCTGCTGAGCCGCCGCTTCCGCTTTGCCGCAGCGCCGCTTCGCCGCCGCCAGCTGCTCAACCGCCTGTTTCGCGTTATTCAGATGCGTGCGAGCTACCGCTGCATCATCTTGGGCCGCTTTGTGCACGCGCAACGCCTCGTTGGCATCGGCAACCGTCAAACGCTGACGCAACGCGTCCGCCGCAGCCATCTGCGCATCCGCCTCTCGCTGCGCTTCATATTGAGCATCTTTCGCCTTTGCAACGTTGTTGCGCGCCTTGTCCATCGCATCGTGCGCACGCTGCACAATGGCGTGCGCAGACGTCGCCTTTTCCTGGCGCTGCTGAGCCTCCGCAAAAGCCTGCCGTGCGCACTCGAGCATGCTTGCGGCCTGGCGAAGCGCTTCAGACGCCGCCGCCTCGCCGCCGCACTCGGCGTCAAACGAGCGCAATGCGCTCTGCGCCGACTCGAGCACGGTCCGACAACGCTCCGCCTCGCGGGACGCCTGTTCCGCAACGCCCCGGGATGCAGCTTCCCGCTCCGCCGCAGCATCAACTTCGTCGTCGCTTGGAATCGATTCCGTTGCAACAGCCGGAGCCGGATGGTGCACGGATCCGCACACAGGACAGGGCTCGCCTTCTTGCAGGTCGGCCGCCAGCATGCCCGCGCGCCCCGCACGTTGCAGCTTTTGCAGCCGCTGCAACGCCGACGCATCGGCATCGTGGTGCGCTTCCGCCTCTTTCAGGCTGCACAACGCCTGCTGGTGAGGCCCTTCCGCAAGCGCTGCCGCACGCGCCAGCTCAGCGCGACGGTCGACCACCTGCTGCGCATCGCGCTGCGCCGTTTGGGCACGCTCGACTGCCGCATGCGCCTCGCTGCAAGCCGTATCGGCGCCGGCAAACGAGTCGAACGCGGCTTGCGCCCGCTCGGCCAAATCCTCCGCAGCAGACTCCTGCACAATGCACGTCTTCAGATCCTCATCGAGTTTTTGCGCGCGCAGCGCAGCAGCTTGCGCCGCAGCGGCCTTGTTCGCATATTCGCGAGCATCTGCCAACACGCGCGCTGCCTCGTCCACCTTTGCCTGCGCGGCTTCGAAGCGTCCCTGCGCCTCAGCCTGGCGCACTTCCGCATCAGACAGCTTTTCGACCGCTAATGCGGCATCAGCCCGCTGACGCTCCGCAGCTTCCGCCGCCTCTTTCGCGCTCACGCTGGCCTTTTGCGCCGATTCCGCTGCCGCAGCTTCTTCCCGCAGCTTCTGCTCGACTTCCTGAAGCGCTTCGTATTTACCCAGCGTACCCTCTATCACCGCTGCCTGCTCAACAGCCTGTGCCCGCTGATTATCGGTAGCTTTCGCAGCCTCGAAATCAGCCTGAAGCTGGGCCGACTTCGCCTCATGTTCCGCAAGAACGCTTTGCAACCTCTTTTGGTCCAGCAACGTTTGCTCACGCGTTTGAGCGCGCATCGTCAAGCCATTGGCCTCTCGCCACTTGTTGCGCAACGCCTCGGTTTCCCCGTGCAAGCGCTGCAGCTCCGGACGGTCAGCGCCCAGCAAGCTCTCAAGCAGCTCGGCAAGCCAATCGCCCAGTGGCGCAGCTCCGCGGACACGTTCCGCCAGTTCTTGCTCACGCGGGTCTTCGGGCGGGAACGCAACCGCTCGGGCATTCGCAACAACCTCGCGCTTCAACGACTCGTTTTCGCGCTCGAGCTTGCGGCTTTCCTCGCCCAACCGCTCCTGCAATCGCTCGTGCTTTTGCGTGGCGAACAGCTTGCGGAAGATGCCCTCGCGCGTGGCCGTGTCGGCGGTCAAAAGCTTACGGAACTCCCCTTGCGCCAGCATAACGATCTGCTTGAACTGGCTTGCATCGATGCCAAGCAGCTCTTCGACTTCGGTTGTTACCTTGCGAACGCCGCTGATGCAGCGCCCGCCGGGAAATTCGATCTCGGCATTCGCCGCTTCCTTCGTGGTGCCTTCTCCGCGCAGCTTTGCGCGTTCGTAATCGGGATTGCGCTTCACGCGATACGTTTGCCCGCGATACAAAAACTCCAGCTCAACGAACGTTTTGCTTGCTGGGTCAGCATAATCGCTGCGCAAGCTCGATGCGCTGCGCGCCCCGTTTTTGCTGTCGCCGCTTGCTTCGCCGAACAACGCGAAGCAAATGGCGTCGAAAATCATGGTTTTGCCCGCACCCGTGTCGCCGCACACCAGGTACACGCCCGACGCGCCAAGCGTGCGAAAATCGATGACTGTTTCATCTGCGTACGGACCAAACGCGGACATCGTCAGCTTCAGCGGCCTCATTTCGCGCCCCCTTCCTGCCCATCGGGACCTTTTGCCATGTCGTGCTCAACGCCGGCAATAACCTTGCGCGCGAACGTTTTCTGAACCTCGTCAAGTTCATTGCCAACCTGGCCCTCGTAAAACATCGAGAACAGCTCCAGCATGTCCAGCTTATCCGGGTCCGAAGTCGAGACAGTCTGCGTGCGATTCACCAGCACGTTGAGGTTGTCATAATCAAGCGACATAACGTTCGGATACACCTCGCGAAGCTTCGCGAGCGCATCAAGCTGCGGATGCTCGTCGGTTAGCGTGATATGCACGTAGTCCTGCAGCGGATCGCGCAATTCGACCGCTTCGCCATTCGGCGCCACTGCCGCCCCATCGGAATCTGTCGCGTTCGCGCCACAAACGACATCCGCACCACAAGCCACCGGCTCATCAGCACCAACGCTGCCGGCTTGCCCCTGCTCCAATCGCCCATCGGCATCATCGGCGCCTTCGCAACCCGCATCGGCCGACACGGCCAGCAGCGTTCCCAATGCGCCGCGCACTTCGCGAACATCATGCAACGGCTCCAGCGAGATAAGCTCCGTTGAAACGCATGCGCTAACCTCATCACCGGGCGTCTTTTCCCCCAGGTCAACAAGCACAACACCTTTGTTGTAGCGCGCCTCGCTAAACGAATACTTCAGCGGCGAGCCCGAATAGCGCACCGCGTCGCGGCCCACGCGCTGCGGACGATGCACGTGCCCCAGCGCCACGTAATCAAACGCGTCGTACGCCGACACATCCACGTTATCGATGCCGCCAAGCTTTATTTCGTCATCCGCGCGATCAGGCGAAACACCATATGCCGTCACCAGCTGATGCGACAGCACGACATTGCGCACATTCGCATCAACCTCACACGCGCCCAACACCGCACGCAGGGCAGCCGAGTAATCGTCCCCTATTTCCCCATCGGGAAAATACCGACGCACATCGCCTGGCTTCAAAAACGGCAGCAGCCAAAATGCCACGTCGCCCCATTCGTCTTCCAGAACAACGCGCTCGACCTCACCCGCATACACCGGCGGGAAACACACGCCCTGGCTTTCCAGCAAACCCTGCGCATACGCAATACGCTCCGCCGAATCATGGTTGCCGGGAATAGCAAGCACGCGAAGGCCCACCGCCACCGCATCGGTCAAAAACGCATCGAATACCGTGACGGCTTCCGCACTTGGCGACGCCTTGTCGTAAATATCACCAGCAATCAAAAGCGTCTTAACCTGCCGCTGTTTGGCAATACCCAAGATCTGCCGCAAAATATGCCGCTGATCATCCAGCAGCGAGACGCCATTCAACCGCTTGCCAATATGCAAGTCGGACACATGCAGCAACCTCATGGCAACCCCTACCCTTCCAGGTCCTTGCGAACAAGATAGCGAAGATAGTCTGACCTGCTCATCGACAGGCTTTCAGCACGCTCATCCATTCGTCGAACCTCATCTTCGGTATCGCGATACGTAATGGATTTCATGCGACTGCCGAACAAACTTGGGCGGCCGACCACAACGGTCTCCCCTTCCGGCCATTCGCCAGATTCGTATGCCTGCGAATCGATATGCAGCTGTTTGATTTCCTCGTCGCACAGAGAAAACCTGCTCTTCAACTCATTGTCTCCGATCGCGGCCATGCGCGCCTCCCGTCAAACCGAGCTCTTTATAAGCACGAGCCGTCGGCGGCGTATTCGCGTGAAAAATGAGCACTCCGAACGGCTTTTTGCGGCCCACAACCTCAATCGACCGCCCATGCTGATCGAATCCGATGGCAACAAAATCGACTTCTCCATTCGAACAAGCACGCCGCGCCACAGCAACGGCATTGCGCCACGCGTGAAGAACTTGCTGCTCCGTCAAACCATGCACCAGCGCATGCTCGTGCACGAACACGTCATTCATCGGACCCTACTTATGTCTTGCATAATACGCCCTCGCAATTGTCCATTCAACTCGCCACATCGCAGTGGATGTAGCCTATCAAAGCGACCTTGCAGGGCTTTTGTCCAAAGCTTGCGCAAAGCGCTGCGAAGCCTTGCACGAACTATGCCGACGAGCTCGTTGGGTTCTTGCGAAAAGCTCGGAGTTGTCGCACGCCCGAGCATCCGATTTGCACGCCGCGCCTCGCGCATCGGGGAAAGCACGAGCTGGCTGGATAGATTTGCGCGCCATCCAGCCAGCTCACAAAAGCATATTGACAGCTCGGCGCCACAAACTGCGGCGCCGAGCAACAAGTTTATTCCGTTAGAGCCATCCTTATTTTTACCGTCAACCGACCCCAGTCCCAAATAACAGCAAAGCCGCCCGCAATTTTGCGAGCGGCTTCTTGCAAAGTAAGACTTCTATTAAATGCAGCGACACCAAGCCCCAAAAGCTACTCCGCCTTCGCGGGCGCATCGAACTGGCCGGCGCAGTGCGGGCAGCGCGTGGCGCCTTCCTTAACCTCTTCCAGACAGAACGGGCACGTGGGCACGGCCGCGGGTGCCTCTTCTTCCTTGCCTGTCAGCTTCTCGCCGATGTTCTGCGCCTTGTTCACGGCCTTCACCAGCACAAACACCACGAATGCCACAATGAGGAAGTTAATGCACGCGCTGATGAACGCGCCAAAGTCGATGTCGGTGCCGGGCACCACCAAACCGGAAATGGTATCGGCGCCGCCACCTGCGATGACGGAAATCAGTGGGTTGATGATGTTCGTGGTCAGCGCCGTCACGATAGACGTGAACGCACCGCCGATGATAACGCCAACGGCCAGGTCCATAACGTTGCCGCGATTAATGAACTCCTTGAACTCGGCGAGAAACTTCTTCACCCTCAACCCCCTTCTTCCCAGATGGCACGCCGCAAAACAACGCCGCTTTCAACACAAACGGCGCCATTGCAGCAAGGGCTTAGCGCAAAGGCCAATAGGGCGCGAGGCCTGTTGGCAAAAATCGCTCATGTATGTGATTTAACTTGGATGTTTTTGATAGCGAGGTCAACAAGTTTACGTTTTCCCAGTTCACAGACGGGTCGATTTTCGGGCTTCAACGTGCAGGGCGATTAAATCACATACATGAGCGATTTTTGTTTGGAGCCCCGTTGCAAAACACGGCCGACGCTGCGATTTGCAACGTCGGCCGCATCAGCAAGCTTTTCATCCGCGCTTCGTCAAGCATCAAGCGACCTTCACAGCAGCACGTCTCGCCCGCCCGTAGTCGTGGCAAATTGCCGCTTACGGCTTTGACTCACCAGCAATGCCAATGCGCATCAGCACGCAACGTTACGTGGCCAACGTCCGCGCGGCCGCAACCCGCTTGCTAGCCCAACGTGATGCCGCCGGTCGTGAAGTGCAGGATCCCGAAGGGCGTTTGAGCATCGGGCAGCGCAGGGAACAGCGACGGTTCAGGCACGCCAAGGGCAAACGCCACGCCCGCGGCAATGGCCGCAACCGCCAGCAGCACGCCTCCGACCAGCAGAAACGCCTTCCATGCCTGCGCGTTGCGCCGCAGCCATGCCATAGCGCCAAGCGCTGGCGGCTCAGGCTGCTGCCCGCCGCGCGCCACACGCAGGAAGAAGTGCGCGACCCAGCGAACGAACAGCACCGATGCCTTGAACAGCAGCACCGATGCGATGATTCCCAGCGGAATCAGCATCACGCCCAGCGCGCCGAGTGCCAGCAGACCCCCGCCCGAGAACAACCCCTCGGCCAGCGCGCCGCACGACGCGGAGTAGCACGCCAGCGGCACGGCCCCGAGGCCGCACGCTAGAAGCGACCCGATGCCGGTCCACACCACCAGCACCGCCGCCCAGATGGTGGCGTACACGCTCGCCGCCGCGCCAAGCAGCCCGAACGCCAGCGGCACCCAAAACACGGCGCTCACCAGCAGCAACACCCCGATCAGCGCCTTGCGCTCGCGCGTTGCCGTCGCCGCTGCCACGGCGCGCTTCGCCACGGGCACGGTTTCGGCAACGACGTCGCACGCCTGCGCGGGGCTGCCAATCTCCTCAAGCGCTTGCTGCTCCGAAAACCCCTGCTCAACGCGGTCGTCGATGGCCTCGGCGTAATATTCCAGCGCGTCGGCAACCTCAGACGCCGGCACGCCGCGACGCTCCAGCAGCCCGCGAAGCTCTGCAATCCACTCGTTTTTAGTCATGGTTCACGCCCCCTTCGATATAGCGAAGCACGTCTTCAATCTCCGACTTCTGCTGAACGAACGCCGCCAGCCAGTCACGCCCCTGCGACGTAATGGAGTAGTACTTGCGCGTGCGCCCGTTGTGCTCCTGCGCATACTCCGTCACCTGCCCCGACGCCTTCAAACGGCGAAGAATCGGGTACAACGTAGACTCGGAAAGCCCCAGCGCAGCCGGCGCGCCCTTGACGATCTGATAGCCGTACGAGTCGCCCCGCGCGATGGTTGCCAACACGCAAGCGTCCAAAAACCCACGTTTGACCTGCGAATCCATTTCGCCTCCCTTCCCTGATGCGCATCCGCAAACGACGCAATCGCATCGCGTACAACGAATACTATGCGTAACGTAGTATTCATACTATACGTTGCACAGTATGAATGTCAAGCAAAAACATCAGGGCATTCGCAACCGACCCCGTAACGCAGAAATGCCCCGTTTCCAAACCGATCAGATTCGGAAACGGGGCTTCGAGCGCAGCGTTCGACGTCGAGACGCAACTCGCAAGCGGCGGCAAACCCGCCTTGCATCATGCGCTATTTAGAACTCGTAGGGCGGGTTGCCGGAGAAGTCGGCGATGGCGCCGTGCGCGTCCTTCAGGTAGAACACCTCGAAAATGGGGTTGTCGGCGGTTTCGTACTGGCCCTTCACGATGGGGTTTTCCAGGCACACCTCCTTCACGGACATATCGTTCACGAACACGGCCGTGCCGTGCAAGCGAATCCACGCATACTCGGGGCTGGACACCGAAATCTCGATCTCGGGGTTTTCCTGCATGTCCTTGTACACGTCCTTCGTGTTGTTCGTGCAGAACCACAGCTTGCCGTCCTTCTCGCCCGAGAACATGAACGGGCGGCACTTCGCCTTGCCGTCACGACCGACGGTGGCCAGATACTGCACGGGGTTGGCCTGCAAAAACTCGACGACTTTTTCCATGATGAATACCTCCTGTACGACTTTCGCTCGGAAAGGCTTCGCGTTCCTTTCGCTGTGGATATATAATCACCGTAGCACTCGATTTGAAAGTAAGCACCTTTTTGTGCTGTAGGTACCTGTTAGTAACTATTGCGTCTTACCTGCGGTTACAGAAAATTCAAAATGTGAAGAAAGGTCCACTATGACTCAGCAAACACCGGAAGCCGCGCTGCCGGCCTGCCCTGTGGAAACCACGCTGTCACTTATCGGCAACAAATGGAAAGTGCTCATCCTGCGCGACCTCGCGCCGGGTAAAAAGCGTTTTGGGCAGCTGCAAAAGTCCATCGGCAACGTGTCGCAAAAGGTTTTGACCGCGCAGCTGCGTTCCATGGAAGCCGACGGCCTCGTGCATCGCGAAGTGTTCGCCGAAGTGCCGCCGCGCGTGGAATATTCCCTCACCGACCTGGGCGAAAGCCTCAAACCCATCCTCAACTCCATGTGGGCCTGGGGCGAAAACTACAAGCAACGCTTCGGACAATAGGCGCCAAGCAAATAGCGTGCCGCAATCGAATAAGGCGAGCAGATCGAACCGCCCATATCGCCATCGGCGTCGCCAAGCAAGCATGCCTCGCAAGCGTCAGAAAAGCCATCACGCGCCGAGTACTACCACCTTCAACCACGACTCGCTTGCCCAGAGCGCAAGGCTCGACCACCTTGTCAGGCGATGCTAACGGAAGGAAATCGCAATATCCTTCCGTTATGCCGCTCCTTACGGAAGGAAATCGCGATTTCCTTCCGTTACCGACTATCTCCCGAAGCGAAAAGGGCGCGTATGGCGCCTGCATACCTCGCCGTCAAAACAACCCGCAATCTACCGTGTCCCATCCCCTAGCAGCTGGCGAACAGGGTCGCAAGCTTATCGCGGTCGATGGTGCCGTCGGGGCGTTCGGCTTGCGCGAGGGCCCACATGGTTTTCGCCAGCAGCGCTTCGGTGGTTGCCGCGCCGCCCATGAGCACGCCGGGGCGGTTGCAGAACGCGCGACCCACCTCGTACACGCTCAAGTCGGCGCCCTCGAAGGGGCACTGCGTGGTCATCACCAGCGTTTTGTCGGCATCGGCCCAGTTCAGCAGCGCGTCCGTCACGCCCGCGTACTCCGGGATACCGCCGAGCCCGAACGCCTCCACCACCAGCGCGTCGCACAACGGGCGCAGCGCATCGACCACGCGCCCGTCTATGCCCGGCGTCACCTTGAGTACCATCACGCGCGGGTTCAGCGTGTCGAAGAACCGCGGAGCGGAAGGCCCCGCCACCGCAAAACCACGTTCGGCAGCGCCCGAAGGCACAGAAACGCTTCCGTGCTCTTCGCACGCAGAGCCGCCGTCAGCCGAAAAGCCCTCTCTGCCGGCCCTCGCTTCGCCCGCCGGCGCACAACCGTCCGCCGCGCCCGGCGCCATCAGCTCGCGCGCAGCCGCCGCCCACTGCACGCCGTTTTCGCCAACCGCACCCAAATCGGGCATGTTCAAACTGTCGAACGCCTCGAAATCACGCGTGCGCACCTTGCGCGCCGCCGTGCCCGCGATCACCTTGCCGCCGAACGCCACCAACACGCCCGCAGCCGCATCGTCGCAGGCCACGCACACGGCATCGAGCAGGTTGCGCTTGCCATCGGTGCCGGGATCGCCCATGGGCAGCTGCGAGCCGGTCAGCACCACGGGCTTCGGGCTGCGCTGCACCAGATACGACAGCCCCGCCGCCGTGTACGCCAACGTATCGGTGCCGTGAAGGACCACAAACCCGTCGAAATCGTCGTAGCGCCGACGCACCTCGCCCGCGATGGCCAGCCATCCCTCCGGGCGCATGTTCGTGCTGTCCACGTTCATGACCTGCGACACCTCGGCATGGCACATCTGCGCGACCTCGGGAACGAACGCAACCAGCTGCTCGCCCGTCAACGCCGGCGCAAGCCCGCTGCCCTCTTCAGCCGACGCGATGGTCCCGCCCGTTGCAATCACCAAAACCCGTTTCATATGCGCCCCTTCCCCCAAATGATCCGCGGCTCCGTTAAGCAAATACCGATCGCTACTGTACCCCGAGATACGCGCAACCAGCCCCTCGAACCCGCAAATCCCCGAAATGGCTGGCAAGGACGCCCACACCAAAACCAAACCCGCAACCGCCGAACCCGTAGCCGCAGCCGTCCAGGCGCGCCATCCGCAAGCGCAAGCCGCCCAAGCGCAAGCCTTCGCTACCGCAACCGCCGAACCTGCAGCCGACCAGGGCGGCGGCTTTCCGAGCTCAGATTCATGATCTCGCCCCCGTGCTTCCTCCGGGCTTCTCTCGGAGCGCCTGAATCGGCCTCGAGGGGGCGCTGGAAGAAGCGCAGCGCACGTTCGATTCGCTGCGGCGGCTGTTGAGATGGTGTATACGTGAACCTCGGTCTCTCTTCGGGATGAATCGGCTTGGAAGTCGGAATCGCCCCTAGGAGTACTTGCCGCGCAGCGGATCGAGGCTGCGCTCGAGGATGCCGTTCATGTGCGCTATGGCGATCCTGTAGTTCACGATGGGCACGACGTACGCGTCCCGCCCCGCCGCAAGGAGGTCGACCTTGTTGAAGGCGACCACGCAGGGCATGGCCTTCTCGGCGAACGCCGACAGCAGCTCGCAGTCCCGGTCGGACGCGCCGCGGGTGGCGTCCACCACCAGCACGGCCACGTCGCAGCGGCGCAGCTCGTCGCGGGCCCTGCCCGCTGTTAGCGCTACTGTAAAAACAACCCTTTATACGCTTTTAGTTCGGTAAATTACACGGTTTCCGATCGGTATTTTGCGCGCCTGCCACCCGGGAAAGCGCGGCTCGCCCCCTTACGCCCCGCTCTCGCGCAGGCGTGCGCGGCCGAGCGCTACGGCTACGAGCGCTATGACGGCGGCCCACGCGAACGTCACGCCCACTTCGCCGAACGCCTGCAGCGCCAAGCTTGCCGTGATATCGGCAGCTTCCGACACTTGCGTCATGGCGTCGGTGGCCCAGTAAAACGGCGTGAACGCCGCGGCCAGGCGCGTGTTTTCGCCCATCACCGAAAGCGGAATCCAGGCGCCGCTGAAGAAGCTGCACACCAGGCCGAAGATATTGCCCGCGCCGTTTGCCATGGTGTCGCTGGCGCCAAGCTGCCACATAAGGAAGCCCGCCGCGCCTCCCACCAGGGCAAACCCCAGCTGCGCGGCAAGCACCACGCACACGGCGGCAAGCGGCGCGCCCTGCCCAAGCGGGTTGAACACCACCAGCCCTGCCGCGGCGATTACGGCCCAGATGGCCACCGGGAACAGCGCGCACGCCAACCCCACCTGCAAGCCATAGCGCCCGCTTGGCACGGGGCCCAGCACCAAGCGTCGCCGCAACGCGCCGCGCCGCAGCGACGACAGCCCCACGGCAATGAAGATCGACGACGCCGCGAACAGGGCATATGCCGAAAACGCCGCGTAATTCACGTACTTCGCCGAAAGGCCCTGCGAATCCACCGCAAGAAATCCCACCGGCGTCTCGTTCGCGCACGCCTTATCCGCGCTGCGCGCAACGTCGGCCGCCGACGCCGTCGCATCGCTTGCCGCGAAGCCGTACAGCGACTGCGCGAATCCCCTCACGCGCTGGTCGACCAACGACCCGCGAGCGCTCTGGTAGCTGATCACCGTTTGCAGCTCGGGAGCGTCCCCGCCCGTGCGCGCGGCGGCAAGCAAGTCGCCCTGAAACCCCTCGGGGATGATCAGCACGTAGCTGGCCAGGTCTTTCGCCGACGCGTCCTGCAGCCCGAACGTGCTGTCGTCCACGTGCACCTCTTCGGCATCCTTCAAGGCGAACGCGGCAAGCGCCGCCGACGCATCGGTCCCGTCGCGGTCGATCACCGCCACCTTCGGGGAGTCGGCCTTGAACTCGCCATGCGGCGCAACCTCGATGGCGCCCGAGCCCAACAGCGACATGGCCCCCAGCGCAACCATATAGATGAGCAAGTAATTCCAATGGCGCGCGGCCACTTTCAACGCAAGCTTAAAGACGTTCATAGTTGTGCCCCCTCATCAGCAGCGCCGCCGCCACGAAGAACACGGCAGCCATGGCAACCAGCACGCCCACCGTACTGAAGAACGGCGTGAGCGAGTCGTAGTACGTCAGGTCGTAGAACGCGTTGGCCGCCTGCGCCGCCGGGTTGATCAGCACCGCCCACGGCGCGGTTTGCGAAATCTGGTCCGCCAGCTGCATGGCCGGCTCGCCGTACAGGCCCGCGAACAGGGCGCACAGACAGGTGATGCCCGTAGCCAGGCCCACCTTGCCCGCAACGGGCATGCCCGGCAGCGCGCCAAGCACCGCGCCGAAGCCCACCGACATAAGCGCGCAAGCCGCGATGGCCACCACCGCCAGCCCATCGCGACCGCCGAATTCCACGCCCAGCACCAGCCGCATGTACGCGAAAGCCAGAAGCAAGCATGCGAACACCACCGCGAAGCTGGCAGCCATGGAAACGGCCAGCTGGCACGTGGTTGAAGCACCCGACACCTGCCGGCGCGCGCCCACCGCCGACGTGTTCGCGCGCACCGCCGAGACCGAGTGGATGGCCACCGTGATGGACATGAGCGCCGCGAAGCCCATAAGCGCATAGTAGTAGCGCACGGTGCCGCTTGACGCCACGCGCAGCACGTCGACCTGCTGCGTGCCCACCGCGTCGGCCATGAATGCCTGAACCGTCTGGTCAGCGTCGGGCGTTTGCGCAAACGCCTCCAGCTGCGCATCGGTCGGCGGGGCCTGCAGGTCGGCCGCGCCCGCCTGCGCCAGGAACACTTGCTTCATTTCCGCATACAGCTGCCGATAGCGGTCGAGCACCGCGCGCACGATGCTCTGGTCAAGCGTGTCGGAGGCAAGCGGCGAGACGTCCATGGACGGCAGCCCTTCACCGTCCACCGTGATCGCCGCGGCCGCATCGCCGGAAAGCACCAGGTCACGGGCCGCATCGGCATTCGCCACCTCGAGCACGTCCAGCAGTTGGTCGTCGCCTTCGGCCGACACCTGCGCCAGCATCTCGCGGAAGAACGTGGCACGCGTGGCGTGATAGTTCTCGTCAGCCACCACCGCGCAACTTACGGGGTCGGCACGATAGTATTCGTCGAAGTTCGCGAACATCACGTGGAACAGCGTCGCCAGCACCAGCGGGAACGCGATGACCCACACCAGCACGTCGCGTTGGCGCACCAGCATGCGAACGGTATGGATGAACAGCGCTTTCATGACGCCCCCTTAGTCGCGCAGCTCGCGGCCGGTGATTTCCAGGAACACATCGTTGAGCGTGGGCGGCTCGGAATAGACGCGACCCACGGCCACGCGCGCGGCCTTCAGCGCGCCCAGCACGTCCAGCAGATTCCGCTCGCTCGCCTCGCACGTGGCGCTGAGCTGGCCATTCGCGAATTCGCAGCCGATGACGTGTGGCAGCGCGCGAGCTGCGCTGGCAGCCGCCTGGCCGCGTGCATCCGGTGCGCCGGGCAGCTCCACCACAATCTTCTCGCCCACGGCAATGCCGCGCTTCAGCTCGTCGTTGGTGCCCTGCGCCAGAATGCGCCCGCCGTCCATGATCATGATGCGCGTGCAGATCTGCTCGACTTCCTCCATGTAATGGCTGGTGTAGACCACGGTGGCGCCCTCGTCGCGCAGCCGCACGATGCCGTCAAGGATAGAGTTGCGGCTTTGCGGGTCCACAGCCACGGTGGGTTCGTCGAAGAAGATGAGCTCGGGCTTGTGCGCGATGCCGCACGCGATGTTCAGCCTGCGCAGCAAACCGCCCGACAGCTTGCCCGGACGCATGCGGCGGTAATCTTCCAGGCCCACGAACTCGATGGCCTCGTCCACCAGCGCGCGTCGGCGCTTTTTGTCCGGAACGTACAGCGCGCAGAAGCAGTCAACGTTTTCAGCCACGGTCAGCTCGTCGAAAACGGCCACCTGCTGCGGCACCACGCCGATGCGGCACTTCAGGTCGTAACGCGTCGGCGACATAGGCTCGCCGAACAGACGGATGTCGCCCTTGTCGTAGGTGAGCAGCTGCAGCATGCAATTCATGGCCGTGGTTTTACCGCAGCCGTTCGGCCCCAGAAGGCCGAAAATCTCGCCTTTGTCGATGCTCAAGTTGAAGTGGTCCAGCGCCAGCACATCGCCGTAACGCTTCACCAAATCCACCACCGACACCACCGGCCGCGACACGTTCGTCGTTTCCATTTCGGTCACCTTTCTCCGAGGAACCTGACAAGAAATGGGACAAAGGGACAGTCCCTTTGTCCCATTCCAGCGCATGGTGCCGATGCAGGTCCAACAGAACGTTTTCACATGACGCCATCATGCAGTATTCGCCGTTAACAAACTAGTGACTTTTGTCACGAATCTGCGAAATGCCTGATGAGCAGCCTGAATTGCGCGCTGCGTCCGCGCAAGCGTCTTCGCGCCCGCCAACAACGGCAACCGCGTCTGCTAGTATGGCCGACATGGATAGATTTCTGGACAAAGCCATCGTTACGGCGTGCTGCTTGGCAGTTTGCGGCTGCGCGCTTGCCGAAAGCGGAGCGGCGCAAAACTCTGCGCTAGCGAGCACGCAAACCCTGGCGCTTGCCCTCAGCATGCTAGGCGCACTTGTTTGCAGCGCCGCCTTCGAGATAGCCCCAGCGCCATGGAACGTGCTCGCACCCAGCGCGTACTGCGCAGCCGCGCTCGCATGCGGGCAAGCCGCCGCGTTCATTCCCCTTGCGGCTTACGATTTCATGCGCTGCGTATTCCGACCCGATGCCTCGCGCGCAGCGGGCCTTCTTGCCTTGGCCGCCCTTGCAACGTGCATCGCGCGCCAGGCGCTTCCGCCTGTTGCCACCATCGTGCTGGTCTGCATAACCGCGGCGGCCGCGGCCCTTTCCGCACGCACCAGCAGCGCCGAAGCGCGGCAGCGCATCGCTTACCGCACGCGCGACGCGTTAAAATCGCAGGCCATCACCCTGCGCAGCAAAAACCGCAACCTTACTGAAGCGCTCGAAGAGCTCGAGAGCGAATCAACCGGCCGCGCGGCACGCTCGAACGTCGAACGCCCCGCAAGTCCAAACGGCAGACGCACAGCAAATGCCGAATGCTTCGCGGGACCGGACAGCAACCACGCACCAGACAACGCCAGCGCGGCAAGCCCCAGCAAACACCGCATCGCAAACCTAAACGCCGGCATTATCACAACTAGCCCCGGCAACAGCCGCACAGCTACCCCAAGCGCCAGCGGCGCCGCAAACTCGCGCGCTGGCGCAGCAGGCCTTGCCGCCGACGCCACCGGGCAAGCCCCCGCCAACCCGCCACGGCCCGCCGCCTTCGCCTGCCTTACCGAACGCGAATGGGAGGTGGCCCGCCTAGTGGCCGAAGGTCTGGACAACCGCGAGATAGCCGCCGAAGCCTACCTCAGCGAAGGCACGGTCCGCAACAACATCAGCAACATCCTGTCGAAAATGTCCCTCAAGAACCGCACCCAAATTGCCGTCACCTTCTGGAAAAGCAGGGAAAACTAGGCGCGCACCGGCAACCCGGCAAGCCTTTGCGCAAAAATCGGCACTCAGCCGCCCACGAACTGCACGTCAACCCCCATTTACGGCAGGGCGGGGGCGAACGTAAAGTCGCCTGCATCCTGTCCCGTTAGCTCGTTCAGGCAAAACGTCATGTACAGCGGGGCGTACGTGATCACGCCTTCTTGCGACAGGTTGTTGCGCGACAGCACAAACGCTTCCTTCAGCTTGTAATCGCGAATGCCCATCAGGTGGTCAAGCGCCGCATGCGCCCGCACTTTCTTGCCCGACTTCACCTCAATCGGAATGACGTTGCCGCTTTTACCCTCCATAAGAAAGTCCACTTCATCTGCCGCTTCCGACTGGTAATACCACAGGTCAACGCCCTGCGCGGCAAGCTCCTGCGCCACCACGTTTTCATACACGCCGCCCAGATTCGGGTCCTTCATGTCCAGGTAAATCGACCGCGCCGTAGCTAGCGGATACCGCGACACTAGCATTCCCGTGTCCGACTCGTATAGCTTGAACCGCGAAGCCTGCTCCGTGCGTTTCAACGGGCAGCGCGCCTCGGTGGTCTGCAGCACCTGCAGCCCCACGCCCGCATTCACCAGCCACAAAAAATCGTGATGGAACGACTCCATGCGCGCCGCCTTCTTCAGCGACGCCAGCTTGAATCGATGCAGGTCGCCCTCAAGTTGCAAGGGAATCTGGTCGAAGATAGCGCGAACCTCGAACGCACGAGTGCCCGCATACTTGCCGATGTCCTGCGCGTACTGCTGCACCAGCGATGCCTGCAACGTCCGCGTTTCAGCCAGCGAGTAGCCCGTGTCCACATACCGCTGTACCACCTCGGGCATGCCGCCGGCAACCATGTACGCCCGATAGTTGCGCATCATGACGTCGTGCAGGTACCCATCAACAGCGCGCCGCTCGCGCAAGCATTCGCGAATCTGGTCGAGAAACCGCTGCTCGACACCCACGGCCCAGCAGAACTCCTCGAAGTCCATCGGCCGCATGACAATCTGCTCGACGTATCCCACGGGAAACGAAGAGATGCCCTTAAACTCAGTGCCCAGCATGGAGCCGGAGAACACGAACGAATAACGACCGTCCTCGACAAGCGCCTTCATAAGCGTGACGATGTCCGGATGCTCCTGAATCTCATCGACGAAAACGAGCGTGTCGCCTTCCGCCAAGGGCACATCCGACAGCAGCGCAATGCGGTTAATGAAGTCCACGGCGCTTTCAGCGCTGGCAAGCGTGCTTTTCGCCGCCTTATCAAGCAGTAAGTTCACCTCGAAATAGCAGGAATAGCTCGATTTCCCGAATTCGCGAATGGCATAGCTTTTCCCAATTTGTCGAGCACCGGTCACCAACAGTGCCTTGTTGGATTCATTTTTCCATTTGACCAGCCTTTTTGTCACCTTACGCTGCAGCATTCGTCTCCTCAACCGCACAAATCGGGAAATAGGATAGCCCTATTATTGCACAAATCGGGAAATAACAATGGCCAAATACTGCATAAATCGGAAGATAGCAAAGGCTAGAAACCACACAAATCGGAAAATAGCACGAAGCGAAAGCTAGCTTCTTGCAGCAGCGTCCAAAGATGCGTGTCCATTTCTCCCGCCGCACAGCGGCGATTACAATCTGGCGTGCTTCGCGCTTTCCAATAAGTGACGAGCTTGCGCTCGACGCCACGAAGTCGACCTGCGAGGTCTTCCCCGACCCGAACACGTTAGCGACAACCGGCGCGCAAAAAGGGCCGCATCGGGAACTCCCGATGCGGCCCTTCGGCTTGCCAGCTTCCGTCAGCTCGCAGCGCGCTCGCCCTTACGCCTTCTCCACGCGCACGGCGCACACCTTGTACTCTGGCGTGGCCGACACGTTGTCGAGCGCAGCGTTCGTCAGCCAGTTGGCGTTGCCGTCTTGGAAATGGAACGGCATCCACACTTGGCCGGGATTGGTCTTGCCCGACACGCGCGCCGTCGACTCGATGGACCCGCGACGGCTGCTCACGCGCACGCGGTCGCCGTCGACGATGCCCGTCGCAGCGGCATCGGCGCTGTTGACCTCAATAAACGACGACCCATCGATGCGGTTGAGCCCCTCGGTGCGGCCCGTCATCGCCTGTGCGTTGTACTGCGCAAGCACACGGCCCGTCATCATGATAAGCGGATATTCCGCATCAGGCTGCTCAGCCGACGGGCGGTACTCCGCCAGCGAATACGACCCAAGCCCGCGAGCAAACTTGCCCTCGTGCATGATGCGCGTGCCCGGATGGTCCGGCCCGGTGCACGGCCACTGCAGCCCCTGACCCGCCACGGCGGCGGAATCCAGGCGTGCATGGCTGATGCCCGCATACGACGGCGTCAGGATTGCCACCTCGTCCATGATCTGGGCGCCCGTCAGCGTGGGCTGGTCGTACCCCATGCGGCGCATAATGTCCGCGAACACCTCGGTGTCCAAGCGCGGCCCGGCCGGCCCGCTTACCGCCTTGCGCACACGCTGCACGCGACGCTCGGTGTTCGTGAACGTGCCTTCCTTCTCCGCATAGCTGCGACCAGGCAAAATGACGTCGGCGTACTTCGCCGTCTCCGTCATGAACAGCTCCTCGACCACCAGGAAGTCCAGCGACTCCAACGCGCGGATGACGTGGCCCGTGTCCGGGTCGGTGCGCACCGGGTCCTCGCCGAACAGGAACAGGCCGCGGATGCGCCCGTCAATCATAGCGGGGAAGCACTCAGTTGCCTTCAGGCCGGGCGTTTGGTTGAACGTCACGCCCCACGCCGCCTCGAACTTCGCGCGCGCATCGGGGTTCGCTACCTTCTGATACCCCGTGAAGTCCGCCGGGCCGGCGCCCATGTCGCACGCGCCCTGCACGTTGTTCTGGCCGCGAAGCGGGTTGATACCGCAACCGGGCTTGCCCAGCTTGCCGGAAACCAGTGCCAGGTTCGACAACGCCATCACGCCCTCGGTGCCGGTGGAGTGCTCCACCACGCCCAAGCAGTACACGATGGGTGCGCGGCCGGCCTTGGCGTACAGCTCGGCCGCCGCAATCAAGTCGCGTGCGTCGATGTCGCAGATCTCGGCCACGCGCTCGGGCGTATAGTCGGCCACCATAGCGGCCAAATCGTCGAAGCCTTCCGTACGGCTTTCCACGAATTCACGGTCGACAAGGCCTTTTTGGATCAGCACGTTCACCATACCGTTGGCGAACGCCACGTTGGTGCCCGGGCGCAGCTTCAAGTGGATGTCGGCCTTCTTCGCCAGCCCGATGTCGCGCGGGTCCACCACGATAAGCTTCGCGCCGCGCTCGACCGCCTGCCGCAGCCGCATGCCCATGACGGGGTGCGCCTCTTCCGGATTGCTGCCCACCAGCAGGATGACCTGCGAATCCTCGCAGACGTCCTTGATGGAGTTCGTCATTGCTCCCGAACCAAGCGTTGTCGCCAGACCGGCGACGGTAGGAGCGTGTCAAACGCGTGCGCAGTTGTCGACGTTGGGGCTGTCGAATGCGCACCTCGCCATCTTCTGCAGCATGTAGATGTCTTCGTTGGTGGAACGCGAGCACGCGAATGCCGCGATGCTCTCGCCGCCGTGCGCCTCCTTGAGCTCGGCGAAACGGCGCGCCACCAGGTCAAGCGCTGTGTCCCAATCCGCAGGCTCGAACTCGCCGGTTTCGGGGTTTTTCACCAGCGGCGTAGTGATGCGGTCGGGGGAGTTCACGAAGTCGAAGCTGCCGCTGCGACCCTTCACGCACAAAAGCCCTGCGTTCGACGGGCCGTCGGCCGCCTGCACATCGACAATCCGATCGTCCTTCACCACCAGGTCAAGCTGGCAGCCAACGCCGCAGTGTGGGCACGTGGTGCGCACCTTGCGCGTGTCCCATTCGCGGTACAGACCGCGGCGCTTCTCCACCAGGGCGCCCGTCGGGCACGCCTGGGCGCAGTTGCCGCAGCTTTCGCAGATGGTACGGTCCCAGTTCGGGCCGAACGGTGCGCGGATGGTGGTGCGCACGCCGCGCTTGCCCGTTTGCAGCACGTGGTTGCCCGCCGCGTTGTTGCACGCGCCCACGCAGCGCTGGCAGGCGATGCACAGGTTGGGGTCGAAGCGCAAAAACGGGTTGGAGTCCAGGACCGGCTTGCGCGTTTGCGCGACGGGGAAGGTGGGATGCGAGACGCCCACCTCGCGCGCCACGGCCTGCAGCTCGCAAGCACCGTTCTTCACGCAGCTGAAGCAATAGTCGGTCGAATCAAGGCCGTGGTTGGAGACCAGCAGGTCAACGGCCATGCGGCGGTACTTCAGCACGCGCTCGGTGGCCGTTTGCACCTGCATGCCGTCGACCACGCGCGTGGTGCACGCGGGCACGGGGGCGTCCTGCCCCTCGACGTCGACCACGCATACGCGGCACGACCCGATGGCGCTGCGCTCTGCCAAATAGCACAACGTGGGGATATGGATGCCGGCCTCGCGGGCAACTTCCAGGATGGTCTGGCCTTCGCGCGCCTCAAGCGAGCGACCGTCAATGGTGATGTTAAGCATACTGGATGCGCCCCCCTTCGCAGGCACCGGCGCCGAAATGGTCGCAGCGCAGGCAGCGCCCGCACTCCTGCATGGCCTCTTCCGTGCTCATGGGCACTTCAACGCCTTCGAAATCGTGCTTGCGCTCGCGCGCCGGGCGCTCGAGCACCTCGACGCGACCGTATGCCGCGCGGTCGTTTGGCGCGGGAGCGGGCGCGGAAACGCCGCAGTTGAGCGTGTGATTGAACCCGAGCATGTCATCGATGTTGCGCGCGGCAACCTTGCCGGCCGCAATGGCCTTAATGACCGTGGCCGGACCCGTCTGGCAGTCGCCGCCCACGAACACGTTGCCCCCGGTGCCGGCGTCGGCACCGCGTTCGGCCAGCTTGTCGGCGTCCATCTGGGCATGCAGCTGCGCGTCAGCCTTGAACTCGCCCCATTCGGCGGCCATGCCGAACTCCTCGAACGGCGCGGACACGATGTTCTGGCCCACGGCGATCAGCACGATGTCGGCCGGAATGCGCATCTGCGGCTTGTCGGCCGCGATGGGCGCGGGGCGGCCGCGCTTCACGGGGCCGATCATCTGCGGATTCGTCAGCAGCGCGGTGCAGCGGCCCTGCTCATCCTTCTCGATGGCGGCCGGCGCCTGCAGCGCGATCATCTCCACGCCCTCGGCGATGGCCGACTCGATCTCGGCCGGCAGCGCCGTCATGTCCGCGATGCGGCGACGATACACCACCGACACCTCTTCGGCGCCGGCGCGCACGGCCGTGCGGCAGCAGTCCATTGCCACGTTGCCGCCGCCGATGACGGCCACCTTCTTGCCCGTGAAATCGGGGTAATCGCCGTCGCCGATGCGTCCGAGCAGGTCAACAGCGGAAAACACGCCTTCGGCATCCGTGCCGTCGATGCGCAGGCCCTTGCCTGTTTGTGCGCCGATGGCCACGTACACGGCGTCGTATTCCGCAGACAGCTGCGCCATGCGCGCGGCGTCGACGGGGCTTTCGGTATGCACGGTGATGCCGCCGACGGCCAAGATGCCGCGGATGTCCTCATCCAGGCGCTCGCGCGGGAAGCGGTACGCCGGAATACCGTAGCGCATCATGCCGCCAAGTTGCTTGCGGCTTTCGAACACGTCGACGTCGTGGCCCATGAGTGCGGCGAAGTATGCGCAGGTCATGCCGGAGGGGCCGCCACCCACAACCGCCACGCGGCGGCCGGTGGAGGGCTGGCGCTCAGGCACGGGCACCTGGTCGGCGCGCGCGTGCTCGCACGCGTATTCCTTGATGCCGCGGATGTTCAGCGGCGCGTCGATGAGCGTGCGGCGGCAGCGCTTCTCGCAGGGGTGCTCGCACACCAGGCCGCACGCGGTGGGGAACGGGTTGTCCTTGCGGATCATCTGCACGGCGCCGGCGTTGTCGCCCGCCGCCACCAGCGCGATGTACACGGGCACGTTCACGTGCGCCGGGCAGAACGTCTCGCACGGCACCGACTGGCCCACGCCGCGCTGGCACGCATGCTTGCTCACATGGCTTTCCACTTCGGCGGCGAAGGTGTCAAGGCCTTCCAGCAGCGCGCCGGCAGCCTCGTAGCCGATGGCGCAGTCGGACGTGTCGCGCACCATCTCGGCCAGCGCGCGCATGCGCTCGACCTCTGCGGCATCGGCCTGGCAATCCACCAGATGGCGCAGCATGGCGGCCAGCTGCGGCAGGCCATCGCGGCACGGCACGCACTTGCCGCACGTTTGCAGCGCGCCTTCTTCCAGCAGCGTCAACTGCTGCGCCAGCGGGCACATGCCCGGCGGCATGGCGTCGACGCGGCGTTTCTGCCGGTCCAGGAACCCGCCGATGCAGGCGTCGTCCGCCGAGGCGGGCGCAATGGACAATCTCGTCATTTCTCCCCCGTTTCGCCTGCTTGTGCAGGCTTGCAACACTTGCATGGGGACGGCAATGGCACAAGCCGCCCCATCGAACTCCTAATATTTGATACCTGCGCAGTATCTTATGGCATAAGGCGAAGGTTCAGGTTTCCGTCCTGTTAACCCTCCCAACAAACACATACCGCAAAGCAAAAAGGCCGCCGCCGAAGCGCAAGCCGAAAACGGCGAACGCTCCAAGCGACGGCCCTCGAAAAACACTTTGGGGACGAAAACACTTTGGGGACGTAGCACTATCTTTCCGGACGCTTTGGGGACGTAGCATTATCTGTCCGGGCCCGATCCAAAACGCCCAAACGCCCCGAACGCGTAGCGTTATCCATCCGAACGATCCGGACGCTTCAGATGCGCAGCGTTGAACGCCCGAAAAGCACGCAACTCAAACGCACAGCCCCCATCCGCGCTCGGCCCGAAACGCCCCGTCCGCGCAAACCCGCCTTACAGCGCCGCCTTGATGGCGCGCGACAAGTCCTCGAACGTTTCGTACGCCGGAATTTCCGGGTGCTCGATCTTGATGGCCGTGGTGCTGCGGAACAAGAAGCCCGCCTTCGACGCCTTGATCATCCCTAAGTCGTTGTAGCTGTCGCCCGAGGCGATGGTGTCGAACCCGCACGAATGCAGCGCGCGCACCGTGGTCAGCTTCGTCTGGTCGCAGCGCATCTTGTAACCGGTGATGGTGCCGTCGTCGGCAACTTCCAACGTATTGCAGAAGATGGTGGGCCAGCCGAGCTTTTCCATGATGGGCTGGGCAAACTGCTCGAACGTGTCGCTGATGATAATCACCTGTGTAGTGGCGCGCAGATCGTCTAGAAACTCCTTCGCGCCGGGCACCGGGTCGATACCGGCAATGACTTCCTGGATCTGCGGCAGGCCCAGGCCGTTGCGACGCAGCACGTCAAGGCGGAACTGCATAAGCTTGTCGTAATCAGGCTCGTCGCGCGTGGTGCGCATCAAATCGGGCACGCCGGCCGCTTCCGCAAACGCAACCCAAATCTCGGGCGCTAGCACACCTTCCAGGTCCAGGCACACAACGTTCATTCCCATACCGCGCATCCTTTCACGCAACCATACGCTTTCGCGAATCTCTCACGCGCACAAGCATACGGCCGCGCAACCGCAGCGCGCCCCGCACTTCGGCCAAGGCCACCAGCGACCGGGAAACGGTAGCGAACGAGTGACAATTGAGAGATACCAGCGAGCTGAAAGCGCCACTCGCACGCGCCAACCAGCGCCCTCGCGCTAGTGCCGCTAAACCGAAAGGCCTGACCTGCTCCCGCACCCTGCCCGCGCGCTCCCACATTTTTCGATGGAACTTTGTGCGAAACTCCCACATTTTCCGTGGGAACTTGCGACATTGGCCAAATTTCTTTCGATGAATCGAACGTTTTGGCTTCTGAAACCAGTTTCTTTCGATGAATCGAAAGAAACTTTGCGTACAGGCACGCCTTCCAGGTCCAGACATACGATATTCATTCCCATGAGGATCCCTTTCACGCCGTCGTTGCTTTCGCAAGCCTCTTATGCGCATAACCATAGGCTAACTCGCCGATGCGCCCGACCACGTTCCGGCCAATGCCGCGAGCAAACGAGGAAACGGCAAGAAGGCAGCATGCTTAGACGACAGATGAAGAGATGAAGGCCGATTCTCGCCTCACGCGACCAGGCGAATAACGAAGGCTCCGTTCTTTCAAGGCAAGCGCAACCGCGACAGCAATGCCGACCGACACGGAAAGAAACGCGGACGATCTCTCCGAAAGGAGGAGGCCGCAACGCAGGTTGCGGCCCCGCCAACGGACGAATCCCGCCTAAGGGGAATGGTCGATCGGCTAGCCCATGATCTGGGCAAAGTCGGCCTCGGGAGTGGATATGGGGCGAATGCCGTAGTTGTCCACCAGCACCTGCAGCACGCCGGGGCTCACGAACGCCGGAAGCGTGGGGCCCAAGTAGATGCCCTTGATGCCCAGGTGCAGCAGCGTGAGCAGGATGCACACCGCCTTCTGCTCGTACCACGAGAGCACCATGGAAAGCGGCAGATCGTTCACGCCGCAGCCGAAGGCATCCGCAAGCGCGAGAGCAATCTTGATCGCGCCGTAGGCGTCGTTGCACTGGCCGACGTCCAGCAGGCGCGGAATGCCGGCGATGCTGCCCAGGTCCAGATCGTTGAAGCGATACTTGCCGCAGGCAAGGGTCAAGATGACGGAGTCGGAGGGGGCGAGCTTGGCGAAGTCGGTGTAGTAGCTGCGCTCCTTGCGCATGCCGTCGCAGCCCGCAAGCAGGATGAAGCGCTTGATGTCACCGGACTTGACCGCATCGATGACAGCGGGGACGACGCTCATCACGGTGTCGTAGCCGAATCCGGTGGTGACGCTGGTGCCGCCGTTGATGCCGGCAAAGGTTCGATCGGCGGCCCAGCCGCCCAGCTCCAACGCCTTATCGATAAGGGCCGAGAAGTCCTTGGCGCCGTCTTCGCCCGCCTCGACGACATGCGCGCCCGGGAAGCTCACAGGGCCGGTGGTGAACACGCGGTCGGCATACGACTCGTCCGGCTTCAGCAGGCAGTTGGTAGTCCACAGGATCGGCGCGGGAAGGTCCTTGAACTCCTTGCGCTGGTTGTGCCATGCGGTGCCGTAGTTGCCTTTCAGGTGCGGATACTTGCGCAACTCGGGATAGGCGTTTGCGGGGAGCATCTCGCCGTGGGTGTACACGTTCACGCCGCGGCCTTCGGTCTGCTCCAAAAGCTGCTTGAGGTCGTGCAGATCATGGCCGGTGACCACGATGAAAGGGCCCGCCTCGACCTTGAGCTCAATCGTCGCCGGCTCGGGTTTGCCGTAGGCGGAGATGTTCGCGTCCTCCAAAGCGGCCATGGCGGCCAAGTTGACCTCGCCGCATTTGAGAACCAAAGGCAGCAGCTCGTCCATGCCCAGGTCGGAGCCGACGGCCCGCATACCCTCATACAGGAACGCCGTCACAGCAGGGTCCGACTTCCCCAGCATCTGCGCATGATAGGCATACGCCGCCACGCCGCGCATGCCGAAGAGCAGCAAGCTCTTCAGGCTGCGGATATCCTCCTGCGCGTCCCACAGCAAGCCCATGTCGTACAGGTCGAATTCGCCCAGGGCGATAGCCTTAGCGCGAACGCGGCGTTCAAGGGCGGCGATGGCCTCGGGGTCGAAGCTGACATTGCTCACGCAGGCGAACATGCCCTCCAGCATAAGCCCGTCGGACTCGGAATCCCCCTTTCCGCCGTTCTCCGATCGGGCCAGGGCGACCAATGCCCCGGTCAGCTCGTCTTGCAATCGAGCCACATCGGCGGTCTTGCCGCATACGCCGGCGGCTCCGGTGCAGGCAGTGCATCCCGCCGTTTGCTCGCATTGGAAGCAGAACATGTTCCCGTCAGTCATTTTCGCGCTCCTCAATCATAGGGTGCCTTTTCGGTGTGGCTGCACTATACTGTGGTATCTCATATATTTCTGTTGTAGAACCTACAGGTGAAGCCAATGAACGATATCCTCATTTCTTCTTCAATGCTTTTCGCCGGCATAACCCAGGCCGAAGCGGACCTGATGCTGCCTTGCCTCGGGGCGACAAGAAGGGCTTTCAGCCGGGAGGAGCGGATCATGCGCGCCGGCCAGCCCACCGAATACCTCGGCGTCGTCCTGTCCGGGCGCGTGCGAATCGAGGTCTCGGACGCCTGGGGCGAGACGACGATCCTGGATATGCTGGGGCCTGGATCGCTTTTCGCCCACGGATACGCCTGCAGCATGGAGCCACTTGACATCGATGTGCTGGCTGATTCGGCCTGCGAGGTGGTGCTGCTCAAAGCAGAACGGATCATCCACCCTTGTCCCAAGCAGTGCGGCTGCCACGCGCACATCTCCTCGAACCTCATGCGCGCCTTGGCGCTAAGCAACCTTGACATGAACCGCCGCGCCATCGCCATGACCCCCAAAACCATACGGGGCAAGATCCTCGCCTTCCTCTCGCAGCAGCAGAAAAAGGCCGGCACCCGCGCCTTCGCCATCCCCTACAGCCAAACCAAGCTGGCAAGCTACCTCAGCGTCGACCGCAGTGCGCTGTCGAACGAGCTGTCGAAGCTGCGCAGGGAAGGCGTCATCGACTACGAAGGCCGCACGTACCGGCTCCTGTAGCGCGCGCAGGCGATTCTCTGCCACGTTGCGGTCAATGCCGCGAGCGAACGGGGAAACGGCACCCGATAAGGTAATCGCGTCGCTGACAGATAACGCTACGTCCCCAAAGCGTCAGGCTTATGACGAAGCGCCGGCAACCCGCGGCGTTGCGCTATCATCTGCTCATCCGCTCGATATGGAAGGGGACTAATGGCGCGGCTGTTCATTGTCGAGGACGATACCTCCTTGCGGGAGAATCTTGTGCGCATGCTCAAACTAAAGGGGCACGAATGCCTTTGCTGCGGCTCGTTCGCGAACGCCGCGGACGAGGCTTTGGCCGCATGCCCTGATTGCATCCTGCTCGATCTTTCGCTCCCCGGCGCGTACGGCCACGAGGTCTGCCGCTCCATCCGCCAGGAAAGCAACGTCCCCATCATCGTCCTGACCTCCTCCGATAGCGAGTTCGACGAGGTCATGAGCATGAACGTCGGCGCGGACGACTACGTGGTCAAGCCCTATCGCCCCGCCGCGCTGCTCGCCCGCATCGACCGCGCGCTTACGCGCAGCGGATCCGCCGACCCGGCGCGCGGGCGACTTGAGCACGACGGCGTCTCGCTCGACCCCGTGCGGGCCGAGGTCTCGTATCGCGGCGAAAGCGTGGAGCTGTCGCGCAACGAGCTGCTGATCTTGCGCATCCTCATGGAGAGCGCGGGCTCCATCATCTCGCGCAGCGAGCTGATGGACGAGCTGTGGCAAACCGATGCGTTCGTCGACGACAACACGCTCACGGTGAACGTGAACCGCCTGCGCCGCAGCTTGCGATCCGCTGGCGTGCCCGAGGATTTCATCACCACCCGCCGCGGCCTAGGCTACGTGGTCCGATGAGCGCATCGATTCGGGGAAACGCTGCGGCCACGCAGGTGCCCAACCCACCCGCCTGCCCGGCGCCGGGCTCGCCGGCTGCTGCGCCCGGCTCGCCGGCCGACTTGCCGCACGGTCCCGCGCCCACTTCGCCCGTGCCCACGCCGCCCGCCGCCGACAGCCAGGTCAACGGCCCGGAGCGCGCCTACTCCTTCGGCGCATACCTCCGCTCGCACGCCGGGTTCGCGCTCGGAGCGGTCGCCTTGATAGCCGTCGTTGCGGGTGTCATGGCCGTCACCGGCTCGAACGCTTCGGCGATCGCGCTCGTTTCCCTCTGCGAAGCCCTGTTCGCCTGCGTTGCGCTTGCCGCGGGTTTTTTGCGCGATCGCGAGTTCTACCAGCAGCTGGACCTGTTCTGCGACTCGCCCGAAAATGCGCGCTACCTCTCGTCGATCCTAGACGAACCACGCACGCTCGAAGGCTCCATCGCCTACCGCGCGCTCGCCGTGCAGGGTAAAGCCGCCTCCGACGAGCTAGCCGCACGATCACGCGACATAAAGGAGTACCGCGACTACATCGAGCTGTGGGTGCACGAAACCAAAACGCCCATCGCGTCGGCGCAGCTAGCGTTGGCAAGCCTTCACGGGCCCGAGATCGGCAAGGTGCGCGGCGATCTCGACCGCATCGAATCACGCGTTGAGCAGGTGCTTTACTACGCACGCTCGGCTACCTTAAGCGAGGGCTTCTCCATCGAGAAGCTCAACCTTGCGGCCCTCGCGCGCAAAGCATGCCGCCAACGGTCCCGCACGCTCATCGGCACAGGGGTCTCGCTCGAGTTCGGCATCGACGAGGCGCTCGAAGTACTCGCCGACGCGAAATGGACCGACTTCATCATCGGCCAGGTCCTGGAGAACTCGGCGAAGTACGGCGCGAAGACCATCCGGTTCGAAGGCACGGCGAAGGATGCGGGTACGAAAGACGGCTGCATCGAGCTGCTGATCGCAGACGACGGCGACGGCATCCCCGCTGCTGACGTGCCACGCGTGTTCGACCGCGGCTTCACGGGAAGCCGGGGCCGCACGCATCACAAGGCAACGGGCATGGGGCTGCACCTAGCCGCCGTGGCCTGCGAAAGAATGGGCCTCGGCCTGCGCATTTCCTCGGAAGAGGGAACGGGCACCACCGTCGCGCTGACCTTCCCCCTCGACCGCACGCGCATGGATTTGGCTGGGATTTAGCAGCCGCTCGGTGCGGGCCATGGCGAACCCGGACGCCCTCAGCGCGACGCGAGGCGCCCGGGAAGCGCAGGCCATGGCGTCCCTGCGCTTCCCGCCGGCTTCGCAGCCCACAGGCGCCGACGGCGGCTAACCTTACAGAATCGTAAGTTTGCGGTAAGGCCCTTCGATGGCTCCGTTTTCGCGAGCACCGCATCATGGGGATATACCGAATCGAAGAGAAAGGAATCCTCCATGACCGTGGTTACCGCAACCCCTCCGGCAGGCATCGCGAACGCGGGCGCGTCCGACAACCGCAACGTCCTGCTATCCGTGCGCGACGTCCGCAAGGTATACGGCTCGCGCGAGGCCGTCACCCGCGCGCTCGATGACGTGTCGTTCGACATCGCGCAAGGCGAGTTCGTCGGCGTGATGGGCCCGTCGGGCTCGGGCAAGAGCACGCTTTTGAACTGCATCTCCACCATCGACACCGTGACCAGCGGGAACATCATCCTGAACGGGCTTGACATCACGCAGCTGCGCAGCCGCCAGCTCTCAAAGTTCCGTCGCGACGACCTGGGCTTCATCTTCCAGGACGCCAACCTGCTGGACACCCTGACCGGTTTCGAGAACATCGCCCTGGCCCTTACCATCAAGGGCGAGAAGGCCGATGCCGTCCGCGCGAAGGTCGATAGCACCGCGAACATGCTCGGCGTGACGGACGTCCTGCAGAAATACCCGCGCCAAATGTCAGGCGGCCAGCGCCAACGCGTTGCCGCGGCGCGCGCCATCGTCGCCGACCCGAAGCTGGTCCTTGCTGACGAGCCCACCGGCGCGCTCGATTCGCGCAACGCCGCCGTCCTCCTTGAGACGCTCGAGGTGCTGAATACGAAGCTGCACGCCACCATCATGATGGTCACGCACGATGCGGTCGCCGCCTCCTACGCCGATCGCATCCTGTTCATCAAGGACGGCAAGCTGTTCAACGAGCTGCGCCGCGGCGATGACGCCCGAACCGATTTCTACCAGCGCATCCTTGAAGTCCAGGCGTTCCTTTCCGGCAAGCAGGGCGACTCCCCCGCGGTCGGCTTCGCGCCCTCGCACGCTGGCGCGCCGCGCAACTAGGCGGTGGCCATCATGTTGATGAAACTTGCCTTGCGCAACGTGCGCCGCAGCATGCGTGATTACGCCGTGTATTTCGTCACGCTTACTTTGGGTGTGGCGGTCTTCTACGCCTTCAACGCCATCGAGGACTCGCGTGTGCTCTTCGAGGCCCAGGAAGGCGCCGCGAACGTGTTCCTGGCATCCGGCGCGAGCATTTTCGACATCCTCGCGCAGGTCATGACCTATTTCAGCATCGTCGTCGCCGTGGTTTTGGGCTTTTTGGTCCTATACGCCAATCGATTCGTGGTCCGGGCGCGCAAGAAGGAATTCGGCACGTACCTGCTGCTGGGCATGAGCCCGCGCCAGGTTTCCTCGGTGGTGTTGACGGAAACGCTAACCGTCGGCGTGATCGCGCTGGTGGCGGGGCTTGGGCTGGGCTTCTTGATCTCGCAGGCGATCGCCTTCGCCACGGCGGGCCTTATCGGTGTGGCCATCAGCGACTATCATCTGCTGTTCAGCGTCCGATCCGCCGAGCTGACCCTGGGATGTTTCGCACTCATCTTCGTCGTGGTGGCCCTGTTCAACGCCGTGCAGATTTCGCGCTGCAAGCTTGCCACGCTGCTTTCGGCCAACTCCCGCAACGAGCGCATGCCCGTGCGCAACCCCATCGTCTGCCTCATCGTGTTCGTGCTGTCGTGCCTTGTTCTGGCGAAGGCATATGCCGAGCTCAACCTCGACGGCCTCGTTTACTTCGGCGAGCACTTCCGCATCGCAACCGCGCTGATGCTCGTCGGCACGCTGGGCCTGTTCTGGTCGGCGTCGGGGTTCTTCATCCTGCTGATCCAGCGTCTGCGCGGCGTGTACTTCAAGGGGCTCGCCATGTTCACCATGCGCCAAATCGCGGCGAAGGTGAACACCGCGTTCGTGTCGTTGTGGACGGTCAGCATCCTTCTGTTCTTCAGCATCGTCGTGTTCTCCACGGGCTTCAGCCTGGCGTCGCTCTTCTCCGACCAGCTGGAAGAGAACACCCAGTTCGACGCGTCTATCCGTGCGAGCCTGATGTCGCTCGATACCTCCGACATGGAGGCGGTGCCTTCCGAGCAGTACGGCGGGGAAGAGGAGAAGGCAGCCGCAATCGAGGAAACCGAAGCCCAGCGCAACGAGATTTACAGGCTATGGCAAGAGAACGACGGTTCCACCGCTGCGTACCTCAAGTCGCTCATCCCCGATTGGGACGAACGCGTGACCGGCTCGGCTCAGGTGGACACCTGGCTTGCGGACGATCTGACGAACAGGCAGCTCGTTGAAAGCTGCGGCTTCACGCTTGACCAGATCGGTTCCGACGAGAACTCCAGTATAGCCGACGAAGGCGTGCAATACGTATCGTTGTCGCAGTTCAACGCCGCGCGCCAGCTTGCGGGCGAAAAGCCGATCGAGCTTGCCGCAAACGAGTACCTGGTCGACAACACGGTCGACAAATCGGCCGACTACGCGAAAGCCCTTGGCCAAAAGGGACACGCAATCACCGTTGATGGTCATGCCCTGACCGCTTCCGGGCAGGTTGTTTCCCAATCGCTTCAGGTAAGCAGCATGAGTTGTCTGATCGCCGTTTTGGTGGTTCCCGACGAATTGGCGGCCGACAGGTTCGCCGCTGGCGATCTGCCGTACTTGAGCGAGCTGAACGTCAACCTGGCAAGTGATTCGCAAGAGCAGGCCATGAAAGACATGATGGCTGAATACGGGAAGGCGGCACCGCCGAGTGAAGAGCTTGTCGAAAAGGGCTGGACTTACGATCCCGGCGCATGGCCGGTGTTCTATTACGACACGAGCGAAAGCATTATCGCCGACAGCATGGGGCTTAAGTTGCTCTTGGTCTACCTGGCTCTTTATATCGGCTTCGTCTTCCTGATGACCACGGCGGCGGTTCTTTCCGTCCAGCAGCTCTCCGAGGTGGCGGACAGCATTCCGCGCTACCGCCTGCTGGCCCAGCTAGGTTGCGACAGGGACATGGTGCTACGAAGCCTGCGCACGCAGATCGGCATCTACTTCGTAGCTCCGCTTCTAGTTGCAGGATGCCATTCCGCATGCACAATCAGCCTTCTGTACAAGAACCTGCTGTCGCTTTGGGGCACGGGAGCCGTTACCAGCACGCTTGCCGTCGGCATCGCGCTGGTGGTTGCGGTGTACGCGGTCTATCTAGCCTCAACGTATCTGGTCGCGCGTTCGGCAGTCGTTTCCGGCGCGGGTAAGAAGCTGCTTGCGTAAGCTGAATACCGAAATGAGAAGGGGCGGTTGCCTGCGAACGATTCGCACGGCGGCCGCCCCTTACCTTACGCGCAAAACAACGTATTCGTTCAAGTTGCCCGTCTTGCCATCTGCCTCGAAACGGCTCACAAGGTCCGCGGAATCTGCCACCGCCGTCAACAGCCGCTCAATTTCGCACTCGTCGAAATGATGGCAATAACGGTACAGCCCCTGCGTATCCTGCCAACCCAGAAGATAATCGTTGCCAGGCAGCTCGGGAATTCCCAGCTCAGCACGCGCACGGCTCGTGGTTTCCTGCGCTTTGCGCGCCAGCTTCGCACTGTTCAGGAATCGCCAGAAGCTCACGGCCACGAACCCGCCCGGGCGCACCTTCGCGACAAGCGCGCGCAAAAGCCCCGCCCGCCAACGCTCCAGCGGCACATGATGCATGAACCCGAACGACACCGCCAAATCGCACGACGCATCCGGCACCTCAAGCGCCTTCCGAAGGCAACCGGCGGAAAGCCGCTCAATCGCATCAAGATTCTGGAAGGCTATTCGGGACAACGCGTCGGATTCGTTTCGCTCCCCGGCTTCCACCAGCGGATCGCAATTGTCCACCGCATAACCCGACAGCATCCTGCCAGGCAAGGCGTCCGCCAAATACCGCTCGAAACGCAAATTGCCGCAAGCCAAGTCAAGCACACGCAGCGGCTCTCGCCCGCTTGCGCCAGCATCGGCGACAACACATGCCCTCTCGCGACTCTCGCCGTCGGCAGCGTGCGCGTCTCGGCGAACCGAGCCTTCAAACGCCCCATCCGCGACGTGCAAAGCCCCAGGTTCGCAACCTGTTCGCCAGCCAGCCGCATCCATATCCTCGAGCAACCGCACCCAACCCTGCCACGGCGAGTGTCGCGTCTGCGAGAACGATTCGGCGTTCGCGCGATAAAACTCCCCGGTCAACGCGCACAAGCGCAGCGCCAGCACCTCTTCGGCGTCCTTTGCCGCACCACCGCCCGACGCAAGGTCTTCAGCTGCATCGGCCGCGCAAGCTGCGCCGCCGCTTGCGACTGCACACACTTGCTCGCAGTTGGCATCCCCACGCGGTTCCATGTTCTTACGACTCGCGCATCTCTCGGGCGCATTGCGCCAGCACGGTAACAAAGCGGTCGACGTCTTCCGGCGTGTTCTGATGGAAGAAACTCACGCGCAGCGTTTCCTTGCCCTCGCGAAGCGAGATGCCCGCCGCCTGCAGCGACAGCGGATGCTTCCCGCGCCACGTGCCCGGCGCCACCGTCGTGTGGTTTTCCTCGCACGCCGATGCGCGCGACACGAACACGCTGCGATCGGACAGGTAGCGCACCGACTGTGCGTTCGACACGCCGGGGATGCTGAAGCTCAAAATGTAGGGGCTGCCGCCTGCAGGCGCGTGGATCACCACGTCGCCGATTTCGCGACGCAGCCCCGCAATCGCCCGTTCGCGCAGGTCAGCAGCGTGCTTCACATTCGCTTCCCCGTCGCGCACGGCAAGACGCACGGCCTCGGCCATGCCCGCCGCCAAAAACACCGGCTCGGTGCCCGAACGCAGCCCGCGCTCCTGGTTGCCGCCGAACGCCGTGGTGAACATCTTCACGCCGCGCTGCACGTACAGAATGCCGATGCCGCGCGGACCGCCGATCTTGTGCGCACCGGCAGTCAACAGCTGCACGCCCCACTCGCGCGGGCACGTGGGCAGCTTGCCGAACGACTGCGTGGCGTCGCAGTGCAAAAGCGCTTCGGGCGCCAGCTCGTCGCGCAGCACCGCAACTTCCGGAATGGGGAAAATCCAGCCAACCTCGTTCTGCACGCGCATCATGGTGATAAGCGCCGTGGGCCCCGCCTGCAACAGCTCGCGCAGTTGCCCCAGGTCAAGCACACCATCTGGCGCCTCAACATACGCGCACGGCCACTTGCTGTCACGGCGCATGCCACGCACAGTGCGCGTCACCGACGAATGCTCAAGCGACGACGTGATAATCTGCCCCGGATGCTCGCGATGCGCCAAGCACGCGCCGCGGATAGCCAGGTTGTTCGACTCGGTTGAGCCCGACGTGAAGTACACTTCGTCAGCATCCACGCCCAGCGCATCGGCAATGACAGCGCGGCTTTCCTCAAGCACCGCCTTCGCCTTGCGTCCCACGGCGTGCGGCGAAGAGGGATTACCCCAACTTTCCGCCAGCACCTCGTTCATGCGCGCAACAACTTCCGGCAGCGGCTGCGTTGTGGCCGCGTTGTCTAAATATGTCAGCGTGTCTTCCATGCGTTTGCCTTCACGTACTCAACCCACACGCGGCCGCGCTTGCCGGCGCTGCCGCATCTTTGATAGCGCCCATCATTCTAACCCGCGCTTCATAATGTGGGTAAACCGGTCGCAGTTCAGCGCAGAAACATCGATAATCGGCAAAACCGCAGTTCAATCATGGCGTTTTCGTGGGCTTGCACTACGTTTGCATAACAATTTCGGACGTCCTCGGGACTTTTCGTCCACCCCGGGGTCACGTCCTTCGAATTACAAGCCTTCATCTCAAGAATTATTTGCCGCATACTGGCCAAACGGTGCTTCGCTTGCCGGGCGGCCTTCTTTTGCGACAAGGAGGTGCCGCCGATGGATACTCAAACGGTCATTGCGCTCTGCGCGATTTTCACGGTTGTTATCGGAATTGTTGGCTTAGCCAACCGGAATTAGTGAACTGCATGCGTACAAAAAGAGAACCCGGCTTGCCCAGTCGAAAAGCTAGCCGGGTAATCTAACGTACAATGCCGCCCGGTATGCCGGGGCACCGTACGTCGCATATTACACGCTGCGAACACGTTTCGCAAGGGCGCACATGCCGTAGAATACCACCTATGGAAAAAACGCTGCTGAACATCATCTCCGAGCTGCGCCGCACCAGCGGCCCGCTTGACCCCAACGCGCTCGACCGCATCATCCGCGCACGAAACCGCGAGGTCGCAGGCCCCGTTCGCCATGTGGCGAAGAAAAACCTGCTGCCGCTTTACCAAGACATCAAGGCGCACCAGCCCCAAACGTGGGCCAGCTGGGACATCTCGCCCGAACTTGAGGCGCGCCTGGTTCGCACGCTGCAGGTCAAGCCGCGCCGCACCGCATCGGGCGTGGCCACCGTTACCGTGCTCACGAAACCGTGGCCGTGCTCAAGCGCGTGCCTGTACTGCCCCAACGACGTGCGCATGCCGAAAAGCTACCTGCACGACGAGCCGGCCTGCCAGCGCGCCGAGCGCAACTGGTTCGACCCGTATCTGCAGGTCACCGCACGTTTGCGCACGCTGCATCAAATGGGGCACGTCACCGACAAGGTCGAGCTCATCGTGCTTGGCGGCACGTGGAGCGACTACCCCGAGACGTACCAGATATGGTACATACACGAGCTGTTCCGCGCCTTGAACGACATGGGCTGCGAAGCCACGGTAGAGTGTGAATCCGAAACGCGCCGCGAGCAATACCAAAACGCCGGCATAGCCTGCGAACGCGACGACCTTGCCGCCTGGGCCTCCGAAGCGCAAGCGCGCGTCACCGCCGGCGATGCCTCCTACAACGAAACGGTTCGAAACCTATACGCTTGCAGAACCCACGCGGACGATTCCCGCTTGCGCACCCGAACGGATGACCGTAACACTACGACTGACAACGCTCTCGCAAACTGCACGACAATCGGCGATACGCAGAAGGCCGACCCCGAATCGGTCGCCCCTGAAGACCCGCAAGATGCAGCTCCCCGTAACGGCTGGGCCGCTGCCGCGCAATGGCAGACCGCAACGTTTCCCCAGCTTGAAGCCCTGCAGCGCGAAAACGAGTCCGCCGAACACCGCTGCGTAGGCCTTGTGGTGGAGACACGCCCCGACGCCGTCACGCCCAAACGGCTTACCATGCTGCGCCGTCTAGGCTGCACGAAACTGCAAATGGGCATTCAAAGCCTGGACGAGCGCATCCTCGCCGCAAACCATCGAGGCATCGGCGTCGATCGCATGCAGCAGGCCTTCGAGCTTGCCCGTATCTTCGGCTTCAAAACGCACGCGCACTTCATGACGAACCTGCTCGGCGCAACGCCCGAAAGCGACGCCACCGATTATCGGCGCATGGTCGAGCATCCCGCCTTCAAGCCCGACGAGATCAAGCTGTACCCCTGCGCGCTTGTGGACGGCACGGGGCTAGTCGCACATTGGCGCGACGGCAGCTGGCGCCCCTACACCGAGCAGGAGCTTGTCAACCTGCTAGCCGAAGACGTGCTGGTCACGCCGCCGTTCACGCGCATCTCTCGCATGATCCGCGATATCTCGGCACACGACATCATGACCGGCAACAAGAAGGTGAACCTGCGCCAGCTGGTCGACCTGGAGCTTGCGAAGCGATCAGAACCGGTGCAGGAGATCCGCTCCCGCGAAATCGCCTTCGGAGCCGCCGCAAACGACGAGCTCTCGCTCTCCGAAATCGCCTACGAAACCACGAACACCCACGAGGTGTTCCTGCAGTGGACAACGCCCGACAACCGCATCGCAGGCTTTCTGCGCCTATCCATGCCGAATGCCGACTACGTCGGCGCACACGTCGCTGACCTGCCTATCGATGCCGGCGAGGCCATGATTCGCGAGGTGCATGTATACGGACGCGTTGCCGGCCTGCATCAAGGTGGCCAAAACGCCCAGCACCGAGGTCTCGGCCGCATGCTCATCGAGCGAGCCTGCGATATAGCCCGCGACAACGGCTACACCGCCATAAACGTGATCAGCGCCATTGGCACACGCGGCTACTACCGCAAGCAAGGATTCGCCGACAGCGGGCTGTACCAGCAACGCAGCCTATAAGACGCAAGGCGGGCATCGACGCTTTCGCCCTGCAAGACCGCTGTCTTTGATCGCATGCGGAGGCCCGCTAACTTCCGCATGTCGCGGCTCACATCTCGCGAACGCCCACTTCTCGCAGATACAGCTCGCCAGTTTCGCGGCGCTCGAATACGTTCGCACTTTCCGCAAGCGCGACGCCGGGACACATTTCGCGCAACGCCGCAACGCTGCCCAACGGAATCGCGGCGCTCGGGACTCCTTCGTCAAACGAACACGGCACACCTGCCGCACGCGCCCAGTCGCGCACGCACGCCGCATCGGCCCCAAACGCCTTCGCGCATCTCAGCAAGCGGTCGCCTTCGTCGGCCTCAAGCCACGGATAATGCGCCCACACCCCATCGTCGCAGGTGAACACCTTATTCTGCTGATACACCTGCCCCGTATTCTTGTTGTCGGAACTGCAATAATGCACACCAAGCAGCAAGCTCTCACGCACAGCATATTCCATCAACGTCAACGCCTCAGCCTCGCTACCCGCAACGGGGACACCGCCGCCGTACCAGTAGTCATACAAGTAGTTGAAAGGGTGCTTGCGCAGCTCAAACCCACGATCACGAAACGCTTCCGCATTGCACAGCGGAAAACAGAACTCCAACAGGTTCACGCCACGCACGCCCATGTCGTCCAAGCGCACAAGCAGCTCCTGCATCTCGGAAAGCGTGCCGGGGATCACCGGCATCTCAACCATCACATCGGGCAGCGACGAAACGGCGGCCTCGATTCGCCCAAACACGGATGCATCGGGGCGCGCGACATCCTCAGGCTTGATGCTAAATCGTACCTCATCAAGTCCCGCATCAGCTAACGCATCCAAGCACGGATCATCCAGCAAGTCACCGCACGTGTATAGGCGGATATGCACGTCGGAATACAGTTCCTTTGCACGCCTCACGAACGCGACAACCGACTCCTTATGCAAAAGCGGCTCGCCACCCGTTATCGCCAGGCAATCGAACTGGGCACCAACTGCAGCAGCCTGCTCAAGCTCGGCCACGATATCCCGACGGTGCGACAAGAAGTACTCGTAGCGATCCTGATTCGGGTTGAAGCAGAAATAGCAATGTCGCGTGCAACGCAAATCAACGAAAAACGTAGCCGTGCGCTCGCCCGTGCGGCACGCCAAGCATGCCGGTGAAATCCATCCATGCCATAGTGACCCGCCGCCGTTTTCGCAATGGCAACCACACATCGCCGCCGTTTGCGAACGCCGCTTGCGCGGGCACGACTCCGCCACCTCAAAGGGGATTCCAAACGCAGCAACCGCATCCTCATAGTCGTGCTCAACCTGATCAAACGCCTGTGCATACTCGCGAATATCCACAAATCCCCCCTTAAAGCAAAACGCTACTCAGCCGAAAGCTCCGCCGCCAACTTCTCAACATGCGCAGCGTCAACATGCGCAAACGCCGCCATAGCACCTGCAAACGCAGCGTAATACGCACGGATATCTTTGCGAATCACCTCATCAGCGAACGCATCGACCCACGTCAGCACATGATTCCGCAGAAAGTCGCTCTGGGTACGAAGCGTCTTCGCCGCATCCTCATCGCGTCCGTCAGCATACGCCTCACAAACGCACTGACTCATACGCGCCATAAAATCCATCATCGCGGAAATGTGATCGTCGGGAAAATGCTGCTCGGCCTGTAGCCTGAAACCCGCTTGATGATAGAACGACCGAACATCAAGCGTGCTTCCCCTAAACAGCATGCCGTCGGTACTGGTATACGGAGACTCCCAGGGTCGAACGTAGCTATCGCCAGGAACCTGAAACAACGTGGGGAAATCTTCTTCCATGGCCACTGTCGCCTTGGAAACCGCATCCCCTTCGCTATGTTCACCCACGCACGCAACCGCTTCGGCAACGCACTCGGTCATCGTGCGGAGGGAAAGGCCCACGTTCTTCTCCGAAAGCCCCTCATCAGCGGCCACCTTACCGGCAAGCCACGTCAACGCGCCTGCCGTGTTCTCGCCGAAAAGCTGCGCAGCTGACGCCTCATGCACTCCGCCGCCGAACACCACATGAAAGGCGCCATATAAATACGCACGGCGTGCCAGCGTCATGGCAATGCGATTTTCCTCGTCTTTGCTGTCCATCCCCGCTCCTTCTGCGCCGTCGCCATCCAGGGCGCGGCACAACGAACCTGAAACAAAACCGCCGCATCGAGCAAACAGCGCGATGCGGCGGCAATCAACCTATTACCAGGTCAGCTCACGCGCTTCCTGGCTAAACGCGCAGTCCTTCGCCTTAATCAAGACGTTCGGATGCGTTTCCTCGGGCGAGGGCAGCACCACGATGCTACCGTTATCCAGGTCGCTACCATACTTCGCGCGCAGCTCATCCATGTCGCCAAAATCAAGCGCACGGTTCGGGCAGCCAGCCACGCAAGCAGGCTGGGAGCCCTCTTGACGCAGGCCATAGCAGCCGTCGCACTTACCGGAAACACCCTTTTCCGGGAAGTACTTCGGCTGGCCATACGGGCAGCTCATCACACACATGCGACAGCCGATGCACTTGCTCTGATCCTGAATCACCGTGCCGTCGGCAGCCTTGTAAATGGCGCCCGTCGGGCAATTCTTCAGGCAAACAGGGTCCTCGCAGTGATTGCAGCTAAACGTGTAGCTAAAGCCCTGCACCTTCGGGAACTCGCCAACCGTGTAGGAATGCGCCTCGCGATACAGCGTGCCAACCTCAAGACGGTTCTTGTCCTTGCACACAACCTGACAAGCGCGGCAACCAGTGCAGCGGCTTTGGTCCAAATAGAATCCAACGCTCATGATTCACTCTCCTCTTCCGCAGCTCTAGTTTGCACTCCAGCGAGCCGGCTTGTCGCAGTCGCGGCCAAGCGGAGCGCCGGTGTACTTCTCGACATTGCAGATCTGGTTGTTGTAACCAGACACGCCCATGCCACTGTACTCGCTACCGATCAGATAGTTGTCGGAGCCAGCCATATCGATGCCGGTCTCTTCATCGACGTCAACCCATGCGCCATGGGGCACGCCGACCATGCCAGGCATCAACACGTCCATAACGGCAGCGTTGCGCAGGCCCTTGCCATACGGCGAGCTCAGCAGCACCGTGTCACCGTCTTTGATGCCCAGGCTCTCCGCATCGCTACGAGCCAAAAACACCGGGTTTGCCCACGCCTCGCGCAGCCACGGGCAGTTGTCGAACACGGTATGCGAACGACGCAGGTAGTGCGGGTTGAACATCAGGAACGGATACTCGCCCTTTTCGCCGCCGATTTTACCGTCCTTGAACGTGGACTCGTAGCCCGTGCACGGAACGACATAGGTCGGGTACGGCTTGTACTGTTCGATTCCAGGGAAGCCGAACGACGCCATCAGGTCGTAGCGAGCCTGGCAGTAAATCTCCAGCTTGCCCGACTTGCTCTTCAACGGGTTTGCCTCAGGATCATCGACGAACTTCTGGTAGCCGATGTGGCCGTGCTTGTCACCGCGCTTGCGCGGGAACTGATAACCGCCGTTTTCCTTCAGCTCCTTCAACGTGATGATGCCTTCCTGCGGCGTGCCTTCGGCGTTGAGGCTTTTGATGTCATCAGCCGTCAGCGTGACCAACGTCTTCATTTTGCCGTCATCGCCCATGACCTTGCAGCCGGCAATCTTCTCGTACAGCTGCTGATCCTCGGTCTTGCCATAAGCAAGCTTGGGATCCTTGCCGACGCCCGCAATCAGCAGCTCGCCGATTTCCTGGTCGGTCTTCGCCTCGCCAAGCGGCTGCGTCACGCGAGTGTAGAACGGCAGGTATTCACGGTTGTTGTAGTCGCCGAAACCGCCGCAACGCTCCCACTCGGTCGTAACCGGCAAAATGATGTCGGAATAGCGAGCGTTCGTGGTCATGAACTGCGCCAACGTCAACACGAAGTCAACCGCGCGGTGGGCCTCGATGCCCTCTTTCTGGTTCAAAGACGTCTGCAGGACGGCATCGGTCATATGATAGATGCACTTGATGGGACCAAGCTCCGTAGGATTAGGCTTGTGGAAGGAGCCGTACGCATTGGAAACGTCCTGCGTGTGGCCGCCGCCATTCTTGATGATCTCATACATCTGAGGCTGGCGAACGCCCGTGGTAACCGGATTGGTCGTCTTCGGCATCTTTGCGGCACCGGCGGAAATCAGTCGAGCACCGCCATTGCCGGCGTTTGCGTGATATGCGCTAGCCGTTGCATGACCGGACTTGCCCATATGACCGCCCATGGCGCCCAAGGCGATCAACAGCTGCGGCAGCATTTCGGCACCGTTGCAGCGAGCCATACCATAGTTGTGCAGAATCATGACCTTGTTGCTCTTTGCCATAATCTGAGCCAGCTCGGTGACCTGCTCAGGCTTCGCGCCGCAGATCGGCTCTGCCCATTCCGGCGTCTTAGGCGTGCCGTCGTACTTGCCAAGGATGTAGTCCTTAAGGTTCTCATCGATGGTCTTATCCTCAGGCATGCTCTCGGAGTCGAAACCAACCGTGTACTTATGGATGAAGTCCCAATCGATGATGCCTCCCTTTTCCTCGTCAAGGCGAAGCATTTCATAGGCAATAGCGAACATAAGCGCCATGTCCGTGCCGGTGCGAACGGGAACCCACTCAGCATCAAGCATCTGGGCGGACGCGTTGTACAGCGGGTCGATGGATACGAACTTGGTGCCCTTGTCGCGCGCAGCCATCCAATAGTTGATAGGCGTACCGGCGGCAGACCAAGCAGGATTGGACGACCACATGATAATGTACTCGGCGTTTTCAAGGTCAAAGCGATCGTTTGCCGTATCCGCATCACCCGTACCGCAGTCCGTAGTCGGAAGACCCATCTTCGTCACGTCAAGCGTATACGTGCCATGCGACGTGGTATCCCATCCGCGCACGTAACCGGAAAGGACATTGAGCGTGGTGTTGTTCGCCTTGCAATAAAAACCCGTGGGGCCGTACTCGTCGGAAATGCGCTTGATTTCCTCGGATGCAAGCTTAATAGCTTCGTCCCAGCTGATGACTTCCCACTCGTCCTTGCCACGCATCTGGCCGTTGGACTTCTCGCCACCGCCAGGCTGCCAACCCTTGCGCTTGAGCGGATGAAGAATACGGTCAGCGCCGAAGCACTGCTGTTGCTGGGTTTTACCGCGCACGCAACCGCGCTGCTGCGGATACTCAATGGAATCCTCGTGCGTGTCATCAGTCTTCTGACGAACAACGGCGCCGTCCTTGACCATGACCTTGTTCATGCAGCGACCACCGCAGTTATGCCAGCAGGCTGCGGAAATCCATTCGCCACCCTTTGCCGGATCGACAGGCAGCTCGTGCTTGTCGACGGCCTCGAGACTTGATTCCGCAGAGCAACCAGTTGCGGTCAGGCTGGCCACACCCGCCATGACGACGGCAGAAGCGCCCAGGAAACCTCGACGGGAAATGTTATTGGAATTCACGGTTATATCCCCCTTCGTTCCTTACAGCGCGCACGTCGCGTAAAACGCGTAACGAGCGACGGCAACACCGATAACCAGAGCAGCGCACACGACGATCGCAAGCGTCTGCCTGTTTGCGAATTTGGAAGCCAGCAGCGTCAACACAGCAGAAGCGACAGGCGCAACCACCAGGCCGACCACCTGCATAACCGGGCTTATGCCAACAGCCGAAAAGACCGCAACCTCAAGCGCCAGACCAATGGCCAGCACCACGTCAACAGCAACCATCGTGTATGCAACGGGCTTTTCGGACAGATTCGCGACACCAAGCGCGGCGCACAGGCCAAGACCCATGGCAAGATCGCCCGCCACGAAGCTCAGCACCGTTGCCGGGGCGTTCGTCCAAACGGGATTACCGAACACGTCGGTGTACGCGGTGCCCATAAGCACCATGCATGCCACGGCAACCACGGCCGTCACCACGCGCAGCGCAAAGGGGCTGTCCTTTTTCACGAACGCGATGATCATGTCGATAAGAGCCAGCACGAAGAACACGCCGGAAACGGCAACCTCGCGCACCATACCAGACGCAAAGTTAACGGTTCCGCTTGTCAACGAGCCCATTGCACGCGGGATGCTCTGCACATGCGTAGAAGCGGCGATCATGCCGATGGCGAACAAAGCAACTACGACCAGGGGCAAAAGCCACGGGCGATTGCCCGAGCGCTTACGGGCAAAGCACGTTTCAAACACGTACGCACCCGCAGCCATACCTCCCAGCAGCGTGAATGCAAACAGGGATTCGAGACCCATGTTTCCCTCCTCTATTTCCTTGCGCCCGCAGTAGGACGCGCCTCTCGCAAAACACGCCTCGCCCGCGCGTTTTGCGTTCTCCTGCTTTTTCCGCGAGATATGCGAATACGCACGAAGAAAGCAGGAGGCTGAATATGATCGTCGGAAATCAGCTGAACCCTTCATGAGCCGTTATAGCAAAATTGTCGTGCGACAATCAATAGTGTCGCACGACAATTTTGTAGTGTATTTATTCTATTTTGAGAACAGTAATTATCTCAACCGGTCAGCTAAAAGCGCAATTGACCTGGTAATTTGCACCTTAGATACCGCCCGTCGAGTAACAGTCCCTCGATCTTTTCTTACATAACTGTCGCACACGCCGTCACACAGCCAGCCCCAACCAAGCAGGCCAAGGAAGTAAGTAAGGAGTTACAGCGATTTGCTTTCATCGGCTTTTACGTTAAAGCCCTCGCTATATGCGCTTGGCACTACAAGCGTGCTGTCGTTATCCTGCATACCCTCGTACGTCAAATGCAGCTTGCGCAGCGCAAGCGCCACTTCGTCATGGTTATACGTTTGCGCAACCTCATCAAGGATTTCGGAAACGTCGCGCTCCGCTTCCATAAGCGTGATGCGTGCGCTTTTGCGACATTCCGCCTGAGCCTCCAACGACATAACCCCCTGCAGCTCTTTGGGGATGATCAGGTCGCGCACTTCAACCGAAACGATGGAGATACCCCAATCAGATACCTTTTCCTCAACAGCCTCACGCAGCTCCTGATCAAGCTGATGACGACGCATGACCACATTCGACAGCGATGCGCGACCGATGGCATCGCGCAATGCCGTTTGCGCGGAAAGCGCTACGGCAAAGTGGTAATCCTCGACCTCAGTACAAGCCTTTTCAGGATCCCAAACCACCCAAAACAGCACGGCATCGACGTCAAGCGGCACCAAATCACTAGTCAGCGCCTCTTCGGCGCCAAACGGAGTTGCATTCATGCGCTGGTCAACGCGCAACGTGCAGAACTCAAACAATGGGACGGTGAAAAACAAACCCGGGCCCGCAAGCCGATTAAATCGACCCAGGCGCATGATCACGGCACGCTCCCAATCCATGCAGACGTGCACCGACGAAAGCACAGCAAGGCCAACTACTGCGGAAAGCAGAATACCCGTAAGCGTCAAACCGGACGCCAAGGCCACGGATGCTCCCAACATCAACGCAAATGCAACGATAGCCAAGGCTATCGTTATCATCACAGCGCCATTTCGCGTCGCTCTTTTCGTAGGATCGGAGCGATACGCGTCGGCTGCAACACCGAATTCCATCTCAGAACGTCGATACGTATCTTTTTGCCCCGGAACGAGCCTCTCGCCGTTATTTCTGGTTTTCATGGCCCCTTTTCATCCTCCTCACACACGCAGACACCAGTTTCGGGATGTCTTCATACGCCATCCCTTGCTCCAAGCAGCTTTTGATGAAATCTTCGGCAAGCGCATTGACCTGCGCATCCCCTTTTTGATTGTTACCCGGTTCGTTCACGAACACGCCACTGCCTCGAACGGTTGTCACATACCCGTCGCGCTCCAATCCCATGTACGCTTTACTCACTGTGTTGTATGCAATACGCAGATCGGCAGCGTACTTACGCACGGTGGGTAATTTGTCACCCGGTTTATAAAAACCCGATGTAATGAGGTATGCCATTCGGTTTCGTAGCTGAACCCACAGCGGTAAGTCACCGTTTTCGTCGAATTCAAACGAAGGCGTTTCCTTTGTCGCTTTCACACGTTATCTTTCCATCTCACACCAGGGGCTGCACACCTGCAGCCACCATTACCAATCGCAAGCATAGCCCTCCGACAAGCACGAGCACCGACGCGAACGCAGCTGCCGGAGCGCTCAAATGTCGCCTGTTCATCAGGGAAAACACTTCAATCACTATCGGTAATAGTAGCGCACATAAGACAAAGCCACCCCAAAATAGCTGCGAATGTCTACCTGTCAGCACATCGGCACTCGCTACCGGGGCAAGGCTTGCAAACAGCAGTATCGTCACGAGGAGCTCGAGCACCACGAACACGAAATCAAAGCGCAGTAATTTGACATCCCATTGCCGCACGGCCCGCCGATCCTCACATGAGCATAGAGCAAGCATTATCACCGCGCAGCCGCACGAAAGCGCAGACAGAACGAATAGCACCGGTAGCCACATCGTCTGCCAGAATTTCACAGCGACAACGCTTTTCAGCAGCATTCCCGTGTATGCCATAACCACGAACGCGACGGGGATGCCCACGGCTTTTAGGACCCACAGCGCACGCCGCACGTGCGCTCCCAGCGAAAACGCCGCATCGCAGAAAGCCGCCAACGAACTTCCCATCAACAGCGACAGCGCGAGTGCACCAATCGAAATCAAGCTGCTTGTTGGATATAGCAACAAGTAATAAAACGCATCCGGTCGACCTAAATCAGCGATTAGACACAGCACTCCCAGTATCAAAATACAGAGTGTCGCGCCATACACGATTCTCCTTATGCGTTGATATGTTGATTCACACAACCATTTCGGCGCATGAAAAGTCCTATTACGCCCACCATGCCTATTCCATATCGACATATTGCACGCAACATCCAGCATAGCCAACACAGCATATGCGCCCGCTGATGTTCCGCCCAGGAATAGGTATACCGCTATCAGCCCGCTAAACGTCATGCGCCCGCCTTTCTTGAACACGGCAAGAATATCACTGTCGCACGACAATTCACAACCATATGGGCCAATGTCCCCGTAGCGTTCTAGCTCGCCACCTGTTACAAGATGGCGAGCTAGAACGCCACGGGGATAGATTCATTCACGCAACTCGAAAGGAACCCAGGCTGTGCCGCAACTTGCCCGCACGTGCTCCAGGCGCACGCCGAAGGACTGCTCGATAGCAGCACGAACACCGCCATCGTTCGGTTCACCCTGCGCGGCCAAACGCCCCCGCTCCATCACAAACACCTGGTCAGCAACCGAAAGCGCCAGGTTCAAATCGTGAATCACCGCGATAACCGTCTTGCCGCGCTGCCGAATCTGGCGAATCAGCCGCACCATATCGAAACACGCCGCCACGTCCATGAACGACGTCGGTTCGTCAAGCAGCACGGTCGGCGTATCTTGCGCCAGCACCATAGCCATGCGCACGCGCTGCCGCTGCCCGCCCGACAAGCTCTGCAGCGAACGATCGCGCAGCTCAGACACGCCGGCAAGCAAAAGCGCCTCGTCGATGCGTTCCTCATCTGCCCTGCTCAAGCGCGAAAACGATCCACAGCACGGGAACCTTCCGCACACCACCAGCTCGCGCGCCGTCATCATAGGCGCCTCTTGCTGCTGCACCAACACGCCTAAAAGACGCGCTCGATCGCGAGCAGCCAGCGATGACACATCGCGCCCGGCAACGCGCACGCACCCCGACGTCGGCTTTACCAGCCCCATGGCAAGTTTCGCAAGCGTTGATTTCCCGCAGCCGTTCGGCCCGACGATGCAGCTGATGCTCCCTTTCGGAAACAACGCGGAAAAGCCGTCGAACAAAAGGCTGTTGCCGTACCCGAATACGACGTCATCAAACTCAAGAGCGCCCATCGACCTCTCCTTTCCGCGAACGAAGAATCAGATAAATGAAGAACGGGCCGCCTATCAGCGCCATGCAAATTCCCACAGGGATCTCAAACGGCGCGAACAGCGTGCGCGCAACGGTGTCGCACGCGCACACCACGATGGCCCCGACAACAGGAGACAGCAGTAATACACGACGATTATCATGACCAGCGAAGAAGCGGACGATATGGGGGACAACCAGCCCGACGAATCCGATAAGCCCGGCAAAGCAAACCGCGGCACCCGCCAGTAGCGCTGCAAGCGAAAGCAATGTCAGCCGGGTTCGCTGCACGTTCAGCCCCAGCGCGTGCGCACCTTCATCCCCCAGCGACAAGATATTGAGACGAGTTCCCTGGCCTGCGGCCACAAGCAGCCCGACGCAGATCGCGCACCCGGGAATCACCAGCTCGGACGCCATCACGCCCGAAAGGCTTCCGACCAAAAACCCAGATGAGTTCACGTAGGCATCCGGATTGAAAATGAGAATCGCGTTCATTCCCGCCGTAAATATGGATGTGAGCGCCATGCCGGCAAGCACGATGGTAAGGCGCGACGCCCCCGCGTACAACGATACGAAGAACACCAGCAACGCCGAGGCAAACGCGCCCACAAACGCACCGGCTGCCGACACGCCCAGTGCATGCGGAGCCACGCATGCGAACAGCAAAACGAACAGGCCGGATCCAGCGTTGACGCCGATGATGTTTGAGCTGGCCAGCGGATTATTCAACGTTGCCTGGATAAGCGCACCCGCCTCGGCAAGCGCAGCACCGGCAAGCACGCCCCCAAGGACACGCGGCACGCGCACGTTCGCCAGCACGTTCACAGCCATGTCAGACGCGTTGCCCGTAGCATACGCCACCACGTCGGTCGCGCCAATAGACGACGACCCCAGCGCCAGACCGGCGAACGCCACGCCGGCAAGAGCCAACAGCAAGACAAGCAACATAATGTGGAAGCGACGTTGCGCGCAATCCGTCATCGCAACCGTTTTGAGTCGATTCCTACGCACGAATCAACCTATTCGCCGTACAGCGCGTCGAACAGGACTTGATACGCTTGATCCCACTCAGCATTTGGCTTGAACTGGAACAACTGCGGATCAAGCGTCACCACACGATTGTTCTTCACCGCATCAAGCTGCGCCCATGCCGGGTTCTGCGTCGTCTGCTCGGCAAGCGCCTGCTGCGCCGACTCATCGGAATTACCCATAGGCAGAAGGAAGATGGTTTGCGGGTTATCCTGAATCAGCGCCTCTATGCTGTAATCGGACAACAGGCCCTTATCGGAATCGGCGATGTTCTGCGCACCCAAATCGGCAAGCATGGTTCCCGTCTGCGTCGAGGACGACTGCACGCGCGTACCGCCCGAATACGTGGTCAGCACCACGGCGCTGCCAACTTGCCTTCCTTCCGCCTTCGCGCAAATTTCGGCGATCCTATCTGCCGGATCCTGGCCGTTTTCCGCATACGCCTGCTCGTCGCCTGTGATATCGCAGCACGTGCGCAGCATGCGCAGATAGTCATCGAACGTGGTTACCTTGAAATACGCCACAGGGATGTTCGCCGCCGTAAGCGTATCAGCCAGCTCGGTTTGCGCAACGCCGCCACCGCGGCCGCTGCTCGACCCTGTCAAAATCACGAAATCGGGGTTGAGCGCGATAATCGATTCGGCGTTGAGCGACGAAAAATCGCCGATCTTCTGCGCATCCGACGCAATGTGGTAATCGGAGAAAGCGTCATCGGACGCTCCAACCAGCGTACCGCCGGCCAGCTCCCACACGTTTGCGAAGCTGCCCATGCCGGCAACCACGCGATTATGGGACGCGACCGTCACTTCGCGGCCCAAATCATCGGTAAAGGTATACGCGCCTTGCATGGCCGACGTCTCCGTTTCGCCCGTATCAGACGCAACGGGGGTTCCTTGCGGCGCACACCCCGTCAGAGAGAACGACCCTACGCCCACAGCCAACACACACGAAAGCGTGACGGCCCCTTTTGCAACCTTGATCATTGCTTGCTCCTTTTGATCAGCCCTGCCCGCTAAGCGACCGACACGCCGGACGCATCCCGTGCTGCGCTCTTCATGCCCCATGCACAATAATCGTCCTGCCCCAAAATGTCCCCATCATGGTAATACGCGGCGCGAGCGCGACATCCGCCGCAAACGCCCTTGTAATCGCACGCCCCACACGCGCCCTTATACGCCTGCGTGCGCAGCTCTTGAAACACCGGACTGGTACGCCAAATCTCATCAAACGGCTGTTTACGCACGTCGCCGGCATCTTCGGTCATGTATGCGCACGCGCGCACGATGCCTTCGCTCCCGACTACGCAGTACGTCAGCCCCGCCAAGCAACCTCGCGTATAGCGCGTTTGAACACCAATCTGCTCGGCAATACGCATAAACTGCGGCGCACACGTAGGCTTAACTTCGATGCCGGCATCACAACCGGCACGCAAAATGTCAGCAAGCAGCTGCTCATTTTGCTCAACATCGATGCTTTCGTCTGAAATGTCCTTGCCACGCCCGACCGGCACCAAGAAGAACACCGAATGGTTCATCGCGCCCAATTCTTTGGCAAACCGAGTGATGTCGCACACCTCGTCACGGTTCCAATCAACCACAGTGGTGTGAATCTGAAATGGCAGGCCAACGCTTTTACAGGCTTCGATTCCTGCCAGCGTTGCTGCATGCGCACCGTTGATTCCTCGAAACTTGTCATGCTTTTCCGCGTCAAGGCTGTCAATGCTGATGCCCATAGCGCACGCACCCGCCGCTTTCAGCTTTCGCGCAACGTCTTGCGTGATCAAGGTTCCGTTGCTGCCGAATACCGGGCGGAGTCCGCATGATGCTGCATGAGCCACTAAGTCGAAAATGTCATCACGCATAAGCGGCTCACCGCCACTGAAAATCATGATCTTGAAACCTGCACGTGCAATGTCAGATATCATCGCGCGCGCTTCTTCGGTCGACAGCTCTCGGTTATCGCACTCGTCTGCGTCTTGATAGCAATGAACGCACTTCAAGTTGCATCGATTCGTGGTCATCCACGATACGATCATCGTCTCCCCCTTTGATTGAGTTATCACTGCAGGAGAAAACGGTACCGAGCGACGTTACGTCGCCGTCAATACAACGATAAGCGTACCTGTGTAGCTATTCACGCGTATCAGAGCGAGAACAATCGAGCGCGTCTTGCAAAAAACTCAGCGTGCGCCGTTGGATGCCGGCATAAAAGTCACGACCGTACTGCTTTGGCCCCGAGCTGCGTTGGTTTGCCAAGCGCTTCAAACCGGCAAGGGCATGGGGCATGCCCCCTAAGCTGGAAAAACGAATCGCCAACGCTCGCGCGCGCTCATCGGTTGCCAATACGCCGTCGTGCATTGCCTCGATCGTATCACCCATCAGCTGATGCCAACAGATAACCTCTTCACGAGATAACTCGGGGATCGGGCAACCCTCAAGCGATTCGCCGGTGATGGCAGACCACAGCATGTCCTCACGATCCCGCACGCTCCCAACGGCGGATGCAGATTCGCTCCAATCCACATGATCGGCCACAGCAAGATGCGCGCGCAAACTCTGCAACGCATTCATATCCCGAAGAATCCTCGCGCTTTCACGCTCAAGCTCCGCTTCACGTTCCGCCAAAGCGCCAGTCAGCTCATCGTCGGGGTCGCTCCCTTCGCCCTCCTGAATCTGGGAAAGCGAAAGCCCCAGGTATTTCAGCGTGATTATGCGATTGAGACGGTCGACGTCAGCCGAGGAATACAAGCGAAGATTTTGCTCTCCTTTGCATGTGGGATGCAGCAGCCCGCGTTGATCGTAGTACTGGATGGTTCGAACCGTCACGCCGACGCGCGAAGCCAATTCCCCAACCGTCATCAAGTCTTGGCTACCTTGTTCTCCCATATCTTGCTTCACCCCACGAACCGACATCTACTCTGCCGAAAAAATAGTCACTATAGCGGATGACGCTACGTCATCGTCAAGCACTACTTCTCAGATGAATCAAACACGCAGGGGTTCAAGCAATCAACCGGAATCCGGCCCTGCACAGCATCGATAGCCGCTTGCATCGCGCGCTCACGCAGTTCGCGACCGGATTCCTCCGACCAATACGCCGCGTGCGCCGAAAGCACGGTGTGCGGCGCCTTCATGATGGGATGATCGAAGTCGAAGGGCTGTTCCTGTTCGAACACGTCCAAGCCTGCGCCCCACAACTTATCCTCGCAAAGCGCCTGGGCCAATGCCACGGTATCCACCACGGCGCCGCGAGCGGTATTCACCAACACGGCATCCGGCTTCATGAGGGCGAGACGTTCGGCGTTGATCAGGTGATGGGTCTCGGGAGTAAGCGCCGTATGCAGGCTCACCACGTCCGCCGTCTGCAACAGCTCTTCCAGGCGCAGCACGGGATAACCTTCGGGGGTACACCGTCCAGGCTTCAAGCTACGCGACCAGCACACCGCCTCAAAGCCAAGACCAGCAGCCTTCTTGGCTGCCGCTCTGCCGATTTCCCCCATGCCTACGACGCCGAACACGCGGCCGCGGCACTGTCCTAACGGACGAGTGCGCGCATAATCCCACACGCCGCGGCGCATGTCGGCGTCAAGCTCGTTGATACGACGCAGCACCGACAAAGCCAATGTGATTGCGTGGTCGGACACCACTTCCGTTCCGTATCCAGGCACGTTGCACACAGCAACACCGTGTTCCGTTGCCGCCTCAACATCAATCTCGTCGTAGCCAACGCCCGTGCGACTGACCACCTTCAGGTTCGGACACGCCTCGAACACCTCTCGCGGGAATAAGGCGTACGACGTCACTGCGCCTTGCGCCCCCGTTTCCTGTAAGCTGCGGATTACCGCCTCCGCCGTGCGACCGCGCGTGGCTTCGAAGTCGACGCCGGCCTCTTGCGCCATGGCAGCTTCCAGGTTGTTGTCCTCAAAGTCCGTATCAACTGCAACGATTTTCGCCATCGCGAAACTCCTATCGTGTGCGTCTGCCGCTACGCGTTTGCCTGCTCGGCCATTTCCTTCAAGTCAGACAAATCGGTGGGGTCGTCAGGCAGCTCGAGCCCATACGCCTGCGCAATCGCACGAGCCTGCTCCGCGCGCAGCGAGGCAAGCGCCGTTTGCCCGGCTTGCGTCAGATACTGAGACGACAGCAGCAAGCTGCGAGCCACGAACTCCGTGACACGAGGGTCGGTCCCCGATATCTGCAAAACGCCCGTTATCGACTCGGGCGCCAGCGACAGCAGGCTTTTCCCGTCCATGCCGATAGCGTTACCCACTACCTCGTCAAGGGTGTCTGCCGCCTCTTTGGGATCCTCATCTTCATCCATCACACGGCGAATGCTTTTAAACATGGCTTGGTAAAACGCTAGCAGCAGCTTCATCAGATAATCTTGCTCGAACACGCCCTATCCTTCCCGACCAACAGCAATTCCACCGCAGCGCACGCCTAAGCGTTCGGGGTGTGCAAAATTCCCAAATGCTCGTACGCATGCTCTGTCGCCTGACGCCCCTTCGGTGTGCGAATAAGCAAGCCTTGCTGCATCAGATACGGCTCGTACACATCCTCTAGCGTATCCGGATCCTCCGCTAACGCCGACGCCAACGTAGTCAGGCCCACGGGCCTGCCGCCGAACTGCACGCATAGCAACTCAAGAATGCGATTGTCCACAGCGTCCAAGCCAAGCGGGTCAACCTCGAAGAAACTCAGCGCCTGAGCCGAAACGTCTTCGTCGATTACCCCGTTGCCGCGAACCTGCGCCCAATCGCGCACACGCTTAAGCATGCGGTTCGCCAAACGCGGCGTGCCGCGACTGCGGCGCGCAATCTCTAAGGCGCCATCATAGGAGATGGGTACATCCAAAATCGAAGCCGAACGCTGGACAATGGCGGCCAACTCTTCCGGCGTGTAATACTGCAACCTGAAAGCAATACCGAATCGGTCACGCAACGGCCCCGTTAGCAAGCCCGTACGCGTTGTTGCACCGATAAGCGTGAAGCGCGGCAGGTCCAGGCGAATAGAGCGCGCAGCGGGGCCTTTGCCAACCACGATATCAAGCGCGAAATCCTCGAGCGCCGGATAGAGCACCTCTTCAACCATGCGGTTCAGTCGATGAATCTCGTCGATAAACAGCACGTCGCCCTCTTCGAGATTCGTCAAAATGGCGGCAAGATCGCCCGTGCGCTCGATAGCCGGCCCACTCGTCGTTTTGATATTCGCGCCCAACTCGTTTGCCACAACCGTAGCCAGCGTTGTTTTGCCCAAACCGGGAGGGCCCGAGAACAAGATGTGGTCGGCAACATCGCCACGTTCTTGCGCTGCCTGAATGAGGATGGCCAGCGATTCCTTGATTTTCGTCTGCCCAAGATAATCCCCCAAGCGCTTCGGCCGCAGGCTGCGGTCAAGCGCCAAGTCGTCTTCGGTCAAGTCAGGTGTTACCGCCCGCTGGGAAGGATCCGGCGTTGTGGGCGCAGACGCACCGATGCCCGCCTCGAACACCATACCTTCGATTTTCACTCCATCAGCCACTATCGCGCGCTCCGTCGATTTCCTCTATCTACCACTTGCTGCTATTTGCCCAAACGTTTCAACGCGTATTTTATCAGCGCGTTTTCATCGGCGTCCTCAGGGGCACCCTTCAACGCAACATCTGCTTCTGCGGAGGCGAATCCAAGCGCCAGTAAAGCTTCGCGCGCACCCTTCAAGCGCTCTGCCGCCACGGCAACAGCCGAAGCCGGCGCACCAGAAGCATCAAACAGGCTGGCCAGCCCCTGATCAAACGAGCCCTTCAGCTCCAAGATGATGCGCGATGCCGTCTTCTTGCCCACGCCGGGAATTTTCTGCACGGCGGCAACGTCCTGCGCCTGCACCGCGGCCACCAAGCCTTCGGGCGTAAACGACGAAAGCGCCGCCAGCGCAACCTTTGGCCCTACGCCGCCCACGCCGATCAATCGCTCGAACAGCGCTTTTTCCTCTAGCGTCAAAAAGCCGTACAGCGCAATGCCGTTATCGGAAACCTGCATATACGTATGCACCTGCACCGGCTGCCCCACGGCGGGCAGCTTCGCCAACGCGCCCTGCGACATGCCCACAGCATACCCGACACCCTGCACGTCAACATATGCGCAGCTTGCCGTTTTCCCAGCTAGCACGCCTTTCAAAAACGCAATCATCGCGCACCTTCTTCCAGAATCTTGCGAGCCGCAGCCCCCGACGCACCGCCGGTACCGGCACCCGCCATCACGCGCCCTCGCGCCTCCAACTTTGCCAGCGCATCGGCCCCGCCAACGCCGCCGAACCCTTCATGTGTGGTATAGCAAATGGCCGCCGCCAGCGCATCTGACGCGTGATCGGGCTTTGGCTCCACCTGCAAATTCAGCAGCTTCTTCACCATATACTGCACCTGCGCTTTGTCCGCCGTGCCCGTTCCCACCACGGCCATCTTGATTTGCCGCGGTGTGAACTCGCCAACGGAAAGCCCGTGCTGCGCGCACGCCACCAAGGCCGCCCCGCGGGCCTGCCCCGTGGCGAACGCCGCCGTGATGTTCTGCCCGAACCACACGGTTTCGATACCCAGACAACTTGGATGGAACCGCGTTATTACCGCATCAATTTGCTCGTGAATCTTCGCCAGCCGCTGGGACAGCTCGCCGCTTGCCGGCGTGGACACGCAGCCATACGCCACGCACTCCAAGCGCGACCCGTTCTGCTGGACAATGCCCCAACCCGTGTTCGCCAACCCAGGGTCGATTCCCAATATGGTACGATTCGCCGCTCCCATCAACCGTCCTTACACATCAAACATCTGTTCGAACGATATTACCACACGAATGTTCGGTTTCCGCCAACAACTTTCAACTTGCCGGTTTCGCACTTCCGCAAAAGCGTCCGCTGCATTTTTGCGCTCTCGCAAAAGCCCCAAGCCACGCCCGCCGCGCCGCCAAAAGCACTCCGCCCACAAAAAAAGCGCCCCTCGCAACGCGAGAGGCGCTTTCCTTCGCAAGGTTTCCTGCGCGGTTACTCTTCTTCCAGAGCCGCGGCGATTTCCTCGGTGATGTCCATGGTGTGGTACACGTTCTGCAGGTCCTCAAGCTCCTCCAGACGGTCGACCAGGCGCATGACCTTCTTCGCGTCGTTGGCGGTAACCGTAGCAGGCGTGGTGGCCTCCATGGTCATCTCAGCGCCCTTGACCTGCACGCCCTGCTCCTCGAGGGCCTTCTTCACGGCCATCAGGTCGGACGGCTGCGTGTAGACGATCCACTCCTCGTCGGCGTCCTCGTAGTCGTCGCCACCGGCCTCGATGACGGCCATCTCGAACTCTTCCTCGTCCGCAGCGGCGCCGTTCGGGCCCATGGGGTGCTTCTTGTCGCCCGTCTCAACCTCTTTCGGGACCATGATCTGGCCCTTGCGCTCGAACATGTAGGACACGGAGCCGGAGGTACCCAGGTTGCCACCCGCGTGAGTGAACGCCGCGCGCACGTCGGCAGCGGTGCGGTTGCGGTTGTCGGTCAGCGCCTCGCAGTAGATGGCAACGCCGCACGGGCCGTAGCCTTCATACACGACGGTCTCGTAGTTCGCGGCATCCTTGCCGGAACCAAACGCCTTGTCGATAGCGGTCTTGATCTTGTCCTTCGGCAGCGAGTAGCCCTTGGCCTTTTCGATAGCGGCGGCCAGCGACGCGTTGTTGTCGGGGTTCGGGTCGCCACCCTCCTTGGCCGCAACGGTGATGTTGCGCGACAGCTTGGAGAACAAAGCGGAGCGCTTAGCGTCCTGCGCAGCCTTGCGATGTTTCGTGGTTGCCCACTTAGAATGCCCTGACATAACACGTCCCTTCAAATTACAGCAAATACCAGCTGATTATTCTAGCACCCTTGTCAACAGCCCTCACCGTCCCGCTCACCCCCTTCATAGCGTCTGCAAACGGCAAAAGCGAAAACAGCCTTCGACCATACATAATTCATTATCTTGTTGATTTAATCCCAACATTGTGTTGGATATACTAGAAAGGACAACTATGCCGCCTATAAGCGGCCCACAAGCACTACCTGAGGTGAAGCTATGAACAGCGTCTCAGCCATCAACGTCGGCATCGACGTCGGCTCGACCACCACGAAAATCTGCGCGCTCGATGCGCGCACCCATGCGCTTTTGCACACGTCCTATCAACGTCACGGCGCGCGCCAAGCCGAAAGCGTTCGCGCCGCGCTTAAGCTTATCGCGAACACGTTTCCGCAGGCCAGCGTGCGCCTTGCGCTTACCGGGTCGGGCGCGGCGCCCCTAGCCCGCGCGCTTGACGTGCCGTTTTTGCAGGAAGTCGTCGCAAACGCCTGCGCCATCCAAGAGCTCTATCCGCGCACCCGCTGCGCCATCGAGCTCGGCGGTCAAGACGCGAAGATGATCTTCTTCCGCGTCAACGAAGCCACCAGTGCGCTCGACGTCGCCGACATGCGCATGAACGGCAGCTGCGCCGGAGGCACGGGCGCGTTCATCGACGAAATTGCATCGGTGCTCAACCTGCCCATCGAGCGTTTCAACGAAGCCGCCGCGCGCGGGCGCACCGTCTACGACATCTCCGGGCGCTGCGGCGTATACGCGAAAACGGACATCCAGCCGCTGCTCAACCAGGGCGCTTCCCGCGATGACCTGGCCCTATCGGCATTCCACGCCATCGCCAAGCAAACGCTCGGCGGCCTTGCGCAAGGTATCGACGTTCAAGCGCCCGTCATTTTCGAGGGCGGCCCGCTCACGTTCAATCCCACGCTCATCAACGTGTTCACCGAACGCCTCGGCCTTACCGCCGACCAGGCCATCGTGCCCGACCACCCCGAAACCATGGTGGCGCGCGGCGCGGCGCTTGCGCTGTCCGGCATCTTCGCCGACACGCCCGCCGACATCAACCCGCTAGCCGCCGCAAAGCGCCTTGCAAACTTCACCAGCGCCGACACCGACCACGCCCCTGGCCAGCCGTTTTTCGAAAGCGAAGAAGCGCGCCGGCAGTTTGAGCAGCGCTACCAGCTTCCCGCCGAATCCCACGGGCCGCACAGCGCCGCCGCGCGCTTCCGCACACGCAACGGCGTGCTGCGCGCGTGGCTCGGCATCGATTCGGGCAGCACCACCACGAAGCTTGCGCTTGTCGCCGACGACGGCACGCTCATCGACAACTTCTACGCCAACAACGAAGGCGACCCGCTCGAAGTGGCCCGCCGCGCGCTCGTCGACCTGCGAAACAGCTACGCCGCCGCCGGCATCGTGTTCGACATCGCCGGCGTCGGCACCACCGGCTACGGCGAGCTGCTGCTCGCGCGCGCCCTGCACGCCGATTTCCACACCGTCGAAACGGTCGCGCACGCCCACGCCGCAACCCGCTTCATCCCCGATGCCACGTTCATCCTCGACATCGGCGGCCAGGACATGAAGGCCATCTGGCTTGACAACGGCGTCATCAGCAACATCGTCGTGAACGAAGCGTGCTCAAGCGGCTGCGGCTCGTTCCTGGAAAACTTCGCGCGGGCGCTTGACATTCCCACATCGCGCATCGCTGAAGAGGCGTTCTCAAGCCGACAACCCGCCGTGCTCGGCAGCCGCTGCACGGTGTTCATGAACTCCAGCATCGTCAGCGAGCAGAAAAACGGCCGCACGCCCGCCGACATCATGGCCGGCCTGTGCCGCTCGATCATCGCCAACGTGTTCACGAAGGTCGTGCGCGTGCCCAATCTGGCAAGCCTCGGCAACCGCATCGTCGTGCAAGGCGGCACGTTCCGCAACGACGCGGTGCTGCGCGCGCTCATTCAGCACCTCGGCCGCCCCGTCTCGCGCGCGCCCTACCCCGGCCTCATGGGCGCCATCGGCGTCGCGCTGCTCACCCAGCAGCACATGGCGAAGGCGGGGGCGAACGCGAACGCCGCAAACGCCAGCGCACCCGAAAACACGCCCGCCACCAGCACGTTTATCGGACTTGACGCGCTCGACGGCTTCACGTACCGCCAGCAGGCAAACGTCACGTGCCCGTTTTGCGCCAACCACTGCAACCGCACGATCATCACGTTCCCCGACGGCTCCACGTTCGTCACGAACAACCGCTGCCCACGCGGCGAAATCGTCGGCGAGCCCAACAGCCCCGACGTGCGCGCAGCGCTCAAGCAGGCAGGCAGCAAAACCGGCGAAGGCGAGAACCTCTTCGAGGCGCGCCAGAAGCTCCTGTTCCAGGATTGGCCCATCGAGCAGGTCGCGCCCGACCGCCACATCACCATCGGCATCCCCCGCGTGCTGGCGTTTTGGGACACTATGCCGTTTTGGAGCACGCTGCTGCGCACGCTCGGCTTCACCGTCCACGTCAGCCGCCCCTCCACGCGCGCCATGTTCGAAGAAGGCCTGCCGCACGTCACGTCCGACACCATCTGCTTTCCGGCGAAGCTTGTCCACGGGCACATCCTCGACCTTGCGCGCGCCGGCGTCGATCGCATCTTCATGCCCATCATCACCACGGTTCCCAGCGAAAACGCGGCCAGCACGTCCATCTCCATGTGCGCCGTCGTCAAAGGCTACCCCATGGTGGTGAAAAGCTCGGACGATCCCGAGGCGCGTTGGGGCATCCCGTTTGACACGCCGCTGTTCCACTGGTTCGCAACGCGGGACCGCAACCGCCAGCTCACGGAGTATCTGGCGAACACGTTCGACATTCCCGCAGATCAAGCGCATAAGGCCATCGAGCAAGCCGACAGGGCGCAACACGCGTTCAAGTCGCTGCTCACCGAAGCCGGCGTCCGTGCCATCGAGTCCGCGCGCGCAGCAGGCAGCTACGCCATCGTGCTGGCCAGCCGCCCGTACCACAACGACCCGCTTGTCAACCACAACCTGCCGAAAATGCTTGCGCAGCTCGGCCACGCCGTGCTGCCGCCCGACGCCGTGCCGGGCGTCGGCGACGTCGACCTGTCGAACAGCCGCCTCGACGTGGTGAACAACTTCCACCAGCGCATGCTCGGCTCCGCCGTCATCGCTGCCGACAACCCGGCGCTTGAATACGTGCAGCTTGTCAGCTTCGGCTGCGGCCACGATGCCTACCTCTCCGACGAAATCTGCCGCCTCATGCGCGAGCGCTCGGGCGCATCCCCGCTCATCTTGAAGCTCGACGAGTCCGACGTCGCCGGCCCGCTGCGCATTCGCGTCCGCTCGTTCATCGAAACCATCGACGAGCGCCGCGCGCGCGAAGCGGCTGAAAACGCGCGCGGGTGCGCCAACGGCGAATGCTGCCCGCCGCAGCCTCGCCCGCTGCCCGACCCCTACCCCGTCAAGTACGAGAAAGCCGACCGCCGCATCAAAACCATCCTTGTGCCGAACACCTCGCACGCGTTCTCTCTGCTCATGTCCGCGGCGTTCGCGCGCCAGGGCGTGCAGGCCGTCTCGCTCGACCTTGGCCGCGAACACGCCATCGAGCTGGGAAAACGCTATGTCCACAACGACATCTGCTTCCCGGCGCAAATGACCATCGGCGAAGCGCTCGCCGCGCTTGACAGCGGGCAGTGGGACCCGCACAACGTCGCCATCGGCACGGGCAAGTACATCGGCGACTGTCGCCTGACGCACTACGCGGCGCTACTGCGCAAGGCGCTCGACGACGCCGGGTACAGCTACGTCCCCATCATCACGAACGACGACAAAGACGCGCATAACATGCACCCCGGCTTCAAAATGTCGCTTGGCAGCGCCGTGCGCATCGCGTTCGGCCTGCCCATGATCGACGCGCTTGAAGAGCTGCTGCGCAAGATGCGCCCGTACGAACTTGAACCCGGCAGCGCCGACGCCGCGTTTGACCAGGCCATCAACCTGGTTATGACCGGCATGCGCAAAAGTGGCGTGCACGGCGCCGTCGGTGGCTTCAAGCAGGCCATCGACGTCATGTCGCGCGTGCGCTACGACCGCTCGCACCCGCGCCCGCAGGTGCTCATCGTCGGCGAATACCTGCTGAACTTCCACCCCGGCGCCAACCGCAACATCGAGGCGTACCTCGAAGCGAACGGCCTGGAAGTCATCGAAGCGCGCATGACCGACGTCATTCGCAAAACGTACTTCTACCAGGACGCCCAGGCGCGCGAGTTCCACGTTTCGCAGCCGCCCTCCACCAAAGCGTTCAACCGCATCGCCAACCAGCTGTTCGAAAGCACGCACGATGTGTGCGACCGCATCGCCCAGGCCCACCCGCTCTACGAGCCAGCGTGCCGCATGCCCGAGCTCGTGAAAGCGTCCGACCCCATCATTCACCACACGTTCGACGCCGGCGAAGGCGTGCTCATCCCCGGCGAAATCCTGCACCACGCCGCTCGCGGCTGCCGGTCGTTCGTCATCTTGCAGCCGTTCGGATGCCTGCCGAACCACGTCGTCGGCCGCGGTATCGTCAAGCAGCTGAAGGCGCGCTATCCCGACGCGAACATCCTGCCGCTCGATTACGACCCCGACGTCAGCTTCGCCAACATCGAAAACCGCCTGCAAATGCTCATCATGAACGCCAAAGCGCAGGCGGCAGAAGGCGAAGTCGGCGGCGAATCAAACGCCAACAACCCACAGCCCGATGCATCTACCAGCAAAAACAGCAAGGAGTAGCCATGGCAAGACCACGGAAAAGCGAGCGCGCCTCCGCCAACGCAAAGCTCATCGATGCCTTCTGGGCTTGCCTTGAAGACCACCGGCTCACCGACATCACCATCAGCGCCATCACGAAAAGCGCCGAGCTCAACCGCGGCACGTTCTACTACCATTTCCGCGACATCGACGACCTGACCGCGCGCGCCATTGAGGTCGAATTCAACTCCCAGGCGCTGCTGCCGGGCATTTTCGACCTCATCGCCGGCGCGCCCGGCTCCATCACGGCAATCGAACTGGTCCAGCAGCGCATGCAGCGCCTCAGCCTGCTCATCGACCGCGGCGGCCTCGACGTGCTGTCAATGCAGATCAAACGCCTTGTGCGCCAAACGTGGACCGCCATCCTGTGCGCCGAAGGCGAAAGCCTCAAGCCCGAAACGCTGTTCATCATCGAGTACACCACCAGCGGCACCATCGGCCTTATCGCCAACGAGGCCATGCGCGCGTCCGCGCAAACCTCGCCCAACGCGCTCAACGGCTTCCTTGCGCGCAACTCCGCGTTTCTGCTCGAGCAGATCGGCAACGCGCAAGGCGTCCCGCGCAACATCATCCTCGAAAGGATCCACGCCACCCGCCGCGTCTCCCGTCTCAACGCGAAGCGCTAACCCAACTGCAGAGTGCACGCAGGGGCGGGGCTGATGCCGCCAAGGGCAAAGGGGATTGGGGCCCCCCTCCCCTCCCGGCGTCCCACCCGCCCCCCCCCCC
>ERZ1034984.229-NODE-229-length-63432-cov-228.103665_pt1 | contig 63432 bp, 91 predicted proteins | sample MGYA00520589_ERZ1034984 | MGnify/ENA primary metagenome ERZ1034984 (study PRJEB33766, sample SAMN09781790) | gut metagenome | biome: gut microbiome | host: Homo sapiens | place: Madagascar | study: EMG produced TPA metagenomics assembly of the PRJNA485056 data...
GATTGCAGAGCTTGGAGAGCTTGGAGAGCTTGGAGAGATTGCAGAGATTGGAGAGATTGGAGACAACCTCCGGTGACTATCAGAATGTGGAAATCCCGGACGGGGCTGTGGTGTATTGCGACCCGCCGTACAGAGGAACGAACGAATACAGGAACGGCGGGTTTGATTACGGGCGGTTTTACGACTGGCTCCGGTCGAGGGAATATCCGGTGTACGTGTCGGAATACGCGATGCCGGAAGATTTTGTTCCGGTGTACGAGAGGAAAAAAACTTGCACGCTGGGACATGGCAACCGTACCAAGACGGTAGAGAAAATTTTTGTGCATGAGCGGTTCGTGGACGATGTAAGGCGGAAAATCAGCGGACAACCGGAGCTTTTTGAAAAGAACGGGGAGGCTGTTGCTATATGATGGCAGTGAACGAAATCGGGCTTCCGGCGTTGCATCCTCGGCAAGGTTGCGTGCTGAAAACGGACGCTACAGAGATTTTGTACGGCGGGGCTGCGGGGGGCGGAAAAGCCCTATGGGTTGAAACGCCTATTTTGACCACTTCCGGCTTTAAGAGAATGGCTGATGTGCATATTGGTGATATCGTTTTTGACGAAAACGGGAAAGCATGCAATGTCATAGCTGAAACGCCAATTTTAGGAGATAGGCCATGCCGGAAAGTCGTTTTTGATGATGGGTCTAAACTCATTGCCGATGATTTGCATCAGTGGGTGACAAAGACCGACGCGCAACGGGAAGCGGAACACAAAAGAACGCCCGAATATCGCGCGAATCGGCGCGCAAAACGTCCCTTGCGTGGCATGGGCAAGCGTCCGGATTTAGCAATTGCAAACTCAAAACGCGTGTATTGCAACGATGACCGCAAGTTTGAATCTGTCGTAACGACGGAAACCATTGCGGCAACTTTGCGAGTGCGTGGACGGCTGAATCACTCTGTAGCAGTTTGCGGGGCAGTTGAAATGCCGGAATCGCGGGAGGAACTGATAATCCCTCCTTATGTGCTAGGGTTGTGGCTTGGTGATGGTAACTCCGACGGTTGCGGATTTTCCACGGGCGATGACGATGTTATCCCTTACATCCGCGCTTGCGGATTTGAAGTTACCAAACGCGCGGCGAAATACAAGTGGGGGATAATCGGTTTAACTCCGCTCCTTAAACGCCTGAATCTGATACACAATAAGCATGTGCCGGAACGGTATCTTTTTACCACGATTGAAAACCGCATGGAACTTTTGCGCGGCTTTATGGATTCCGACGGGACTGTTGGCGAGAATGGACATTGTGAGTACACCAGTATAAACAAAGACATTGCGGTATCGGTATGCTTTTTGCTTAACTCACTTGGCATCAAAGCAACTCTTGCGCATGGTATAGCGCGTCTAAATAGCAAAGATTGCGGCATAAAATACCGCGTGCGCTTTATCCCGTGGCAAGCTGATATAACTCGATTGGACAGATACAAAAAACGCATAAAAACGGCGCGTACACCATACTCGCGGCGTCGAATGATTGTATCTGCGGAGCGTTGTAAAAGCGTGCCTGTCAAGTGTATACAAGTTGATTCCGCGTCCAGCTGTTATCTTGCCGGAAAAAGCTGTATTCCCACGCACAATTCATTTTTGATGCGCATTTTTGCCATTATGCTCTGCGATAACGTCAAGGGCTTGCAAGTATACCTTTTCCGGCGGTTGAGTGATGACCTTTTGAAAAACCATTTTGAGGGCGAGACGGGCTTTCCGGCGTTGCTTGCAGAGGCGGTGGAACATAAGAGCGTCCGCATTACGACTAACCCGCCAAAAATCCGCTTTATCGAATCTGGGAGCACTATACATTTGTGCCATTGCCAGTACGAAAAAGATGTCATGAAGTATCAGGGCGCGGAAATCGGCGTTCTGCTGATTGACGAATTGACGCACTTTACAGAGTATCAATACCGTTTTTTGCGCGGTCGCTGTCGAGTGTCAAAACAAGTCGCGATTGATCCGGCGATCAGGAAATTGATACCGAATCTGACTTTCCCGAAGATTTTGTGCGGGTCTAACCCCGGCGGTCCGGGGCATAACTGGGTTAAATCGATGTTCATTGACCCTCAACCCGCCGAAACGATATGGAAAACATCCGCATCGGAAGGCGGCATGCTCCGGCAGTTTGTGCCGGCGAAGCTGTCGGATAACCCGTCTTTGAATCAGGAGGAATACGCGAATCGCTTGCGCGGATTAGGGCAAGACTGGCTGATTAAAGCCATGCTCGAAGGTGACTGGAACATCACGGCGGGAGGGGCAGTTGATGACCTATGGAACGAACAGATTCACGTTATGCCACGCTTCAAGATTCCGGAATCGTGGTACATTGTCAAGAGTTACGATGATGGCAACTCGCACCCGTGGGCGGTCGGCTGGTTTGCTGTATCTGATGGCACGGATTACATAACAGCGGACGGAGAAAAGCGACCGACAATTGCCGGAGATGCTTTTTTGATACAAGAGCTTTACGGTTCCACAGGCAAGGCGAACGAGGGAGACAAGTCAAGCATCAGAGACCGTGCAGAGCGTATCAAGGAAACGGAGGCTATGCTCGGTTATCGCGTTGATGAAAGTATTGCCGATTCTGCAATTTTTGCTTCAACGTCGGCGGCACAAGTGACTGTTGCGAAGCAGTTTGAAGAGTACGGCGTGTTTTTTGCGCCATGTAACAAAGCGCCGGGAACTCGGCATCAGATGTTGACGCTACTTAGGGAGCGTCTTACAGGCGCAATCGAGCGCGACGCTGACGCGGGCTTGTTTGTGTTCGACCATTGCCGTAATTTCATCCGGACGGTTCCAGTTTTACAGCGCTCTCAAAGAGACCCTGACGACGTGGATACCACGCAGGAAGACCACATCTATGACTTGACGGGGTATTTCTTGCTTGGCGAGTATGCGTCCCGTAAAATCGTGGTTGCATCGGCTGGTAATGTGGGCTGACAGTTGACAAGAATAGCTTAAATGTGGGCAAAATGGCAAAAAACATTGAAACAGGGAGCCGGATATGGCAGAAATAAGACGCGATGAAGAACCGAAACTTTCCGAATTTGCATTCAGTGATTATGATGACTTTGTGGCACGTCGTCGGCGTGTTGCTGATTGCTTAGGTGGACAGCTGATAGTTAAAGGTGAAGCGGATAAGTACCTTCCGCGCGACAAGTGGCAGAAAGAACACACCGAAGATTACGCGGCATATCTCAATCGAGCCCTGTTTTTCAATTACACTCGAAAAGCGTTGAATCGATACGTCGGAATGCTTGATATGGGAGAGCCTGACATTGCGTTCGGTTCTGACAAGCTCGAATTCATGCGCGATACGGCAACACAGTTCGGCGACGGGCTGAAAGCACTACAGAGGCGTGTCAATTCCGCACAATTGTCGCGCGGGCTGATTTGTCTTTTGCTGGAATCAACAGGAGACAATGAACGCCCCTTTGTTATTCAAACTTACGACGCAAACGCTTTTTTACGCGCAGATTTTGTGACGGTTGACGGCAAGAGCGAAATCAAGTTTGTGTTGCTTGATGAATCTGGCTATGACTACAACCCCACGACAAAACAGGACGAATACAAGTACCGCATGCGCGTTCTTGGAATCGACGGACGCGGCTACTACTATCAGGCGGCAATATCGCCGGAAGAGTGGGCAAAATTTAACATAGACGATCCCTCCGGTGACGTGGTTTATCCGGACTGCTTCGGAAAGCCGCTTGATAGAGTACCTTTTACGTGGTGCGGAGCGTCAAATCTTTCCGGAAAAGACTTTCAGGAACCGCCTATTTTGAACGTGGCGGATGCGGAAATTTCACTTTACCAGCTTTACGCGGATTTTCGGCAAGTGATGTTTATGACTGGACAAACGCCTCTGGTTGTCACCGGGCTTAAGGGCAAGGTTGATGAGATCAACAAGTCCCTTAGTGCGCTTAAGGTCGGTTCCGGTGCTGTTATGGGCTTGCCTGAAGGAGCTAATGCGGGCTATCTTGAGATGGCGGCAAGCTCCTTGCAAACGATTTCCGGAGAAGTTGAGACTTTGAAAAAGCTCTGTACGGATGACGCGTTGAGTATTGGTGATGCACTGGGTAACGAATCCGGCGTTGCTTTGCAGTTGCGCGTTGATTCTAACACATCCCCCTTGCAGATTATCAACTCAACAGCGGGAGATGCGATTACAGATCAGTTGCGCTATGCGGCGCGTTGGCTTGGCTTGTCCGATGATGAGATACTTGAGACACGTTACACGCCGTCCAAAGACTTTGCGGAAGCGAATCTCACGGTACAAGAGCTTGTTGCCATTGAAAGCTCGGAATCGCTCACGCAAGAGGAAAAGCGCAAGGCGTGGACAGATAACGGTTACGGCAACCCGAAAATTACGTTTGATGAGTTTTTGGACCAGAAAGACGCCGACACGGAGCGCAGTATGGCGGGCGCAATGTCGCAGATGATGACAGGCAACACGGCAACGGGGAATCCGTTTGCAACTACTGGAAACGGCGGCAACGAACAAGCTAAAGAGAGCGTAAACAATGGCAACGAGAAGAACGCTTGAGGAACTTTCGGAACTCATTAATAATCACCTTGCCAATTTGCAGCGTATCGGCGTGAACTGGTCGGGCGATTTGCTGGAAAGATTGAACGATGTGCAATCCGAACTGATGGACTACATACTTTCCGCACAAAAGAGTTTCGGGAGTGCAGGGCTTGATTCCGGAACGAACAAACGATTGAAAATCATCAAAGCAAAAATCGAATCCCTGTTGAATCAAGCGTATTCGCAAGGATACGACACTATCAGCGCACAGGCGGCTGGATTGGCTGAAAATGAAGCTAAGCATGCGGCAAGCCTTGTCCGGGCGATGACCGGAACGGCGGTTGCTCAAGTTGGGAAGCGGGCAATTGAAAACATCGTCAAATATGGACGTTTCAACGGGCTTACGCTTGCGGAGATGTTTAACTCGATGTCAGTTAAGGATGCGGACAAAATCTACACGACAGTAGCAAAAAACATCCTTTCCGGGTCCACTCCGCAAAGCCTGAAAAAAGCAGTTCAGCACGTCTTTGACGTATCAAATTACACGGCCAAAACGGTCGGTTTGACGTGCGCAAATGGCATATCAAACGACGCGAGGCTTGCTACTTTTGCACAAAACGACGATACTGTCAAAGGCGTTGAGATACTTAACTCACTTGATGGGAGGACTTGCTTAGCAAGGGGTCAATTAATACAAACTCCGAATGGGGAAAAGCCCATTGAGACGGTTAAAACTGGCGATTTTGTGATTGGGGGAAGTCAAAATAGACGTAGGGTGCTTGGAACGTCCACAAAGAAAGTGAAACAGATTGTAGTTGTTACTCTTTCAAATGGAGAAAAGATAAGATGCACAGCAGATCATTTATTCCTGATGGAAAACAAGGAGTGGAAAGATGCAGGGAAGCTTAGAATTGGCGAAAGACTTGCCGAAAGTCTTTAAATGCCTTGTTTGTGGCAAGACTTTTTGTGACAAAAAACACGCTAAACGTAAATATTGCTCGCCGGAGTGTCAACATAAAGGCAGACAAAAAAGAAACGGCATGACATGCCATTGGTGCGGCAAAAAGTTCAAGGCAACTGATGACGAGAATTTTTTCTGCTCTAGGCAATGTTATGATTCGTTTCGGGCAGAAAAAATAAAGCAAAGAATGCGTCCTTGTAAAGTGTGCGGTACTATGTTTGATCCAACTAAACATGAGGCAGATTATTGCTCTAACGAATGTTGGAGAAGAGACCAAACCGCAAAACTTTTGCGTTTTTGTGTTGCGTGTGGGCAAATGTTTGTTCCGTGGAGGGGTGATGTTTTCCATGATATTCCGATTACGTGCTCATCAAAATGTTTGGAGATATATTCCAAACAGCAAGAAGAAATTAGACGCAAAAAAATTTCTTTGGCGTTTCGCGGCGCTAATCATCCAGCATGGCTTGGTGGAAAACAGACTTGGAGAGGTGAAAACTGGAAATGGCAGAGAAGTGTTGCTCTAAAAAGAGATGGTTATAAATGTTGTTCTTGCGGAATATCCAACAAGGCACATAAAAAGAAATACAAGAGCTCTCTAGAAGTACACCATATAAAGCCATTTCGTTTTTTTGAGAATGATTACATGGCAGCTAATGATTTGAAAAATTTAATAACGCTTTGCATTAGCTGTCATAAAAAAGCTGAATACGAATACTATAGGAGGCATCCGGATGTTGTATGTCGCAAACATAGAAGTTGTTGAAGAAGAAGTAGATGTCTTCGATATTACGGTTGAAACAGACGAATCGTTTATATGTGCTGGGGCTGTTTTGCACAATTGCCCCACGTGCGCACAAATCGGGGGCTTACGCTTTGCGGTTGATGCAAAAGATATACCAGTTCTTCCGGTACATCCGCGTTGCCGATGTTGCTATATCCCTGTTACGGTTCTCTCTGATATGTCAGAAGTTACACGCCCGGCGGCGAATGCCGATTTTATGGCAGAGGCAAAAAGGGCATATGAGGCAAAACGTCCGGACAAGAACTGGGAGGCATTGGCTGAAAGCTCGAAAAAGCGGTACTATCACAAAGCAATTCACGCATACGAAGAGCGCACGGGGAAACCAGCGTTTCGGCAAGTTTCCGGCGCCATGACTTTTGCGGAATACTTTGAGTCTCAAGATGAGCAGTTCAAGCGGGATTGGCTAAAGCCCACTAGATACAGATTGTACAAAAAGGGTATGCTGTCCCTGAACGATATGATGGACCCGGCAACGGACCGTTTTTTTACGCTTTCCGAACTCAAAAAACGCGATATTGACGCTTTTAAAAAGGCTGGGTTGATGTGATGAAATCGTGTTTAGGTTGACAACTTTTTCCTAGTTTAGAAAGTTGCAAACATGATGTTTGTAACGAAAAAAACAAACTAGGAGTGGTCAATCATGGGATTGCAATTTAAAGTCGAAAATCTGAACAATGTGGCAGAGGAATTCAAGAAGCTTTACACAGAGCGCGATGGCGCGTTTTATCTGGATGTTGAAGGGATGCCCTCCGGCAAGACAGATGAGGATGTGAAGAAACTGCAAAACGCGCTTGAAAAAGAGCGGAACGACCACAAAGCGGCAAAAGAGAAAATCCGCGCATTTGTGGACGAATTCGGCGATTCGGAAAGCATCCGGGAGCGGTTTGATGAGCTTGAAAACCTAAAGTCGAGCGGCGGGAAGTCGAACGAAGAGTTGCTGGACTACAAAAAGCGGCTCCGTGCGACGGAGAAAGAGCGCGACAGCTACAAGACGCAGTTTGAAGCGCGTCAGAAACGCCTTGACGAACTGGAGGCAGTCGACAAAAGAACGAAGGTTCACGGCAAGCTGAAAGAAATCGTTGAAGCGCTTGATGCGAAATACGACAAATCGAAAATCTACTCCATGCTCGAGGATTATGAGGATATGTTTGCGCTCGATGAAGTCGGCGATCTTGCACCTTTCAAGGGCAAGGCTGTTAAAGACTGGATTCCGGCAAAAGCGGACCTTTTCAACTGCTACGTTGCCTCAACTCCGGGCGGTTCCAAACCGGGAAATGGACCTTGTGGAGCTGAAAAAGCGGGTTCCACGGGAGACATTTTCTTGGATATTGCGAACACGCTGAAGGGCTAAAACATACACAAAAAAACAAGAAAACCATACATAACAAAAAAGAAAGGCTGTAAAGCATGAAAAACAACATGTATGAAGTCGCGGTCGGATTGGCTCCGAAGCAGAGTCAGCTTATCGACTATCTCGTGGAGGATGCTGTTATTGTGAAGGAAATTCCTTTTCAGGCGGCAACTCATGGAATCAAGAACGTCTTTGAGCGTGTGAAGGACGTTACGGGCCCCACTCTGGTTGACCTTGACGCACCGCTCCCGCTGGTTACCGCTCTCACTGAGCTCGGTGAAACGCCGCTTTTCAAGATTGGCGGCAAGCTCGAAATCGGCAAGGATAAAGCGGAGGCAATGCGCGGGAAAGAAGAGTATCTCCGTCGCCGTCTTCCGGCTATCCTCAAGCTTGCGGGCGCGTCCCTTGACAAGGCAATCTATTATGATGTCATGCTCAAACGCGCGATGGAAATGAAGCGCGTCAAGTCCTGCACAGCGTCAGTCACTGACACCAGCGAGAAAAAGTACTACTCTATGGTCGCCATCCGCTGGTCCGCTGGCGAAAACTGCGGACTGTACAACAACAACCGCATGAACGGAAGCGCGGAAGGTTCTTTCTTCACCATGGATAACCTTTGGGGAGGACAGCTCGGCACGCTCTCCGGCGGTGAAACCGGATGGGCGATTGATGTTACTTCGATGATTGGTCTTCAGATCGAAAATCCAAAGTATATCATGGGATTTGTCAACATCACGGAGGACAATCTGCCCTCTTACGCGGACCTTATCGGAATCGCCAATGGCGTGCGTGGAAACGGCGCGAATTCCCGAATTTACGCATCCCCGGAACTGGCAGATATCCTTGCCTCCAAATACAGCCGCGCGGCGGGCGACAATTCCTTCAGCTCGCTGGTTACTGTTGATACGGAAGGCAATGTCCGAATCAAAGGTATTCCGGTTGTTGGAGACTACAACATCCTCGCCGGAACTGAAGCTGGAATTCTCACATCTACCCTTGCGGCTTGACGCAAGAGAAAGGCTAGGTAAAAATGAACGACATTGGAACACTCGAAAACATCAAGGAAGGACCGTTCTTCTATCATGACGCACCCTTCCGCGATAAGGCACTCGGCAACTCCGGGGCTATCGAATCGGGAACATTTGACATGGCTTGCACGCAGGGAGCACTGAAAATCATGCTCTTTGCTGTTACGGGCGCAACCGTGGCGGCAACGAAGACCGTCAAAGTCGAACTTCTCGGAAGCGACAAGGAAGACGGCACGTATACCGTATACAAAACGGTTACGATTACGGGAGCGGAAACCACCGGGACCGCAATCACGGCTGACGAAAAACAGCCGCTCGTGCAGTTTATCCCCGAACCGGACGCGCCGAAATATGGCAAACTCAAAATCACCACCGACAGCAACCTTTCTGCCGTCAAGGTGACTGCGAAGATCGGGTATATTGCCCGGTAATCCGGATGCGGGCGGCGATAACATCAAAGCCCGCAAATATCTTTACAAAACGATTTTCAGGAGGCAACGATAAAATGTATTTCAAGCTCTGTCAGAATTGCGACCGCTTTTTTTACTCTTCTGCGGCGTTTTCCGCGCACAAATGCAATGACCCTGATTGCGATGTGGGAGCGCCTGTAAAAGCGCGTGAAGCGACTGGAGACGCGAAAGAAACCGAAAAGACAGAAATTGCTCCAGTCCCGATTCCCCCGGCTGAAAACGCACCGTCGGCAGTTGATGAAAAAAAACTCCGGAATCGCTTGCTGATTGCCGTCAAAAAGCGTCTTGCGGACAAAGGGATCGACTGCCAGACGCTCAAAATGGAACAGGCGAAAGCGCGGTATATTGAGGAGTTCGGCAAGCGCGATTTTGATGCCCTTGAAAAGGCGATTAAAGGGGCATAAGAATCATGGCAGAAACACTCCCTGAACTTAAATCGTATTGCTCGAAAGAGTGGGCAGATGCGTTCTTTTCGTCCTTTTTGTGGTCCACAAACTGGGATGGCGCGTCCGACAAGCAGAAACTCGCGGCATTGTGTACAGCGACTAACCTTATTCAGCGGTTTACGCTGTTTTACGATGACAGCGGGGAGGCGTTCACGTATGAACCGAACGGGTCGCTTGAGATCCCGGACCTTCTAAAGGAGGCAACAGCAAAAGAGGCTATCTATCTTTTGTCGCTTGATGAATCGATTATCGAACCGAACAGCTTGCTTACAATGGGCATTCAGTCGGCAAACGGCGTTGTTTTCAGCAAAGATTTTCAGGGGGATATCTTGACCATATCTGTTCGAAACTTGATCCGCTCGATGGGCGGGGAAATCTTGCCGGGCGCAAGCGCGGATGAAAACGGGGCTATAGTGCAGGGGAGGACTGTACGATAAAACGATTTTTGCGGGAATAAGGGCGCACCTCCTCGCCCTGATGGTTTTGCCCCTGTACCAGTCTTTATGACAAAACAGGGGCTTTTTTATACCTTTTTGAGTTCAAGATTGACAATCTTGCCTTATGTGTAAAGTGATAACAAGGGAGCGTTGAAACATGGCAAAACTCACACCATTTCAAAAAATAAGCGGGAAGCTTGTACGGGCTAAAGTTTTCCGGAATACTGCAATTCTGAAGTACAACTTTAAAACTTACGACTGGGAGACGGGCGAAGACGCAACGACAACGATTACAAGGGAAATTCAGTGTTACCCGCCAGAGCAAGTTAATCAGCGGCTTGTTGACGGCAAGAATTATCTTTCCGACGATCAGATTATGCGTATACCTTACACAGAGATTCTAAATTCACGGGCGGCGCAAGATGGCGACCCTGTAATCACGAATAACGGAAAGACAAAAACGCTCGAAGAGATGCGCCCTTACAACGCGACTACAGGAGGGATTGCTACAACGACGGATACACTAGAATTCAGCGGAAAGGCTTACCATATTGCGGCGGTTCGTGGTGATACGTGGATGGGCAACGCTCCGGCAGATTACTACTTTACTTTACGCGGGTGATAAGATGGAATTTGACATGACGGACCCCGACGGACTGAAGAGATTTGAGCGTAAAGTTGAAGACAGGGTTACACATTTTGCGCGAACTGCAATGGTTGAGGCGTTCAGGCGTTTGTCTCAGCAAACTCCAGTTGATACAGGCAACGCGCGTTGGAACTGGTGGTGTTCAATTGGAACAATTGATTACAATTACGAGTATCACCCTTACTTGACGATTGACTGGGGAAGAGCAAATAGAGTTTTTATACAAATTAAAGCTGGCGATACGCTCTATCTTGCCAATTCGACACCCTACATAAAGCGGTTGAACGAGGGATGGAGCAAACAAAAGCCAGCGCGGTTTGTGGAAATGACCGTTGAGGGCGTGGAAAACGACGTAAAAAAATACGCAGAACAAGCAATCAGGGAGAATCCGTAAAATGGCGATTGACGACGAGATTATCAGGAACGCAATGAGGGCGCGAATCATCAAGAATAATATTTTTGATGAGAGCGATTTTCAGTTTGAAAACGTGAAGTTTGACCCGTCGGGTAAAAATTTGTGGGTCCGTGAAACATGGATTGGCGGCGATGAGGAAATCTACTCGACGGCAAGCACGCGCATGGCAACGGCACTTGTTGAGTATGATATTTACGCAAAAGCGGACACAGGAACCTTGCGTTGCGGACGGGCGGCACTGGCAATTGAAAATGAGTTCAACCTACTTACAGAGGGAGCAATTATCACCGTTGCTAATCATCCTGAACTTGACATTATGGTGTACAAGACGGGTGTAAATACGCGCTCGGAAGATACATGGTATGTCCAGTCCGTATTGCTGTATTTGAGGGTTATAAACCGTCAGAATTTGTCGCAAGGTTGACAAGGTTTTCTTAGGTAACTTGATTTTTTTTAGAGGGGAGCTGTTCCCACGATTGAGGCGGGACTTGCTTCAGTCGCTCCCCTCGATTTTTAGGGGAAAACAAGGTTTTTGAACATAAAAACAAGCACAAAGACAGGAGAAAAAAGATGTCTAAAGCTGATGGAATCGAATCAAGAGCGCTTGATATCAAGGCGGTTTTCAAGGCAAGCGGAGATGAAGCAATCGCGCTTGAGTGGACAAATGAGGAACTTCCGGGCGCGGGTTCCCCTGAATCGTGGAGCATGCTTACGGACCAGAAGAGAATCAAAGAAACAGGCATGGGCGGCGAGATGAACAACGTTACGCTGACTTGTCCTTTTGACCTTGCGCTCTACAAAAAATTTCTCGGTTACAATCTCGACGGCAAGGAAGGTATCTTGACTTTCAGTTCAAAATACACTGAAAAGTCTTCCTCCTACAAAGTCGGCGTTGGCGCAATCGGTTTCAACTCAAACAACCCGAACAGCGCGTTTGAATTCACTGTGAATTTCATTGTCAAGGATGTTTCCACCGACAGCGCGGGTGATGCGACTTTTGACGCAAATTCTATTAAGGAGACTCGCGCTCTTGACTGGAAAGTGTCGTTCTCTCTTGAGGCTGGTTCTGAGACCACTCAAACGGCTGTTACAGATACTCAACTCGAGTGGACGAACCTTGCGTTTCCGGGCATGGAAGACCCCGAATCGTGGACGCTCCGAAGCGACAGAAAGCTTTACAAGGAAAGCGGAATCGGCGGCAATTATACGGATGTCCAAGTCACGGTACCTTACATCGAGGAGAATCACGCAAAATATCTCCAGTACAACCGCGACGGGCGACAGGGAACGCTCACTTACACGCATAAAACTGCGTCTCCGGCGCGTTCTATTTCCTTCAAGATTGGTTTTGGTGAAGTCGGCAACGCGTCTTCCGCTCCTAACGGAGGAATGGAACACACGATTGGCTTTATCGTCAAGTCCTGTGACCAAGTCACAAAGACTCAGGAAACAGAATAATCGCAAAAATACGCCATAACATCAACAAACCGAAGGAGGCACAAAAATATGGCTATTGATTTGTCTACTGTAAAGGCACTGGAAGTTCCCACGAAGGAAATCAGCGTCAAAGTCGGTGAAAAGGTTCAGAAGCTCACAATCCATCCTTTCAAGGGGCGCGGACGCGTGGCACTGCACGAGTTTAATGTTGAGTTTGCCGGGGCTGGCGAACAGCTTGAAACACTGGCGCTTGTCTATGGTGCTGACATGTCGGAAATTCAGGCAAAATTTCTGCTTGACAATGCGCCGGAAACTGCTCTTGAAATTTCTCAAGCGGTTTGGGAATTCAATCATGAATACTCCGAAAAAGTCAAGGCTGAACGCGAAGAAGCAAAAAAAAAATCCGTAACGGCGGCGACGGAGACGAATACGCCGAACTGATTTTGCTCGCTTCTGAATACAAGGATTTGAGTATCCTTAAAAAGCCGCTCTCGGTCCGTGATGTAATCTGGCTGAGGGCGGCGTCTTTTTGTGAAAAAGAGCTGGAAATCAAGGAGAAAGACTGCTTGCTGAAGCAAGTCGGCACTCTTTACAGCGACATGTACATGTTGGGGTTGGATTTGCGGGCTATGCTTATTGACATTGATAATCTTTCCCGTGCGGAATACTCTGGAAAGATGTTTGACGAGCGCAACTTGCCATCCGTCATTGCGGAGCGACGGAAATTTATCAAGACACACCGGAAAAAACGTGCGGACGAATATTCCGACGCGGAACGGAAGGAGCGCGTTGAAGCAGTTCTGACAGGCAAAAAGACAGTAAAACAGCTCGAGGAGTGGGTTGAAATCGAAGAAGACTTGTAATATATTACAGTGCTCTTCTCCCCCTTATGAAGAAGAGTAGCGGGGAGCGCTCCCCCTCGTTGCGCTCCTCGCTTTTTTTATTTACTTGCGAAGGAAAAGAAATACAGTAAGCGCCATCCCGCATAAGGCTATAAAAAAGATTCCCAGCAATATGGCGAACACAATTCTAGCGGCTGTATACATTTTGCGTGTTTCTACATTTGTGCAAAGAGCTTTTAAAAACCAGCCAGCCCATAGCGCGGCAATGCAATATAAACCACCCCTGTGGATTTGAGTTAAACAAAAAATGTTGGCTATTACCATTCCACCACATATAAAATAACGTCCTAAATAGGCTTCTGCAAGTCCCCAGTTTCCAAAGAAAAAAGCAAGCAAAACATATATTGCTCTATTGATTGGTTTTGACCCTTTTATCCATTCGCCACAATGACTACACTTTTTTGCGCCGGATGGTATTTCTGCAAAACAAAACGGACATTTTGTAAGTGTTTCTTGTTCTTGATGTGCAGAGGGATGTTGATGCTGTTGTTCTATGTTTTTTGGCTGTTCCGGAGTGTGAACGGGCTTTTGATTTGAAATCTCGAATTTCTTTGAGCATTTTTGGCAAGTGATTGTTTCCCCGTTGAATTCATCGTCGCAGTCATATCCTTGCCCACAATGAGGGCATGAAATCTTAATCATTTTCTCTCTCCTTTTGATTGGTCGGTTATTTTAAAATAGCACGTTCATAGGATATTTGCAAGTTGACAATTTGCCCTTTTAAAAATAACTGAGGAGATTTTAAATGCCTACTGACATTACCACGCTTGCGATTGAGTGTAAAACGAACGACGCTATTTCCAGTGTGAAAAATTTTTCCGGAGAAATGGAGCGCGGAAGAAAGACAGCGGAAAGGTTCAAGAAAACCATTGCCGGAGCGTTTTCGACTGCGGCGGTTGCTCGTTTTGTGAAGTCCTCCATTGCGTCTTATACAGCCCTTGAAAACAGCTCGCGCGTATTCGCGGCGGTATATCGAGATAATGCAATGACCGCAAAAAAAGCACTTGAGCAATTCCGCTCTGAGATGCATCTTACGACTGGACAAGCACAAAAAATGCTTGGAATGACTGGAAATCTGTTGACTGGATTTGGCTTTACACAGTCGGAGGCTTTGAAACTCTCCACATCTTTGGCGCGTATCGGCGCGGACTTGGCGGCATATCGCGGTTACGCTGGAGGAGCTGAAGGGGCGACGATGGCTTTGACTCAAGCGATGTTCGGAGAGACGGAACGGGCGAAAATGCTCGGTATTGTTATACGCCAAAATTCAAAAGATTTTCAGAGTTTGACTAAAAGCTTGATGAATTCGCATGGCTATACTGAAAGCATGGCTAAGGCTATAGCTACGATTCAAATCATCGAAAAACAGGCGGCGAACGCTTCAGGCGCGGCGACAATGGACACGATGGCAAATGCAATGAAACGCGCCGGAAGTGAAATCCAGGCTTTGCGCGAGAACGTCGGAAAATATTTTGCCGATGATGTAAAAACTGGCGTTAATGTTGTTCGTGATCTGGCGAAAGCATTCAATGAACTCAACCCTACGACGCAAGAATTTATCGTAAAAACGGGCGCGATTGTTGCTGGTATGGGAGCATGGAGAACGGCGGCGGGGGCGTTGAACATTGCGCAAGCGTTGAACAACAAACTCACGGCTGACGGGGTGGGGAAAAAGACTGAATCTGTGAGGGCAACGGTTGGCGAAACGGCGGCGGTGAAAGCTGAGACAAAAGCTCTCCAGTTGCAGAATACAGTAAAAAAAGAAGAGCTAAGCCTTAAAGACAAGGAAGACAAGTTTAGCGCCGCTAAAGTCCATTACGAAGGAGCGAGGCGCGAGGCGCGTGGATGGTATCGAGCTCAGGATACAGCATTGGCGAATCTCAACGCGGCTCGGGCGGCGCTTGGCGGGATTGACAGAGCGGAAGACCCGCTCCGATACGGGGAACAACTGACTAAAATCAAGGAGTTGAAAGAGCATTACAAAGGTTTTACGCCATACGTCAACAAGGCTACGGATGCTCTGAACAAGGCAGATGATGCGCTTGCGGCGGCTGGAAGAGCTGTTGAAAAGCAAAAACTCGCGTTGCAGAACGCAACTTTTGTGGCAAAAGCTGGAAGCGCGGCGATTGACAAAGTCGGAGTGTCAGCACAAAAAACGGCGGTTAAACTCACGCTTGCACAAAGGGCAACAAATGGATTTAAAACCGGAATCGGAAAAATCGGGCGCGGAATTGGGATGGGACTTGATTTCCTCGGTCCGGTCGGGCTTGGCTTGATTGGCTTTGAGGCGGTAAAAGCGATTTATGATGAGTTTGACATATCGGGAGCTAGGGCTGTAGAGACGGCACAAAAAAATATCGATGCGGATATGCGGCAACTTGAAACATTGCGCGAGAGAGAGCGCACGATGAAATCAACCTTTGCAACGTATCAGAAGAATCTCGAAGTCCTTTCCGCTCTAAGCAAAGAAGAGCAATTGACTAATCGCGGGCGAAAAGCGGCAATTGAGATTATTGAAAGCCTCAAAAAAGCGAACATTGACCTAGGCGCGGTATACGACGAAAACTCGGGGAAGCTTACGCTTGCGGCAGATGCGCAAAACAGGCTGAATGAAAAGCGAAAACAGGCGGTAAAAGCAAACCTTGAAGCGCAATTGAAGTCAGAACAGGCGGTTGCTAAAGGGCTTTCGGATAAGCTGAATCTCAAGATGGCAGAAAAAGATATAAGTAAGAGTGATATCCTGCAACTTGGCGCTACAAAGGGAGCGAAGGCTGTCGTTAAGTCGCTGTTTACACTAAGTACAGCCCCTATTGAAGAGCTTGATAAAGAGCTTGATGAAGTGCGCAATAAGAAGACTAAGGAAATGGAATCTATATCTGAGGCGCAGGATGCGAATATTGCGCGTATTAAAGCAATCAGAGAACAGCTCAAAGCACTTGATGATAGCGAAGGTGAAAATGCCGCTCAAAAAACGATTGAATTCGCTAAACAGGAAATCCAGCTGAAAGAGCAATTGAGGCTGAAACAGGAGATGTACAAGTTTGACAGCCTTGAAACATCTGCTGACAAGATGGCGGCCATCCAAGACCGGATTAGAACACAAAAGAGCAAGATTACGGAATATCGACAAAACGCGATTGCTGGTGTTGCGCTTGAGCCGGGACAGACGGAAAGCTGGGAGGCAAAACGGCTGAAAGCGGAAAGCAAGCTTATTGACCTACAGAGGCAGGAAAGAGCAATCGGGAAAGAACGCGCCAATGACATCAAGCTGTATTCGGAAATGCAGTTTGATATTAACATGCATAACGCAAAAAGTCTCAAAGAGCAAGTCGACTTGATGAAGCAGCGGCAAGCAGTTTATAAGTCTGAAATGGAAACAGCCGCCAAAAACTACGACATTCAGAAGTTTAATACTGCGGCAGAAAAATATAAACAGGGGGCGCAAGAAATTGACGAAATGATGAGCGGCAATCGGCGTCCCGGCTGGACGGTTACAAGCTCGGCGGCGTTGCGCTATGGCACAATGGAGGCATACAGGGAGCAAAATAAAGTTTACGACAAAGACGGCGACAATAGGCAAGAGCGCAACAAGTCGTACAAGACGATTAACGAGTATTTGCCTGTGTTGACGCAAAATCTTATTAAGCAGGGCTTGGCGATGACAGAAAAAGAGGAGAACTATAACAAACGACAAGAAAGCATAGCAAAGCAGACGGTGAAAGAGGCTATCAAAGAGCAGATTAAAGCACCTGCTCAACCTCTGCAAAAAAAGATAGAGGAAGTGGACTATACAAAGTCTTACACCCCTGAAGAGCAAAAATTAACGCCTTACTTTGATAAAGCTCTTGAAGCTGTTATGGTTGACCCTGAAGCGGAGCGCATGAAGGAAGCTAAACAGATTGCAAGCAACGCCGCTGTTGAAGCTTTTGCAAAAGCTGTGGAAGTGGCAAAAAACGCGCAAAATGAAGCAGTAATCTCATACAGCGAACAGCGAAAAAGCTCGGAAAGCGGCGGAAATAGAACTGTCCAAATGCTTGAACAGAATGCGAATAAAAAGCTTGTCGATTCGCTTCCGAAAATCGAAAAATACCTTACTACAATCGCGAACAAAATCGCGAAAACTCCAGAGGCAACAACGGGAACAACAGTAGCGGTATTTTAACCTTTTTTGGCATAAATGCGCGGTTTTAAAATTCCGCGCATTTTGTACCAAAATGGAACGACTGGAGTTTTGAAGCGCTTGTTTTGCTTTTGCCACGCTTGAAAGCTCCTTTTTTGTGGATTCCTGATTCGCGAAATTTGAAAAATGGCGAATGTGGGCTATCTTAAAATGGACAGGCAAGCATCAGCAAAACAGCAGGAAAGGAGGCGCGGCATGTGCTACAGCGCTAAGGCGGTTGCAAACTTTTTTATCAAGAAATCACTGGAAGACCATAAACCATTGACGCATTTACAGTTGCAAAAGATGGTTTTCTTTGCGCATGCTGTTTACTTCAAAAAGTATCATAAACCGCTTATTGTCGACCCGATTTTTGCTTGGAAATATGGACCTGTCATTCAGGATTTGTATCTTGAGCTGAAGCATTATAAAAATGCTCCTATTAGTGGAGCAATTGCTTCTTGCGATATTACACCTGACGGTGATATGTATTCCAGAATTCCGGAAATCAATTGGAATGATTCAAAAATGGTTGATTTTTTGGATGATGCATATAATTCCCTCAGCAAAATGAAAGTCTCGCGTCTGTGCGCAGTCTCTCACGCTGACGGAGGAGCATGGTATAAGACATTGCAAAACAATGGCAAAAATCCAAATGACCACGATGTAGATATACCGCGCAATCTTATCATCCCTGATGCTGTTATTGAGGCTTGCGGAAGATGAGCAAAAGCGATTTTGATGAAATTGAATCTGTTCCGGTGGATACTGACGTTTCGGAAGACAGATGTCGTGCGTTTCAAAAAAGCCTCAAAACAGATGATGCGGCAAAAACAGAAAAAGACTGTTTGAAAGACATTTTTTCAAGGTTTATAATGGACCTGACGAAGATATGGGTAACTTTTATTATACTTATGGTCCTTTTTACCAGTACGGGCTTTATCCATCTTTCGGACACGGTTTTAGTTGCCTTGATTGCGGGAACAACTGTAAATATCATTGGTTTGGTTGTAATCGTTGCGAAACACCTTTTTCCGTCGGGAGACAAAACAAAATGCCGGAACTACGAGGAATAATGTAGCTCCGGCATTCGTTGTTTTTGGTTATTTTGGCTTGTTTTTTGAGCCTTTGGGTCGTCCTCCTTTAAGTTCGTCCGGTTTTCCTCCTTTAAGTCCGTTCTTGGCGGAGGCGGCGTTTTTCCAGCCTCCCCGCTTTTTGTGTCCACAGCAGGGACAAATCTCGCCGGGCTTCAGGATGATTTTTGGGAATTCCATTTGCATTTTCTCCTTTCTGATGTAAGTTACAAGGGGGAGCCCCTTTCGGAGCTCCCGATGGTCTTACTTCAACTTTCGGATCGCTCCGGAAAGACGCAGAAGCTTAACCATCTGCCGGGCTTTCGCCCGGCTGGCTTTTCGGTGTTGGTTCCACCGGAGAGCCTTTTTTTATTGCCTCAATCATCGTATACCTCCGATTTTCGGCTTTGGTTTCCCTCTTTCGGCATTTCACCGTCCGTGTTTTCAAAGAGCTTCTTTCTTTTGATTATAATATAGCCTATATTTTGGCTATTTCAAGTTCAAAAACGAAAAAATATTGGATTTTTTTAAGCTGGTTTCCGCGTCTTAGGTTGACAAGTTTTGCTATAGTGTAACAACGACTTCGACTTTAAGGAGGATTGCAATATGGGTAAAGACGCGAAAAACGGACCTGCTTGCCTTGCGATTGAATGGCGAATTTTTGACGGCGAAGAACAGGCATCTGTGAACGCCCGCGAACTTTGGAAAGCGCTGGGGAGCAAAAGGCAGTTCGGGAACTGGATTAAAGACAGGCTATCTTACTTTGAGGCAGAAAGAGATTACGTATCTGAAAAGCTCGTAAACGTTGAAAACAGCGGTCGATTTGCTCCTACGGAATACTGGGTTACCGTTGACGTCGCAAAACATTTTGCGTCGCTGGAACGCAACGAGCGTGGCAAGAAAATCCGGCGAATTTTGCTTGAGTATGAAAAGTACATGCAACGCGAGGAAATCGCAAAAGAATATGTGGAAACGCTAATTTCTGTGCTCGGCATGGAAGAGATTGCATACCGCCTCAGCGTGTACGACGATCTGCTTAAAATCGCGAAAGAAAACGGCTATACAGGGGATTAATCGGTATCATGGCTATCACCTACAAGTACGCGATTGACGGCGATACGTGGAGCACGGACGCGAACGGGACTACAACCCTGACGCGCGAGTTGGTGTTTGAGCTTACCGGAGCGGATTATGGCAAGCTCGAACGGCTCTACAAGAGCGATAAAGCTCCTCAAATCCCTGTAAAGGGCGCGGCGCATCCTAACAATTCGCTTTTTAAGGCGACTGGGGAAAAGTCTGTGCGTAAAGAGGCAGACGGCAAGAACGCTGTTGTTACAGTCAAATACTCTTGCGATGATAGTGTAGAGGATACGAACGGGGAGAAGAAGCCATGGGAACTGGGTTTTTCGTCCCTGTCAACGTCGGTGGAAGTCATTGCAAAGCCTATGTTGCGTGATGTCACAGGAGCTCCTGTAGAATCCACGTCCGGAACGGGAATCGAGGTGGTGCATGACGAAAGGCATGTTATCTTGCGTGCAACCTATGCGGTGGAGAGGTTTGACGCGGGCTGGATTGAGAAGTACAGCGGAACGGTCAACGAAAAAGAAATGCGGTTCGGGGAGAAATTCAAGCTCCGCGCGGGCATGTGGCGAATTCGGGACCTTTCTGGAACGAACGTAAAGACCACGGATGACAAAGGCAAGGTGAAGTGGAACTACTACAACGTATCAATTGAGATTGAGGGCGTTCCGTGGGTAGACGTAAACTACGACAAATACGAAAAGTTTTACAAGTATTCTGGCGGTTCGTGGGTTGAGCTCGGGAGGGGGCAACTTAGCGGTTTTGCAACGGTTGTAGGTAATCGGTCAACACGGATGGTTGTTGGCTCTGGCAGTAAAAAGCAGACGGTACGTATACACCAGTGCAAAAAGACGAATTCAGATCCCTTTTTTGGCTCCTACGAAGAGTGCTTTAAGGTTGCCTCCAATCAGAACGGCGTTGAAGAGGTATCGGAGCCCGTATGGCTGAAAATGGACGGCACGCCGGAACTTCCGGACGCAAACGGTAAAGTTATCCATAACTGGCTATGCTACAAGGATTTTGAATCTAAAGACTGGTCGGCATTGTCGTTCCCGAAAAAGTGAGAAAGCGAGAAAATCATCATGGCTGACAGCGTACAAGTATACAAGCGCACGCCGGAGCGTGACAGAATTTTAACCGCCGTTCCGCGCCGTTCACACGTCCCAACGGGAAACAAGGTGCAGAATGTGAGTACGAGGAGGGGGAAAGAATCTGATTCTGAACAGGATGTCTTTGTTTGCAAAATTTCCAGTTTGCAATCGGGGGCTATACCTATGTATAATGGGACCATGTATTCTTCTCTTGATATTGAGGGACAAGGAACTCCGTGTGTGGTTTGCCCGTTGGAAATTGCCGGGAATACGGATTTGTCCGGAATGTATTGCTTGGCCCACAAAATAACAATCCCGAAAACTGGGGAAGATATAGAATGAGTTTTTGTAAATATTGGGGCAAATTTCATATTCCGAAAACGCCTACGACCATTGATGAAACGGAGGATATTTGGTGGTCAGATGGTACGAAAGACATTAATTTTTTGTCCGCTAATAATTATATTATATCAAAAAGTTTTACGGGGAATCTAGTATGTCGTCTAGGCACGTTTGAACCTGTTTACAGAAATGTAAACGGAGGAATTTATTTTGTCTCAAGCGGATGGTTTTTGTATCGTGTAGGCGTTAATCAATGGGTTATATCAAATCGGCTTGGCTTGGGGCTGTCTTTAAGCGGTATAGGAGGCTATGTTGGTAACTTTAGCGACCCGTTCGGGGACGCTGAGTTTGAATTCAAACCGTCCGGTTCATTTATAACAGAAAATGAGACTTTAGCCAATCTTGGGAGAGCGCCTCGCTACGATTCAGTGTTCTTGAAATGGGATTGGGAGTATTGGAAGAGAACAAAAAATGATACGCGTTACGGCGAATACGTAAATTCGAAAACCACAGAAAAGAGATATGTCGGCTATCCGGCTTGGAAAAGCGGAGCAGATGCCATTTATCTGAAAACAGGAAGTAAGACGTATACTGGAATTACTCATATTGCGGATGGCGACAAGTGGGTTATTGGTACGTATCAAGATGAAAACGGATGGTACGAAAGTAACAGAGAGCCTAGCAAAGATAAAACTACGACATTTAAATTTACGTTACCCGAAAACTCTGAAAAAAAAGAGCAAATGGACGACATAGTTTTGACTTTTGACAAGTATGTAGATGGGCGTGAACTTGGGCTGTCTAAAGATGTTTTTGTGTTTGAGGTGGCAGTATGGAAATAAGCGTAAACAATAATATAATTCCTGAAAAATGGGTGGATTTTGAGCGGAATCCCGGACTGGCTATTGCTTGCTTGGTGGAGGCGTTTAACGAACGGCTTGCACTGTTGGATAACAATCAAGGCTTTTCGGTTTCCAGCTCTATAAAATTTGTGCAAGGATTTACTGCGTTTGATTATGACATTATCTTATATTTAAGAGATGGAATATCTGCGTGCTTGCGCTATTTTTATGATCTGGATTATGACGAAAAGCACCTTGAAGAGCACAAAGGTAACTTAAAAACGCTGGATTTGAACAGCTTTAACAATGATACAGTAGACAAGTTTATCAACATCCCGCCGCGCGGAAGCCTTATTGGATCATTTAAGGATTTTTATGGTGCGTGCAAAGCAATCCTACAAAAAATGACTGCGATACATTTTACCGGGGATGTCTACTCGCTGAAAGAGCATTATACATCAGGAGCTCTCCACTATAATGATTTCGGAGATGTGCCAATTCAACCTCCTATTGATTGGTTTAAAATAATGCTGGAGCAAACAGGCAATTTTACAAAGACTTGCAACGCAACCGCGAATCTTGATTACGTAAAATATGATTTTGATTACAAGGTATATAATGTTTATTCAACGGGAAATTTTTGCAATCATGTCTATTTAGGCGAAAAAAAAGAAGACGGAGAAAGTAGGTTGAAGGATATTCAGTATTATAAAACGTCAAAGAACGCTATGCAAGAAATAGTAAAACGTTCCGGCATAAACTCGATTGATATTATGACATATAGTAAAGTGTGGTTTGCTTTTATTGACTTTGTAGAAAATAAAGCTCCATCCTATTTTAGAAAAAGCGATGTTGATTATATGTCAGAACATCTTGTGCAAGGTAAAGACAATAAAGACGGGTATTCCGTTGTAGATGCATTCACTCGGTTTGAGGAGTGTTTGAACTATGTAGACATGTCTATTTTCCCCTCAGATATTAAAGATGATATAAATTATATTATAAAAAATTTTTATCTAACTGTAGACAATCAATCTGACTGGATAGTGTCTCATAGTCAACATTGGTACAAAAACGAAGATTTTAGTTATTACAGTAAAAATATTGAAAAGTTTATTAATATTGATTGGAATGGTTCTAGTGCCAGTGACAGAAAAAATGCAAGATTTTTTTTTGACACAATGTCGTTATATTATAAATATCCTAGAAACTATCCTGATTTTTTGAAATCTCTAAAAAGAGGCTTTGGGGATGATTGGAATTATAATATTGGAAGCGTGTGGGTGGATGATTTTAACTCGTACCATTCTGATAGTCTTACACGCGGGGCTTGGTGGGGTGCGGATTTTTCAGAAGATGATATTTTTGCTTTATCTCACAGTTACGGTTCTTCCAATCCGCTTATGTTTACGGCAGCTATGTTGTACCTAAACAGAAAGCATTATAATTGGGATTGGTATACTTTTTCTGCATGTTTTAAAAGAGAGGCAGTTAAAATTTTTTATATAGACAATAAAAATAAAACAAACGATTGTCTTGTTAAAATTAGATTCAAAATATCGCCAAAAGAAAAAAACTCTCTATATTATTACGACAAGTCTAATAGTATTTACAAAAAATATAAAGATTCTGGCGGTGAAACAATTGTAACCCCTACTAATTTGCCTTCTTCATTGAAAATCGGCTGGCATAAAGGCGCGGAATTTAAATGGAGCGAAAAAATAAACGTTGATTGGCTTGATATGGAAGCCTGGATTCCGTCCGCTGATGACATGAAAAACTTTGAACGGGGGGTGGGCTTATGCGGAATAGAGGGAGAAATTTACATTATTCTTGACTACAAAAACGGCTTGAAGTTTAAGTGATAATATCCTGATAGCCGCCCTCACTGGTTGACAAGTTTCCCATGTTTTGAAGCGACTAGTCAATTATAAAACCATAGCCGGGGAAAGGGCTTGAAAATGTCGGTTACGTTGATATACGTTGATGTGAACACGGGGGACTGCTACAGCGAGAGCGGAGGGCAGTTTGTGAACGGCAATCGCCTTGTAAGTTACCTTGATTCTCACGAAACTTACGAGCTGCATTACGTGACGAACGGAGGAACGGCTGGAACGCCTGACAAGTGGGATAAATACACGGGCTTTACGGGAAGTCCGGTTGCGTCCATGTTCGGCATTGACAATAACGTTATCCACCAGTTTGAAGCGAAACTTGCGGGGGCGGGGGCGATTGCAAAGGGCGACAGCGTGACAAGTATCACGGCAACGCTTGCGGCTGAAGAAATGCTTGTACCGAAAACGGGCTTCCTGCTTTTACGGAACGGCGCGGGAGAAGAGCAAACTTTTGCGTATACGGCACGCACGAAAGGAACCGGAACTTACACGTTTACGATTACAGCAACGGCGGCAACTTACGCATTCGCGGCGGGCGATACAGTCGGCGTTCCGGAAGCTCTGATGGTCAAGGCGGAGGGCGTGTACAACGAAGAGAGCAACGCGCTGAATTGGGTTGACGATACTCGCAAGGATGAAGGAATTTTTACCGTTCATTTCTGGATGATGAGTGACAAGGTAATGTCCTTTTTCGACTTTGAGACTACTGAAGAAATGGACGTAAGATTCGAACACGCTATTTCCATTTCCGGAGACGTCGTTCGGCGAGTTCAGCAACAGATGTACATAAAAAAGCCGCTTCTGTTCAAAAATCCCTCCGCAAGCGTGCCTAACGTTAACGCGCAGGGGATTGCAAATCAGGCGTGGGTGCTGTCACTTCTGCGCGATACGACAGAAGTTGAGTATTCTGTCGATGGGACATCCGGATGGCACGCGGAAGCTACGGAAAGCGATAAGTATTACCACGAACGCCCGAAAAGCCTTGGCGGCGAATGGGGAGCGGCGAAAAAGCGGTACCGTGGCGCGGCAGGACAGATTAAAAGCGTGACTGCTGTCACAGGCGAGGCGGGGACGGAAGCGAGCGTTGAAAACACCGGAAGCAGTTCTGAAGCTGAACTGAAATTCACGATTCCGAAGGGTGCGAAAGGCGATACAGGCGCGGCGGCGGGATTCGGAACCCCGACGGCGAAAGCGACGGCGGTAGCGGCTGGGGGGAATCCTTCGGTTGAAGTGACGGCAAGCGGGGACAATACGTCAAAAATTTTCAACTTTACTTTTGGAATTCCGGCTGGACCGCAAGGCGCGGCGGCGGGATTCGGGACGCCTACTGCCACGACTGAAACGCTTGAGGCGGGAAATAACGCGGAAGTCTCGATTGCGGCAAGCGGGGAAAACAGCGCGAAAATATTTGCTTTCACATTCAAAATTCCGCGCGGTGATACTGGTTTTGTCGATGAGGCAACAGCGCTTGATACTAGCGCGGCCGGATATGAAAAAGGGAGTATTGTGACGTTCGGAACGCCCGTTGAAACGTATCAAGTGATTACGGCAACATCCAAAGGTGAAACTCCGGCTAACGCCTCGGCAAAATTTGTCAAAATCGCGGCGGCTGGAGGAACTGGACCTAAGGGAAATACTGGAGCAACCGGAGCGGCGGCTGGTTTCGGCACACCGACAGCTACGGCTATTGCGCTCGACTATGGCAAAGCTCCGACTGTGACGGTTACGGCATCCGGAACAAACACGGAAAAAGTTTTTGCTTTTGCTTTTGGCATCCCTAAGGGCAAGGATGGCACGGACGGAACGGACGGGACAAATGGTACAAACGGCGTGACTTTTACACCCGCCGTAAGTGCAGATGGCGTTCTCTCGTGGACCAATGACGGCGGCAAACCTAACCCGGCGGCGGTGAGTATCAAAGGTGAGGCGGGAAGCGGCGTAAATCCGAAGGGAGTGTACAACGCGGCGATGACTTACGCTAAATTTGACATGGTACGTGGAAACGGCGGGCAGTGGGTCAGTAAGGTCGATGACAACACGGGCAACGCGCTTCCGACGCTTCCGACGGAGCAGAATGAGTTCTGGTACCTTGGTTCAAAAGACGGAATCAACGGCACGAACGGCGCGGACGGGGAAGACGGAGCAAACGGAGTGACTTTCACTCCGGCAGTTTCGGCATCAGGCGACTTGTCATGGACGAATGACGGGGGAAGACCTAATCCGGAAACAGTCAATATCAAAGGAGCGCAGGGCGAATCGGCTTACGAAGTATGGAAAGCGCAAGACGGCAACTCCGGCAAGTCCGAACAGGCGTTTTTAGAGGATTTGCGCGGCAAGGCGTTTCGGCACTCTTTTACATCGTCCGATGTTACGGCGGGGACACTTACAATCGCGAAAACCGGGATTCCGGTGTCAATCAGCGACGATTCTGGCGTTACATATCCCCTCCAGTTTGGAACAGCAACAATCGCGGAGGATGGCGGCTCGGTTGCCATTGACATGGTATCCAACGTCGCGGCTATCGGCAAGGCAATTACAGGCACATGGCAAGTCAATTTCGCGGCGGGCGCATCCGCAGGAAGTAGCGGGGATACGTGGCAGTATGGTATTGACTATGACACGTCAATCGCGACAGCGTCTACAGCTTGCAAGCGTATTCAGGCGGTAAACGGTTCGATTTACTCGGATGTTTCCTCTTTTTCGCAAATGCCGGCGCATAATTTCCGGCGTTGCGTGATGAGCAACCTTGCGACGCGGACAATTGCCTATTACTTGCATCCCTCTAACTCAAACTTGAAAGAGGATGGCACGGACGCGACGCTTACAGGCGCGGACGGGGATGTTATGGTTGAGATTCCGATTACACATTGGCGCGTTGATACTTACACAGATGCAAGCGCACATTTGCATTACAGATACCTTGTATCTGACAAGCCGTTCCCCGGTTCCTCGATTCATCCGTTCTTTTATGTCTCTCCGGACGGAGCTACGGCACGCGTGCAATATGTGGGGGCGTTCCGGTCGGTCCTTTGCGGTTCGGATGGTACACCTACAGCAACTACGGGGCTTACGGAAGCGGCGGCGTATGCGAGCGGTAACAAGTTCCGCTCCCTGCCGATGTATAAGCCTCATTCGGGAGCGACGATTGCGCAGTACCGCGCGGGTCATGCGGCGAACAACGGGGGTACGAACGTGAACTGCCTGTTCGGTATGTGGGCAATGCTTATGATGGCGATTGACGCGGGAAGTTTCGATACTCAGACGCTGTCGCCGGGCTTTACCAATCTCTCGGCTTTTTCATACGCATCGCTTCGTGAAACGGGTCGGACGCGGTGGTACGGGAACGCGACGGGGAGCTGCATGGCGGATGTGAGCGGGGCTGACGCAGACATTACCGCGTGGCTGTCCGGGCTGACGCCGGAGAAGAAGATTGTGCAATGGAGCTGGCGCGGGATCGAGGACCCGTTCGGAGCTCTTACGTATTTTGAGGACGGGTTCCAGAAATTGCCCTCCGGCTATTGGTTTACGCAGTCTACAAGCAAGTACAGCGAGTTTGATTCCGTGTTGACAGCGGGGGAAGCATCCGGCGCTTTCCCGCCGTCCGGATATACCGGAAATGCGCTCAGCTGGGTCTATCAGATGTTCCCGACTGCAAGCGGTTTTATCAAGACTTTTGACCCGAAGACATTTCTTCCGCTTTCTGGCGGAGGGTCCAGCACGACGTATCTTTGCGACAACGTGTACAACGACGCGGCGACGGGCGCAAGGGTGATTTACCGCGGTGGGCAACAGTCCGGCGGAGGAGCGGCTGGAATGGGTTGCGTCTATCTGCTCGGCGAGCGTTCGGTATCGTTGAAATACACGGGCGGGCGGCTGGCATGCTGAAAAACAACATGGCAAAAAATAGGAGTTATAAAGCATGATTGAGACTATCGAGACGCTTCCGGCGGGATTTCATCCGGAGTTTTTCCGGGAGACGGAATCTTTTACCGCTCCGGAAATTCGACGCGAGGGAATGACAGTCTATTTCCCGGCGTTTGTAAGGGCTATAACGAACGAAAACGACGAATACGGTATAACTGTCACGTATCGCTATTTTGACGTTCCTATACCCTTTACTGGGCAGGATTTGACAAATGAGGATGAGTTCGCATTTGTGAATTACGCGGCGATCCGCAAGTTTTTTTACGGCACGCAGGAAATGCAAGCGGAACTTCGTGACGATTTTGTGTGGGAGGCGCATAGGCAAGCGGTCAGAAGCGCGTTTCCAAAGGCGGCAGGGGCGGTGAATGAACTTGCGCAACGGTTCAAGGCAATCAAGGCGACATTCTGGGCGGCTGTTGATGAAGTGTGCTCTAAAGTCGGAAAAACTCGTGCAGATTTGCCCGTATCGGGCGGGTTTAACGCGGAGCAGATGGTTGCTTTTGCCATTGAGAACGGCATGAGCGCGGCTGACATTGCCTCGTATACAAGCAAGTTTGCAATCATCAGCTTAAACTTGCTTCAGAATAACCGGAATTGGGATGAACTCTTTGTGGACATTCCGGCTCCTGCGGCGACTGAAACAACGACTGAAACAACTGAAGCAACAACTGTAACCACAGCAGAAAACGGGGAGGAATAAGCACCATGCCTTTTACGGAAAAGTTTTACACTGACGCGGAAATGACACAAACTCCTCCGGCTGGAACTCGGGTTATTTTCCAGGGTTACTCGGACGGCACGGCAAGCGGCGACAAAGTCTTGCGGTATAAAGATGAAAACGGGGAATTCGGCACGGTTTCGGCAAGCGGTTCCGGAGGAGGAAGTGCGCCTGAGCAGGAGATGGCGATTACGTGGGGCGTTCTTGCTTCTGTTACGGACGCTTCAAGTTTTACGGGGACGGCGCAAGCTCTGAAATCGGATGGGACTTTAAGTCTTCCCGGTGCTGTGACATACGACTTTACAAAACCGGAGGCGTAAGGCATGAGCTATCTTTGTATCAAAAAGCAGCAACCGACGGCGGGAGCAAAGGGCATTTTGTGTGGCGGCGTGTTTTTGCCTATTGAAAGCTATGAATCTGAGCCCCCTACTCCGGCATCGCAAATACCCTCTGAGGGGCTGACGCTTTATGTTCCTTTGTCGGAAGCTCCCAATGCCTCGGAATGGGCTGGATACGGGTCTATAACCTACAAAACAGTTGACGGAGTGCCTTGCGCTTATTTTAACGGCGATAACAGCAACGGTTTGTATATGGGGGGAAAAGCGTTTGAGACGCAAACTTTTACAGTAAGCATCGTATTCAACACAAAAAGTTTTTCACCTACATCAGGATATATGCCATATCTGGTCAACTTCGGAACTTCTAGTTCTGATAACTCGCGGCTTGCATTGCGTCTTGACAACTATTACAGCAATAACAGAAACGCGCTCGCCATGGTGTATAACGGCGTTTATCTGTTGGTTCAAAATTTGAGCGCGGATACATGGTATTCCGCGCAAATGAAGTTTGACGGAAGGCAAATATCGCTGTATTTGAACGGGGAATTAAAATCGCAATTTAATGTTTCAGCGATGGAGATTCAATCGGGAGTTTGGATTGGTAAGTCGCCTAGCAACGACGGAGCTTTCAACGGGTATTTGTCTTCATTGCGTGTATACAACCGCGCCTTGTCGGACGCGGAAATAGCGTTGCTTGCGCGGGAATTCGTGTTTAATCCCGCTCCTTTGGCTGGGAGAAAAGGTCTTCTTGTCCCTGTCGGTGAAAGCGTGGCGGTGCCTCCGGCAAACGGGCTGGTATTTTACGCGTCTTATGCGGAGGATATGACAGATTCGGACGGGGAAAGCCCAGTTGACGGGACGGGCTACACTATCGTTGAAGACGCGGCTGGTTTTACGTGTCTCGATGTTGAAAAAAGCAACATGCAGAATTCAATTTCTTACGCAGGAACGCAAGAGAAAATGCAATTCGGAACAGGGAATTTTGCGATTGCTTTCTTTATGAAAAGCATGAAGCCGTGGGCGAATTACAACGGGGTGGTTCTTGCTACAAAACTGAGTGACGGAAATTCTGGTGCAGAAGGTTTTGTTTTTTACAAGAATAGGGATTCCGGGAGAAAATCAATAGTTGTGCGTTACGCAGATAGCTCACAGGAAAAAGATTTTTATTCCTCAAGCGACGTTGATACGAACTGGCACCATTGGATGTTTATGCGTGCGGGAAACAAGTTGCGCTGGTATAAAGACGGTGTTTTAGACGCGGAACAGGAATACGCCGGAGGGATTGGCGCAAGTGCTGACTTGAACGTGGGTGGCTATTATTCCTCGTGGTCTAGCTTCACATCTGCGTATTTCCGGATATCTTGCGTGCGTATTTACAACCGCGCCTTGACGGAAGCGGAAATTCAGTCTCTTGCTTTTGAACATAACCCTACAAAATCGCTGTTTATCCCTCTTCAAACAGCCTATGGAACGCCTCAAGCCGGGCAGAAGGGGATTATTGTAAGGAGCTCTCAAGTTGTAGGGCATGCGACCTACAGCAAGAGCGCGGAAGCAATGCCGACGGAGGGGCTTGTTTTTTATCTCCCTTGCGACAGCGACAGCTATACCACAGCGGAAACAGGACAAACGCTTAGCAAGAGCGGAACGGTTACAGCAACGACGGTAAACGGCATTCCATGCCTTGAAATAAAGTCCGGTTCGTATCTGAGCGGCACGCTTGACGGCTTTTCCGGTGATGTGTCTATGGCGATGTCGTTTTGGTTCAAGCGGCTTGACAGCAGCTCGAGCGGTTATGTTACAGCCGGAAAGGGCAATTACAATCTCACAAACGGGAATGAAATTTGGGGAAGCGTGGAATCGGACCACATCGAAACGGCGTGCGGGAGTGCCAGCAGTGATGCAAAGCGTGCAGGGATTTACAATGCCTCGATTGGGACTGGCTGGCATCACGGCTATTTCAGCTATGACGCGACAAGCAAGAAGTTCAAGACAGTTCTTGACGGGAACACGGAAAACGCGGGGTATTCTGCTGAACGGTCGTACAACTTTTCAAGCGGACTAACGCTCTGTATCAACTCACTTGCCAGAGCGACTTCCGCTGTAAAAGGTAATGCGAATTATTCGCAAATTCGCATTTTCAACCGTGCCTTGACTGATGCGGAAATCAAGACCCTTGCGGGAGAGTACAAGCAGGAGGAAATCAAGAAGATGTTTATCGCGGTGAAAGAGCAATCAGCAATTCCGGAAGACGGGCTTATTTTTTACGCGCCATTGCAAGAAAACAAGTCAACAGCGGAAACAGGACAGGCGTTGAGCAGTAATGGGACCATTACATATCAAACCTACAAGGGTATCCAGTGTGCGCATTTTAGCTCTGCTTATATCTCAAGTCAGCTTTCAGACTACATAACGCCTTACCCGATGACATTCGCAATTTGGGCGGCTCCTGATACGACTGATTCGCGTGCGCTATGGTCGTTTTCAAACGACAAGCCGTTGATGTACTGGAATGGCTCGTACCATGTATATGAACCGGATCACAATGTATCGGCGGCGAACGTGGGAGATTGGCATCATATCGCATGGAGCATTAACTCCGACCGGAGCTCTACATACTACTTTGATGGCGTTGCAATGGGTACTGTAACATCAAGCAATACCAGCGCGATAAAATCCATGTGCATCGGTTACAGAAACGGTAATCAACCGCAATGGATCGGGTATTTGGCGGGTTTTAGAATCTACAACCGGGCATTGTCGGAAGACGAAATCTCAGCTATTGCTGGCGAATACACACCGGAGGCATAAACCATGAATTTTTATAAACCTATTTTGAAGTTGACGGCAGAGTACGAGAAGCGGACGGACTGGCTTTTCAAGCTGGCGTGGGAATACATCCCTATCATCAAGATTACAGGCAAAGAGGGGAAGAAACAAGCGGCATATCGGGCGGTTTCGGACGCAATAGAGCTCGCTCCGGATGACAATGTCGCGGTACTCTTCGGGTCGTACATACACGAACTTTACCACGCCTATCAGAGGCGAAAGTTGACGTTGCCTGTTTACTTGCTTGCGCTCGGCTTGGCGCGTCCATTGCTGGAAAAACGCGCGAAAGAAGAAGAGCTGAAAGCGGTTGAGTGGGCGGGGGTGTATCAGATAGAGCAATGGCGAAAAGACGCGGAAGAGCGGCTTAAAAACCGCCGGGGATGAGGAAGGAGAATAAGCCGATGAGTGAACATTGTCACCATAACCCGAAAATCGAGATCATCGAAAAGACGGAGCACGGAGATATTTTTCGATTGCTGAAGCCGCTTCCGTTCAATTTCAAGGGGAAAAAATTTACCGTGCCTAAAGGTTTTTTGAGTGACGGCATGAGTGTCCCGGCGTTTTTATGGGCGATTGTATCGCCGCGAATCGACCCTAGAACGCTTTGCGGCGCGATTGCACACGATTATATCTACAGGGAGCAACCGCAGGGCTGGACGCGGAAAGACGCGGATAAGATGTTGTACGAGATTATCCGTGCAGACGGGCTAAGCTGGATTCGCTCTCAGCGCGTCTACTGGGGCGTTCGGCTTTTCGGCGGCGTGGCATGGCGGGAGAATCGCAAGGCGATTATCAGAGAGTACCTTTACCGTTTTTTGAGCTCAAAAGAGCGCGAGAGGTTGACAAGTTTTGCTACTGGTGTAAGGCGCGATGTCCGCGCGGGACGGCGCAAACACACAAAACAAAAATTTTAAAGTTGAGAGACAGAGGGCGAGTTAAGTTATGACACAGGAATGGGCGATTGCATTGCTCGGCATTACACTGAGCGTGATGACTGCGATTTTGGCTTGGATGGCTGGCACGATATCGGGCATCAGGCGAGACTTGCAGAAGTTTGTGCAGAAAGAAGACTGTAACAGGGCAATGGATACGCATTGTGAGGAAATCCGGACGATTACGGAAGAAATCCGGAACGTTTGGAAAGATATCAGAAAGAACGATACGCGTATTGCACACCTTGAAAATCTGACTGGTTTCGTGCCGAATGTACGCAACATCCATCATTCTTGAGAAATCGGCAGAAGTCGGCAGAAGTCGGCAGAATAAAATAAAAAAAACAAAAGCTAGGGAGACCCTAAAAAATGAAAATGAAAAACGTCACGAAAATGGCAATTGCAGGCGCGTTTTGCGCTATGCTCCTCACCGGATGCGAACTCTTTAACGCGGACAAGAAAGCGGAGATTCGCGACAAGGCGCATGCGGCAATCATTGAGTTTTTGGAGACAAAAGGACAGGATAAAGCCCTTGAATACATCAACAAACTCGTTGCAGAAGGCAAACTCGGCGCGGCAAATGCAGAGAAAATCAAGGCGGCTATCCCGCTCGGAATCGACAAAGTGAAAGAAGTCATGAACGGCGGCAAAACTGATTCCAACGTGAATACGGGAGCAGATACGAAAGCCACGCCGGAACAGGGCAAGTGATATCATGGCACTGTACCTAAGAAAAACGCCTGTGGAGGCAATTCAAGTTACACGCAAAAACGCGGACAAGGTGCTTGAATTTGTGGGGAAACACGGTCAGTATTTCCCCTCTATGCTTGCTTTGCGGGTTGTTACTCCGGACGGGATTACTCTTGCAAGCGACGGGGAGTATATCGTCAAGGATGGCGATGACTTTTTTGTTATTCCGGCAGAACAGTTTGAAGCAAAATACAAAAAATCGGGAGACTGATAAAATATGACGAAAAGCAGGATTATTGCCGCCGCGTTTGCGGCTGTCGGGCTGGTTGCTTTCGCGACTGGATGTTATTCAACGGTAACACATTATGACGAAAACGGAAAAGTTATCAAGGTTGAAGAAGCAACCAATTTTTCGCGGGTTATGGACGGCACGAACGCAAAAAGTCAGCTGATGCTTGTCAATGGTTTTTACGCTGGATTTGAAGCAAGCGCAACAGCCGGAGAGAATTGCACGCCGGGTGTTATTACCAAGTTCGCAAACGGGAAAATTGCGGTTGTCAATATCAAAGACAAAGCGAATTTCACTGGCGCGGATGCGGTAATCAAGACGTTTTTTGCGGGAGGGGTTGAAGTCGGACCCACTGGCGTAAAAACTCAGGAAAATTCGGCGAACAGTGCAGAAAAACCAGTTGAACAGGGGAATAAGTAATAAATGGCGTGTTCAGGGAACTGCTCTGCGTGTCCATTCCCGTGCGCGGGAGCGTCAAAGCTCTTTGAACGCGCCAAACAAACAATTACAGGCGAAAACAACACGCCTGAGCACGGGGATAAAACTGTCAAAGGGGGAATAAAAATGAGTGAAGCTGTAGGGGGATGTCACGCTGGGAATGAAGAAAAAATTGGTCGCCTTGATGAGCGGAACAACGCAAACACGGAGCGCGGCAAAACGTGCTTGACATGCTTTGCAGTCGGAGCTCTTGTAGTGGCTGGTTCTCTTTGGTATATCAACGGGAAGATCGACGCTCTCAAGGTCGAAATTGCCACAGGCATTACAAAAGTCCAAACGGAATCGAGCATCAAAATGCAACATCTTGAAAAGCGCGTGGAAGAGCTGAACCGCGATTGCGAACAGGCGAAACGTGACTACACTTCCGCACGCGTCTATATCTCAAGACATAAAGAGTAACCGTTACATTACTGTTACATTACTGTTACATTACTGTTACATTACTGTTACATTACTGTTACATGTTTTTTGAACTCAAAATCGGCGTTTAGGCGCATTCTGAAAGTTTGAAGTTTCAACTTTTCAGGGTGCGCCTTTATCTTTATTGCAGTCACTTCAAAAATAAAAAAAGAATAGGGAGGATTGCAAAATGGCAACGCTGAATGACGTGGCAAAAATGGTTACAATGCTTTTCCCGGACGCGATACCGGGGGAAGATTTTAGGCTGGAAGTTCGGGGATACGGGGATCTGAAAGTTCCGGCGTTTTCATACTGGAACACTGCGAAACTAGGTATGAAGCATTCAATTCCGGAGTTGCATGAAGTCTATATGCGCTTTATCGGAGAAATCAATCGCGTAAATCCCACGGAACCGTTAGGAGACCCGCTTCCTGAACTGACGGAGCGTCGGGAAAAAGCGTTGCGCATGAAGCAGGAACGAGCAAAATTTAACTCGGTTCCTGAAGTTGTAGACGGCGTTATATTGACTAAAGTTGTACGATAAGAAGCACTCGAACGGGGAGGGAATTTTTATGCTTGAAGCACTTGTAGGGACGCCCGAAAACGGGGAATTTTACAGCGTCCGGAACGCGGCAGATTTACTCGGATTGAAGAGCATCAGCTACACCCGGCGGCGATTAGGCACGCCGGATGCAGTGGAAAAGCAGAAAAGCGGCGTTCGGTTTTTGTATACCTTGCGTCACATTGAAAAGCTGAAATTTACACTCAAAAGAGAACGAAAAGAACGAGAATCAGAGCGCGGGAAGATTGCGTGTTATCATTGCCGGCGGCGGTGTGACAAATGCGCTCTAAAGTCCGGAATTTGCCCTGATTGCCAAGCGAAAAAGCTGGTTAAAAATTTTGCTTGTCATGGCGATTGTACTAAGTGCGCTCCAGATTGTCACCTTTTGAGAGTGCTTGACAGGGCGTTACATGAGTATGGACGCACTGTAGTCGGAGAAAGCGCAATATAGACAGAAAAGCCGCCCTTTAGGGGGGCGGCGATATCTGCAAGAGAATTTTTGTTTGAATTTAATTTAGCACGGATTCCAGTTTTTTCAAGTCCTTTACGGGAGCTTGTTCTATCTTTTTTATAAGCTCCTTTGCGGTAGTCTCTCTTTCCGCTTTTTCCTGCGGGGATTCCACGAAAAAGCCATTGCGCTGAACGGCGATTGCCGCTTCAGCGATGTTAAGCGCAAGCTCCTTCCGTGCCTGCGGGATAATCAGCCGACCGTTTTTGTAGGCTGTAAAGGTGGAGTAACTCACGCCAAGTGCTTTGCAAAAAGCGTCGGAAGTCAAGCCTGAAGCCTCGAAAATATCATCAAAAGTCAGCTTTTCAAGAAGCTGACTTCGAATGTCGGAAAATTTTTCGTCGCCTACAACATGCTTTTTTGCCATGTCGTATATAGCTTCTTCCCCGCTTTGGGGGCGTGTTTCTCTTCCCATTTGATCCTCCTTTTTTAGGACGTGGATTTTTTTGTTCAGCGCGTTATGCTTCCTCTGGTTCGCCAAAAGCCGCTACGTACTCTTCTGCGTCGCAATTTTTTTCCATCCATCCGCGGGCTTCGGACTCATCTAGGGGGATGATTTTTTTCCCTCCGCATGAACTGTTGTCGCTACAGCGGTGACTGTAGTGTGTCATAGGTCCGCCTTCCCCTGCAAGAAAATAGTTTCCTTTTTTTGTACGGAAAAGCCCTTCATCGATATATCTGAAGTCCGTATATCCGAAACGGCTGTAATGCCCGATTTCTGTTGCGGTTTCGGTGTTGTAAGTCTTTCCGTTGATGATTGCTTTCATTTTTCTTCTCCTTCTTGAGTGTTGTTTTCATTCGCCGATTTCTTCAGCGAACTCCTTTTCTTCGGCGATAAAGCCGCGCAATTCCGTGCGCACTTCTTCTTCATCCGTGTATTCCTGTGCGGCACTTGCATACGCCCATTCTTCTGTTCCCTCGTTATGGGCATCAAGCCCGGCGGCGGTGTACTCTTCTTCAGCGATCTCAAAAAGTCTTTCAGCGGTAAATTTCATCTTGTCTTCTCCTTTTGCCTTGCGGCGGTTCTTTTCTTTTTCTTTTTCTTCGTTTCGGGGTTGCTATCCCTGTTACAGTGATTACTATACACCGCTTTTTGCATTTTGTAAGCGAAAATATAAAAAAATTTGCATTTTTCTTGTTTTAAACTCAATTTTTCTTGATTATCTGATATTGATTATTAATTATTGATGTTTTGCGGGCAGAAAAAAGCGAAAAGCGTGCGCTTGTCATGCGATGATAGAAGCATCGCGCCCCGCGCTATCACATCCATACCAAGTAGTATGTCAAAGCCCGCACCCGCACCAGCCTCAGCTACTTTAAGGCTAGATAGTATAAAGCCGCCTTTAAAGCGCACGTCTACAGTATATATCGGCACGCGCTCTGTACCATGTATTCCAGTGACTAAGGCGGTATCGATACTTTGCAAGCCCAGCGCGTGCGCTATGTCGCTTGATATCATAGATGATGTAGCACCAGTATCAAAGATAGCCTTACAGTCCCTTAGCGCGTCCGCTCCAGTCACCATGCCCTGCATAGAGCAAGCTATGGCGACTGGTACAGCTAACTCACGCGCGAGAGTATCAAAGTATAGGGAGCAAGCAAAAATTTTGTTATCGCCTGTATTGTGACGTGCCATTTTATGGACCTTTCCGGCGTCGGATTATACTAAAATCCCCGCTTTTGAGGGCGGGGAAACAGGAAGGGAGGATAAACCGGTATAATTTTTCGGTTACGTGGTAGTAGTAGCCGGATTTGCTGCGTTGAGGATGTTGAGAGTTGCAACCCCTCCGACGCAAATGATTGTGGCTAGATACACACGTTCGCCGACAAGTCCACTTGCTTCAGCCGCCGCACTTGTTCCTGAAAAGACAATGGGGATCACCGTGCCGTTACAGAGCTTAACGGCGGGGGGAAGAGTGGAAGTTGTTGCTGCCTGGACTGTCAGAATGAAAATATCCTGCTGACGGAGACGGCAAAGTGTGGAACGAAGCGAGTATATGACGTTGGTTGTTCCGACCAAGGGAGCCTCTAGCGCATATCTGCAAAAAAAACTGCGTTTGCAAGCCATTTTTGAATCTCCTTAAAAGCTTGATTTTAGGTTGTTCCCGTTCCAGTTTTTTGTGACTGAAACGGGAGAGTTTATTACTGATTTTCAGCAACCGGAGTTGCAACCGCAACCCCCGCAAGAATTTGCGGCGGAGCATCCGCTTCCGGCGGCGTACTGACCGAATCGTTCAAGTACGAACAACTGCTGTTTTGCCTCTGCGAGTTTGCGCTCCACATCGGCGGTATACTGTGCCTGAATAAGCGCACGCGTCGCCGCGCCTTCTGCCGCAATTGCGGTTTTGAGTTCGCAATTCTGCATGGCGTGGTTGTAGTTGAGCTGTCCGAACTGCTGGGAGATGTTGGCATTGAGCGACTGAATGCTCTGCTGCGTGTTACAGCAACAGGAAGCGATTGCCGCCTGAATGTCGCGCTGTCCAAGCTGATTCTGGTACGCGGAATTGGTAACTGCATTACTGATTTCGCGCTGTCCGAGCTGATTCTGGTACGCGGCGTTGGTGATTGCCGCGTTGGTATCTGCGAAGGACTGGAAGAGGTTGGAACGGAGGTCGCTGAGTGTGTTTCTGATGCCATTTACAGTCTGGGAGGTGTAGTTTGCGCCTGCCTTGAGCTCTGCGATGTTGGTTGCGTCGGTGATAGCAAGGTCAGCACCGAGCGCGCCGATTCCGGACGTGCAACCGCAACCGTTTCCAGCTCGATTTCCGAAGCCGCCGCCCCAGCCGCCAAAAGCGAAGAAAAGCAGGATAATCCAAGCCCACCAGCCGCCGCCGAAGCCGCCGCAATCGCCCCAGTTGGAGTTGTTTCTGTTGTTGTTAAGAAGTGCCATTGCCTCCCAGCCGTTAAAGCCCGAATTTCCGGCGGGATTGACGTTGTAAATCGGAACTGCTTCCATGATTTTACCTCGTGTCTTTTAGAGTTTTTTGTTGAAAAGTGAGTGTAAAAGACGCGGATTCCGGAGCTCCGCGACGATTACAGAGAGGAATATAAGAACTGATTTTGGAAAGTTGAAATATTGGAAAATTGGGGAACGTATGCGGACTTTGAAAACTCTATTTTTTGAGAAATTGGAGGGCGGGGATATAGTGCAGAAAACAGGAAAAATAAACGTGGGGAAGTCCAAAAATGAGCGAAGAAACGAAAGTTGTTGAAGTTGATGAACCGACGGTTCCGGAAGATATGCCAAAGACGGATGAACAGGCAGTTGAAACTCCTGCTCCGATTCCGGAAAATCCGCTTGAAACTCCGGTTCCTACGGCAACAGCTGAAAGCGTCAATTCCGAGCGTGTTAAACTCGAAAACGACGCGTATCAGCGACATTTCCAAGCGTTGCAGGATGAGATTGCAGAGATACGCAAAAAGTATCCGGATGCGGGCGCAGAAACGGAGCCTGAAGACCCTGTAAAGCGGCTTTCTGGCGAAGTTAACGAGTTGAAAACGGGGTTAGGCGAACTCAAGGAGCTTATGAAAAATCAGCAAGCGCAAGTGGTGAATAACGCGCAAGCGCAAGCGGGTCAACAGCAGAACCAGGGGAACGCGGGAACCGCATATCAACAGCCCGTACAGCCCTATTTTCAGCCTGTTTTCCAGCAACCCTACTACACGCCGCCGATGTTTCAAACGTCGACGATAATGCCCGCGCCGCCATTACCTTTTATACAAACTCCGAGCTTTGCTCCGGCAAATACATTGCCGCCAATGCTGAGCAGGGGAGGCGGCAGCGGAAACGGGATGAATGGAATGAACTTTAACTCAAACGGAGGGAAATAAGATGGCTGAAAACAAGGGCTTTACCACAATTAAGATTATCGGGGGCGATGATGGCACATCTTACAAGATGGAAATCGTCGAGCCTGACGCAAAAAACGGGAGCAGGATAGACCAAAAGGTTGCGAACTACATTTTGAGTCTCGATAATCAAATGAGGGACCCGAACTTTGTAGGGATGATGCAACAGGCACGGCAGAACCCGCAAGGGCTTATGCAGCAGATGTTCCAAAGGTTTATGGGCGGCGGCATGCCTATGGGAGGCATGGGCGGCGGCTTTAATCCGATGGGCATGTTTATGGGCGGCGGTCGATGACTTGAACGCCGCTTTTTGAACTCAAAACAAACAAAAAAAGAAAGGCTTTCTATCATGGATAAGCAAGCAGAGATGATGAAATCCGGAGAACGTGAAAACTATCCGGGAAGATACGACAAAGAGGCTTTTATCGAAGAGCTGAAAAAGAGCGAAAATCCCGACAAGATGTCATGGGTAATGCTCTCTTACATCGTGCAGAATATGGCGGATGAAGTTATGCGACGCGGGGAGCGCGGCGAATCCAGTCGCTACTCCGGCGCACATTACACAGATTCGCGATTCCGGCACGATTCCGGGCGGTATGGATACGACGGTTATGACGAAGACGGCACGTACTATGACGGAGCGCATATGTACCGCGCAGGCGTTGGAATGCGGCGTTACACTCGTTATGCGGGTGATGAGCGTATCTGTGAGGCAAAAGAGCAAATCGGCAAAAAGGTTGGGCATGAGCTTTCGGACGATGAAATCAAGTGCCTAATTGTAACCGAAGCGGCGTCACTTATCAAGAAACTCGCGCAATGCGAGGATTACGGAGCAGTAAAGGAATTTACGGAGCTTGAAATGGCGATGAAAGGACTTACTGATAACATCCCTGAAGAAGTCGAATATCAGGCAAAAGTTGACGCAATCTCGACTTATGCTAGAATGTTCGGCGAAAGTGGGGATGACGTGCGGAATCGAGCGTATCGGTCCTACTCTTCTTCTCCGTCGCGGCGTTACGACTATGAAGAGCGTGAACGCTTTCGCAATGGCGAACGGGATGGGCGCAGAAGCGAACTTCCCCGCATTGAGATTGATGAGTTCGGGCGGCGTGGACGTTCGCGCGATTCGATGGGGCGTTTTAAGTAAAATATTTCCCCTCTGTTCAAAAAAAAATTGAAAGATTTTTCCGTTTTCCCTCTTTGCGGAGGGAAACGGTTTTTTGTTTGAAAAGTTACATACAAAATTACATACAAAAGCACGCTCAAGAGGCAGTTTAAAAAGTGCTTCATTTGCAAGTTTGAGTTCAAAACAGTGGAATTTATGGAGCGGGTGAAGGGAGTCGAACCTTTTAAAACCGCTTCAAATTTGAACTTTACATACTTGGTTACATACAGCCGCAAGTCACGAAAAAAGCCCGATTTCCGGCAATTTTTCAACTTCGTGAGCGGCTGAAACGTCATGACTGTACAAGTCGTTCATCACATCGCTCTTGTGTCCTCCGGCAAGAGATGTTGTACGTCTGTGCAGATTGCCCGCGTCGCATCGCGTGAAGAACGATGCACGGAGGCTGTGGAAACTTGCTTTGCCCTCCTCTGTGTCTTTAATTTTTAGTTTTTCAAAAAGCTTTTTGTAGTCCGCTCCAGCGGAATGGGCTGTTTTTGAGCTTAAGTGACTTAGGAGCGGTTTTTCGGAATCTTCTGGGAAATCAAGTTCTGTAAGGATTTGAAGCAATTCCGGCTGTATGCCGCATGTAAACCACTGCCCTGATTTAGGGCGTTTCCAGCGTATCAGGCGCTCTTTAAGGTTGATTGCGTTGCAAGGTATGGAAAATGCTGTTGATATATCCATACCAGCGAAAAAGCCTAGAGCGGCGGCAATGCGCAACGGAAGTTCGGCGGCGCGGTAAATGCTCTTGAACTCTTTTGATGTTATCGGACGATGAGAAAGCACATTTTTTATCTGGCGTGATACGATACTCTCGAACGGGGAGCGTGTCAATTTTGCTTTGACAAGCAATAGCCGGAAAGCCTTGTTTAACACGCCCTTATTGTTATTGTAGGACTTGTAGTTTCTCCCGTGGGAGAAATTTTGTTCTAGGTAATTTTGTGCCATTTCCGGCGTTACCATATCCATGTATTTCACGGTCATACTTTTTAAAAATCGGGCTATAATTCGGCGGCTGGTGACAGGCAATGGATGAATTTTTTGCAGTTCATCAATCATGCTTGCGAGCGGCAACCCGTTTCGGCTATGTTCCCCCTCTTTAGGGAGGGGAAGAACGGTTTTTGGAAGCGGCGTTACCGCTAGATGCGCTTGCGGGAAGAACTCCGGGAAGTCTTTTACGATAACATGCGTTTGCTTGCGTTTGAGCACAAACGACATATATTCCTCATGCAGTCTTATCGCGTCGACAGGGTCTTTGGTCTTAAGCGTGCGGGTCTTAAGTCGTCCGTCGACGTCCCTAAAATAGGCGTAATAACAGCCCTTTATGCAACGTAAAGCCATTACTTCAACCCTCCGTTCCCCGCGCTTGAAATTTGAATTTTGGCGTTATCATCGAACTTATGATGCACTTCTTGCGGGATGAGGCGGCAACCTATCGCAGTAGCACAAAATGCCAGCGCGATTCCTGCCGCCGCCCACACAATGCAAGGAGGCAGATTTATAATCGTGCGATTATCAATGCAAGCCTTTCCGGACGCTTCATTTAACGTGACGTTCCCACGAACGCCACGATTAATTCCCATATTCATTATTCTCTCCCCCCTAATGGAAATGGTCATTTTCTTCTGTTTTTGAGCGTAATTTTGAGGTAGTTCACCTTGTCTTCTGCGCTCACCGAATCATCATTGAGCGTTGCCTCCAGTAAATCTAGGAGCAATTCGTTTTTGCTGCTTGCCTCGTTGGAATGGACAATGTTGTTGTCTCCCTTAAACGATACGTTTGAATCTCCTACTGTCATTTTCCCCTCCCTAGGTAAATATTCTTGAATTAACGGCAACAGGCGTTTCCATGTTGCCGCGTGAACATCTTCGATTTGCCCTGATTTATATTTTGAGATTGTGCTGTGGCTGCAAGTTAGGAGCTCGGCGAAAGCCTCAACGCCCCCAGCGTTTTCAACTGCGGTTCGAATGGCTTGGTTGATTTCCGGAGTATTTATTTTTACGCTTTTTGCTGGCATAAGGCACCTCCTCTTTTAGGGTCATCAGTAGTACTATACACCGTAAAATAAAAAATAATAGAAAAAAATTTTATTTTGTTCTTGAAATGTTCTTAATACGTGCTATATTGTAACTAATCACAAAAAGGTGAGGTGCTATGGAAAAGAAAAAAAAGAGAAAAATTGCCTACGGGACAAGCGTCAATGTAACGTTTGAGGTTAGGGAAAAGCTGGCTAGACTAGCCAAACACTTCAAACGCACTCGGCGCGGTCAAATCGAGATTTTGGTTGAAGAAGCCTATAAGCTTATTTTTGACTAAAAAATGTTCTTAATCACAAATTAAGAACTGAGGCAAACCATGAAAAAAGAATCGGCAGATATGCCCGTCTTCCAGTCACTTGAAGAGTTTGACTACTCTTGGGGGCAGGATATGGCGTTGCGTTGCATAGCGCAAGGCGAGGGCATGATAGCCGCGACAATGCGGGTACTTGGCACGCTCTATCCTGAGGGCGTGAGAAAAGGTTTTGTAGCGAAGATGCAAGCCTATCAAGCAGCGCAAGCGGCGGGGCTTGAGATTGCCTTACCGAAGGTATAATCAAGCTTAAAAAGGTGTTATCCCTTACACCTTAAAAAAGGGGTGTTGATTGAAAAAGGAAAAAGGCGTGAGGAGCGCGTGGCAGTCATGGTGATTGCTTGACCCGACCGGAACCACCCCCGGGCAAAAAACAACTGCGGTTTTGGGTCTTTACGCAGAAAATCTAGTTTGTATCAGCTTTCCCCGCTCCGGCTTTTGGGGCTGGAACGCGGAAAATTGGTACAAAATGCCCTTAATAAAAAACATAGCAAAAATACCAAAAAAAACAAACCCTAAAGAAAGGAAACCTGCTATGAAGACTTTTATCAACCTCACACCGCACTCTGTCAAACTCAATTCCGGCGTTGAATTCCCGGCGAGCGGAACAATCGCGCGGGTAACCAGCTCTTTCACGGATTTTGACGAAGACGGCGTGGCAAAGGTCGTTTTCGGCGAAGTCCAGAACCTGCCGGAACCCGCCGAAAACACGCTGTACATTGTATCCGCGCTGGTGCTTTCCGCCTCAAAACGTGCGGACTTGGTCGCTCCGGCGACCGGGCATCCGGAAGCCGTGCGGAACGAGAAAGGGCAAATCGTTTCAGTTCCGGGCTTCGTCCGGTAAAAAAAGGAGATGAAAATGGATACTGAGAAAAAAGGCAGAATTGAGTTCGATTATGAACACAGCCACAATTCCTACTTCGGCTTTCGAAGAGGGGATCGGCTTACCTATGAGGAATTTCAGAAGTTTCTCGGTAACTTCAGGAAGCCCCGTCGGCTTCACGAAACGCACGTTTTTCAGTGGCGTGTTCCTGTAATTGGGACGCGTCAAAAGGGGGAGGATACGATTAAAACAGTCTCTTTCCTGTATTTCAGGTATGAAACACCTGAAGAAGTAGCTAAGGATGAAATTATTAAGGCTTCCATGGCACGGAACTTGAAGCCCCTTAGCGATCCTTAGCGCATGGTGCCGGAAGGCTGGCTGGAAGACTGACTGAACAAAAAAATGCGAGATTTTTTGAAAACGCGCTTGCAAAAGTTCCCCGGCGGTGTTATATTGGAATCGTTGGGTCTGATACACCCCGCAACAAGCGGAAATCGTTCCGTAAACACGATGACGATTTCCAGAATTAAAACTCATTTCGCATTTATATTTTGCGGGTTTGAGGAAGTGTTCCGGCGTAATCCGGAGCGACACGACTTGTTGCGTGGTATCAGCTTCCGACCAAACCCGCTTTTTTATTGCCCTGATAAGCAAAAAAAAAGCGTTGCATAAAAAAAGTCTAACAGCAAGGAGACTGACATGTACGCTTATCTAAACAACTCCATTTGAACTCAACTCTTCCTAACTCGAATCGGCAGATTGACGCAGTTCGAGCTACACGCCGTTTTTGCAATAACGGCAATTCCACACAAAACAAAGGGCGCGGAATGGTTCTGCGGCCATAACAAAAAGAAAGGCTCAAAAATGAGTGCAGAAGTTATGAACTTCAAATTTGAGGGCGCAGAAGTGCGCGTGAACACCGACGAAAACAATAACCCGTGGTTTGTGGCAAAAGATGTCTGCAAACTCCTTGGCTATAAGGAGCCTGTAAACGCAATGAGGCTTCATTGCCGTGGGGTTGCAAAATACAACCCCATCGTCGACAGCCTCGGAAGAACTCAGGAAGTCAGAGTTATCTCCGAATCTGACGTTATGCGCCTGATTTGCAAATCGAAACTTCCGGCGGCAGTCCAGTTTGAAAAGTGGGTCTTTGAAGAAGTTCTCCCCTCCATCCGGAAGTCCGGCGGCTACATCGCGGCGAAAGCTGACGAAACGCCGGAGATGATTATGGCGAGGGCAATCAAGCTGGCAGATGAGACAATCAACCGCCAGAAACTCCAGCTCGAGGAAAAGGACAAGAAAATCGCTGAAGTCCACAAACAAATTGAAATGGACAAGCCGAAAGTCGTTTTTGCCGAAAGCATCGCGGTCGCCAAAACGTCAATTCTTGTCGGCGAAATGGCGAAGCTGATTAAACAGTCCACGGGCGTTGATATCGGGCAGAAGAGATTTTTTGAATAAGAAACAAAGGCTATGTCCACAGTCAAGGCAGTCAGCGGAATCTCCCGACGCAACGTTCTGTCAACGCCGGATGGTTCGAAATCAAGGAGGGGACTGTATTGAACTCAAACGGCGTGAATGTTATCACCCGCACGCCTAAAATTACGGGCAAAGGGCAAATCTACTTTGTAAACCTTTTTGCGAAAGAATCGAACTCACTTCCCCTGATGTAAGGCAGGGGAAAAACTGAAAAACTGAAAGGAAACAGAATATGAACAAAATCAACTTCAAGCTTATTGCCGCCGCGCTTGTTTTCGGCGTGGCGATGGGGTACATGATTGGACTTGTACAGATGACGGTTCAGGCTGAAAAGCGGCTTTCTGAACTCGCGGCGGTGTGCAATGAGTAACACGGAAACCGAGCAAGTAAGCTGGCGCGGCATATGTCTATCCTGCAAGCGATGGAATGGCGTCATTTGCGACGCGTCAAGACGCAGAAGAGAAGCTACTGATGATTGTTCCGCGCGGTCAAAAAAGTATGAGCAAAATCCCGCATACAACATCAAGAAGAAAGAGTTTGAGGCATAATGAAAAGAGAAAATGAGAACAGGGAGGAATGAAAAGATGGTTAAAGTCGTTTGCGATATTTGCAGAAAGCCTGCGATGTACGCGCTTGATTGTAGTTGCGGGGTATTCATTTCTGAAAATAACTTGCATATGTATAATCACCATATTTGCCGGGCTTGCGCCTTAAAAACCGGAATTGCTGATTATATGGATGCAAGGAAAGCAAAAGAAAAAGAAGAAAAAGAAACGGAAGATAAGGAGGAACCGACAGAATGACCTTCCAATGTCCCTATTGCGGCGGGTCCGGTGAACTGGCTGAATGTGATTTTTGCGGACGCGTTCACCCCGCATACGAAATCGACGAAAACGGGCGTTGCCCGACGTGCGCCGAAGAAGAACAGGCGCGGATCGAAAAAGAAGAACTTGAAGAGAACGAGAAAGGAAACATCGCATGATCGACAACGAAATTGATAAACTGGTCAAAGCTTTTCAGAATCAACAGGATTTTGACGAAAAAAGTTTTTACGACAAAGTAATCAAGCCAAAAGTAAAGGAGGTGTATGAGCTCTGCAAAGAGCATAATATACCAGCAATATGGTATGCGAATCCGAGATGCCACGGAGACGACCGGAGTATGCAATGTTTTGTGACTGGAAGTTTTGAACGACGGCCTCTGCAATTTCTGCTCGCACACCATTTAATGTCCGCATTAACGCCTAAACTGGCCACTGCTGTGGCAATGGTGTTTACGATGTTTGAGGATATACCTGATCCCGAACAGGAACTCCCGAAAATCGACGATTAACTCAACCGAAAGGAATACAAACATGCAGAATCAGAATCTCCCCGTCTATCCCGATGAAATCCCCGCCGAAATCGTCGCTCCGACAACAAATGTTCTTGATGTTCAGGAACGGGCGACGATCGACATCCAGATTTCCACAGCAAAACACTATCCGCGTTCGCTCGAAACTTTCACGCGGAAAGCCGTTGCATACGCAACGATTGACGAAGATACCGCCGAATCGTGCATCTACCGCCGCCCCGTCGGTAAAGACAAAAACGGAAAGCAGACTTATGCGGAAGGTATGTCCGTCAGAACCGCCGAAATCGTCGGATCATGCTTCGGAAATCTCCGCGTTGCCTCGAGGATCATCGAACAGACCGACCGTTATGTCAAAGCGGAAGGTGTTGCATTCGACCTTGAATCGAACTTCTCCGCAAATTCGCAGATCATCGAACCAACCGTGGACAAGTACGGCAAGCCTTACAACGAACGAATGCGCATTGTCATCGCAAAAGCCGCTCTCGCAAAAGCCCGGCGCGACGCGACGTTCATGGTTGTTCCGAAAGCTCTGGCGAAACCGATTGAAACCGCCGTCCGCAATCTCCTGTACGGAACCGCTCAATCCCTCACACGCCGCCGCGCCGCCGTGGAAGCGTGGATCAAAAAACTCGGAATCGACGAACGGCGCGTTTATGCCGCCCTCGAAGTCGGCGGCGTTCTCGACATGAACGAACGTCACCTTGAAACCCTCACAGGACTCCGGACTGCAATCAAGGATGGCGAAGTTTCCATTGATGAAGCGTTCCCCGAAGTCAAGAGTGACAAGGTCCGCGATGCAAGGCTCTTTTCCGCAGAATCTGCCCCGATTTTATCCAAGTTCGAAAAGCGGAAAAAGGAGGCAAGCAAGACGGCGGCTGAGTCCGAAAGCAAAGACGCAAAAAACGTTGAAACTGAACCGAAACAGCCCGAAAAAACGGACCTTGAAAAGATTGCGGAAGTCATTGACAAGAAAGGCATTCCGGTTTCGGCTGAAGAAGTGAAAGCGTTCGTTGAAAAGAACGGCGAATTCTTCTCTTTTGCGATGGTTGAACCGAACCTTGACGCGATTGCAGAAGCAATCTTAGGAGGAAAATGACAATGGAGACAGCAGAAACGAAACATCATGTTTTTTCGCCGTCCACGCTCGAACGGCGCGAGGCTTGCCCGGCAAGCTACAAGTTAGAGGAGGGCTTGCCCTCCTTTGATACCGAAAACTCGAAAGAGGGGACACTCAAACATGCGGCTACAGCAGAAATGATTAGCGCGTATGTTGACAGCAAGCCGCTTCCGGATATTGACGTTGATGTTAAGGCGGCGTTTTACAAGTTTTCTGAAATTCTGCGAGAAATTCCCGACAATGACCTTCAGATTTTCACGGAACGGAAACTAAGCTACAAGTTTTGTGGCTTAGAAGTTTACAACGGGACCGCAGATGTGGTGATTGTCACGCCTGAAAAAGTGATTGTAGTCGACTGGAAATTCGGGCATCGGGAAGTTACGGAGGCGGCGAACAACCCTCAGGGCGCGGCTTACGCTCTGGCGGCTATGCAGGAGTTCGATCGCAAGGTTGCTGACGTACACTTTTACAACCCGGTTATTCACCAGCATAGCAACCACACGTTTGAGGGAATGGAGGGCATCAGAGACTACGTTATGGGCGTGATTTCCGAGTGCAAGCGCGATTCCGCGCCCGCCGTGGCAGGAGAAAAGCAATGTCGATATTGCAAGGCGGCTTATTACGGTACATGCCCCGCATATGCCGAATTTGCGGCAAAAGTGATGGTTATATCGCAGAAGCTTGACGCGCTCCCGACTCTGTCAGAAGTTCCGGATTCGTTTTTGTGTGAGCTTGCGGGGAAGTTTAAAGTCGTTGCCAAGTTCGCCGACCGCGTGACGGAGGAAATTAAGGCGCGTTGCGCTGAAAAAGGAGCATGCGGAAGTTACGTTCTAAAGACGACTTCCGGCGGCAAGGAAATCCCTGATATCAACGCCGCTTTTAATGCCCTTTCCAGCGTGTTTAAGGCGGAGGAATTTTTGACCTACTGCAAAGTAGCGGAACCAGCCTTGCGCAAAGCATACGCCGCGAAAATGAAAGAAATCGGCAAGTGTGCAAGTCTGAAGGACGGCGAAAAGCTCTTTGCTGAAAGCATGGGCGAGCTGATACAGCAGAAAGCGCCGCGTCAAGTCCTAGCGGAGGCGTGAAAATGGCGAGCTACTACTTGTACGAATCGCAAGCGGAGAAGTTGCGGGGGCTCAAAACCCCTGCAACTCAAGAACTGGCGCGGGCGGTTGAAAGATATCTTTCCGGCGAGTTTACCAGCTGTTTGGCATTTACGGACAAGAATACAGAAAACTTGACAAAAATACCAAAAAGCAGAGTATCAGTCAATCACCGATTCGCGGCTATTGACGATGCGCTTATGCGCAAGATACTTGCTTGCCATTGGCAGATACCTGACCCACGCTTAAAAGCGCTTGAAGAGTCTCTAAAACGCGCGGAAAAGGACGTTGATGAGCTGATGCGCCATTACACAAAACGCAAATATGTAATGGCATGAGACAAGAAACAGAAAACAAACAACAGAGGATTGAAAATGAGTATAATCGGGCTTATCGCTTCAAACAATTTTATTGTGGTGAACAAGACGTTAATCCGAGAATTCGGGCTTGAATGCGCTGTCGTTTTAGGAGCGCTCGCAAGTCAGCTTGAATATTTCAAGGAAGACTTGCAAGATGGCTTTTTTTACGCGACAGTGGACAGGATAAAGGAGGATACCGGACTTTCCGATTACCAGCAACGACAGGCAGTTTCAAAGCTACAGGCGGCTGGAATAATCGAAACAAAAGTAATGGGACTTCCGGCAAAAAGGTTTTTCAGAATCTGCGAAGAAATATTGCAGAACAAGTTCTCAAAAAATTGCAGAACACTGACTGAAAAAACTGAAGAACTGGTTGCTGAAAAATTGCAGGGAAATAAAAATATAATAATAAGAAAAGATATAAGAAATGATTCTTCCCCCCTTATATCCCCCCCAAGGGGGAATGCCGCTGACGCGGCGATTGTTGAGGAGGTGAAGCATCGGATAAACGTACTCTTCAACCGTCGGGAATCGACGGCGTGGAGTGATAAGGAGACTAAGCAACTGAAAACCGTTGCGAAGCGCGAAGGTGTGCTTGATGAGCTTGCAGAGATTGAGACGCTCTATAACTCCGGGTACCAATACCGGAGACGTGACGTTATAACGTTTCTGAACAATTTTGACGTTGAGCTAGACAGAGCACGCAATAAGGAGCTTCCGACTTACAGGGGGAGACCTAGAAATGTCGCTCTGGACAAATACGACATTTGACGGACCGCTCGTTCACGTCAAATACGACTACACCTGCAAGGAGTGCGGTAAGACGTTCCATTCCGCGATGGACGTTCCGGACTTTGCGGCTGATATCATTCCGCGCCCTACTCTTTGCGACCAGTGTGGGGAGCGTCTTAAGCAGGAAGCCGAGAAACGCGAAAAGGAAGCCCGCTATCGTACGAGAAGTGTTGAGGCGGGTGTTCCAGTGGAGTTCCTCAATTACGACAAATCCAGGGGCAATTCCGCGCTTTTTGCGGCGATGAAGCAAAACTGGAACAAGTCGATGTTTGTCATTGGACCTTACGATACCGGAAAAAGCCGCGCGCTTGCCTACTGCCTTACACGCTGGATTATCGCTGATAAGGGCTTGAGCACGCAGTTTTACAACTGGGCGCGATTGTGCGAGCTGTATGTAGCCAAAGCGGCGGAAGGCATGGTTAAAGCCAATGACTTTAAGTCTGATTTGCTTGGTACTGATATCCTTGCAATCGACGATTTTGGCAAGAGACGACCTACTCCGGTAATGGAGGATTTGACGTATGAGCTGATTAACGGAGTGTACGAATCCGGCAAGCGGCTCTGGATGACCTCAAATAAGCCATTACGCGAGGTTTTGCAGGTGTACGAAAACCGCGATATTGCAGAAGCGGTTATTTCGCGGTTTGACAGGATGATACGAGATGGAACAATGGTCAAGATAACAACGACCCCAATAAACGGGCAGAAAAGCCCCTAGGACGAACGAAAGAGGAAAAGACGGATGAGAACATGCATTAGACAAAAAAAGCCCGTAGAGGCGCGTTTCTGTGAATTTTGCGGAAATCGGATACCCGTGAACGGGGAATCGTACTCGATATACAAAAAACGGCGGTTTTGCTCGCCTAAGTGCTCCGCAGGGGCAACACGGGAACGGAAACTTGAAGAAAAGCGCAAAAAGGAGGCTGTCGGGAAATGAACGAAGAAAAAGAAGTGGTATTTCGGGCTTGTACCAAATGCGGCAAGATGTTTTACGTACGAAAAGGACGAGAAAGCAGGTGCTCGGCTTGCAGAAAAGACCCGTACGGGCAACCGAAAAAGACGGTTACCAAAGCTTGCGTCCATTGCGGCGCGGAGTTTGAAGTACCCTCCTACAGGAGCCGGAAAATCTACTGCTCAAAAAAATGTGCAAGCGCGGTATGGAAGGAAAAATGCCGCCGAAATTACGCAGAGAATAAGGGCATGCGAGTTTATCATTGCATCTGCAAAAAGTGCGGCAATGCTTTTGAAAGCCAATACCCTCGCAAAATGTGTTTTGAGTGTGCCGAAAAGCGCACGGAAAGCGGTCTCAAAATCAAAAAAATCTGCGAACATTGCGGAAAGCCATTTGAAGTCCGGAAGTACAACTCTTTCCGTCGGTTTTGCTCCAGAGACTGCGCAAACAAAGGTTTTAGAAAAAATCAGAATGGCGCAGTTGACGAATACAAAAAAAGCGGCGGCGACGTTTTCGAGGCGGTGATGAAAATTGCGGAAAAGAACTATCCGGAGCGCGTGAAAAAGCTCCGGTTCAGCAGGGACGAAAAAGCGAAAGTCCGGAAAATTTTGTTCGCCGTGAATGCCCGTCCGAACGGGGACCCGTTCGCTTGGTTTTACAATCATGTCCTTTTCCCGGTTGCGGGCATTGACTATCGCGCAACGCTTGAAAAAGAGCGTGATTTGGTTCAAATGCTTGCCCTCGCGCTGGGCACGATTTGGACAAAAAAAACGACGGTACAGCCCGCCGGAACTGACTACAAATGGTGAGGGAGGAAACATGATTTACGCATCAGTATGCAGCGGCGTTGAAGCCGCAAGTCTTGCATGGATTCCGCTCGGATGGAAAGCCGCCTGGTTTTCCGAAATAGAGCCGTTCCCGTGCGCAGTCCTGAAACATCGTTTTCCCGAAGTCCCGAACTTGGGAGATATGACAAAAATCAAAGTGGAGACAATTGAAAATGAAACCGGAAAACTTCAGCGGTTCAAAAATGAATCTGGAGCAGATGTCGTTGTTCCCGGAGGAGTTGATCTCCTCGTCGGAGGAACCCCGTGCCAGTCTTTCTCATTCGCTGGCAACCGATCGGGATTGCGCGGAGTGTCTGGACTCGCGCTAACCTATTGCGAACTTCTTGAGACTATGCGTCCCAGGTGGTTCGTGTGGGAAAACGTCCCCGGTGTTTTCAGTGCAAATCAAGGGGATGACTTCCGGACGTTCCTGCGAAAAATTGATGAAATCGGGTATTCTGTCGCATGGCGAGTGCTGGACGCTCAGTACGTCAGAGTGGACGGATACCCTCGTGCCATTCCGCAAAGAAGACGACGTGTCTTCGTTGTCGGATATTTTGGTTCCGATTTCCGCTGTCCCGCAGGAGTATTATTTGAGCCGGAAAGCGTGTTCCGGACTACTCCGCCGCGCAGAAGCAAGGGGTCGGGCGTTGCCAGATGCCTTACAGCAAGTACTGGTGGTGCAAGCGGGAAAGAACAGCAGCATACCTTCATCAGCGGAGACGGAAGACCGCTGAACGCAATCAAGGTAATTGCCACCGGCCAGGCGAACGCGGAGACGGTGACAGACCTCTGTGTGAATCTGACCTGCAACCACGAAGCGCCGATTGTCTGCGGTTATGAAACCGGTCAGGGATATTGGCAGAGCGGCGATATTGCCGGAACGCTTCGGGCGGAGGGCGAGAACAGACCTTCAAGACCGTCGAATATCATCTGCGGACAGGCGGTGTCGGTCAACACATCCATCCGCCGCCTGCTTCCCGTTGAATGCGAACGCCTGATGGGTTTCCCCGACAACTGGACGCGCATTCCGTGGAGAAGTAAGCCGGAAGAAGAATGCCCCGATTCGCACAGATACAAGGCGTGTGGCAACAGCATGTGTGTAAATGTCATGCGCTGGATTGGAATGCGTATCGAATTAACTGAAAGGAAACTGAAATGAACTGTTTTGAATGTAACTTCGCGCGGAAGTTTCCCGGCGATTGCAAGTACGTTGTTTGCGAACGTTTTGGCGGATTCCGGCGCGTGGATGGGGAATGCCCGAAATTTCGCACGAATAGTGACAAGCTGAAAGGACTGGGTGATTATGATCTGGCTCGTTTTTTGCGCGAATTGGCTTGCCCACCGGATGCAAAAAGCTGTGACGCAGCAGATGGTTGCACGGATTGCTGGAAAAAGTGGTTTAAATCGCCCGCCGACATGGAGTTTTGGCAAAATTTTGAGGAGGAAAAAGAAAATGGCGAAAACTGAAGGTGTTGAAATCGTGATTAAGCACAAAGACCTTGCGTCGGAACCGTGCGAAAATTGCGGAAGCAAGCTGGTTTTCCACGAAAAGCGCAAGGTCGGAGAATGGATACGTCACGAATTCGAATGCGGATACTGCGGAAGCATGTTGGTTTTCTACGAAAAGCAAGAAAAAATGGAGGGTGAGAATGAAAAATAAAGAAGACCGGAACAAGTGGGAAAGACGCTATTTCCGCATACGGCGCAAATTGGAACGGGCAAATGATTGCTTCGAACAGCTGTTGCTTGAAAGAGACGATGGCGAAGACGTCGAAGATGAAATAGAGGCGGCAAGCGATGAAATCGCCGCCCTGACAAAAGAACTGAACAAACTTGAAGAAGAAAGGAACCAAAATGGGAACGCGTGAAGAATTTGAAAGACAGTGTCCTTTTTGTGGCAAGGGCATGTGCAAGCTTGTCGCAGATTACCCGGGCGAAGATGATGACAATTACACACGAAAGGTGTTTAAATGTCAAAATTGCGGTCAAACCATATGGGCTTCATATCCACGCCCTGTTTACGAGCCTCTTGAGGAGCTGAAAGCCCAAAGGCTGGAAATTGTTCTGAAGCTGGATGCTCTGTATGACGAATATTACGATCTAAGGGATTGCACGATGTACCCGACAAAAGAAATGGGGATCGTGAAAGAAGACATCAACAAGCTTCGCAAGGAGCTCGATAAACTCGACAAGAAAATCAACAAAGTTCGCCGAGAGCGGAAAGAAAACGAATAAAAACGGAGCTGGTCGGATGGCAACAATAAAAGAGATGCTTGCCTTGCGGAGGGAAATGGAAGACAAGCTGGATGGCGTGTTTACAGAGTTTAACAGGTTATGGGATAGCCTGAACGCGGAAAACGACGTAACAAAAGAGTTGAAAGACGTGAAAGCCGCAATCGACGATTTGTGGATCAAACTCGAAAAACTCGACGATAAAATCAACGAAACTCGCCGCATGCGGGAAAGCAAATAAAAACGGAGGAGACAAAATGCTTGTATTCGAAACAATCCTGAAGGACGGAAAAGGTAATTATTACCTGAATGTGAACAACGACACAAAACATGACAACGGCGCGTATCGAATCGTGCAAAACGGCGCTTGCGTCCATATCTCAAGCCTGAAGCAGGATGTAACGCATGATATGGTGGAACTGGAAGATGTGGTGGAGCTCAACGATAATGTCAAACTTGTACCTTGCAAAAGGCGTTTTCGCGGGTTCCGCGCTATGAAGAAATCAGATAACTGTTTTTACTACAAAGACAAGCTTGTAAACCAGTTTGAAACGTACGTTGTTACACCCGAAAAAAGGCTTAATATTGGAGCGTATTTTTTCGAATCAGCAGGGCTTTTTGTGTCGTACACATCGCTGGAGAACGCGGTGAAGGAAGAAAACTTGTACGATGATATCCCTGATTACGATTTTGCCATTGTCGAGTATTGGGGTGTAGTTTTAAAAAGAAACAAAGATTGGGAAGCGTCAACAGCAATCGAGTTTGTTGAAAAACTGGATTTTAGAAAGGTCGTTTCTAGATTTTGGGGAGTTGACGGAGAAAACAACTTGGATTGCTTTTTTATGAGAGGCGGCAACAGCAAAGATTGTTTCTATTGTACTGATGTACGCAGATGCGACAGTTGCGAGAATTTGAGCTATTCGCTGGGTTGCGTCGATTGCGATTACGGAAGCCAAGTCTTTTTTAGTAAGGGCTGTAAATACTGCTCTGATATTGACTTTTGTTTTGATGTGAAATTTAGCCAATCTTGCATGTGCTGTTGGAAAATAAACCATGCAAGTGGCTTGCTTTTTAACAAAAAACGTGAATTGGAAGAGAATGAAATGTGGAATCACTATTTTAGAGAAATCAAAAATTTCAACGACTTCTATCACGCGCTTGAATACAACAAAATCCGGCATCTGCTCCGGAAGCCCGGCGCAACGGTGACAGCAAAAGAAGTCGCAGAATTTCGCAAGTATCTGCTTGACGAAGTCTTGTAACACGAACCAGTAAAACCACAACACTTGCAACACGCGCCGTGCTCAAAAATCTAACACGCACGGCGCAAAATCATAACACGGAGGAAACACAAAATGACGGACAAAGAGGAATTTACACCGGGACCGTGGACGTATGATGGCGGTTTTACAGTATTTTCTGCTGACGGCGAGCCCGTTTGCGACCTTGTATCTGAAGCGGAAATAAACGGGGAAATGCGCATATTGCCTTACAAGGAGAACGCCGCTCTGATTGAAGCCGCTCCGGTGATGTACGCTCTGTTGAGTCTGATACAGAAATATCTGGAAGTTACAGACAATGAGAACGCACGAATCGCTTTTTTGTCAACTCAAATCAGGCAGGTTTTGGCGAAAGCCCGAGGTGAGAAATGACGGTTTACGCGATTGACTTTGACGGAACGATTGTAACAGAGGAATACCCGGCAATCGGCAAGCCGATTCCGGCTACAATTGAGTTCATCCGCGCAATCCAGAAGCGCGGCGACAAGTGGATACTCCTCACCATGCGTGAGGGGAAAAGCCTAAGGGAAGCACTCACTTTTTTAGTGCTCCGAAAGTGTTTTCCGGCGGCGATAAACGACAATCTGCCCGAACGCGTCGAGCAGTGGGGAAACAACCCGCGCAAGGTTTACGCGGATGTTTACATCGACGACCATAACGCGGGAGGGCTGGTGATTCCTGAACTTGAAGAAAACAAGGAGATGGAAAATGAAGCGGCTGGATAAAGTCAAGGCGTTTTTTAATTACGAAGAAAACGTGGAAGCCTATTGCTTCACACTTGTCGGAGTTTTCCTTTTCGGGGCTGTTATGCTGGGCATATGGGAAGCTAAATGGCACGAGAAAAACACAAAAACCGTTTTAAAGTATTACGACTTTTACGCTGAAACGGTGGTGTACGACAAGTGCGAATACGCGGTTTTTGAGATTGGCGAAAGTCGTTACATCGTCCACAAAGGCAACTGCAACAACCCCGTTCACGCGGGGAAAACTGGAAAGGAGAATTGAAAAATGAACATGAAAACCTTTTTCAAGGACCCGCTGACAAGCGTTTTGCTTGCGATTCAGGCGGTTATTGTGGCAATCGCGATAGCGATAGCGGACCCCGTCGTAATCATCTTTGCAGTTTTTGGTATGGCGTTTATCGCATATTTGCGACTGGTTGACATGCGCATGGCGTGGATGTTTGACATGGTGGACAAGGCGCTTAAAGTTGAAAAAGACGCGCTAGACAGGAACGAAAAAACGCTTGAAATGCTGAAGACTTGTAACGCCTCGCTTTCCAGATATCGCGACTTGCTGACGATGTTTAGGGAGGGACTTATTATCGGCATGGCAAGCGCCGATGATGAGACCGCGAAAAGCTATAGGGCGTGGGTTGAGGCAATCGACCGCGCCTTGAAGGATGAACTCAAAAACTTTAAGGCTGTTGTTAAGGATCATTAAAGAAAACGGCGAAAAATTTTAATGACAAATCGCGTCATTAAAGAAAATCGCGGAAAATTTTAATAAGGAGAAAAAAAATCATGGCTGACGCTGTGAACCACCCGGCGCATTACGCTCCAATCTTTGAGGCAAGACAGATAGAGTGTCTTGACATTGCGCGCTATCTCGACTTTTGCAGGGGCAATGCATTTAAGTACGTTTGGAGGGCTGGACTTAAGGGAGAGCCGGAAAAAGCAATCGAAGATTGCGAAACAGCGAAGTTTTATATGTTCCGCGTGCTTGACCCGGAAATGAACTTGCCCGCTATCGCAATGTTTAGAGTATTGGGTATTCCGGATGAAAAATCCTCAATCGAACGCATAAAATACAACGTGTTGCAGGAGATTTTGACTATGGACAAATTCTCCGCAATTGACGCAATCAACATACTCGAAAACGCATTCAGAAAGGAGCTCTCAAAATGAGAATCATTGAACCGTCCGTCGAAATCTACACCGAATACGACCACTACAAAAAAATTGAAACAATCGCCCGCGTTTGCACGGGCACTCAAGACAAAGTAGGAAGCAAGCCCGACTTTTTGGATTAAGCAGAATGTGGAAAAATCGCATAACAATCAATGTCCGCGATTATCTTACACAAGGCGGCAAACTCAAAGACTTGAAAGAGTTTTCGTTCGCTGATGACTACATGACCGTCAAGTTTACGGTTGATATCGGCGTGGCGCGCGAGCTGATACGCCACAGGCAGATGTCCTTTATGGAGCGGTCGACGCGGTATTGCAACATGTTCGATGATATTGAGCTTATCAAGCCCGTTTCGTTCGCATGGGCTGAATCCGGTGAGCTGAACGAAGCGTGGTATATGGAGTGCGTCTCTGCGGAAGCCGCATATCGCCTGATGATTCGCAAGGGAGCCCGTCCGCAGGAAGCCCGGACCGTCCTTCCGCTCTCAACCGCGACCGTGCTGTATGTCACCGGGATGTACAAGCAATGGGAAGATATGCTCAAGCTCCGTCTCGCGCCCGGAGCGCACCCGCAGATGCGCTACATCATGCAAAAGCTCGTTGAGCTTGAAGATTTTCCGAAAAACAAAATTAAAGTTCCGGAGTTTGAACACTCCGAAAAGAAAAACTAACATGGGAGAAACAAAATGAAAGTCAACAGAATCAACTCGCTGGTATTGGAAGGCGCTGTTGCGTTACTTAGGTCGGCGGTACCGGAAATCACACCGGAAAAACTTGTTGCGGCTCTGAAGAGTTACAATTCCACCCTCGCAAATGCTCCGGAAAGGCCCTATACGCGGCAAGAAGTATGCAATCTGCTGAGTATATCCATTCCAACTCTTCACCGCATGATAAAAGCCGGAACCGTTCGGAAAATCGTAGTATCAAAACATGTAGTTCGCATCGACCCCGCTTCCGTTCGCGAGCTCCTGGACATGAGAACGGCAAAGGAGGCGGGAAAATGACCCCTGAAAAAGTCCGTTGCATCGGCTGTAACAGCATGGTCGATGCAAGAGCAGTTACCAATATCGCAACCAAAGAAAAGCCGTTCAAGGTTTGCCCGCAATGCGCGTTCATCGCCGGAATGTACGTTGTAGTACAAGGGCGGGAAGACAAAATATTCGAACCCGGCGCGCGTTTGATTTGTCCCGAATCGCCGCGCCAATCCGCAAAATCGTCAAGGAAGAGTATTTGAAAGACCCTGTCGGAACCACTGAAAAGTACATGGGGAAAGCTCTTGACGAAGAGAAGGAACGCAAAAAAGCCGAACGCAAGGCAAAGCGTGAAGCAAAGAAACGCGAAAAGGAGGAAGCAGAGCGCAAGGCGAAGGAAATCGCGGACGGCGTGTTTCACGTCCCCCACTCGCTGTACAAAAAGATACAGCTTAAAAACCGTCGGATCGTCCTTTTGCCGCTTGAATACAAGCCCTTCAACGCCCGAAAAGGCAAGGTGTTGACAATCGTTTCCGAAAACGGAAATGTCGCAAAACGCCTTATCAAGCGCGCAAAGACAATCAACAATCAGGGAGAGCGCGTAATCGCCTGTATCCTCGAAGAAAAGTCCGCAAAAACTGCTTGAATATTAGCAAAAACTCAAAGAAAGGTTATATTACCATGACAAGCATGAAAATCAAGTTTAAGAAACTCACTTCAGAAGCGCAAGCTCCGAAGCAAGGCAAGTCCGGCGATGCCGGATTTGACCTTACAGCCACCCGAGTTGAACGCCTTGACAGTATCAGAGTTAAGGTGTATTCCGGTATTGCCGTTGAAATTCCCGAAGGGTACGAAGGACAGGTTAGAGCACGTTCCAGTATTCACAAATACGACGCAATATTATCCAATGGTGTCGGAACGATTGATTCCGGATATCGCGGCGAAATTAGCGCGGTGTTTTACCATTGCGGACCGGAATTGCCTTATGAAGCGGGAGACAGATTCGCGCAACTTATCATAAAACCAGTCCCGCGCGTCGAATATGTAGAGGCGGAAGAACTCTCTGAATCGGAACGTGGCGCGGGCGGTTATGGGTCCACGGGCAAAAACTAAAAAAACGAACTGAAACAAAGACAAAAAAACGGAGGCTTTGAAAAGCATGGATTACAACAAGGTGATTTTGATTGGGCGCTTGACCCGCAAGCCCGAAATGCGTCATACCGCAAGCGGAACGGCTATCACCGGGATGTGCGTGGCTGTAAACCGGAGAATCGGCAAGGATGACAAGCAGGATGTTACCTACATCGACGTAAACGCGTGGGGCAAAACTGCGGAATTTTGCGAGCGGTATTTTGATAAAGGGTCGCCGATTCTGATTGAAGGGCGTTTGACGCTGGAAAAATGGACCGACAAGCAGGGGCAAAGCCGTTCTGCGCTCAAAGTTACCGCAGAAACGGTCGCTTTTGCGGAAAGCAAGAACAATAGCGACAACCGCAATGGCGGCGGGAATCGTGGAGGATATGGAAATCAGCAGGGGAATTATCGCGGCAATGGCGGCGATTACAATACGAAAAACAACGCAAGAAACGCCCCCGGGAGCAACGAAAGGTATGAACCGCGTCAATCTTATCAGAAAGCACCAAACAGCGCGTACAACGCGCCGCAAAAAATGAATGGCAGTGAACATCGTTACAGCCCCGAAGACGAACCGCAAGCCGCCGCTCCGACTCCGAATCAGCCACAAACAGAAATGAACGATGATATCCCGTTCTAACTCAAAAAACGGATGATTTGAAAAAAAGGCTCCCGCAGGGTAAAGGAATAACCCCTGCGGGAGAGAAGAAAAAGAACGGAACAGATTGAACCAACCAACAAAAAGGTAACCAATCTCCAAAGCGTATTATATCCTGCTTCTTTGAAAAATCAAACGCTGAGGAGAAACAAAATGCAAAAAAAGTGCAAAAAAAATGATTTGTCCAGTGCTTCTAATGAAAATCACAGCCCCGAATGCTGGGGGAAATATGAACAATCTCAAAAATGTCCTGCTTGCGAATTTAAGCGCAGTTGCTATTTTTCGAAGAAAAACTCAATGGAGCAAGAAAAAAAAGACAATGAATTTGCCGGGTATCGCGAATTCGATGACGCGCGGAAAGTGACTGTAATCTCCCCTGAAAAACGCACGTTTAAGCTGCCTGACGGGCGCATAATCGAACCTTCAGAAATTAACCTAGCCTGTATCATATGGGCACTTCAATTCGGGAGCGAAAACAGGGGCGCGGCGATTGCTCTTGCACTCAAGCTCTCCGGCGCAAAAAGCATTACAGATATTGCGCGTGCAACTGGACGCTCAAAGCAAGCAGAGCACAAAAACATAGCGCGAGAACTTGGCGTGGGACAGAAAAAAGCGTCAGATTCAAAGCTGCTCAAGCTCACGCCGCGAGAATTTGCGGTGTATAAGCTAAAATTAAATGGGTTGTCGACAAGAGAGATTGCTAAAAAGCTTGGAATACATCAAACGCAAGTTATGAGATGTGTTCACTTTTTGAATTTAAAAAAAGTCAATTTGTGTTCACCCGCTCTTCTGCGAAATAAAAAAATCAAAAAAAATCGGATGTGAAAGCGGAAGAGGGTTGACAAGATTAGTAGAACCCCGCTCATGGGGAGCGGGGGAACAATAATATAGGAGCAAGTAAAATGGCAAGAAAGAGAAATGTTCGGTCAATATTCGGGGGACCTTTCGAAAGAAGTCGTTATTATGGCGGCGTGAGACTGGATGCAAACGGGAATTTTAGCAGAGGGGGGAGTGTCTATCACCGTTCCTCAAATGGCGAAGATTACTTTGTTGGTAGCATCGCCAATACTCCGTCGCTTAACCGCGCGTCAGTAAGTCAAGGCGGTTCGGGTGCGAGTTAATAAGGGGCTTTTGCCCCTTATTCCATTCTTTCAGATTCTCTGATAATCTTTTTAATTTGATTTTCAAAGTCCTTTCCGTTGAAGTATTTTTTCGAAGAATCGAACCCGTAAGTTTTCAAGAAGTTTAAACACTCCTCGCGATTTTTGAACGATACCGCGAACCAAAATTCCGAATCGAATACGCCTTGAATCGTTTTTTGATATTTTCGTTTTTTATCGCGATAGGCTTTTTGAAACTCGTTCAGCTCTTCTTTTGCATCCTTTTCGATGTCTCCTGTATACTCTATCGAGCTAAAGGGGGAATCATCCGGCGGAGCCTGTGTGATTGAGAATTTTGTGTTGTTGAAGTCAAATTCGCCTAAGTTTGTGCTTTTTTTACGCTTCATAATTCACCACGTACCTTCCGTTTTTTTTGATGAATGGTCTTTCGTTTTCGGGTAAAGAATCAACCCTTTGTATGTCCAGCTCTAAAAGAGGGAACCATTTTAACATAGTTTCGTAGTCTTCCGGGAAGCGTTCTTTGATCGGTTTTGCGTATTGATAGCCAATACCGTCAAAACTTCTCCCAAACAGTTCGTAGTCAATTGGGAGCTTAATTTTACGCCTTGCTATGGTGTCTTTAACTTCCTTTGTTGACCAGTCCCAGATTATTTTTACGTTATCCGGACCGAAAGGACCATGGTCACGCAACGCCATTCTCCTGACCATCGTATCGCATGCTCGTACACCATTGGCTTGCAAGGTGTTTTGTGGCAAGCCTAAAGACTTTTTTAGACAGTTGTTTTGCGTGATATAATCAACTTGCAAAAAGCGAAAAAAGTCGAACACCGCCCATAATCTCCCCGGTGGCTGGAAGAGATTTTTGTACATCATCTGGTAAAAAGATGGATGTGGTAACCTATATATGTGAGTTTGAAATACATCCTCAAAGTATTTCAAACTTTCCATGTCAAACTTTAAGTCTGGTACTGGATATAGATAAACTGGAATAATGTTTTTGAAAAGCCCCGATTCCTGAAGAGCTATCCACGCGGCTATACTGTCTTTCCCGCGAGAAAAAGCGAGTAGAATGTTTTCTCCTGTCCTTTTTCGAGTCTCTTCCATTAGAGCTTCACGGGACCACCATTTTTGACGTAAAGCGTCATTAGTCAACTTGCTTTCATGCATCATGTTAACTCCTTTTAGCTGTTGTTTTTTTTAAGGCAATGTACCACGTTTTCTAGGCGTTGCAAGTGCCTTGATTGTCTTTTTTTGTTCAATGTCCTTAATGCTTACGCTTGCCACAGCAAGCGCAAGATGTTAAAGGCACTGCTCTTTGTCAAGTAGGTCCAAAATCGCCGCCCGGCGGCTTTGGTCCATGTTCGCAAAATTTTTGTCAGTCCGGTAAATCCAAAGTTTGAAAAGTCGAAAGATTGTCATTGTATGCCTCCTTTTTTGCAAGATATTCCGCGTCAAGTTTACGCTCCTTGATTGTGCGGGCGATAGCTTCTGCTACGCCGTCCCAAATCGGGGCGCTAATATGTCCCAAGAAGTAATCTATTTCTGAGATTTTTTGGTTGTCGCATACATAAAAGACTTTGTCGCGAAAAATTGTCCAGCCGTCGCAAAGCTCGATAACTTTTCCGTCGGCTGTGATTTTCGCAATTGCGGCTTTTACCGCGTCAAGGTACTCGCTGCCGTCGACCGGATAACGTACATTGTCGCGGCATACGTTAATGTAAACGTTGTCCGTTTCGCAGGGAAAGTTTTCACAGATGTCTCTAACTTTTGCTTCAGAGATATTGCCGTTCCTGATCGTGACGGAAAAACTGTAGCTGTCGTGCGAGTTTTCTGCGCACACGCTGACTTGCTTAGCGGTGATCCCCTCTTTCTTGAGGGCGGATCTGATTTCTTTGGCAATTTTGTTCATTTTTCTTCTCCTTCTTTACGCCGGGCTTTTCGCCCGGCTTTTTTTAAAAGTCAAGGCAAATTTTCCCGGCGGCCTGCAACTCCATATATTCTTTCTTGCTGTAATCTCTGTATCTTCCGGCTTTTTTGTCCCACCCCCAAGCATATTTTTTAATTTTCCCCTCGATATCCTCTATGATATGCTCCGCTTTTTCCATCTTCTGAAAATGCGGGTCTTTTGCTCTTTTAGCCGCTATTGCAGCTCTGTCCACAACAATGGCGGGGCTTGTAAATCCTGCAAAAGTTACCTTATACATTTTTCTTCTCCTTGCCTTGCGGCGTTGTGTTGTTTGTTTTCTTGCTCTATGTCGTTAATATAAACCAAAAAAAAGAAAATTGCAAATGAAAAAACAAAATGTGAAAACAGAATTGAAAAGCTGAACGCTGAT
>ERZ1034984.231-NODE-231-length-63246-cov-1921.487285_pt1 | contig 63246 bp, 77 predicted proteins | sample MGYA00520589_ERZ1034984 | MGnify/ENA primary metagenome ERZ1034984 (study PRJEB33766, sample SAMN09781790) | gut metagenome | biome: gut microbiome | host: Homo sapiens | place: Madagascar | study: EMG produced TPA metagenomics assembly of the PRJNA485056 data...
TCAAGGCTGATACTTGGTATCAACTTAAAAACGGAGAGTTCGTAGAAGTAACAGATTAACTAACCATCCGCAAGGATATAAATAGATAGAATATGATACAAAAGATAATAAAAAAGATGCTACGCAAGTGGCTAAAGAAGAAAATCATTGCTCATATAGGTGCATTTTCACCTTACTTCAAAGAACACTTTGAATGGGTATATAATGCACCTATAAGAGAATGGAAAGATAGACTTTGGTGTCTATCCTTTGCAAATAGAACAAGTGACCTTGATGCGGTCTTATTCTTGCTCTACGAGTAAGGTAATTACCAGCACAGGATAAGGAGTTCCAGTACCATTAATTTGATGTGTGAATGACGTTGAGACAATTTGCTTTACAATCCAACCATCATCATTAAGTTGCTTTGTAACATTGTCAAGGTTAAAAGCATACACGTCTATAGCAGTGTATCTTCTTGACACAGTAATAATTCTTTGTTTCATATTATTTATATTTTTAAAATTAAGCGGTACAAAGATAATAATAATTTTCGAGAAGCAAGCAAACAAAATGATATTTTTAAAATTAAGCACTTTATTTTATCATCGCTTGCTTCTCATTTTACCATACCTTATGGAATATAAGTAATATGGAAGAAATTTCTTTTTGTCAATTTGCAGGATGCACTTAAAGAGTTGGAAGATGAGTAAGATATAATATTTAATCAAAGTAACTATGGATAAGAAGAAAGTTAAAAAGCTGATACAAGAAGTTATCCGCAACAATGTTGATAGCTTGGAGTTTGGAAGCAAATTGTCTTACCTTTGCACCATCAAAAATGGTATATATGGAACAATAAATTTTAGCACTTATGAAGACGGACGCATTAGCTGTGGCTAATTACTTTATAGAATTAGCGCAGAAAGAGAACAAGCCTATACACTTATTAGGCTTGGTTAAACGTGTATATATAGCACACGGATTCTCTCTAGCCTTAAATCATAGGGGATTGATAAATCCTAGATTTGACAAAGTTGAAGCGTGGAAGTATGGTCCAGTAATACCATCTGTGTATCATACATTCAAGCAACAACAACATACAGCAAATGAAATCAATGATTTTGCTACAAACATGGTCTGGGACGAGAAGAATTTCAAGCCAGATTGGGTTACTCCAAAGCTTGAAAATACAGAAGACAAAAAGGTTGTGGAGCTTGTGTGGAAAAGATACAAGAGTTTTAGTGATTCTGAATTAGTATCTCTAACACATAAAAAGGGTACTCCATGGTTTCTATGCTACATTGAGAATGAGAATGTACCAATTCCAGACGAATTGACTACAGTTTATTACAAGCAATTAATTGAAAACATCGTTAATGCGCATGAAAGAAAATCTGTATGAAATTCTGTCTGCTGACAACAAAAGCACAGAAAAGTTGGAAGAACTGAATACCTCTATAGGTGGCAAGCCTGTAGAAGAAACCATAGCATATCAGCGTGCTGTAATAGAAAGAATGAATGAAGAGATTGAGGGTCTAAAACAGGATAGAGAACAGCGCAAGATATTTGGATATTGCATATTTGGTTTTATGTGTTCCTATATGGCAGCAGCTATGATAATAGTCTTTTCCAGTGGTTTTGGTTTGGTTTATCTCTCGGACAAGGTTATTTCAATTTTAATAGGAAGTACACTTATTGAGGTCATTGGTATATTTACCTTTGTTGCTAGGTATTTGTTCCATCAAAAAGACTGAGTAATTTTAAAATTAGAATATTATTTATAAGCGGTAATCCACAAGTTGGGTTGCCGCTTTTTGTATGTGTAATATTTAAAATGATTAGCTATGAGCAAGCAAACATTTGACTTCTCGGAGGCTCTGAGAAGAATGAAGGAAGGAAAGAATGTTAGACGTAAAAATAGCGAATACATCTTTGCTATATGCGGAGGCGGCTGTTTCCCTCAAACAATATCATACAGAACGTGTGTGTCTAATATGTTCTCTTTAGGTGTTGCAGCTATACCTATTGAATGTATTCTCGCAACAGACTGGGAGGAGGTGGAAGGATGAAAAAGAAGTATAGTTTCGCAAACGCCAAGCCTGTTCCTTTCGGAAAGATAGACTATTGGTTTCGTGTCGGTCAGTGTGGATGCCATAAGACGGACTACAAGCCGAACCTAAGGGATAAGCGAAAGTTTATGGCTGAGTTAAGAAGAGACAGTAACATAATGATTAAAACATTCTGAGTATGGAAAAGAAAGTATTGACCCTATCCGTTAGCAAGCAGTGGTTTGACATGATTTCTGCTGGCGTAAAGACGGAGGAGTATAGGGAAATCAAGAAGTATTGGGGGTCCCGACTGGTAAATCAGCAAGCAGAAAGTGGTGAGGTGCTTTTCGATGAGTTCGGCGGCTATTGTCGCGTGATAGGCAAGCCGGAATATAAACCTTACACCCACGTTCTCTTCATCAACGGCTACCGCAAGGATAGTCCACGAATTGAGAAGGAAATTGAGAGTATCACCATCGGTAAGCCAAAGAAGGGAATGTGCCCAGACAAGTGGCTTGATACCGAGTTTTTTATCATTAAATTCAAGTAGCGTATGACAAACGAGGAATTTTTCAATGCTCATATGGGTGAGCGAGTTCTTTATAAAGGTAAGGACATCGGGGCATACGTAGCAGGTTATGTAGAGGAAAAGTATATTATCTTAGGATTTGATGATTATACAGGCTGCATTCTGTGCTTCACTTCAAAAGTGAAAAATCTTTGTGACATATATCACTCATACCGATTCGCAAAGTTGAAGTATTTGGAAGTGATAAAACATCAGTAATATGGAAAAAGAAGAAAAGTGACAACATCATGTTTGTAGAGACGGATGAATTAAACAAAACAGAGCGCGGCGATAACGGCTACGGCTCTTCTGATAAGAATGGTATGGTACTCTAAAGTAAAAGGTCTTACAGAGAAAGTAATTGAGTTATATCCAACGATGTCTTCAAGGGAAATAGCAGAGATTACAGGATTTGCCAAGACTACTATAATTCGGTGTGCTGCAAAGAATCATCTTAGGCACACCGAAGAAACACAGAAAAGAATAGATGAATATGTAAGACAGCGGAGGTCTTCTGGTAGAAAATCATACGACTATTCTAAATTGAGCGAGAAGATTACTCATACAAGAAAGATGGAATCGTGGCGTGTAAGAAGCGGTCTAGGACAAAATACGAAATATAAAGTTCGTATCACTCCAAAGCGCATACAAAATGCGATGTATCATCTTAGGAAAAAGTATGGTTATTTCTATGAAACTGTTGACAAAACTGTATTATATTACGATTCACAAACAATACGTGTGAAAAACGAGCATTATTATACTGAAAAGTATGGAATCTCTTTTATTCAGGCTGACAAATAACTTCTGTTCATTATTATATGTTTAGGGGTGGCTACACATCGCGTGCGGCCACCCCTTTTTCTGTTTATAAATCAATAACCAAATAAAAACTAAGAACGTTTATGCAGCTTTAACTTCCAGTATATCCAACCTAAAAATGCGAGAATGCCTATAAAAAGACAAACTGAAGCTATCTTACCTATATTCAAAAATGCCCTGTCAGTCCTTGATAGTTGCTTCTCGACATATACTTTATCTTTCGATATTTTATTTATCACTGAGCTTAACGAGTCGCATCTCTTGTGATATAGAGACGTACTATCCCTGTATTCTTTAAGGGTCGAAATACTATCTCTTAGTATCTGTACGTCCTCCTGCGATATTTCGTGATATTCGTAGTGGAATCTGTCTTCTCCAACTTTGTTACCATTGGTATCGTATTTGGAAGCCGTGCTGTCTTTTATATGAGTCTTCTCTTTGGTGGTAGACTTTACAGACTCTTTATGCGATGCTCTGTATGATTCCAGTTCCTTAATAAGCCTTGCGTTGAAGAGTGAATCCCACTTAGCCTCATTACGTTTATCAGTGATGTATGTCTGTTTTTCTATCACACGTTCTTTCGTCTTACATCTACAGAACATTGATAGAATCAGCATTGCTACTGCAATGGCAATTACAACCCTTGTTATTTTATCAATCAGTTTCATAAGCTACTGAATTACAATCGTTACTTTTTCCTTTTTATCCCAAGCTGTCTTCATAGTCTGAATGAGCTTGCTTGTCCAGAATCGAGAATCGCTAACCCATCCTTTCTTGTCATTCTTACCACAAAGAATGCACCCCTCTGTGTCTTTTGCAGAGTTACCGCTATGTATGCGTATTCCTTCAAATCCTTTAACGTTCAGAAGCAATGGCAACATCTTCTTGAATCTGTTAGAGTAGGTATATACGCATTCATAACTGCCGCTTGGTATTGCAGTCTGCCCATATACCTTTTTCTTCTTGATTTCTTCAAGTTGCATATCTTGGCGCAATCCTCTATCAGCATCTTCAAGAGTATTGCATCCGAACAACTCTCCATTAACGTAAAGACGGCTAATAGTATAGCCATCTTTTTTCCAAGCTCGATCAATTAATACTTCCATTTTTGTTTTCCTCCTCTTTTTTATCAAACTCCTGGTTCAATCTATCTAAAATTGGTTTCCAGTAACTCGGCAATGCCTTCGCAAACTCAAACCTCAGAATGTAATAAATAACTCTGAATGCAACATTCTTAGGGTACGCCTTAATGAGATTTTTAAACGAATTGCATATATACACATAGCAGAATATATACGTAAGCATCTTAATCACAAATAATGCTTCTGTATTGTCGTTGCAACTTACCATGATTCCATACATGACATACACAATAACAATATACAAGAGCATCTCTAAAAGTGCGTTCTTGAACTTTGATGCAGAAAAGTTCTTGCATCGTACAACACTCACGCCGTCAGCTCGCATACCGCAGAAGATATTGAAGCCAAAGGCGATAACCAACGCCAAAACGAATCCTTCCGTTGGCGTTGCAAAGGCAAGTATAGCGGAGAAAATTGTAACCCCTATCTGCCGGATCTGTGAAGAATCTAATAAATCTGTCATAATCTGTTATCCTGAATAATAATATATAAAAATAAAGTTTCGGTCTTTTGATGCAAAGATAGCAAAAAAAAACGAAACTTCATTCAGAATAACGAAAAACTTTAGACATTCAAGTCGTAATATGGCAGTCTGCCACTTCCCAGGAAGGAAATACATTCATCGAAAATCTTTTGCTCGTAGTTGTATGTGTTGATCTTCGGAAACCATTTCTTTATCTTTGCGTCGTTACGCTTTACCATTTCTCCCCAGAGAACGCACCAGTCTTCGAGATTAATTTTGTCATTCTTGACCTCGTGCCAATAATCTTTAGCAACATCTTTAGTGTGGAGCTGACCAATAAGACAGAGATGTATGTCTGCCATCTCTTTATCAAAATGACACTCGCCAATCTCGCCCTGAACTTGCTTCATCATGTCAAGCATTACATTGTCGTTCATTCCGACTTCGCAACAATCTGCCATGATCGTAACACAGTTCTTGATAGCCTGCATGTCATTGCTAGCTATAATGTCTTCGAATACCTTTTTCATAACCGTATGTTTTTTAGTGCTACTTCAGAAAATACTCTCTGATGTCGTACACGCCATCCTTGTCTTTCAATAAATCAAGCGCAAGGCTGTGTGCATATTTAACCAGGTGCTCCGTACCAATATCCTTAACGTCTTCCTTGCCGAGTATCTTTGCGATGGTGCATCCATGGTCGCTCACAACCTGATTCATGGCAACGTACAAAGCGTAGTCGTTGTAGTAAGGCTTCTCATCTGTTGCAAGTCCGAGTCCAGTCATTGCATTGAGCCATGTCTGCATATCCCAAGTTGCAGACGGATTCATTCCGTTCACAATCTCAGAAGCCTCCTTCTTGGTGAGATAGTTCTTCCACTTGATAGCGCACAGCTTATCAAGATACTCTTGCGCAAGCTCTGGGTGCTTGGATGCAATATCCTTCATCATGCAACGCATCGTATCTCCAAATACGTGCATATGCTTTACGTTTGCTGATGAAGCCATCATTCCATACAGCTCATCAAACTTACTCATAATGTCTTTTGTTTCCATATCTTATATATTTTAACCTATTATCAAATCTTTCAACTCTACAAAGTCCTCCTCTGTGAAGTTGATGCTTCGCTTGCTTCCAAAGAGGATAGCAGTGGCAATTCCATCTGGCAGGTCAATAGACACAACTCCTTTGTCGATATGTCCGTGAATAAAACCTACATCGAATTTGTAATCTTCCACGGATTTTAGCATCTGCATCATATCTTCAAATATCGTGTTGGCATCTATATTTCCGTTCTCATCGGCAAGAAATAGGGTAGCGTTGTCTATAGACTTATCCCACTTATCCTTATTCTTGGATATGATATTATGCGCCGCACGTTTCATATAAACTGATGGTATGGCTAGCATCGGGTTAGCCTTAACCATATCGTCTATTCTTGCGTCTGCCCAAACGTCCACCGATTCAAGCAGTTTCTCTTTAAATTCTGTTACGTTCATTTCTTAGTTTCTCCTTTATGTGTTTTATTGTACCAAACTAGATATTCTTGCCAAGTCTTATCACTATGGTTAGTCATATAATCGTTGAGCATAGATGATTTTTGTTCCTCGGCTTGCGCTACTTCTTTTCTCAGTCGTTGCATCAAAGATAGATGTTTCTTCAATGCCTCCTGTCCTTGCTGAGTACTCTCAATGCGAGGACGTATGATGCGCAATTCCTCGTCTTGTACGAGCTTAGAGACATATTGCAAGCTATTAACGTACTCCTGGTTTTGCATCAAGTACTGACGTTGTGCGCCTGTAAGATTGTCCTCAATCTTATCAATCTCATCCCAGAGTGGGGTGGAGGATTGCTGCGCCTGCATATTGATAGATGCTCGCTTCTGTTGTATTGCTTCGTACATCTTCTGAAGCTCGGCATCCATCATCTGCGGCTGCTGCTGACTTGTGCCCACATCCAATAAAGGGCTGTTTCCAAAATTCATCATAATCAATATCTTTAAGTTGGTGATATATTATAGAGAGGTGAGAGGGCATCCACCAACGATGGCAAACACCCCTCACCAACTCATTTCTTCTTAGTCCGTCTTACGGTCTTTGCCTTGCTACGCACCAGTGCTGGGCGTTGTGGTGGTTGTAGTGCCGCAGTTGCAGCCGCTGTAACTACCATATCCCTGGAGTACTGGAGTGTTCGGGAGCATCAACTGCCCTCGCAAGCAATTGCAGGTCTTCTCGTTCACGTAAGCCATCATAAGCTTCTCCTTGTAAGGAGTGAGGGCTTCCATAATGGCTACCTTCTTGTCGAGGTCACAATACTTAGCTTGCAACGCATCGTACTGGTCTCGCTGGTTCTTGTACAGACCGAAGTCCGCATCTACCTGAGACTTGTAAAGTCCGAACTCAGCCTGCATTGCACGGCGGTTCTCTGCGTTGATAGCCTCAGTAGCACCCTTGTACATAGAGAACTTCTCAGCGATGTCAGTCTCACGCATAGCGTAGAACTTGTTAGCGGTGTCAAGCTTCAAGCCGAACATGTCGGTAAGCAACTTCACCTCATCAGCGCATTCCTTCTCCATTACCTGCAAGGCGGTTGGCTGATTTGAGCTTGAGTTAGCTCCGTAAGTGTTGATGTTTACGTTCTCAGGCATATTGCTGCCGAGTGAACCAAATACGCTGCGGTTGTTACCGCCAAGCAACCAAGCACCAGCACCGAGTGCTGTGCCGATGATACCAAGGGTAAGACCAGCGTTGCCTGTTGCCTTAGAAGCATAATCATCGTGCTTCTTTCCCTCTTCGTAGATTTTCTTCTCTACGACCTTTGCATCTGTCATTTCCATGATACAATCTTTTTTAAGTTATCCTTAATATTAACTAACACTATTGTAACGTTACGTATGCAAAGGTACAACAAAAAAGGCTGAGCAACACAACATTGCCCAACCTTTTCTTTTAAGTTGTTGATAACCACTATTTTGCTTTGAGCAACATTAACATTTTACATTGCTCAACTTGCTCACGCTTCCATACCAAACTCTTCTGACCGAGTATCTTCTTGCCTCTAGGTAGTCCTCCTTTCAATACGTATCGGTCAAAAGTTGACGTACTCACTCCCAACATCTCGCTAGCATCCTCCTTAGTAAGCCATTGCTTCTTACCTACACTAGCACCTCTGTTATCTAGTTCTCTCTTTGAGAAATCACAGAAGTAGTTGATGTCTTGTTCGCTACACTCTCCGTTCTTAATCATATCCTTGAATAGGTCCAAGGCTGAGAAAAGAAATTGCTCTTTGTTCGTCATACCATACCCTCCTCTTTTAATCTTTTCTCCATTCTTTCACGGAAAAGTTGGAACTCCAGTTCTTTCAGGTTGCGTTCCTCTTCCTCGGATAAGGTGAACATCTTATCCTTTATCCACAATACACCTCTTTTAATATATAGGTAAGATACAACTATGCAATTCTTTCCAAAGTTTACAATATTGGAAAGGTTTGACAAGAATATCTCAACCAACTCAAAAGCATAGAGACCCATGATACACTTTATCAACACGATATGTGTCTTTACCATATCATTCGTGCAGAACCAAGAGCCATACTCCCATCTCTCTATATTAATGAAGAAGAAGTACACGAACGGTACTCTAAACAGGTTGCACCACTTAAAGAAATATGTGGCAGGCAGTATCATTATCGGAATGTAAAGATACAAAACCGTATATATCCACGCTATGCAGATTTCGTTCTCGTCAGAATAGTGCATCAACTCATGCTTGTTCTGCGAGAACAGATAGAAAATGTACCAATGAGAAACCATCAGCACGATAGGAGCGAGGATAACCGCCCACTCGTAAAACTTCCAGATATGCCTCTCACAAAGGGTAGGCATACCACTTTCTTCATTGTTCTTGCCTTCTTTCATAATTCCTATTTTTAATTTAATATTCTGTTGATAATTCTCGGAACTTTAAACGATTGGTGCAAAAATAATAAAACCTGCGCAAATCGCCAAGAAATGCGCAGGTTTTGTTACGTTAAACTTTGCAAAAGTAACAAAGTGTAAGGAGGAAAGGCTTACTTCTCGCCCTCCAGCACTTCAAGGCTCTCCATATCAGCGAACTTCAAACCGCAATCCTTAGCAGCCTTGAACAGCTCCTTCTCATCTACCTCCTCGATGGCAACCTCTACCTCCTTGTCGGCAAGTTCCTTGAAGTATTTCTCGGTCTTCTGCTTCTGATTGAAGAAGTACTGATTAACCTCTGCGAACTTGGCGGAATCATCCTTGGTGTATTCGTAGCCCTCATCGGCGTGTTTCTGCTCAAGCTGCTGGCACTCCTGGAGCTTGCGCTGCATCTCCTCTAACTTATCGTCCTTCAAGCTCTGCTGCGCTTCCTCCACATCCTTGTCGTAAGTGTCGGCTACGTGGCGCAGTGCCTTCATGTTCTTCCAAACTCGCATAGCGGCATCATCGCTCATAGATGATGTCTTCAATGCCTTCAATGTCTTGTAGGCTGCGACAGCCTCGATTGTCTTAATCTTCTTCATAAGTACTTAATCTTTAATTATTAATGACCTTGCAAAGATACGAAAATTATCGCAAATATGCAAGGCTTTAACAAAATTATTTAGACCATCAAGTCAATACTATTTTATTTGATTTTATAGCAGCACTAGTACTTGGTAATGTAATGCTAAAAGTACTCTGAAATCTTCTGCTTCCACCATTCTTACTAGCTATAGCAAAAGAGAAACTTAACTTAATTGTATTTGCAGAACTCTTAAATCTCATAGCCAAAGAGTTAAATGGGTTGCTCAACGACCAACCTCTAACATCATTGCAAGTAAGTGTCCTGGATGTAACTTGATTTCCTTGTGTTTTAAAGAAACCACTCTTGTAATTCTGTACATTGATATTTCCATCTGCTTCGTCTATACCTAGAGGTGTGGTAAGTTTAAAGACCGCACCACTTGGAGCTGGAGACACTACATTTACTTGAAAGTCATTGTCGTTGGCAATATAAGCCCAATAATAGCCAGATTCAGTTTTGTCTTTTATCACACTGACATATACATAGGCAGAAGAAATAAAGCAATAAGTATTTGTATCTAAAGCCGTATTAGGAGCTATCCACATAGCATCCAAAGGAAAAAAGTACTTCTTGGCTGTTCCCTCTTTCAAAATGCCACACGCAACTCTTATATACTCTTGCGATGAGAAGAATGAATAGTCCTTGTCTGTTGGTAGTCTAGAAGAATAGTTATAATTCAAGGTCGTGCAATTAGTTACATAACTCAGTCCTGTTGTAGCATCGGCATTTCCATCTATCTTGTTTCCCTTGCAAAAAATAGATAAAGGACTTGTCCTTTTATTATCTTTCATACCAGTAGGAGCAGACATAGCATTAGAAGCAGCCTCCGCTATTATACAGAAGTACATATTGCCCTTGTCTGCACCAAAGAGTTCTCCAAGACCAAGAAAACCATTGTTACCAGTAAAGTCAAAGACCATCTGAGCACCAAAGGTAATACCTGTATTTCCTGATATTGCCTTATTGATTACTGTACTATAAGGAACACTTCCAGTCTTATCATAAGATGGAGTATTGCCATCATAAAATCTGAAATCACCTAGTCTATATGGACTATTCTCACCACCCTTTGGTGGAACATAAGAAAGCACCTGTGTGTTGTTCAGTTGGAAATGCCTTGTAGAGAAGTTGTTTCCTACAATACTAAATGTTGTGACATCATCATACACGGATTTCCTTATACCACAACACTCAATGCCATTCACATAGTCATCACTAACAGAGTTACCCTTATACCAATCACCATCTTGACTAGTAAAGATGGCAGGGTAGCCAACTGGCTTTCTTCTGTTCCACATATTTATGTTGGAGGACTTGCACAAAGTAGCCAAATCATTACTACTTTCTCCAAGTGCAGCCTTCACGTCATCAATGCTAACAGGAGCAGTTATAATTCCATTTGAATAACTCATATCTATTTGTTCTTTAATTTAACACCAATATCAAGGTGGCTCATAGGAATTACCCCACAAGCCACCAATTTCTTACTCACCAACTTCCTTGCCAGCTGACTCTGCAACAACATAGGAAGCAATCTCATCACTCACTGCCTTTACCAACTCTGTAATCTCAGTGAGGATCGACTGAGAGATGGAAGAGAAAGTGTATTGCAGCTCACCGCCAGCCATCTTGCTAGCATTGGCATTGCCTGCATACTCACCACTCTTCTTGTAGAGACTCATACTAAGACTCTGAACCTCACCCTCGTCATTCTGCTGGAAGTTCACGTTAGCCTTGTACTTTTCGTTCTCATAAGTTGCCGTGGTCTCCACGGACTTCTTTGTTACTTCAAAATTTGCCATAATCAAATCAATTTAAAATGTTACTTTATCTCTAATTCCTTAACTCTATTCTCCAAGGTCTTTACCTTCTTCTTCAGTCTCGTAACCTCATCATCTACCTGCTCGATAGCACCAAATGCCGTTGCAATCAGCTTCGGAGACCAATAATTGATTTTGTAGTAGCCCTTCTCGTCAGTCTCCACGATGTCCTTTAAGTGAGGGTTACTCAAAACGTGTTGGGCAATCCAGCCGATAGACCTTGTATTGTCCTTCTTCCAAGCAAAGCCAAACGTGCCACCCATTGCCTTGATGATGCCTAAGTAGTCCAGCTTGCGCAAATCTGTCTTCAGACGAATATCAGATGATGAGTATGCAGTAACTCCACCTTTAGCAAGAATAGTACCACCAACGTTTAATGCTACTGGATTGTTACTTTTGATAGTTACACCACTGTAAGTATTCATTACTACAGAAGCACTACTAGCATTAAGAGTAATGCTATTTCCAGTATTAGAAGTTAAATTTACTCCTGCATAAGAACTAAGTGTAATATCATTATGATCGTTTAAATATATTGTATTACTTGGTGCCATAACACCAAAAACACACGTAATACTATCCTTACCGTATATAGTACAATAATCATATATAGTTCCGTTTACATTAGCACTACCTCCTACAATATTAAAAGAACGATAGCAATATACATCATTTATAGCTGGAAAATATAAACTTCCACCAGTCTGAGCAGAATCAGCATTAAACACAGAACCATCAGCAATTCCAAGATAAATAGTCTTCTTACTATGATTATATTTAAGACCAGCCCATTGATTCCAATCCCAGTCAGTTTCGCCAAAACGAATAGCATTACCAATATTGAATATTACTTGACCTTCAAGAGCACTAATCCAAGCAGGACCAGAAAAATTACTTAATACTATAGCCTGATTGTGAGCAGAAGTTCTAATAGTAGCAGATGAATAAATATCACCACTAACACAAAATTTATATTCAGGTGAAATATCTCCAATACCAACATTTGAATTGTTTGCTATGCTAAATACTTCTCCATTATTATTATTCCAAATAAAATATCTACCGCTATATCTTCCAGTAACCCAACGATAACCGCCATCAGCTCCATTAAAAGATATAGAACCTTCAGATATATCACTATTAATTTTTATACCACAAACAACGTTACCACCATTAACAACTAATTCTCCATCAACATTACCAGTACCATCAAAGGACTGCCCCCAAATAGTTCTAGCAGTATGAAGTTTATTGGCAGAAGCTACATTGTCAGAAGTTAAAGCTAATGTACCAGCAGCTGATGGAAGAAAAACTATGTTACTATAATTACCACTACAAATAAGTGCAGTTGAATAATCAGAACCAGTAGTATTATCAAAATGAAATTCTAATTGTCTTCCTACATCCATCCATCCACTAGTAGTGATAACTGGAATAGTACCAAAAGGTTTATCATTGCCACTAATAGCATGATAACCATCTACAGTATCTGCATTTCCAGCACTACTAGCATAATTAACACTAATATTACTAACGCTTTTAGTAGTTCCACCAACTGTTATACTAATTCCCTTATCAGAATTAGATAGAGCGGTAAGAAGTCCACTTGCATGGTAACCATCTACAGTGTCAGAATTACCTGCGCTGCTAGCATATCCATTATGCAAAGCATTATATAAACTATTTGCACCTTTTTGACTAAGACTAGTACCAGTAGAAGTTCCACTATAACTATCAGTAATTCCTCTCCAAGTATTTTGCCAAGTAGTAGAAACACCATTGATAGTAATAGTTTGACCGCTTACAGAACCAGTAACAAAGTTTTTGTCATTAGTAAGTTGACTAAGTTTAGTAAGATTACCTTTATGATAAACTTCATATTCAGCATCATATTTTTCAGTAGTTCTAACTACATTATTGCTGAAATATAATACTCCATTTGCTGCACGAATACCATCATAGTTACCGTTACTTCTACAAAAAAGAATAGCTTCTGTAGGGGAATCAGATAAATCTTGAGTATAAACGCTATTAACTCCAATAATATCAGAATTTCGCATATTTATACCATAAGCATTATTAGTATAATATCTATCATTAGCCATGTTAAGAATACTAACATCTTGATGACTAGTAAGATAACCTTGACTTTTAACCCAAGATTGCGTAGCATATCCATAAAGACTTTGATGAGAAGTTAAAAATGTAGCACCTTTAGTAAATGTAATACCCTTTCCGCTTTTAGATACAGACGTGATAGCATTCCCACTTCCACTTACAGATATTGCATTAACGTAGTCATCAAGTGACTGATGACTAGTTAAGAACGTACTACCTTTAACTACGCTGATAGTTGTACCATTCTTGGTGACAGACGTAACCGCATTACCGCTACCGCTGACAGAAATAGCAGTAGCACTACCACCTTCCAAGCTGGAGATACGAGAATCAAGAGCCTTGATGGAGTAGGCAGAGGCAATCTCACTCAGCGATTCTGATGTAAGCTTCAAGGCATCTGAATATCTCATCACACTGCCGTTCAAACCGCCACCACCGCCAGTAGTAGATGATCCTTTTCCGTATGCGGTGATGCCACCTAGTGCATAGAAGTTAGCTGCTTCCTTTCCTGCCGCATCCTTGGATAATCTTAGAGCATTATTGTCGCTATCCCAAGAAAGGTAAACACCACCGATTTTAAGAGACCCTTCAGTTGTAATATTTCCCGATACGTCAAGATGAGTGAAAGGCTTCTGTGGGTCGATAGCTAATACGTTTGCCAGCTTTGTTGTGTCGGTCGTTCCGCTCTTCCATACAGGTGCGAAGAGAGCGAGCTGTACACCAACATTATTCTTGTTGATAATGAAAGATGTCGGGTCTGCGTGCAAAGTACCGTCTGCGTCCCACCAAAGGTTGCCGTTGGCGAAGTAGCCAGTTCCGTCAAAGCGTAGGAGGGACTTGGCAGCGGAATCCATCTCGTCCTCCTTAGTTGTAGACGCTTGTCTATCAATAGCCTTACCACCAAGCCAAAGGGCGATGCCATTCTCCTTCGTGTTCGCTCCATTGATACCAGAAGTAACATCGCCCTTATCGTTACGTAAGGCTATCAATGTAGAGAGGATAAGACCACCTTTTATTTCTGTTTTTCCGTCAACGAGTGCAGCCTTGATGTATTCAAGACCTGCCATATTGGTGATGAGCTTAGTATTGAGACCCTCAAACAGATTAGACGTGATATAGTTGTTCGCCACACCCAGCTTGTCGTAGAAAGCCTTATAAGCATTCGTGAAGTTGGTATACTTCTGAGCCGCAGCCACCTTGATGGCAGCCTTTTCGTCGGAATCAGAAGCGTTGTATCTGCTTACGATGTCAGAGAGATAGGTAATGAGTTCACCTTTTGCGCTATCGAGTGTAGCCTTAGCTGAAACCAAATCCGTTTTATAGGTCGTGTCTTTACCATCCTTATCCAACAAGAACTTAGAGCCTATCACATTATTATACGACTCAACGGCTGCATTATAATCATCCTCCAGTCGCTTGCTATCCTGTGCGATAGCCGCAATCTCAGAACTATCCAAGTAGCCATCAGAGGTAAAAGCATCGAAAGCCTTCTTATTGTCAGATACGGTCGTTCCGAGGGTAATCAAATTAGTTTGCGTGTTCTCAATCTCTTCTTGCGCCTTCTCAGCAGCTTTCTTTGCTTCCTCTGCCTTCGTGTCATCGGTATACTTGCTAGCCAATTTCCAATCGGCAATATCAAACTCTTCACCTTCTGCCTTGGAGGTGGAACACTTCAAGATTTCATTCTTGTAGGTACTGCCGTCAGAAGGATAAGTGGCATTGACCCACATGTCGTTCACGTCGTATGGTGGAACTGGCTGAGAGCCGAAGATACGTCTCTTTGATTTTGCATCTTTGAGTGCTTGGCTTGAATCTTCGAGTGCCTTGGTCAGTTCCGTGTCTGTGATGATAATCCACTTATAGGTAGAGCCATCCTTGGCAAAGCGGTATGCCTTGCCCGTCTTGTTGTCATAGTAGAGGTCTCCCAAGTGGGTTTTCTTATCCTCGTTGGTAGTCCATCCGATTGCTGGCTCATTTTTCAATGTAGGAACGCCGTCATAGAACCAAGTCTCAATAGCTCCGTCTATCTGGTTTTTAAGGTCGGTAATCGTCTCCGATTTCTTGATAATGGTCTCAACGGCATTCTTATCCAAACTATTGTCTGCGATATACTTATCCAAGGTCTTTCCATCGTAGGTGGACTTAATATCCAAGTCTCCCTTGATGGTTACTTTCTTCTTGTCGCTATCATACTTGACGTAGGAATCACCCTCGTAGTTATTGGCACTAGTAGGTCGGTCTCCGAAGTACATATCTCCGTAGACATGGAAGAAAGCCTTGTTCGTGGAATGGTTCACACCATAGTCCACATACTCCTTGTTATTGAAAGTATAACCATTCACTCCGTGATAGAGAGTAACACTAGGCGAATAGGTATCAACGGCAGAGAATACCAAGCAGCTCTGCCTTGCGTTGTCCGTTCTATTACCGCACTGATTCAGAATGTCATCAACCATAGGCTCATCGCTGGCTGCGTCCTTGTCGATGTCCGACAAGTCCACGTAGTGATATTTCTTGCCATCTATCTCAACGGTTTCTGTAGACACACCGATGACTAGTCGCCAATAGTAGTGATTGCCGACATTGTGATATTTCCCTTGTGTGAGGTTGAAACTCTTGCTTCTCGCTTGGTCTCCAACCTTCCATTTATTCTCCACCTTTGAGCCATCTTGCTCACCAAGGAAGTAGCATCTGTAAGCCTTCTGACTAACACCATCATAGGTAATATTCACCTCCTCAACCTTCAATATTCGGTTACTACCTACTGGGGTGATGAATAATTCACCACCCGATGTGTCCGTATGCAATATCTCCAAGGTCTCGAAGATAGCCTTCATTCGGACTTGTAGATAATCTGTGGTTAGATGGGTGTTATCTAGTTCGTCAAGAGTCCAATCCCCGTTCGCCCCGACCTTCATGCCCTTCAGGAACTTCTGGAGCTGCTGGAAGGTGATTATGCCTGCGGCGGTGTCGTCCTTGAGCTTGGAGAGGAAATATTTGCTTCCCTCGGATGCCACCTGGCTTTTAACCTGAGATGCAGTTAGTCCGCCACCATTGCCGCCATTTCCACTCTCAAGAGAAGAAATCTGCTGCTGAATCTTCTGAATGGTTCCAACCTCCTTGTCCTCGCGAAGTGTTATGTCGTATGTCGGAATCTTGCCATCTTCCTCCTTGATCGTGAGCTGGTCGATGGTAATCTCTGCGTCAATTCCCAGGTCCTCGTCCTCGAACCTCATCAAGTCTCCTGCCTTCAATGTGTCGTGCAGGCTCTTGATGGTCCCTGTTTTATCGTCCATAGCCTGATCGTGCTGCCTTGCCATGAAAATCTCGTCCACCTTAGGCTGATACACATAGCGAGTGTAGTCGTTTTTGTCAAGTAGGGCAATGGCATACTTCAGGAGCTTCAAGGATGCGGCACGGATATACGAGTCAGGTAATTCAATGCCGGTGAGGACGAAATGATCGCCCTTCTTTATCTGGTAGTCCTTGTATGGGAACCAAAGATTAAGTGCGTCATCCTTTACCCTCTCTATGGTCAGCCTCCACTTTCCATCAATCTTACTGCAAGAAGCAACCTTTAAATCCCTTCCTCCGCACATGCCATCCTTCATACTGATGGTGAAGTCATCATTTCTTAGGTCGTTGATGTCGAAGTCAATGGCTGGATTTAGATAGATGTCGATGTTTGCGACTGTCTGGCCGTCATCAAACCTACCGTTGTCCTCCACGTTAGACCCGGTGTAAATCTCATCCACACGAACACCGCCAATCTCCATTTCCTCGATAGTAGGGTAGATTTCAATCACACCATTCGTTTTATCATCCGTGTCAAAGAACTGTGACGCAGAACGGAGACCGATCTTTTCCAAATTAATGGAGTCAATGTAAGGACGGTACTTGTCCGTTGAGAATACATGTTCGCGTCTGCTTGGATTGACATACTTCTTCTCTTCGTCTGTAAGGGAATCCCAGAACTCTTTCAGCGACAAGCGAGGAAATCCTGGCAACATCAATCTGTTGATTGACATGTTGTTCGGAAGGTTCTGTACGTAATTAATCCTGTTCTTGTTGAACTTTGTTGCCTTTGCGCCAGACAAGAACAGTACCTGCTTAAATCCTGCATCAATCTTCGCCTTTACTGCATCAGAAACCGTCTTGTCATTATCAATAAGTAACCTTGTTGTACAAGTCGTTCCTTCCTTCAACACAAGCTCCAACTCTGCATCAAACAGATAGTCGTCAATCTTGCATGATACGAGAACGCGCTTCATGTTAGACCCATTTTCCGACTTTATATTCGTAAACATTCCGTTAAACTCGGAGTTTTCTAACATTACGGATAGTCCGTTTTCTGTCGAGCTTGCATTGTAATCGCCAGTTATGTTCAGAAATGGGGTAGAGCCAAGGTCGGCGTAGTAATGCTCAGGAAGATTCTTCTCGGAGCCATACGCCCTGAGACGAGTGATGATGCTCTGATCTGAGTCAGCGTTCTGGTCTATCTCGTAGAGACCATTTCCAAGGCCATACTTGAAGATATTTTGAGTAGTAACGCCAGCAGTGCCAACATAGACGCATCTGTTCCTTACTATAAAATTGATGTCCCATTCAGAGTTGGAAAGAGCCAATGCCTCCCAGCAAGTCTTCGAGTCGATCGTGATTGACTTAGAGTCGAAATCAGAGAAATCCTCGGTTCCTTCTCCATAAGCCTCGTCCCATTCTGCCTCCGTAACACCACGTTGCATTGAACGGCTCTTGCTGCGTGAGAAAATCTTCCACTTACCCACATCAATCTGCTCGTTCAAGTTCGCCTGGATTCTGTCAAGCAAGTCGTCAATGGTCTCAACATAGAACTGAAACTTTGGTAATGATGTATAGTGAAGCTGATTGTCATTCAAAACAACATCCAAGAACTCCGTCCTAGATAATTCGTCCTGTAATGCGTTGAACTTAACGCTGTCATACACGAATCCATCTCCGTAGCTATCCTTCCTTGCCTGCTTCTGTTTGCCTGGATCATAGTTAAGCTCAAACCTCTCGCCACGATACATGATATAATCACCAATCTCAAACTTAACCGGATCTGCGTTCTTAATGCTTATGGTCACGAAGCATTCGCCCATCCAAGAATCGGAGTACTCCAATCCCTTGATGGTTATCTGCTCCTCGTTGGCATCTGTCAGAAAAGAGCCATCCTTATGATATATGTTCAATTTACTCATGTTCGTTATTATTGAAGGTTCGTGACTTTTCCGTTTGACTTCACAGGCTTCACGTCCGTTGTCGGGTCGTTGAACTTGAAGGTGATGGAAATTGTGAGAATATCCTCGTCTCCACTGACATTCCTATATAATGTCTGGTCGATGCTCTTTAACCTCACGTTCTTCCTACCAATCCCATTGAACTCGCAGTACATCTTCATCATCCCGCCACGGAGATATTCAAGGAATGCTTTCAGCTTCTCATTTGCTCCATAAGCCTTCCCCTTGAACCCGAACTTGACCTTGTTCTCATACGATGCCATGTACAGGCCTTCCTTCGGAATGTACTCATCGTCTCCATGCTCGTCATTCCAGGATCTCTTGATTGGTTCCTTAACGTCAGAGCAAGTTTTGAACGGATTCTCCATGCAGTACATGCCGAAGGATTCAATGGTGTCGATGACATCGGCACCATCTTTTTCCTTCTGCAAGTATATCCTGAAATACCTATCCATACCTTAATTTACTTTTTATGCAGCAAAGATAATACTTTCTGTATAAATATGCAAATAAAACTGTATAAAAATACAAATATGGGAGAAGATTATTGATCCTCTCCCGAATTATTTACTTCACATGCAATAACTTAGTTCCGACAAGGACTCTATTGAAGTTGTCGTTGAATGATGTCACTACGGTCTCAATCCTCTCTGCTGCCTCAGCATTCCTCAGAGTGTTCTGAGAAATCATCTCCAACCGGGTAAGCTGAGACTTCGCAATCTCGCTCATCTCTGGATAGTACTTAGCCTGCTCTGCGCGGATAACAGAACAATCCAACCTAATAGCATTAAGATACGACAGACCAAGATCTGCTTCTTCTTCTGTTATTCCCTTCGCAGAGTTTCTTGACGAAGAACTGCTATTGTCGGACCAACCATAGGTCTTCTTCAAAAAGTCTCGTGTCGCCTCTATCTGCTTTGCAAGGTTCTCTGTGGAATTTTTAACATCAGTATATTCAGCAGCAGTGTACTCAGAGATTACATTTCCGCCAGAATCCTTGATGTTGTCTCCATTTTCAGCGTACCCCTGCGTTTTCTTAAGAAGAGCCTTGATTTTGTCTCCATATATATTCTCAACCATGGAGTTCAAGATGGTGTTCTTTAATTTTCCTTCAAAGCCATCCAACAAGTCTTCATACCCATTAGCCATAGTTGACATTGCATCACCCCAGGAAGACACCAAGTCAGAGAACTTATTTCCGGTCAATTTCTCCGTCAAGGCTTCAATCATATCGTCTGCCTTCTCTCCATACTGGATGAGCTTTTCGAGATACTCACGGAAATCAGAGTCCATGCTTGACCAAAGACCAATATAGTTCTTCTTGATTTCGGAAAGAGTGTCAGCATTCATGTTGAGCAAGTCTTCCATGCTGTTGAACTGAACGCCATACTTTGAAGAAATTTCTCCTGCAACATCGCGCCAATTCTGTCCGTTGTACTTGTACGAACCCTTCCACATTCGATACCAGATAGAGTGGGAGCCAACAGACGAACCGGAATTGAGTCTCTTCTGTGCTATAATCTTGGTCTGCTCAATCTCAGCTTTAAGCATTTCCTGAGCTTCCTTGGATGCCTCTGTAGCCTCAGTGCCCCAATGGATATTCATATACTCAGTCTTCTTGGAGATGAGGGAATCCCAAATGGAGGTAAGATTGTCGTACTCAGCCTTCGCCTTTTCGTAACTGCTGTAGTCTGCGCCGAATGCCTTGATGAGCGAACCGCCAATACTCAACGCTGCGGAAGCGGCTGCTGCGTATGGACCAGCACCTTTGAGGAACCCGAGACCATTCATTTTGCCGAGTGTATCAAAAGCCCCGGCTGTACTTGCTGCCGAAGAGAATGCGCCTGATGCTCCACCAACAATTTGACCAAGGATTGAATCCTCTTCACCCATAGCCTTAAACAGGTTGATTACCGGGTCAAGAACCGCGCTGAGCGCCTGCATCTTCGTCGCAAGTTCAGAGATAGCCTTAGACGAGTCTGCGTATGCTGATTGCTGATCATTCTTCAGGCTCCCCTTGGTTCTTACGCCGCCTACGATACCAAGTCTTGATGCTTCACTTTTGCTAACGAATATCCTTGCATCATCATTCATTCCACCAAGGTGCTCTTTGATGAACTTGCCTATAGCATTACCACGTTTAACTCCTCCGAATACGCTAGGGAACGGATTTCTGCTTATACTCTCATTTCTGAGCTTATCTAGTGCATCTCTGAGTTGTTTGATGGATTCTACAGATAAACCGGTAGTCATAGAAAACTGGTCAATCTTCTCAATCATCGAGTTGATTGTAGCCGATGATACCCTGTCGAGGTCATCGAAGATAGCAACCCAATCAGATTCCTGCTTGAACTGCTTGAACTGAAGCTTCGCAACGTTCTCGTTATGAGTCTTTGTGGCTCCTGCCTTGGCTCTGTCTCTCATCTGTGGGTCTTCGATGCCCTTGATGAGCTCAAGCTGTCCCTCGTATTTGCGGTTTTCATCCTCAATCTGCTGGGCGATGGTTGCATTCTTTTCAATAAGACTAGCCATCAGGTCGATGGTCTCCTTCTTGATCTTGTTGTTCTCATCTTCCAGTTTCTTGCGGATATCGTAAACACGAGTCTCCTCGCCATACTTATCCTTGACATTTTCAAGACTCATTCCCTTAACCTCGTCCGTAGTCAAGTCAAGACCGGACTGAACGTTGTCGTGCTTTACCGCAATGTCAAGCTGTTCCTCCAGGAACTTTTTGTAAGTGTCAAACTGAACAATTCCACCGAAAGCTATATTCTGAGCACCCTTCTTGTTTCCTGTCAGCTCATAAATCTTCTTGTATGTCTCATACTGCTCAGATATAGTATCAAGTTGCTTATTAAGTACATTCAGTTCGTCTCTGCGCTGGTCTTCAATAAGCTTTCGGTTTTCAGTCTGAATACCTGCCTTCTCGTTTGCAGCGTAGTCCAATCTATCCTTTGTTGACGCAGGGAGAGTCTTCAAGAGCTCCTTGATGGAAGTCTCGTAGTTGGTGTAGTCAGAGATAGGGAACCTCTTCTTGTCACCAAAGATGGCCTCAAACTCTCCGTCGTTGGCAAGTTGCCCAAGGGCGCCTTCGCCGTAAAGCTCCTTGAACTTCTTGATTTCAGCGTACATCTTTTTATACAAGCTGATACGTTTCTGCAAGCGTTTGAGCTCAGCATCCTCTTTACTACCGCCATTATTATTCTTTACAGGCTTGTTTGACTTCTTGCCGGCTCCTTCGTAATCATAATAAAGCAAATCTTTTGCGGCCTGCTTTACCGTCTGCCAAGCCGTATAGAGCTCACCGGCATTTTTTGCTTTAGAAGCCTTAGCAGAAAGATACTCGTTCTTGGCTTTATCAATATCAGACTGCGCTGAATTTCTAGCGGAATACCAGCTATCCTCTTTGCCCCACTTTTCTGCAAACGCTTTGTACTTTCCTGATGTCTCGCTCATAATGAGACCGCTATATCTGCTTGGTATTCTTTTCACAAGCTCACTCTGCAAGTTATTCAGCTTTTCGCCACCGTCAAGAACGAGCCTGATAACAGCCTGGAAGTTTGATGCAGCAAGCATATTCTGAAGAGTACGTTCCAGTTCCGGATATTGTCTGATGAGACCGTTCTTGGCATCATTCATCAGCTCCTTAACCTTAGCCTTCTCTGCGTCATTGAGAGGGATACTAGCCTTAATCTTCTCTCCAATCATCGGGAACGATTTATCAATAAGAGAAATCATGCTGTTGGAAACTTCCGACTGGAGCCATGCACTCTTATCTCCGCATCCAAACGCCTGTAGTATTGACGTTCTGATAATATCAGCTTTATCCTCAGGCACACCCATTGACGAGAATATACCGCTCATTGCCTGCATTGCGGCTTCGCGCATTTTCTCATCCTTTCCGATGTCTCCAAACTTCTTTGCAAGCTTATCTTTGAGAGATTCGATATAGTTGTCGTAGGCTTTTTCGTTAGCATACAATTCTTTATCTCCGGCAGAAGCATCTGAAGCCATAGCTGCCACACGCATCTCTTCTCTCTTCTTGAAGGCATCAATAACATCTTCCGTTGCATCACTCAAATCCGAATAATAGCCCCTGTTGCTGAGCTTTGTGCTCGCAATATCATTGGCTTCTTTTAGCAGCTTAATCTCTTGCTCAAGATACTTAAGACGATCAGCGTGGCTTTTCTTTTCTTCTGCTGTCATCAGCATATTCTTGTAACTATAAGGGGCAAGCTCTTTTAACTTTTCCTTGTAGCTATCAATCATATTGTCAATCTCCTTTGTGTCGCCACCGGATATTGCAATGTTCACGTTGTTATCACGGAGAAAATCTCTTATCTGCTTGTTTTTATCGGCTATTTCGTCTTGCGTCTGCTTTATCTTTTGACTGAGCTCCTGATACTCACTGATAGCGTATGTGATACCAAAAGTAACAGCGGTAATGATAAGGCCAGGTAAACCTCCTATAGCTGACCAGATTCCAGCTGCGAGACTCTTAGCTCCTGTACCTATAACTCTAAATGCAGCCAAAGCCGATGCCTGGAATCCTGTCCACACATTCTTTACAGAAGACAAAGTGGTAGTAAGAGACATAGAACGCATTGTCGCCAATGTGCGCAACATCTGCATACGTACCGTCTTTTCTCCTGTTTGTCTCAGAACAATACCTCTATATATGTTATATTGCTCGGCGGTGATTTTTCCAGATAATCGCAACTGATTGAGCTTTTCTGTAGTCAATGCTCTTGCGTTAGCCAGTGCCCTCAGGTCTGCTCCTGTAATCTGATTCTTCGTCGCGAGAATCCTTTGCTCTATCTGTGTTAGAGCCTGGCCCTGCAATACCTTATTCTGAATATTAGATGCGAGATTTGCCTTATTCGAAAGAAAGCTGGAAGCCGTATTGCCTGCCGCCATCTTCTTGAATGCGTAGCCTGCGAATATTGCGCCAATAGGCATCGCAAGAGTGTGCAGGGACTGAACCAGAGCTGTTGCTCCATCAATGGCGGTCTTGAAGAACTTACCAACGAGCGCATCACCACTCGCAAACTCGGCAAGCATAATCTCCCAGGCATCCTTCAATTTATTGTAACGTCCAAGCAGAGTCTCACTCAGAACCTGCTGCATATTGTAGAACTGACCACCTGCATCAGTCATCTGCCAGAATATAGACTTTACGTCATCGAAGCTAACCTCTCGGTTTGAAATTCGTGTCTTAATCTCTGATGTAGATACATTTCTGCCCTCCTGCTTAGAGTAGAACTTCGACAACTTGTCAAGCAAAGGAATACCGGCATAGGCAATCTGACGAAGTTCCTTACCATCGAGCCAACCGCGAGCCTGAACCTGACCAAATGCCAATGCGATACGATCGAAGCTGACACCAAGACCGGAAGACATATCTGCGAGTCTCTTGGTTGTATCGTATAGCTGATCGTACTCAACTCCATACGCAGCCAACTGCTTAACGTCTCGGTTCAATTCAGAGAACGTAAATGGCGAATTAAGAGCAAGTTCCTTAATCTGATTGAACATTGTATTCGCATTCTGCATATCGCCAAGGATTGACTGAAGAGCAATGTGCTGTTTCTCCATCTCACCACCAGTAGTGATGATGCTCATAGCGAACTGCTGTGCGCCGAACACAAGACCTCCCTGCAAGAAAAGTGACTTCAAATCCTGCACGGTTGAATTCAACTTTCCTGCATGACTGTTGGCTCTCTCGAAGCCGCGGACCAAATCAGACTGAACCTTTGCAGCAGACTGAGCAATTTCCTGCTGGCGCTTCTGTTCAAGCTCAATGCCGCGTTGCGCCTCTCTATTAGCCGCTCTTTGAGCATCGGCAACTCTATTTGCAAGCTGAACCTCCCTACCATCTCCGATGTTTGACACAAGGCCAAGAGATGAAAGATTGCCGTTTGCGAGGTCGTTCTGTATCTTTTTGAGATATGCAAACTGATTCTCTATATCCTTAATCTTTGCATCAATCTGCGTCGTGTCTACCTGCAATCGGACAGATTCGCCAAATTCCTTTCGTAGCTTCAGTAACGTATCGTCTAGAGAGTTCATCCTCTTCTGAGCGATGTCAATTTCTCTTAGTCTCTGCCTCTCGTTAGAGTTATCTCTAGCTGTAACCTTATTGGCGTTTTTTCTGTAGAGTGCCTCGATGCTTCTATTAAGGGAATCTTGCTTTGACTTAGTATTGCCAATCTCGTTTGACAGGATTCTGTACTCAGAAACAAGGTTTGCAACATCCTTCTTGCTACTGATGTCAACGACATCGAGTTTGCTTCTAAGGTCTGATAGTTTTGCTATCGCACCATCAATATTTGTTGTGCTGGCTGCAAGCTTTATGCTAACATCCCTAGTTTCGCCGAACTCGCGAATTTTTCTATCTACCTTACTAATTGTCTCAGCAATACTTCTTGCTCTTCCTTCTTGCTGATCAAGTTTGGCTAGCTCCTTCTTGCTATTTCTGTCAAGTTCAATACTTCGAGATTTCTCCCTGTTGTACTCTGCGAGCTTACCCTTTGCCTTCTCGCTGGCATAAGCTATGTCGGAAATCAAGGACTTAAACTTGGTCTCGTTTGCGAGCAAGTCGTCGCTACCAAGCATGTTCCCGATTCTGGTTTTCACACCGCGAAGGGTGTTGCCTGCCGAAAGGAGATAGCTCGTATTGTATCCCTTTCGTAATCCATCGGACTGTTTGCTGTAAATCTCAGACAGTTTGTTGCTTACCTTCTCAAGCTCAATCTTCAACCTTGCAGCGTTACTTGCGGCAACAGACAGAGAGTTGTCTCTTTGAAAGGCACTGCTAAGAGTTCTTACGTCATTTATGGTGTTTCTTAAAGCTTTCTGGTATGGCATTAGATCCGCCACATCAACACCATTGAACTGCTTCTTCTGCAAATCCATGAGGTCGGACTTAATCTTCTTCAAGAGTCCATCCGCACGCTCTAGCTCAGAAAGGTCTTTTGCGTCTTTGTTTAAGACTTTCAGCTCCGCAATCTTTGACCTCTCCTTGTTTATTGTTTGAAGCATACCAAGGTAGTCGTATGCGTTTTTGATGGCATTACGCAAAGCCTTGTCAAAACCGTCAGCCTCGGAGGATGACTTCTTTAGCTCCTCAAGCTTCTTCCTCAAGGCACTAACAGAGCCATCCGTTTCCTTCAATGTTCTCAATATTCCATTGAAAGTCTTCGAGGTTCTGTCATTGACACCAAGGTTAAACCAAAGTTCTCCTAGATTTCCACTTGCCATGATATATACAATTTAAAAGTTTTAGATTCTGTTGTTAAGATAATCATCGAGAGAGAAAGCCTTTCCGACCAAGCGTCCTTCCTTCTTCTTCTGTTCCTCCCATCTGTCGTAGAGAGCGTCCATCTCGCTAAGGGTATGCTTCTTCGGACCGTCCTTCTTGGTCTTTGGATAGACAACGAGAGGCTGGTCAGCCACCATCAGGTCAATCTGAGCCGAAGTGTAGCCCCACCAGTAGTCGTAGGCAGCGATGCCAAACTTTCTCTCAAAGAGAAACCCGAACTTCTCCGCTAGGGAGTATGCTGCTCCCCAGCTTGTTCGGCTTGGATAGCTTTTGCTTCTTTCCTCGTCATCGACATCATCAGATCCGTCATCCCGGTCGCTAATATGGTAGCCAGTGAGAATGCGTTCGATGGAATTTTTTTTTTAGACTTGTCGAGGACGTTCAGTACCTCAGCCACGTCAACGTCCTTGACATAGTAGAGCCAACGCCACACGAACCAATATATGAATCGTATCTTCCAGACGTTGTTGAGTAAGACGACCACGCAAATCTTCACGTTGCGCTTCCACTCGTCCTTCTCCTTGATGGCGATATGGGAGCATTTTCTCATCGTTCCCTTGTGGAGCCAACCGATCTTGCGCTTCTTTCCCATGAACACAAGCTCGGTAGGCTCTTCGCTTAGCACGTCGTCAAGCAACTTCTGCAAGTCCACCTGAGGTTGCTCTATTTTCTTTTCATCTGCCATGATTGTATGATTTTAAACAAGAAGGGCGGCACGGCTTGTCGTTAGCCTGCCGCCCATTGCGATTTTGTTATCCTGAATCTTTTTACCTAACGAAGAAACGTCCTTATACTGTCTCCCAGTTGCTGTCGTCAGCCCACTCCTTGTCAGAGAAGCGCACATCCTGGTATTTCTCCTTGATGTCGTTTGAGCCGTCGTTATAAGAGATGACCAAACCTGTCTTACGCTTGTTTGATGGAACAAGCTTTCGAGTAGTAGCCTTGTCGGTTGTATAGGTGAGCTTCATTACGTTAGCATCAGCATCACCCTTGGTCAACCAAGCAACGCTCTTCAAGCCAGCACCCTCAACGGAACCAGTGAACTTGAACGCAACAGGCTTAGTGCCAGTGTCGTCGTACTGCATGGTCGCATACAGAGAGAGGTTGGTCACGATCATGAGGTTCTTCTTCTCCTGGTCAACGATGACGATGGTGCCCTTAATCTTGAACAGCTTAGGCTCAAGAGATACACCATGGTAAGCACCGTCAAGCTGAGTATCGCCTGTATTAACAGTAACAGCCTCCAAGTCTGAGATGGCATCCTCACCGAACATGGAGGTAAGCAATGCCTTAGCCTTAGAAGGAACAACAAACTCGATGTTGAAGTCACCAAGCTCCGCGGTTGTAGCCCAGTCGCCAGACAAGCCAATAACCTTGTAGTGGTTGATGGTTGGGTCGTCCATGGTGGCCTTCAAGGTATCAACCTCGACAGGAAGCTCAAGCTGTGGTGTCAAAGTGAAAGTACTCTGTGAGAGGTCCACGTTTGAATCCTGGAAGAGCAAAGACTTAGGACCGCAGAAGATTTCCTTCAACTGGTCAATTTTTGTCATAGCCATAATCTAAAATATTTTAAATTGTTATACCTGAATTAACTTATCTCGTTCGTAACCTCGCTTGTATGATTGTAACTGCGAATCCGTCTCCGTCATCGTCCTGCATCGTGATAATCGGACTTATAACTAAAATATTCTCTGTCGATATAGGAAAGATGGAGAAAACCTTCTCGACCTTCTCGCTCATCACGTTCACGTTGAATCCGTTCGGGTTTGATGCCGAGACCTTATCCCTTACGTAGATTTCTATCTGAACGGTGGTTGTGAAGTCGTTGTAGGCTCCAGACTCGTTAATCTCGTTGTTACGGATGGAGTAGGGTAGGGACAACACCAGATAACTGTCAATCCTGTCCTCCACAGACTTAGGTCTGCTTCTGAGGTAAGTCTTGTCGCAGATTCCCTTGACAGACTCGAACACGTCCTGGTATAGTTGTTTAATAGTCATCATATTCCTACTACGTTACTTTCAAAAATGAATGGCATCTCATCACGGAGTCCAGAGAGGACATTGTGGTTCTTGAGCCTCTCGACATACTTGGCATACTGCATCGGTGCTACTACTATCAGTTCGTAGTCAGCCTTGCCATGTCTCTGCCTGAGTGAGCGGTGTGCCGCCGAAACGCCGTCCTGACCACCTGATCCAACCTTGCCGACAAATGGTCGTGCCATTGTTCCATTGGCCATGTGCTGCGCTGGCTTACCGCTGTAATAGAAGTCGAGGTCATATTTCTCACCCTTGGCAAGAGATAATCTTGTAGGAGGTTGCCTTCCGATGTCCGTAGCGTCAACTATCCGTTCTAGGTGTCCCTTGTAGTAGATGCCGACCGCTATTGAGTTCAGCAAATTACCAGTCACGTCATGGAACTGCTTCGTCTCCGACACGGAATGCAGGAGCTGTATGGCTGTGTTGTACATAATCTCAACACATCTCTTCTTTGTTCTCCTGACAATTCCCTTGCTGATGTTCTGAATGAAACTCTCAGCCAACGATCCACTTGCCATAGCCTAAACCCTCCTGAAATCCCAATATATGACCGTCCTGTTGTTGTCAGGCTCACAGTCCTTCACCATACCAATCTCTGTATTGTTACCAACCTTGGAATAAATCGTGTCTCCGTCAAGAGGCTTTCTCTGGGCATCCCATTCGTCGAATCTTACGGGAATGGATGACTTCCTCTTGTTCTCGTCAACATTCTTGTCTCCCTCGGTTGTCGTGTCGGTATAGCTGCGTCCTGGACCTTCGTACAGGGTAATCTCCTTCTCCTCTTCGTCAGCGAACGGGTCATCCTCGTCACTGTCCTTGACAACCCTCACAATCCTTACGACGTGTGGGTATCTCTCGTTGATGATGTTAGGTTTCCTCATAAGCTGGCTTATTTAACAATGTGTGGCAGAGGGCATCCCCAGGGGGAATAGTTCGCCCTCTTCACACCGTGAGAAGTAATTCGGAAGGTGGATTTCTTCTTGAGCATCGACTCCGGCTCCAACTCCTTGTAGATGGCGTTAGCCTCTGCCTTGAGTTCCGCACGGTCCTCGTCGCTCATGTCATACCCACCTCCCGAATGGGTCCATCCATTATCGGAGTCGGAGGTGTTGTTCACTTTGCTAGGACCGAGAACAAACCATTTCAGCATATCCGCATAGGCGAGCCTCACCTTATCCTTGTCACAGGCAGAGAGGTCAATGCCGTCCTCCAGCTCCCTGTCAGCCATGATAGCCTTCAGCGCACCGTCCGGCACCTCGAACTTCACCTTATTAATAAGGTAGTCCTCCACGGTGTAAACTTTCATCTCCTCATCCATAATCATACAATCTGTTTACGAATTAAAAATTATACGTCGCTATCCTTCTTGGTGATGTCGATAATCCAGCGGTAAGGGAAATCGAGCAACGCAGGGACAGATGCCATGAACAGGTCTGTCTTGAACTCGTTGTAATCACCGTTAGGGATAACCTTGTTGCGAAGCAAACCGAGGCCGTTGTTGGTTGTTGCCCAGTTCACGTCAACGTACTCATTGCCAATGTCCTCGAAGATAGCCTTATCAATGATTTCCTTGCGCATGAACTTCAATGGCTTACCAGCAGGGCGAAGAACAACAGTACCATCTGCCCATCCATGGACGGTCTCGACAGTGCCGTCGAATCGCATATTCTGCTCCTCCTCGTCAACAATCTCGATAGGAGAGAGACCATTGAGGTCGGTGACAGACTTCAAGAACATCTCCTTGTCAGGACCGTAGTTCTGCAAGAATGCGATGTAGTTAGCCCTCGCCCAGCTCTGCCACAACTCTGCAATCTGCTTATTCTTGAGAAGAATGTTGTTGTAGTCATTCTTGGTGATCTGCCAAACAAGAGGAACGTTTGCGTACTGGATGTTCTCCTTGCGCCAGTCCTCCTCGAACTTGCGCATCTGCTCAAGCAAGTCACACTTGGCGTTCGACCACTCAAGAGCACCACCCTTCTTGAAGTGTTTCTTTGGAACGTTAGCGTTGTACAACGCCTCGTCCTGTATGCCTCGACCAATCTTGGACCAGTCAAGGATACCTGTAGAAGAAATCTTCGCCGCCATGTAGGTCATGGTTGAGTCGAGTGAGTCAACCAGGTCCTGAACCTTGTCTGTCCACTCGTCTACGAGGTCGGCCTCGTTTCCAAACTCCTGCTGGAGCTGTCTCTTGCGATACCAACGCTCGGTAGCCTTCTCACGGAAGCCGTCTGCCGCGAAGTCTGGGATGGAAGCCATATAGTACTTCGCACCACCTTTCTCCTTCTGATAGCCCTCGCCCAATGGAGCACGAAGGTTCATCATAGTTGCAGGCTTCAGCTCACGAGACTTGACCTTGAACAGGGCTGTGCCTTCTGCGTCAATAGGTGTGAGGTTAGGGTCAATCTCACCCTGGGTAAGATACCATCCGTAATTGCAGCGGAGGATACCCTCACGATTGATGTAGCTCTGCAAGTAATCACGGTTGTACTTACTTGAGAAGAACTTGACCATCATCTCGTTTCTAATATCAAATTTTGCCATAATCCTGAATCAATCTTTTACGTTTTACAATATGTGAACGTTTATGGTCTCCACCACTCTGGGTAGGTGGAAGTGTTCATGGCGAGCACTGCTGGTGGGACTGGACCCATCTTGTCGATCCACATGGTCACGTCATGGTTCAACATACAGAATGTGATGTTGTACTTTGGCTTGTGGTACTTGTCGCCACCTGCGTCATACAGAGCGAAGTCGTAGTCGTTTGGTGCGAAACAGTTAGGGTTCGTCACCATAGGAAGAACACTTGCGCCCTTCTCTGCTGCCTCAACGAGAACATCGCCTGCGCTCAATGAGCCGAGTGTCTCGGAAAGAGTGACCTTCCACGCATCGCCCTCGGTGATTGTTACCTCCTCGACGGCGGTGATTGTGACACCCTTTGCCTTGGTCTTGAAGTCCTTCTGGCCAACCATGATGTTGTCGCCGATGAATGGGATGTGAACGTAGCCGTCACGCTTGATGTAGATGTCAACATCGGTCGCGGCTGATGTAGCCTTCAACACTCCGTAGCACTTCAAAATTTTGATTGTAGCACCCTTGCCGTCCTTGAAACCGATGCTGTGCTCGATAAGGTCTCCGGTATAGAGCTTCGCACGACCCTTGAATGGGTTGAGCAACTTACCACCAATAGGTGGGCGAACCAGGGAGTTCTTGAAGAGAGCCTCAAGACCTACGAACACCGGTCTCTGACCACCAACCTCGCCTTCCCACTGCATGATGGCCGCACCATTCATAATGGCGCCGCCTGCTGTGAGCTGGTTCATGTAAGAAATTGAACTGTCCATAATCTTTTTACCTTAAATTAATGTTATCCTGAATTAATCCTTTTTCGGAGCATCCCCGAACCTCTTCATGCGTCGCTTGGCAATCTCGGCGAACATATCATCGTCAATATCCCCGTTGCCATTGAACTCTGGAGAACTGTGCTTCTTTGGCACGGCGCTTCCACCGTTCGCACTCTTGTAATCAGCGGTGTAGATGCTTTCCGCCTTCGATACCAACTCTGAGACATCAATGTCCTTGTCTGGAATCTCCAGCTTACTGAGAGCGGTGTTGAGGAAGAAATCGTTCATCTCAAGGCCAGCCTTGTCGAACTTATCCTTCAGCCCACTCTTGATAGACTCGATAGCCTCGGACCTCGCTGCTTTCTTGTCCCTTTCTGCGTTGGCCTCCTTCAGTGCCTTGATCTCGGCAAGAAGCTCGTTGTACTTAGTATCCTCGGAAGGCTTGTTCTTGTCTTTCTCGCGTTCCGCGCGCTGACGCGCTTCCTCTTCCTGACGCTTGCGCTCCTCTTCGGCTTCCTTGTTCTTCTTCATCTCGTCAGAGACGCTCTTGTGAACATTGCCGTCCATTCGCTTCAAGCGGTTGGCCAACTTGGTGACGATTCTGTCATTAGCTGCATCGTCATCACCCAAATCTTCCAAAACATCATCAAGTTCCTCATTGATGGTCTTCTGGGACAGTGACTTGAACTTGGTGGTATCCACCTTGCCATTCACTAATGCTAAGAGTTCTTCTCTTTTCATGTTTTAAGTTTTTGTTAGATAATAGTCTTTTTCAGCGGTTCTTCCGCTAAAATTGCATAAATATACATTTTCAACGGCAAAAATACGAATAAATATGCAATTATCCAAGAAAAAATGTATATTTTTGCAGAAAATATTGAAATTTTATGCAAAAAGAGGTTTTTTCAGGATTAAAAACGGATAACGGAGACCAGATTTACACGCAAGAGTACATCCAGTCTCTCCGTGATGCAGACAAGAAGCACCCCGACAAGTTGAAGATTATTGCTCAACGTGGCGGACAGGAGCGTATGCTGTCCATTGATGCTGACATCAAGATAGTTGGAGGTAGTCGTGGAGGTCCATTGGAAGAAAATACAAGAACATTAACACCAAGTGGATTTACAGCCATCAAAGACTTGAAGTATGGGGATCATGTTATCGGATCAGATGGCAAGGGACATAAGGTTCTCGGACAGTCTTACTACCCTAAGAGGAAATGCTATGAGATAAAATTCTCGGATGGTTCCAAGGTAGTGTGCTCAGACGACCACATTTGGGACGTGTATATAGATAACGGAAGAAAGCTCATGCCGCATCTTGCTTGTGAAGTTGCGAAATACATATCTTATGGGCACGATATAGAGATTCCTTGCGTCAAACCCGTTGAGTTCGACCAAAGCACCGGAATGGCTTCCGTAGCAGAAAGAATGCGCACGTTAAGGTGTATCATCGAAACTACAGGAAGATTTGGCAGATGGAACTGGACTAAGACTTTCAGAACGAGAAAGCAGGCCATGGATTTTAAGTATCTTGTAGATAGCCTTGGCTCGGTCTGCTACGTCAAGAGAAAATCCAACAAGAAATGGCTGGCGAAATTCAATTACTGGAGAAAAGACTTGAGGCGCAGAATAGTAAGCTGTAAACCAGTAGGAGAAAGAAACTGCTGCTGCGTAGCTGTAGAGAACCCAGATTCACTGTTCGTAATTGAGGATTTCGTCGTTACGCACAACAGTAAGTCGTTCTCTTCCCTTATGGAAGTCCTAAAAGACATCAAAAATCCAGACTTTCACGCAACAATCCTCCGTAACGAGAAGGATGACTTGCAGTCCTTGGTTACGGATTCATATAAGCTATTCTCCCAGTTCGGAACATACAACAAGTCCCAGAATGATATGACTTGGAACTTCTTCAACGGAGGGTGGCTAAAGTTCTCATATTATGCCGGTGCGTACCAAGACTTCAAGACAAGATTCCAAGGACGACAGTACGCCTACGTCTGCATCGACGAGGGAACCCAGTGCCCATACAAGAAGTTCAAGTACCTCTTGACAAACAACCGAAACGCCGCACATATCAGAAACCGATTCTGGATAACCTGCAACCCGGACCCAGAGTCATGGGTACGCAAGTTCATCGACTGGTGGGTGGACGAAGACGGCTACATCATACCTGAGCGTGACGGAGTCATACGCTACTGCTTCATGGACGGCGACACACCCGACTCTATCTACTGGGGAGACACACGCGAGGAGGTCTACGAACAGTGCAAGGGCATCATCGACAAGCTCTGGAAGCCCAGCTACGAAGAACTTGGCTATTCCAAGCTCGAGATGTTCATCAAGTCAGCCACCTTCATACGTGCCGACGTGTCCGAAAACATCAAGCTCATCTCCACCGACGTGTCTTATCTCGCCAACCTTGCGCAGCAGGACGAGGAGCAGCGAATGCGCGACCTCGAAGCCAACTGGAACTGGAAGGCGGCGGGCGATGACATGATCAAGATGGAAGACCTTGACGAGATATTCGACAACTCAGCGCAACTTGACGATGGAGTAAAAAGAGCATCCGCCGACATCGCATTCACTGGAGGCGACAACTTCGTTATGTGGCTCTGGATTGGCTGGCACTGCGCAGACCTAGTTGTGTTAAGGCTCGACTCAAAGACGCTTGTATCAGTGGTCCAGACTAAGTTGAAGGAATGGGGAGTCGAGGAATGCAACTTCACCTACGATATGCAGGGCATCGGCCAGTACTTCAAGGGCTTCTTCAAGGATGCCGTCCCATTCAACAACCAGGCTGCACCATACGCGGAAAACAAGAAGGAAGAGGAGGGAGTCAAGTTCCTCTACAAGGACTTGAAGTCACAGTGCGCATGGCTCTTCTACAGGATGGTGAAGGAGAAGAAGATTTCCATCGACCCGTCGCTGCTTGAGAGAAAATATTCTGGAGACGGATACGACAAGGTACCTCTCAGACAAATACTCCAGAAGGAGCGCAAGATGCTTCGCCGTGACGAGAACAACGAGAGCCGAGGATTCAAGCTCATACAAAAAAAGGAGGCAAAGAAGTACGTTGGCCACTCCCCAGACTTCTTTGAGTCATGGTTCTACAGAATGATATTCACCCTAACTAAAAGGAAAAATAAAAAGGTAAAAGGATTATGGATGCTATCAAGGTAAATAATGTGAGGGAGATGCTCGTAAGGAAACCATTCTACGAGCTTATCCCAGATGGCTATATGGAGCATTATTCGCTCAACAGGCCAGTATCCGACAAGGAAGACGTTTCCATGCCGGAGGACACGATGTATCGTAACGTCAAGACACAAGCCGACTTCCTGCGTGAGTTCTATCCCACGGCTCACAAGATTTTCAACCAGGAGCTTTATCCGGACATCTGGAAGCAGAACCCTGAAAATCACAAGTGGTATTGTCAGAAGATTCAGCGCACAGCGTTCGCTTTCGAGCAACTCATTCACACCAAGCACGTCCTACATGTCACAGGAAACGACATTCAGTTCGAGTTGAGCAACGATGAGCACGGAGATGACTGCGAGAAGTGTCAGGACTTGCTAAACAGGTTCAAGAAGGGATGGCTCATGCACGACATGGAGATTCGCTTCTTCGAGGCGGTGTCCGCATACATGAAGGTAGCGGAGTGCGCCATCGTAGGTTACTTCGATGAGAAGGGAAAGTTCGGGACGAGGACTCTCTCTTACGACAGAGGAGACACGCTTTATCCACATTTCGACGCTCTCACCGGAGACCTTGTTTGCTTCGCACGAAAGTACTATGACTATGACGACGAGGGTAACAAGAAGACAGAGTGGGTAGAGGCTTGGGACGACAAGAAGTTCTATCGTTTCAAGAAAGCGGCAAAGGACGGCAAGGTGACGGAGATATTGAAGAAGATTGCGAAAGTCTTCGGTATCGACAACTATACCTGCGTCGAGGAGAAGGAACATGGGTTCCAGTTCGTGCCGGTTGCTTACGCTCGTAACGAGGATGGTCCTTGCTGGTCCATGGTTCAGAAGAACATAGAGGACTACGAGGAGGCGTTCTCCTACCTGTGCGAGAACAACAAGGCTTACGCTTTCCCTATACTTACTCTCAAGGGAGACGGCGATGACATCACTGTTGCAGGAGACACCAACGGAGCTGCGAAGACCATTATGATCACAGACGTGGAGGGCAAGGCTGAGTTCCTAAATGGTACAGATGCCTCAGACGCATTCGCCACCCAGCTCAACAAGTCATACGACCTCATCTACGAGCTTTCGTTCACCGTGAAGCCACCAGAGTTGAAGTCTGGAGACCTCCCTGGAGTTGCCATCAAGCTTCTCTATTCTCCTGCCGTGGAGATGGCTATGAACGACTCGCAGAAGCTCGCACCATTCCTCGACAAGCTCGTCCGCATCTGTAAGTTCGGTATCGGAACGGAGGAGAACTGCATGGCGACTATGACTGGTTTGGAGATGAATGCTTGGATAAAACCATACGTTCATAGCAATTCGCAAGAACAGATTAATAATCTTGCTACCGCTGTACAAAATGGCTTCTTGTCTATGCAAACTGCTTCTGAAAGATGCCCTGAGTATCCAAAGACAGGAGAGTGGGAACGTATTCTTGCCGAGAAGAAAGAAGAACAGCAGCAAGACTTGTTGGTTGAACTCGAAAAGCAGGACAATCAGACAGAGAACGCCATCGAGGAGCAGAAAGCTACTGCGAATATTCAGAGTGGAGGTAGTGGAAACGTACGTACGGGTCGCGGAGCTGGACGCCCAAATAAGTCAGGAACCAAATGGGACGAGAATCGGAACGCCCCGAATGAGAACAACTGGCAGCACTACAACCAAACCCATTAATAGCCTATGGATGAATTAAAACGTTCTGTCGATTACAGCAGAAAGCGCTTGCAGGCAATCCGAAACTGCGAGGACCATATTGCTGATATCCTCTGGAAAACGACGCAGAAGGTAATTACCGCGAGTAAGCGATACAGAGGCGCAGGCAGGCTCACAAACGAGTCAGCCCTGCTCTCTTATGCCAAGAATGTTACTGCTGATGCAGAAGATAGCATCAACAGTAACATCTCTGCTTACTCTAAGGCTTCATGCAAGATTCTCGGGATTGACAGCGAGAACATAGAATCGTTTCTCGTCAGCGACATCTACGGAAAGACGACATCCGAAAGAAACGCCGTCTATCTCGGAAACTTTGCTGAAGATATTGTGAGGATGATCAAGGCAGGAACCTTGATGGGATATTCAGACCAGCAGCTATTATCTTCCATCCGAACCGGCTACAAGGACCCATACAAGACATCTGTGGTGACGAAAGCCCAGAAGAAGGACATCAACATCGCCACGCCTTCGTACGGCAAGGGTGTGTTCCGAAACGCATACCAGAACATAGTCCGAAACTCCAAGCAGGTCATTTCGATAGCGTGGGGGCTGGCGGAGCAAGAGTATGGGCAGGTGATTGGAGCTATCGGATTCAAGGTGTTCCGTGGCTCTTCCTATCCTTGCGAGATTTGTGACGAGCAAACACGCTACATTCATAGGATAGGGGAGAACCCAAGTCCCTATCATCTCCAATGCTGCTGCCGTGCGGAATTTGTATTCAAAGATAACAAAACACAATAACTATGATAAATTCTGAATTACATTTTTCCTTGGAAGAAATCCTTCCAAAGTTCTCGAGGGATTTTCAGAAGAAGATTCTTCATTCTGTCGATTTGCTAAGGAAAGCGGAGAAGCTTGCACTCGCATACGACCCAGAGAACGGATTTTATCTATCAACGTCGATGGGGAAGGACTCTCAATGTCTCTACCACATAGCGAAAATAGCAGGTGTTAAGTTTAAAGCGCACATGGGACTGACCTCAGTTGACCCACCAGAAGTGATAAGGTTTGGCCGCAAGCACTACCCAGATGTTGAGATGATCAAGCCGTCAATCAGCATATACAACCAGGCGGTAAAGGAAGGCGTGCTTCCAACGAGACTTATGAGATGGTGCTGCCGTGTCTATAAGGAAGAAATAGGGAAGGGCAAGTGTGTTCTTATCGGAATACGCCATGCAGAGAGCAACAGAAGGGCTACGAGAAAGGAGGTAGAAATCTCGAACCACAAGTACAGTGGCACTCTCGACGGTCTCGATTCTTTCCGTGAGAAAAGAAACTCACAGAAACGTGGCAGACCGACTAAGGGTGGGGTACACGAAATCAATATCACCAATGCTACAGATGAGCACACCATCGGCTGCATAAGAGGATACGAGTCGCTGCTTATCTCTCCAATCATCGAGTGGACGGACGAAGAGGTGTGGACATTCTTGAACACGCTTGGCATAGAGCATTGCAAGTTGTACGATGAGGGATACCATAGGATTGGATGCCTCTGCTGCCCAATGCACTCATACGCACAGAAGAAAGCGGACTGCAAGAGATACCCTCACGTATACAACAACTGGATAGGAGCCATCAAGAAGATACAGGCTACCAGTGGAAACTATAAGGATATGTCTCCAGAGGACACCTTCGACTGGTGGATAAGCGGCAAATCAATGGAGAATTGGAAAGCTGCAAGAACGCAGCAAACGTTGAACTTTAAAGATTGAAATCATGGACGGAGAAATTACAGGATACAACCTTACGCCTGACGTTTACCAAAAGGCGAAGAAACTTGGCATGAAGGATGTCAGGTACTACATCTATGCGAGCCTCAGAGGTTCGGGAATGTCTGTCAGAAACAGTTGGATGATAGCTTTCCAGGGAACAGGATGCAACTGGTCCAAGGACGCACTGGAGCGAGAGATGAACAAACTTGAGTCACTGGAGTCGGTTCAGAAGAGAATCGCAGAGGTGAATGGAATAAGAGACGAGAATAGTGGGGATGACTTGACACCAGAGGAGTTGGCAAAGGCAACTTCCAAAGAGGAGATTATGAAGAACCTTGTCATCGCCCAGCGTAAGCAGAAACTTGGGTCCCCAGAGTGGCAGAAGACGACAGCAATGATAGCAGACTACTCGAAGATTAAGCAGGACGAGTTACAAACGGAAGACACGACCGTGCATTTCTTCATCCCTGCCAACTATCCAAACTCATGTGCGGAGTGTCTGCTTTTCAAAAACGGGAAAGCAGATTTCCAGAAGAAGAAACGTTAAAGTTTGGTTAAAGAAACTTGACTTTTCTTTCGTTAAAGCAAAAGTATATACCTTTGCAGGAGATTTCGTAACAGCTCTCTGTAGTATGTTTCGTAATTCTAATTTGGTTTAAAGAGGGGTGCCGTCTTCACAGATGACACCCCTCGATCGTTTTCAAATATGAAAAAAATAATTATTATAAGAGAAAAAATAGAACCTATCTGTCATACTTTTGTCCAGAGGCTTGCTCCAGACAGCTAAAGATGTCCTCAGATATGTACGGATCGTTAAAACACGGCACAGATGAGTACGGAGGAAGAGTCTTTGTCTCTATCGTCTCCAGAACCATTCGTATGGCTGTCCTCATAGATGTAGCATCTTCTATGATATTAATCAGCCTGTCAGTAGTTTCGTTCATCACTCGCCTCCTTTCTCTTCCTTGGCGATATGCTCGCCCATCTCAAGAATGGTGGCGGCGTGCTTGTCTCGGTCGATGACTTCCTGAACAGCCTCATCGCTCTCCTTGCGAAGCTCATACTCGGTCTTACCTGCATCGGCAACCTCGTTCATGCGCTTCGCCTCACGATCAAGGTACTCCTGCTGAAGCTTCATCTTGCCAAGTCGGTATTCCTTGTCTCCAACGAGAGTTGTGTCAGTCATCATCTGTACGAAGATGTTCTCCATGAGATTTCTGTCCTCACCAAAGACCATCCTGTTGCCCTCGTCGTCCATAACGACTTGAGTAGCGTCAATGAAAGCGTACATGGTCATGCCGATGGCAAACTCAACGCTCCAGTTCTCAGATATGGTAGAGACCTTGATGTAAGGCAGGCTACCCCTCTGCAAGTGTTTCTGTACCTCGGCAGGAATGCCATTCGCACGACGAAGCTTCTTCAACTCAGCCTTGGACAGGCTCCTCGACTTCTTCAAGATGTAATAGTTGCCACAGGCAACCTTCTTCCCAAATTCCAATTCCATGATAATAACAATATTTTAAAATTTAATATTAACCCACTCGAAGTTCTCGCAAGCCACATTCTCCTCACAAGTAGTCCTATACTCATCGGAGTGCTTACACGTCTCGTTCAAATAGAAGATGCAGTCCTTGCACCTGAAATCAGTCTTTGCCATGTTCCTTATGCTTTTTATACTCCATCAAGGTAAGGATGCAATAGTTTGCACAATCAAGAAGCGCATCCTCCAGAGGTTCATTCTCAACCATAGCATCTCCATCCTTCAGCGTCTTGATGCGATTCACTTTCTCGCGTATCTTTCCGTAGCCGTAGTTAATCCCAAGCTCATCATACATCTCAGAGAAGGCATTTCCATAGTCGTGATTCTTCTTGATGTAAGTGTCAAGCATTTTTTTCGTTATTTCATCGAAAGAAAAGCAATCGAACATCTGCTCTCCTGCTTTGTTTAATTTGTCGAAGGTTCCTTCTTGGATACCAGACTTAAAATCTCTATCGAGAGAAGGCGGAATAGGAGGCAAAAGAGATACTCTCGGCTGAAACATGCGAGCATTTCTCATAAAGAGCTGTAATTGCATGTTCATAACATCAATAGGCACATCTAAATGCTCATCTCTATATATCTTCCATATTGGGGTTATATAGACATAATTATCTTCTATTTTGTCGATGGCGAATACGCAGCTTTCTTTTTTTTCTGAATAATAGCTGAAGCCACTGACGCTTTCCACACTATGATGGGCAACGAGTACTGGTTCTCCTGTATCGAAACTGACAACACCATCAACTTTAACTAGAGTTCCAGGTTTAACATCTTCTTTCTTAATCATAAGCTATTTCTTAACTAAACGTTTATAATACTCCTTACACTTTTTGTAAGCCTCCGATTCAGACAATGCCATAGCATCATCAAAAGAAATACTTTCATCCATCAAGAACAATCTAACGTTCCTCTCACCAAGCTTCTGTAAGTCTCGGTTAATATAATGCGAGAATCCGATTTTTGAAGCCTTGACAGTATTCTTTGCTTGAAAATAGAATTCATCATGCTCATCATAAAACGTTCCTTCCTCGTACACCTCGCACATCACACCTTTTTCGCAAAGCTCTGTGTCGTGCTTTGTTTTGTTAAGCTCGTACACGTTAATGCCAGTAATGGTATCTATCTTATCGTGACTTCTCCAACCATTCTTTGAAACCTTATAGCAGTAATTCCTCATAAGCTATTCCTCCTTATCTTTCAGTTCAACGAAATCTCCAATGCCCAGACGAGCCTTGTTGATGCAATCACATATCCACCCCAAAAGGTATGCCTGATGCTCGTTTCTGCCATTATACATCCTTTCCAGATCGCACGCATCGTTGATAGACGACAGAACGTGATATGCCTCATGGCAGATATTCTTCATGGTCATATCCTTCTTCTTTGGAAAGACAACGAGATTGCCGAAGTATTTTCCTGCTTTACTCAAACATTCGTCATAAACCATGCCTCCGTAGTTTCCTTCACTCATAGGCTCGTCATTGCGAACAAGAGGCTCGCCTTTCATGTTGGTAAAGCATTTGCCTATTTCTTCTTCGGATGTATTGTACATAACCCAAAGCCGCCTCGGGTAAATCTGCGGTATGTATTCGTAATATCCTTTCTTCTTCATATTCTCAACTATTTCTGTTTTGACACAATCTCGATAGCAGACAATAATGTCTTCTCGCTGATACCTTTTCCACTACCAACACCATCTTTCTCTATTCTTTCAAGAGATTTCTCAATAGAGCAAAAATCATCCTGAGAATTACTTATAAAGCCATCAAGTTCTTCACTTAAACTACTGATACAATCGTTGTTTTTTTTAACAATAGCTTCAAGACGACCGAAACACTTGTCGATATAATCCTTCAACCTTTCTTCATGCTCTATGATAGTTGCAGAGTTTGAGATTTTCCCATGCCCCCAGTAATTACCTACGCACGCGTAATAATCACCTTTTTCATCGCTGTGTTTTTTGCCAGATACGACTCTTAACGCAACGAAATTTTCTCCATCCATTACCGCATACAGTCCTTCTCCAAATGGATATAGTTCGGCTTTTTCTGCATCCTCACTAGTTTCGTTTCCTTTGTATGCGACCTTTCCTAAAACGCTAACTCTAATTTCCATATCTCAACTATTTATTATGTAATCTACCAATATGCCACTTTGAACAAACCTCGCATAAGTAAGGATGCCAACCAAGTGCCTTTAACTTCGGATTTTGATTCAGAAACTCCCAAGCATCATCCTCAGTCTCGTATGCAACCTTCTGCTTCCAACTGCTGCCCTTCCTCGTCCAATGCCGTGGGTCTGGGCGAAAGCTGTGGAGCGGACGCTTGTCGGTGTACTTACGCCTGCTGCTCATACAACTTGATCGCCGCTCCGTTCAGTGTCCTGCAAGCGACGAGGACGTGCTCCTCGCACATCTCCCTCATCTCGGCGAGGACATCCTCCCTCACGGCATTGATTATGTCATTGATGGAGGCGTTGGCGGGGGAGAGGTGCTTCTCCTCCCTCTCCCGGCACAGCCTCGAAACTATTTCCTTTATGTAACTCCTGTCCATATATCGAAGTTTATGTCCGTGCGCCATTGTCCGTATCATCCTGAATGAACGACTTCCTTTCCTCTTCCTTCTCCTCCTCGACCTCTCCGATGAGGAACTGCTGCTTCAGATCCGCCTCCAGTGCGCCAAAGACCTTGTAAACGCACCCGACCGAGGATTTCTTCCTCTCGAAGCCGAATGAGTTCCACATGTCCCTTCCGAACTTCTGGATAGGAGGGATGTTCTTGTCCTCCACGTCATTGTCCTTGCAGAACCTTGTGAAGTAGGCGTATAGGTCGGAGGACTTGAACCATACGAAAATCTCACCCTTCGTGACCGCGCCGCCCCTCATGCCGTATGCCCTTATCCAGGCGAGTATAGGCTTGCTCACTATGAGCGACTTGAGCATCTGCAACTTGCTGCCCTCAGCGGAAGGGAACCGGAACTTCCTCCTCTTTATCTTCAGCGACCCCTCGAAGACCCAGTTGAACACGCCGCTCAGCTCGCTCTTGATTATCTTCGCAGCCAACTCCGGGTCCTGCCTGTCCTTCGGTATCGTGACATCGAAGCTCACGTACTGTAGCCTCCTGATGAAACCGAGCGTTGAGTCGTCGGATAGTGGCAGCTCGTTGAGGCTAAATATGAGGTAAGGTATGTTGTTCGGGTCGCTGATGTCCTGCCCGAGCTTCCTTATCGGAACTGGCTCACCAGACACGATCCTCTTGAACATGCCAGTGTTCCTCTTGCCGAACTTCCTTGGGTCCGAGTCGGACGACCAGTTGAAGATGGCGTTCCTGGTGGTGTACCTTCCCCTCATGCCCTCGTCTCCGTCGGCGGTAAGCTCGGCGTAGTCCATCTTGCTGATCTTGTCGTTCCCGAACAAGGCGCAGGCTATGTCGAAGAGAACGCTCTTTCCATTGGCTCCGGTGCCAACCAACAACAGGCACAGCTCGACCTTGTTGGATGCCGTGCCCTCGTAGAGGTTGTACGCCATGCCTCTCTCTATGAGGCCCAGTCCCAGGAACATCTGTAGTATCTCCCTCGAAGCCTTATCCGGCAGCACCTCGTTTATGAAGTTGTCGAACCTATCGCACCTCGCCTTCTGGTTGAAGTCGTATGGGTGGTAGTAGGTGACGTGGTACTCAGGCGAGAATGGCATCACCCTGGGGTTCTTCAACCCGGAGGCGAAGTCTATGATTCCGTTCTTGAACGCAACGAGCGAGAACGATGGCCTCAGTATGTTGTAGCTCTGTATCACGGAGACGAAAGAGTCCTTCCTAACACTCGCGTTGTACATCATCGGACCTATACCAAGGTCAAGCATCAGCACCTGGTAAGCCTGCTCGACGACAGACACGGGTATCTGCTCGTACACCTTGCCGTTGAACATGTAGAACATGCCCGACCCCTTGCAATACTTAACGGGACTCGCCTTCGCAAGCTCCCTCAGGCTCCTGCTGAAGCCAGCCTTCAGCTCATTGTACCTCGGAGCGTTCATCCGTCCCCAGTCACACCTGAACCTGTCGAAGCTATACCTCGAGTCCCTAGACAACTCCAGAAGCTCGGAGTGCAAGGTGTCTATCGCCATTCCATTTTCCATATAATTACCATTAATGAACGTTATTTAAATATCAAAATTACGATAAAACCCCGATAAACACTGGGATTGTTGACATTGTGGTGAAAAAACCAGACCCTAGTCGAATCCGACAATACACACGCACGTATCGTTTCTTTTGCAAAAATACGTATAAATATTCAATAATATTCACTTTTATGAATAAATACACGTATTTTTATACAATATTAACGTTCATGAGAATGATGTATTGATATTCATTATTGATAAATAGACAACATGAACTTGGAAAAATAGAACATCCCTCTAGTAGTACGTTAATGTATATATATGCAATATTTGACTTTCATTACAAAAGGTAAAATATCTTTATATAACATAGAGTTAAAAAATGAAAAAGAAAAAATTTGGAAGAAAAAATTTTTAGAAGAGGCGACTTCCGCCCCCAAAAGTGTAGCCAAAAAGGGGTATACCCCCACTTTGCGAAATATATTGACACTTTATGGTATGTTACATTATATAATATACCCTATTTTCCTATATTTTCCGTCAAATTTTAATATTTGTTAATGGTATGTTATATTTATTTTTACCATCTTTTAACCGCCTCATTATCAACTACTTACGCCACTGCATAAATATACTATAACATGAATAAATATTCATTTCTTCAAGTGTTCTATTTTTCCACGTATCAAAATAAACTACACCAAATTATATTTACATCTACAAAGGTAATGCAAATATTTGTAACACCAAATTATTTAACTAATAATAACAAGAAATTACGCAAAGTTTACATAGCTTATTTTTCCACTGGCTGATAATATAGTGTAAATAATGCAATATTGTATTTATTACATATTATTTGCTGCCTGCTGAATGGTCGCAAAGTTGTTAAAATGTACCTTTTAAAGCTACTTTCTTACTAGTAAAACGCTTACATTTTTAGCGTTCCCAAACAACCCCATTTTAAGGGCTATTTAAGCCACTTTTAAAACCATACCTTTGTAGTTATCTAAGTATCAAAATATAGCCGTTTCTAGATAGCTTAAAATGGCAAATAAAGGTATGTTATAAATACAGAATAACACTGTATAATACAACATAACTACTTGATACTCAAATTAGTTAGATTTATTCTAAATAAAGCACTTTTTGAAAAATAATCGCTAAAATGTTTGGTAGTTTGAAAAAAGGTCAGTACCTTTGCACTCGTAATAAAGAAGATATTACAAAGGTAATATGCGCTACCTGTAAAAGTGCTTAATTTAATATATAAAATTATGGTAAACAATAATACCAATTTTGCGAAATTGTACACATTTCTGGCTATTAAATGCGTATATGCACACAATAATGGTTTGCCCGTTGTTGTATGTGGTAGTTATTATATGTACTATAACACGAAAATAGCGATGGTATCTATATGTAGTTGTAAGGAAAACAAACACGTTGTAGACGTTGACCCAAACGACCAAAGCGATGATGTATTTTGGAAAATGTGTACACTTGCAAGTTTTTTCGGTAAACCAAGTGAGATACTTTCCGAGAAAAAAAATAAGTAACAATATAATAGGTGCCTATTTACGGAAACTTACAAAAAAGTATAGCCGTACAAATAGTTTGCGAGTAACTAATAGGTGCTACTAAATGGCGCGACAAAGCGCGAGCGTGCCCACGTTTTTGGGTGTGTATTCTTAATATTGTTTAATATGGATACGAAAAAGTATGTGGCAGAAATTTCTGCAAATGAAAATGTCGTTTTATCACTTTCGGCTCTTAATCAGTACAAGAGCGAGTTATTAACTAACTGCAAAGATAGCGAATATCTTGAGGCAAAGAAAGCTTTTGAGGCTGCCAAATCGGCACTGAAAAAGCTAGAAAACAAAGTTATTTTAGGTAACGAATTGTACCTAAATTTGCAGACCGAGTGTGTCCGTACGGCTGTGAGTGAATTCTCACACACTCACAAGCTACCTAATTTCTTTGCTTGGTTCGACAAAAACGGAAAGGATGAGCAAACAAAAATTATAGACACACCGCAAAAGTTAGGCAGTAAGCTGAAAGATTTGCACGACTCATTCGCCGCCGGCTCAAAGGTCGCACGTAAGAAGAAAGCAAGCGTTGATGAGCTACAGGCGCAAATCTTAGAGCTACAAAAGAAGCTAGCAGAAGCACAAGGGGCAAAATAGCCCCCCACCTTTCGCGGGACTTCCTCCCTGATGGTTATTCATCAGGGAGATTTTAGCCAGAGTTTTTAAATTTTGGTCGAGGAGTCGTATCCCTATTTTTTACACTCGGATAATTTTTCGAGCGCGGGTCGTCGTACCCAAATTTTCCCACACGATTTTGGAAACCTTGTCGTGGTGTGTGGGCTTAACTCAGAGAGAGAATTTATTCTCCCTCAGGGGGCTAATTGCCAAAATCCAAGAGAAGTATCTCAGTAAATCGAGAGTGCGAGAGGCACACCGAGATGGGAGAGAGTAACGAGTTACTCAGAGACATCCATCCGAGAGATACGCAAAAATTCCTGGCGTGAGCGTCGAATGAGATGAGACGGCACGACGGCTAGGGGATTTGTATCATCTAGCGAGATGAGAGTTTCAGAAAGAAATCATAATTCATATTCTAGCGGTGTCGTGAGCCGTGCGGAGTGGTTATCCGTGAAATCACCGTGGATAATGTAGCTATATTCCACGTGAGGTATATCCGAGAAATGAGAGCTATCTGAAATGTGTTGTCAGTTGGCACAGGTAACGTAATAGTTTGCAGCGAGAGAAACTGACTGGATGCAGTCCATAATAACTGTAGGGTGTGAGTCACGTAGTTAAGACAATAATGATAAAACGTGGTGCAAAGATGCACATCCTGGCTAACGGGGCGGTGAGAAATCACCGCTCTACAATTATGAACCAATAAATTACTAGAATTATGAAGAAAATAGACAGAAAGAGAAAATCAGAGTTTTTAAACGAAATGTTAGATTTCGGTTTTGAGAATAACTTAGAATTTCTTGGTGACGAGGAGTGTATATGTGTCACCGTAGAGCATAAGCTCGTAGATTTAGATAACCGACTGAGAAATCTATCAGCAGACGAATACACAATAAAGGAAACGTGGTTCGGTTATCTGATTTACATCGCAGCCTAAAATCTCCCTACGCTTTGTAGGGAACAATAACCAAAATTATTAGAATTATGAGTACGATATCATTAGATTGCAGAGGGAGGAGAATGATGGAGCTGTATATTGCAGACTTACAGACAATATACAGCCACGTAGAATTTATGAGCTACAACGGAAAAATACTTACCGTTGCAGTTTTAGCCTAAAAATCCGTAGCCAGTACGATAATTGCCGTGTGTGGCTACGGAACAATTACCAATAAAATTAGAAATATGAAAACGAGACAGATTATTTATTCAAGTACGATAATTGTGCTTGGATTTTTTCAGTTCGTTCCGTGCCTGCTGCTGTTCAGCAGTACGATAATTGGAATTGTGCTTGGAATATTTTACGCCTGTGTGCTTGGAGCATTCTGGAGCAGTACGATAATTGGCAGGTGGTTCTTCTGTGAGCTGTGGCGATCCACGCTCCGCTTGGAGAATTTCATGCTGCCAATGAACTGAGAGAGTTGGGAAGTACGAAAATTGTGCTTGTGGAATTTCAGCCTAAATCTGCCCTGGGAGACCTGGGCAGTACGATAATTAACCAAATAGCAATTAGAATTATGGAAAGATTTATTAGAAAGAGAAGTATTTTTCTCTCAGCTATCGTGCTGAGCGCAGTGTGTGTATTCTTGATGGGTGTCGGATTTGTGCTTGGAGATTTTCAAGCCGTCCTGTGCTCCTTGATTCTTGAGATGTGCGGCTTGTTCGTGATAGGCTTGTTCCTGGACGGGCAGATTCAGCAGATGGAGGACTTCACGGAGATGTAGCCTAATTGTCCCACGCTCTAACTGGGTGTGGGATTCCAGTATTAACCATTTAGACATTACGATTATGAAAGAGATTACAAAAGCACAGGTTATTGACTTGATGAACGCCCTTAACGTGGACGGAGTGGACAACTCGCACAGCGTCATCGTGACACCAGTCACGGCGAGAGACTCACAGGAGTTGCTTGGCGGTGACATCAGCGTCACCTTGCAGCCGGGCGCATACTGCGTGGTTTACTCCGGTGAGGCTGACTTGTCCGATTTCCCGAGCGTACAGAAGTGGATAAACACGAAGCTCACAGAGGACAACATCGAGATTATCCCTAATGGAGATTACAGCATATTTGTTATCTGCCTGGATTTGCTCTAAGCCAAAAATCCCACGTATATCTTGCGTGGGTACCATTAACCAAAACTACAGGATTATGACAGAGAAAGATTTATTACTCATGGAGTTCAGGCAGAGTTGCTACGGATTGATGGAGTTGATAATCAGGGAGTACAAGAATATCTCATGCTCCGTCCGTGCGACAAGCCGTTGTTCGTTCACGTGTGTCATGCACGCACGTGGAGGGATATGCGACGAGATAGTGGACTCTGAGGCTCAGAAGTTCTATCTCTTCGACACACGTCATCAGATGATTAGGAAGTATGACGCTCTGACCCAGTTCATCTGGCTGAACGGAGACAAGAGAGAGTAACGCCAAAAATGTGCGTGGGCATTCCCACGCATACAATGTTAAACCAAAAAAATCACAGAATATGGACGAAAGAGACGTTATGATGGCAAAATATATAAAGGATAGCATTTTGCCAAAGGTACAGGAGATGCAGAGAGTTTTGTATTTCGACAAGAACATCAATGTAGAGATAGACGGAGTCATGGTATATGGCGGTCTACATACAACATTGCTTGTGAAAGACGACAAGTTCAGTGTATATGGGAATATCCTAGAATGCACAACTTTTGTTTTCCACACGACTAATACAAAGAAGGAGCTGGATAGACTTCTCCGTGGTATGTGCCATTTCGTTAAGAACTGGCAGGAGCGACTCGGCTAAAACTGGGCGGTGCTATTGTACCGCCTGCCTACAAACCAAAACAGACAGAATTATGAAACAGACATTGTTATCTCAGTTCGAGGAATTGAAGGAGGCCAATGGCAGTGCAGGACTCTGCTTGTCAAATCTTGGCGGTATCGAGATTGTGCTGAGCGAGAGCAACGACGGCGTGCTATACAAGTGGTACGGCAAGATTTGCAGATGCTGGCAGGAGATTAAGTACACGATGAGAGGTCGTGCATATTTCACCATCTATGGCAGAAGATACTACCTCGATGAGTTTATGCGCCTAAATTTGTGAGGGAGATAATTCCCTCACTCCATTATTAACCAATCAAAATTAGAATTATGACAGACCAAGACAGAAGGTTCCTTGCCAGGCTCGTAGCGAGCCACAAGGCAGTTATCAGCGAGGAGTGTGCGAAAAAGAAGCTCGACAAGAGTGAATATTTAAGACGTACGGCACGAGTAGACAGAAAAGCTCAGGAGATTGAGCGTGCGTACATGCGTCCTAGAAGATTTTAGCCAACATTCTGTGCAGTCTATCTGCACAGAAACCATGTTAAACCATAAAAATGTAGAATTATGAACGAAAGACAGGAAATTGCAGCTATCAGAACAGCTGCCGAGATGAATGAGCAGAATATGCGTTGGTATTCTTATATATTGGATTCCATCCACTCCGACGACGTAGATGTCAGTGTTTTGAGCGACAAGATGAAAATCGAGTTCGCATTCAAGATGTTCCACGAGGAGATGGTAAAGAACGACAAGCGTAGATTATCACGTCTTAGTCTGCTTACAGACTGGCTCCAAGGGTTGTGTAGTACCGTAAACATAGCGTTTGCGGATTACGACATCAAGCAGATTGGAAAGTTATGGAAATGCCATGACCACAATTTTGTGGGAGACTGGTTCAAGAATATAGCAAAGAAGATGCTTGAACTCGCCTATATCCTTGGAGTGAACACAGACAAGTATCTCTATTAAGCCAAAAATCCTGCGTGGAGACACGTAGGAGCTATTATTAACTAAATATTAGAATTATGACAACAGATTATTACACAGCCGTACACTGGCTAGGAAGTGCGTTCATCCTCTGCAACAACATTTACGAGGTTGACTATTCGGTTTATGAGAACATCGAATACCCAGAGTCCATGGACGAGGAGTACAGAGAATGCTGCGAGATATTCCAGTGGTTCCTCACTGACATGAGCGAAGAGGATAAGGAATGGATGCAGAAGAATTTCCCCGACCTCATCTTCTCTTACTCAGACAAGCTTGACTTGTGGGTTCTGTGCGTGGACCACTACGGGACGATGTGGAAGGACGTTTCAACTGAGACAACCCTTGAGAGCGCTGCCAAGAAGAGCCAGTTACGTGAGGGTTAAGCCAAACCAATCCCTGCCTGATGGTGGGGATTTCTATTAACCAAAATATTTAGATTATGAGTGATTTAGAGAAAATCCTGAATGACGATTTACTGAAGTGCGAAATCGTTGAGTCAGTAGAGAATCCTGTTAGGCGTGTGGACCTCATCAAGTGGACGCACGACAATACATACTCTATTGCAGAGGTGCGCAAGAATACCGGTAAGCTAGAGGTCACAGACTTGAAATCTGCCAGTGGTCTTGAGGCATACAAGCATTTCTACAGAAATTATGGCGACATTGCCATATGTGGCTAAAACTCCCCACACCATCGTGGGGAACCATTATGAACCATTAAACAGATGAATTATGGAAAAGAATATTGTAGAAGTTGTTATGAATAACAAGGGTGAAGTTGTCGAGAAAGTAGCCGATTATATCGGTGTGGCAAGTTTTGCCGCGGTTATCGAGAGCCTCTATCGTGAGTGTCTTGAAAATTCCGATGACGCAGAGGATCTGGAAGAATACATTGCAGATGCGCTCAGTGAGAATATCCAGTCCCTTGCATGGGAATTTACTCACAAGGTAAACAGAGAGATGAAGAAATATCTCCATCTTAACGACCAGCGCATGGATGGTAATTTTGCCAATCTGTACAACGATTATCCTAGACACGTTACAGGTACGTTCTGGGCAACTGACTACGATGGAGACGATTACTACGATTTGTATCCTGCCATGGTAGCCAGACTTGATATCGCAGAAGACAGCGAGCAGGCGAACAAGGATAGGGAGTATCTCGAAGAATGGTATTTCAGGGCGTTTGGAACGTACAACATCAAGTACAATTTCGGCAATTACCTTGAAGAGGTTCACTCCATGATGGAGGAAGATTATGAGGTAGCCTAACAATCTCCCCTTGCACGGGGAGATACAATTAATAACCATTTAAACAGATTAGATTATGGATAGAAAGAACGTTATTGCTCAGAGAGAGATAGGTGACTACAGGATTACCATCTACCGTGACGATTGCCCTATGTGCCCTGCCGTCGACTGGGACTTGTGTGGATTGTTCATCTGGGAGTACTGCACTTATGGCGGGATGAGATTGTCATCTTATTCCAACACACAGGAGCTTTCCTGCGACCCTCATTCATTGGAGGACGCATTGAAAGACCTCGTATGCAAGTACGTTCCTCAGAAGAAAATCATCAAGTACATCAACAGCAGCGAGTGCGATGACCTGTTCTTTAAGTACGACAAGAGCGGCAAGACTTGGTCACTCTATTCCTACGACAGAAGAACCGGCAAGACATCAGAATGGTCTATGCTAGACTTGGAGCCATACGAGTACCACGGCGAGGATTGCGTGGAGGAAATCTGCGAGAACCTAGGCGAGGACGACTTCAAGCATCTCTTGTATCACTACCAGAAGGAGATTGCCTTCACTGAGTGGTCAACCAGCGGCTATTGCCAGGGAGACTACGCAGAGGGCATAGCCTACTGCGACATCGAGAGATACAAGGCGATGCGTGACACCGACACAAAGAACTGGCGCAAGAAAGCCGTCGAGTACATGGAGGAGGAAGCAAAGCTCATCGGCAAGTGGATGTGGGGAGACGTGTATGGATTCGACCTTGAGAAACGAGAGAGATTCCGCAAGGTATACGCCAACCCTGACAAGGAGGATTGCGATGGCGAGGAATGGGAAGACGTTGACTGTTGCTCTGGTTACTTCGAGGAGCCAGATGATGTCATAGACCTGGTGATAGAGGAGCACGGCATCTCTCCAAAGAGCGCAGCCTAAAACGGGGAGCTTCGGCTCCCTCCTACAAACCAAAAATTATGAAATTATGAATATAGTAATTTTGAACTACTCCGACACAAGCGTAAAGGTTGTGTCAGGCGCACCAGACGACTGGGAATCAGAGCAGATAGAAGGCTATTTGTTCGGGAAAGATGAATTAAAACTCAATCCCGATGAGGTTTACTATATGTGTTCAAACGTGTTAAATATCTCTATTTCAGAATATTCTAAAAAGTGAAGATTATGAAGTATTACGTATCAGTCACAGAGACGCTCAATAGAGTTGTGTCTGTTGAAGCAGAGAATGAGAACGAGGCTATCGAGAAAGCTAAGGATGCCTATTGCAAAAACGAGATTGTCCTCTCTGGTGATGACTACCTTGATGACTCTTCGAGATTCGAGATTGAAAAACCGGAGGATTGGGACGATGTAGGAGGTTTGCAGCACATCGACTAAGCCAAAAGCGTGGGTTCGCCCACGTGCTATAAACCAAAACATTAAGATTATGAGTACATTTAACGAAATGATTAGTGCTGCAATTTGTAACCAAAGGGACGTAATTTACCAAGAAGTCCTGGAAGAAACTGGGGATGAAGCTTATGCGAGATTTTGCGCAAGAGATTGGAACCCGGTAATTTAGTCAAACAGAGAGGCGTTTGCCTCTCGCTAGTAACCAAAAGATTATAGATATGAAGAATTTAGGAATAATGGACATCTGTATGATTAAGCACGGTCTGGCTGCTTTGATAGCCAACGAGAAAGTCACTCTTAAAATCGCCATCAAGAAATACGACAAAGAGCAGATAGAGAGAAGTAACTCATATATTGATGAGGTAAATGCAGTTATCAGAAAACTAAACTCGTAGGAATCATGTATAAAATCAAAGTAGGAACGAGAGTGTACTGTGACATACATTCTCAGTCAAAGGAGCACATCGTGACTCACGTTTCAGAGAAAAGAGGATTCGCGGGAATTGATAACGAGTTCTGGTGGCCTATAGACCAGTGCTTCCCCTGCGATGAAATAACATTGCCTAAAAAGCGCAGCTAAGGACTGCGCACAATAACCAAAACATAAGAATATGACAAGAGAAATGCAAAAAGAATTGGAAGAGAAATATTTCCGTGAGTGCGGAGATAGGGCAATAGCAGAGGAGATGGCTCAAATGGATTACGATGCGGACCAGGCATCATCCGATTATTACCCTCACTATGACGAATGCTCTGGAGAATATTGGTTTTAGCTAAAAAGGTGGCCATGTGTCACCACACAAACCAAAACAAGAAGAATTATGAAAGAAGACAAAATCCTCAGTATGTTCTTCGAGCCTGAGCGTTGGAAATACGCCATTGCAAAGGGCATAGACAAGAAGGACATGAGAAAAGACCAGATGTATCAGCTCGCGAAGCCAGAGGTCAGAGTGGAGATTTACAGACGTATCCGTGACGGCAAGTACAAGATTACTCCGCCGCACACTGCCAAGATTCCAAAGGACAACGGAGACTTCCGCACGGTCTATGTGAACGAGCCAGTGGACAGGGTAGTCCTGTCTATCGCCAACGACCTCCTCTTCGAGCTGATGCCAGAGATGACACACCCACGATGCACGTCCTACCAAAAGGGATTGGGCTGTGGGCGTGTCGTGCAGGAGGTCTCACGAGAGATATGTGCCACGGAGGGAGAAATCCAAGGGTGGAAGTCAGACTTGTCGAAGTACTTTGACAGCGTGCCGATAGAGTACGTTGACTGGGCGTTCGACAAGGTGGAGGAGAAGTACGGGAAGTCAGCGTTGATTGACGTTATCCGTGACTACTACCACACAGACATCTACTTCGACGAGAACAACGAACTCGGTGAGAAATATCAGTCGCTCAAGCAAGGATGCAGTGTCGCAGCTTGGCTTGCGGACGTTATCCTCGAACACATAGACGAGAAGCTTGCAAATTTGGATGGCTACTATGTACGCTATTCGGACGACATGCTATTCGTTGGCAAGGACTATCCGAGAGCCATGGAGATACTGGAGGCAGAGCTGATGAAGATGCAGATGAAACTCAACCCAAAGAAAGTTGAGTATCTTGACGCTCAGCATTGGTTCAAGTTCCTCGGTTTCTCCATCAAGGGTCACTCAATCTCCCTATCATCCACGAGAATCAAGACGTTCCAAAAGGAAATAGAGTCTCGCACGATCAAGAAGAGAGACATATCAATGACCAAGGCTGTGAACTCTGTCAACCGCTACCTATACAAGGGATGCGGTCAGTTCTCCTGGGCTACACAGGTACTGCCAATCGTAAACGTAAGGAAGGACATCGACACACTCAACACCTTTGTCATGGACTGCATTCGTGCTGTCAAGACAGGCAAGAGAAAGGTCGGTGGTCTCGGATACGTAAAGACTCAGGCTGTAGGTTGCATAGACCGAGGCCGTGGCAGAAACGTGAAAGCCAACAGGGGCAAGACCGAGAGCGAAATCAAGGGCTACTTCACAATAGGCTGTATGCAGAATGCGATGAAGACTCGCAAGGCGGCGTACAATACGTTGGTGATGAGCCTATAGATTCGTGAGACCCAGAACAGGGACATGGGAGAAGGGCGAGGGATTCAACATCCTGCCTCTTAAAGAGAAGGATCCAGTCCAAGTATCAGGACGAATCATCCTGAACTTGAGACTGGTGCCTTCACACAAGGCAGGCGTTATCAGTGCAATACAGATATGTTCCGCCACGCTTGACTCCCATTGGAGGCGCACACCACCACGTCCGCAGGGATGGCTGAGATTTATGATACAGGTCCACAACATAGACGATCAAACTCAGCAAAGCCGAAGTCTGATCGCAATGTGCGTTCCTGTACCTAATCAGAAACTTAAACGAATGTGCCGAGCCATCGGTGCGGACTCTACCCAAGCACGAGGGTTGTCTTCCAAGTGGAGAGAATTTAATGACTGCTGTGTAAATCCACCGGGTTCGCCGTCTTATAAGACAGCTTCACCCGGTATCAACACAGCTAATATCAGTCCGTTAGAGATTCGTGCCATTCTCCAAGAGGAAGACTAAGCTTATTGCAAAGCCGAAAATGTACGGCAAGAGAGGAAATGTTCATTATCCAGATGATAGAACGCGGGGACCGACCGCTAATTGCCGTGGTCCTCCGCGTTACCTCTGGATACAATCAGAGATATATACTCATGCAACAATCCTCCAGAGCCGTACACCTACAAACTAAAGTGAATTATCGCTTCCGTGTCAAGGGCGTGTAGTTTAACCAACGCCGCCAAACACGGGATGTATCGGCCATACCAACCCGGTACATCCCGTAACACGGCGTACAATATCGCTGTCATACAGGCAATAATCGTATCGCATGAGACACGGATAGGCAATTGCGAGCCGAAAGGTGCGCAAGGAGGGCGAATTTATGCGAGCAGTCCATATCGTACGAGTTGTCGCTGGATTACATCCAGGACCACTCAGTACTCATTTGACTGTCATAATCAATCAGATACAGACACGCAACATACCCTACGAGCGCACGCTATTAACCAAACTATTAGATTATGAAAAGAATTGAAGATTGCAGAGATTTAGTTTTCAATGGAGCAAAGTTCCGTATCAACCTACAGACAAGAAGCCTTAGCGTTGACGGGAAGTACCTCATCAAGAATGGTGAGCATGACGTTCCCCTGGGCTGTTTTCACAAGGAAGACTGGGACATTGACAATATTATGCTTAGAATTTCACAGCGGTATAATCATTACAAGCACTCCGTTCCGTCGGAGCGTTCTGAGTCTCACCGTCACAGTTACTTCAAGGCTTTGCCCGAGAAGGAATTGACTGACGAGGACATGATGTACGGTGAGCAAAGAGAGTTTGCTCGCTTTGAGCTTGAGTTCTTTGTCTTGATGATGATTATGTGCGGAGCATTGACCTGGCAAGAGGGGTGGGGCAGTTGGTTCTGGCAGTCGCCTACCGACAAGGACCTCATCATACTCCGAGACTGGATTGAGCCAAACAAGGGTGGGAAGTAAAATTCCCATTCACTAGAGTTAATAAAATAAATTTCAAACCAAATTAAATTTTTAGAATTATGAAACAGACAGTAACAATCACTGGTGAGAACTTGGAAGTAGTAATGAACGGCGTAGTTGCAGCTAACGAGGCTCCTGCTCGCATGATGAGCAAGGCTGAGATGCGCATCGCAACCCTCAAGGCAAAGGGTATCGACACCTCATGCTATTGCACGCTTGGCACCGACCAGGTTGTCAAGATTGAGAACGGCAAGGCTATTCCTGTCGAGGTGATGGACGAGGTTGAGAAGAAGATGGTGGAAGGTGGATACATCAACCACTACACTCTCTTCCGCCGCTGGGTGATGTCGCAGATGTTCCGAATGCTCAGAAAGCAGGTGGATCAGCGCACTAGCTTCACTCAGTTGATTCAGAACCACGGATACGAGTACTCTTGGAGAGTCGTTGAGCGTGAGCTTAACGCACAGGCAAAGATGTACAAGAACGGAGATTCCGAGAACTATGTTGCCCGCAACAGATGGTTCAACAACGACATCGTGGCGGATATGATGAAAAGCTACATCTCTCGTCTCCAGGATCACGTTGAGAATAAGCTGATGTACCGCAAGAACGCCAAGGGTCATGATGTGTACAAGCACACCTGCAAGGGCAATCCTTACGTGAGAATCGGCGGGAAGAACGTCTTCGTCAGCGACCTGGAGAAGAAAGTGTTCTTTCCTCTGAGAAGACTTGTGTGCGAGGTTTCCTCCACACCGGACGTAGCCAAGGCGCACGCAGCAATCGTTAAGTTCAACAGACTTCGCAAGAAGATGCAGAGCGACACGAAGATGGACCAGTTCTTCATCAGCGCCTACAAGGGTTCTGGTGCTTACTTCACATGCAAGAACCTCATCCTCTTCCATGGTGCGACATTCCGAGACGGAGGCAAGTTCCTCGGTCAGAAGAAGTCACTCAGATACCTTGAGGAGAAGGCGCAGGAGTACAGAACAGATGGTTGGAGAATGATGGGTGTATTGAAGCAGCTCATCAGCGACTCAGGCATCTCCATCAGTGCAAAGATTGACGAGTGGAGCAAGTAAACCACACGTAGAGCAACACCTTGCCAGTGCAGGCGTGGTGGCTCGGTGAAAGATTCATAGAAGCTCAATAATCACTGATCTGTCATATCAAATATGAGATGACAGATCAGATCTAATAGCTTCTGAAATCAGACTATTACAGCAAGGCACCACACCGAGAGCCACGCCAACAAGCCAAACACCCTCTTCGGAGGGTACTACAAACCAAACACAAAACAGTATGAACTACAGAATCATATTTTACACATTCGAGTACTCAGGTGTCAATGCGGCACTTGACAAGTCTAGGTCCATGTCACGATACGCTTGCAAGAAATGGCTGAGAGAAAACGACTTCTCCTACGACCGTAAGCAGCAGAAATGGAAGAACAACCTAGGCTCTTTCGCTTCCATCGTGGAATGTTAGCCAAATTCCTGCCTTCGCTGGCAGGTGCCACGAACCAAAAACTAAAAGATTATGAAACAGATTGAAGTAAACATCAACGAGTTAATGGCCGCTCCTATAGACGACAAGAATGTAATGAGCGACTGGGTGGTTGAGAACTTGTTCGATGAGGGCAACTACGTATGGGGCAAGAACGAGGCTATGGGATTCATAGGAGGGTTCCCATCTTTCGCATCATACGCCGGTCATGTCCTAGGAATAAGGATGACAAAACGAGGAACACTGTCAGAAGAAGAGTGGTCGCTTGACGAGATCTCTGCGTGGCATAGTACTATCGTAGAGCATCTGACTGGGAATGACTACAAAAACTACGAGAAACTTACTGTGACAGGAAACAGCATCGACTTCCTCTGCGATGACACGGGTATAGTGATGAGATTCAGCTTCTCAAGAGCTGGAGGTATGACCGTGTATTTCTGTTACAACCAGAAGGAGTAAAGCCAAAAATCCCGATTCAGAGATGTATCGGGACCTATTATCATAATGTAATTGTTTAAATTGGTTTCAACCGTGTCTGTCGTGAGACACGCCGGTTTTTGTACCCCTAGTATTAACCAATTAAAATTTGTGAATTATGGCAGTAGTAAGAATCGTTAACGTTAATGAAATCTTGAATGCAAAGGGTTTGAAGCCGAAGGTGTTCAACCTGAACGTATTCTGTAGCGTTGTCTCGGATTTCTTTATGACACATGAACCAAAGGAAACAATTTTGCTTGTTCCGAAGAGATTCCTCGATATGGAGAATCCACCAGAGGGAGACTTCATCGAAATGCTTGACGTAAGCGTATGGGAAAAGAAGGCAGAAGACCCTGATGACCCATTCGACTTCATCGACTATCAGATGATGATACGTAACAAGATTCTGAGACCGATGATCATTGTCAACGAGCCTTTTCTGACGGAAGCCGCACTCTCTCTGAGAAGAATCTGCGGATATTCCGTCACGGGCAGGACGCGAAAGAAGAAGAAGGAATACATCGTTTCCCTGCCAATCTAAGCCAAACAAGCCTCATCAGAGATGGTGGGGCAACTAGTATTAAACAAATAAAATCAAGAATTATGGATAAAAATAAAGTTATGTTGGTGCCAATATCCAGGAAGGACGAGATCATTCTAACTGGAAGGGAGTGGCATCTCATTGATTCGAACGAAAAAGAATGACTAAAAAAGCAAAAAATAGCAGATTTGAGCTTTTGTTTTGAGTTTCAAGTGGTTGTGGCAGTCGTTGGCTTTTTGTGGCATTCGTGAGGAAATGCGAAAATGGCGGATTTGAGAAGTAGAAACGCTTTCAAGTCATTACCTCAAAGAAACGCTCTAATAAGCATTTTTAACGGCTTCGGTTTTTACTTCTCAATTCTGCACAGGTTGTGAATTTGCCATGCAACTCTCATGATTTAATTTTGCACAGAACAAAAAGCAAGGAATTATGAGAAGTACATTCAAGACAGTCTTCTATGTAAACGGAAGCAAGGAGAGAAACGGAATTGTCCCTATCATGGGACGTGTGACAATCAACGGAACTATCGCACAGTTCAGTTGCAAGCTGAGCGTGACCAAGGCGATATGGGATGCCAAGGGCAACAGAGCCAAAGGCAGAAGCAAGGAAGCCAATGAGGTGAACTTTGCGCTTGATAACATCAAGGCTCAAATCGCTAAGCATTACCAACGGCTTTCCGACCGTGAGGCGTTCGTTACCGCTGAAATGGTGAGAAACGCATATCAAGGCATAGGTACGGAGTATGAGACATTACTCAGAGCTTTTGACAAGGAGAACGCAGCCTTTGCCCAACGCGTGGGAAAAGACCGAGCTGTCCGAACCTACCGAAAGTATCTGACGGTAAGAAAGTACGTTGCCGAGTTCATCAAATTTCAGTACAAGCGCAGCGATATGTCCATGAATGAGCTTACCGAGGAGTTCATCCGTGATTTTTGTCTGTATTTGAAGAATGTCATTGGACTCACGCAATCTACCATTTGGATATACTCCATACCATTGAAGCATATCGTCACGGCAGCACACTACAACGGCAAGATACAGAGAAATCCGTTTGCTATGTACCACGTTGACCCAGACCACAAGGAGCGTGAGTTCTTGACAGAGGAAGAATTGGACATATTTGCAGGAATAGAGTTGGAAAATCCCAACTTTGCTTTTGCGAGAGACTTGTTTATGTTTGGTTGTTGGACAGGTATCTCTTTCGTTGACATCAAGAATCTTACAGAGGACAATGTTGCCATTATAAGTGGGTCTCCATGGATAGTTTCTCAGCGTCAAAAGACAGGCGTACCATTCAAAATTAAACTGATAGATGCAGCCATACAGATAATTGAACGTTACAAGCCATTGAGAAAAGATATGCACTTGTTTAATATTGGCTCACTTGACATGGTAAACAAGCGTATAAAGAAAGTGGCAAAAATGTGTGGCATCAAGAAGCGAATTTCATTTCATGTAAGCCGGCATTCGTTCGCAGTTTTGGCTTTAAACTACGGTATGCCGATAGAGAGTGTAAGCAAGATACTGGGACATACGGACATCGCCACAACACAAATTTACGCAAAGGTGACAAGTACTAAATTGGAGCATGACATATCAGCTTTTGAAAGTCGAATCAAGGGGCATATGCCGACAATGGGGGGAATGGCATGAAAAGGACTGTAATCACCGTGGACGGAAATGGAATGTTATCCATTCCGTCCAACTTGCAAGACTTGTGGATGAGTGAGGGTGAATTGGTTGATATGCTTCATGTCACCGCCATGAAACTCCATGCTGTGATAAGGTCAATATACAAGGATGGTTTATTGACGGTGTCGGAAGTCCAACAGAAACAGGAAACTTCCAATGGCATTTGGCAAACGTTGTATGGCTTTCCGATGATTGTTGCCCTTTGCTTCCGTATAAACTCATACGGGGCAGCTCGGTTTCGTGCCACCATCTTCAAGAGATTGTACGGGGCAAAAGAGAAAAGTAGTGTCATTATCCTACAACTCAATAGAAGAACAACCGCCTTTAGTTGAATGTCCTCTTGCTTGTTTGTTGGCTTGGCGCTGTCGTACTGTCGTGAATAAGTACTAAAGCATAAGCATGACATTCTTACTTGTAGGGGGATGAGTTCTGTTCATAAAAATGACGGACAAAACACCCCTTATTTTTGTTGAATTGTTGAATATGATGAAAGATGTATTGAACATCAGGCATTTACGGCTCAACAAATCTCTCAACAAAAAAAAGATAATGTTGAAAAGAGAAAACCATGAACACCATTCCTTTCTTTCTTTTTTGCCCAGTAATTTGTTGTGTAGAGCTATTTGTTGAGAGTTTGTTGAGGGTATAAGTGGTTGGTTCTCATAAAGATAACACCTATCTTCAACAATTCAACGTTTTACATGCCCTCACTTGGTACGCTGTAAAATGTGCTTGTGGATTAATTGGCAACCGCTCTATTCTCCGAAATGATTGCAGCAACGTTCCTTGGAGGCTTTGCGCCTCCAGCCACTTGGGCGAACCTCCGCAGTGTTTTAGCATGGCATTAGATTTATGCAGACTATACCGAGGACACACAGCACACATAACACACTCGGCATAGTTCACAAAGGAAATCAACAACACACAACTGAAACATTTGGCAAGTTTCACACTGAAAATATCACCTTTTCCTTTGCAAACTCCATGTACAAAGTAGCTTGTGTCTGTGACCTTGTTCTTTCAATGTGGCAGCTTTGATGTTTGGCGCAAATTGAGAGAATTAAGGTCTGCAACCTTGGGCATGGAAAGCCGAAAGGCAAATATCTCGTCTTTTGTTCTTAGAGGAGGGAGCGAGGTTATGTTTTGGGAACCCCAAAACGCCTCGCTCCACCATAAGGGCAGAGAAATTTTGCTCCCAACGGTCGCAGAAAATGAGTGTACCAACTATAAACACCATATCGACTACAAGCGTGAATGAAAAATAGGAGAATTACCAGGAAACAAATTCTACGGTAGCATTCAATAATGAGAAAAACAAAAGATTGAACTAAAGAAAAGGATAGTTGCATATATGGAACTAATAGACATTATGATGTTAAAAACGTATGATTATAAAAGAAAAAATCAAAATGTTCCTAAAACTTAAGAAATAATTCATATCTTTGCAAATCAAATAATGTGAAAGTCCAAGCAAAGGAGACTAAGAAAGAAGTTTTTACTCCAACTAATGTCCCTTTAAAAGGTTAGTATTTCACATCGGTGTGAGAGGCTATGCACCTAATCATTCCGACAGATAGATATAATCAAACAAAAATATCAAAAGCATAAAAAAGAAATAAAATAAACATAATAAGAAATCGCGTTTGCTATTTATTCGGTTAATCCATGAAACCTGAGAAATTTCAAGAAACATATGCCGAAAGAATAAGTTCAGTAAACGTCTGCGCCTTGGCGTGGACGGAGCTTATCGGTATATGTGGGCTTTCTCAGGGCCTTTGGATTAGATAGGTGTCGTTCACGCCATTTATCTTTTCTATAGCCCATATAAGAAATCCCACGATTCCACCGCTAAGATAGTTTTCGCCCAATTAGCGCATCAAAATGAAAAAACTTCATTCTTTGGATGGGAGAGCCGTATCTATACTCTTCCTCTTTGGTGGTGTCGTATCCGTACATGCACAAGATAGTTTGTATCATACGATATTGCCCGATTCTGTTGTCTCAGACAATACACATCATCTAAAATTGAAGACTTTAGTTATTCCAACTGTTCTCACTGGAACATCTGCTCTTTGCGTTCATAACGGATGGCTCACCAAACAGCGAGAGGACATCCAAGACAAACTGTCAGCTAAGGGGGAACATAAGGTAAAGATTGACAACTACCTACAATATACTCCCATGCTGGCTGTTTATGGTCTTAACTTGTTTGGAGTAAATGGGAAGCATAAGTTTTGGGATAGGACTGGCATCCTTGCCATGTCGTATGCAACTATGGGAATTTTAGTGAACGGTATGAAATATACATTCAAAGAAAAGCGACCAGACACCAATGCTCGTAATTCTTTCCCGTCAGGACATACAGCAACAGCATTTATGTGTGCTGAATTTCTATACCAAGAATACAAAGAAGTCTCACCTTGGATTGGATATTCTGGGTATCTGATTGCAACTGCAACTGGTTATCTGCGAATATATAACGACCGACATTATCTCAATGATGTTGTAGCAGGAGCTTGCATTGGAATAATTAGCACAAAATTTGCTTATTGGCTATACCCTAAAATATTCACAAAATCAAAATGCCGTCACACGCCTTTCCAAGCTATAGGAATGCCATTCTATACTAATAAGACGCTTGGCATGAACGTTAGTATGCTATTCTAACTCCAATAAACAACAAATAGTAAAGAAGAGCGGAAACAAACTGCTAAATTAAAGTTCTCATGTTTGTTTTCCACTCTTTTATTCTATATATCCGTTTGTTTTGCTACATTTTTATAAACAATCCTAAAAATCGAATGGGAAAATGGTGCTTTCATTCTTTTTTTATAACTTTGCCAACGAAAAAGAAAAGAGTTGTTTGACAAGCAAACTTATGTATAATATGGAAGTTTGAACTATTGCTAAATCATTACCTCCATTGAGGTAAAACTCTCATAAATCACTCATTTTAAGCTATTCGGCAGATTTTAGCGTAATTTTTCCGAAAAAGTCCTCCTCAATATCAGCGAGGACCAGGTTGATGAACTCTTCACCGCA